>Ga0126338_10000212_pt1 | contig 26703 bp, 14 predicted proteins | sample OrbCmetagenome_2_FD_92529 | JGI IMG/M metagenome (GOLD analysis project Ga0126338, IMG submission 92529) | Coral microbial communities from Petempiche,Puerto Morelos, Mexico - Orbicella C C metagenome | ecosystem: Host-associated > Invertebrates > Cnidaria > Coral | place: Petempiche,Puerto... | reverse complement strand
TTTTTTTTTTTTTTTTTTTGACATTTATGGTATCAACGCCGTCTGTTTGCTTTTATGACTGTTTTAATTGCTATTGATTTTTTTTTTTTTTTTGAAAAAACTCGCAAAGTAAACAAACTACATTCGTTGAATTAGAAACGCGTATTTTTTTGTTTATATATTGACCGTGCGACATTTTATCCACGCAGCGCAGGTGTTTTTTTTCATTGCCAAGAGTGGTATTATCATATTACCTGTGTAATAACTGTGATGATACTCTCCGATTGTAAGAGATCATATTTTCTGTCAATTCTGAACACGAATTTACACACACGCCAGCTGTGTTGTTTCATTACTACAAGAAGGCCGCTCTTTCATGGAATCCTTATTTTGATTTCATGATATTGTTTGAAATTTACATACTTGGACAGGCCATGAAATATTTGTCGTGTGCCCTTCGGCGTCGTTAATTTACCACGAAATGTCAATTTAATATCAGTATGGACGTCGAATAATATAGCATGCTTATCTCTATGCTTATATACTTAACAAACACTAATTTATATCTCCAAATATATCAAACTCTGAACTGTATGTTACGTGAAATTATCAATAAATAATGTCCACCACTGCCTGGGGTCCACGAAATGTATAGAAAACAACAGATTTAGATGGTAATTTATATTTCGACAGTTATTATTATTTCTTTTTTGGATATTTGCCATTTTCTTCCAAATTCCAAATAATGTGTCACCTGGGTCAACGCCTAAGTGTTTTTCAATTGAACAGCCTTCATGAAATTAGAGTAGGAAGTTATATATGTCTTACTTCATTGTATGATCGTTTTAAGAAACAAACTTTAATCGATCAGCATAATTATTTATCAAATAAAGAAATTCGAAACTGTCAGCCTGATTTTAACGAGATGAACTTTTACTCGTGTTAATATTCATTACAGTGCAATGGCCTCGCTTTTGTTTTTTACGCCTGATATCGGAGCGACGTCTTTGCAACCAGAATATCAGTTTTTCGGGTGTCCTAGGTTAAAATAGGATGGCAAACGGGCGCTACATTTTAGTTCTTCTAAAAAATCACACAAAAGAAACAACAGATAAACAAGAACAATGTCCCAGTTGTGCTGTAAGGAATAGAGAACAGATTAGCATAAATGTCGGCGCCCCCTTAAAAAAAACGTTTTGATTTGAAAGGGCGTTAAAGTGTCGCATTCCAAAATATGCCAGAAATGTTACAAATTTGCTAAGCTTCCAAACTTTGCCCCACGGAGAAAAGGCATTGTGCTGTATTTTTAAAATTGATGTGACAGCTCAAAACAAAAGATATAGATTGATTGCTCCGTTCTAAGCTACCTCTAAAAGGTTTTGGTAAGTTGGTACTCAAATGCTTTTGAATTTAGTGAATATACGGGTAAGTACACTTTTAAATCCTTTAAGGTTATTTATAGTGATTTTCCGAGAGGCTGAGAGTCTATGTTCTACATAATTCGCCATAGTAAAGAAGTGATAATCAGTTTCAGCTAGCTGATTGTATCAAATGGCTATCGCAGACTAGAAACCACGGATTACGTTAAGTTTTTCGATTCAATACAGTAATCTTTTTGTAAACATAATATACCCATAATAAGTTTGTTTTGTTTTCCTAGCTGATCAGGTTTGCTTCGATGAATTTATTTGCCGTTAAATTTAGCTACTATATATTTCTGCCCCGTTAATTTCATCTACTTTTGACGCAATCATTTTGAATTTAGCTGTTAGGCCGGGGTTCTCTTTTAAGACGAATTTCGTTACACTTATCTTTTCGATTTAGAACTTAATGAAAATATGTTTTGACCAGGTTTCATTATATTGTTTACACTTTAATACACCTTTCTATTCATCAGTTGTTCCAAACAATAAGTAACTGTGATAGCGCCACATATGAATAACATTCCACTGTAACTCGTCAACGTAATTGTTCTATAACGAAGGCAAAGTTTTGATTTTTTATTTTATATTAAAAGCAATGACTTGTTTTGAACAACTTGCCGCCTATTGTTTGCAGTGTAGACAACCAGTTAGTCTGATTTATCATTCCTGATCTTTTAATTTGACAGGTAGCTCGCATTTAGAATTACATGAAGTAGTTAGTTTTGTTACAAACATTTGGTGCAATGCACTGCGTCAAAAGTCAGTATTTTGAGCAGAGTTCTTCTCCACAAGCGTCCGTCTCATTAGGTCAATTGACGGCTTGTGCCTAACTGGCAGTGTAGCCCGAGAGTGGTAAAGGGGCCTGCGTGCAGATCACATTTCACGTGGTCCGGGTTCGAGCCCCGGCCGGGGACATTGTGTTGTGTTCTTGGGCAAGACACTTTACTCTAACAGTGTCTCTCTCCACCCAGGTGTACACTGAATGGGTACCGGCAAATTTAATGCTGGAGATTTGCAAAACTGTATCGAATTCTCCGAGCCCACTTCGTGTTTTCGGCTGAGGCTAAAAAATTAAAGTGCTCTATGGGTCTGAGGCCTTGTCCTTCAGGCCATCGGCACAATGTATAGTGCAATAAGCCCTATCCGCCTCCCCAAAGAAAATGTTATCTGGATTGTATTATTCCAAAACTAAATGTCGTATTCGACGTTGGCGTGCACAAAAAGGTAAATATTTCATTTGCCGATTGCAAAAGTTGCAATTTTAAATAAACAAAAACCTTGTACCGGAATACCTTTAAGTATAATACAGTCCTTTTTGCATTTTCGAAAAGCTTAAGACATAAATAGTTGCCTGAAATAACCCTAAAAACCATTTTTTTATATGGGAACTCGAGAAAAAAAATCATTTCCAAGTTCAGAAAAATTCTGCAATCTCAGTAAAATTTCACCATCAGTTTGATTTCACCAGTACTTTCAAGTGTTTCATTTGCATTTCAAAATTTGTTTTTGACATTTGCTCTAACAACAGTGCTTTTAGAAATGATTTCTCTCGAGAAGATATTTAAAACAGTCGCAAAGAAGTTTGCAATACAATGTAAATAACCTTGTTGACTCTGTTCCACGGTCAGTGCAAAATGTTCAAATGTTGTTGTTTATAGTGGCTAATGTGCTCAATTTTTTCTCCCCGGCAGTGTTAAATTATGTCGAACCTTTTTCAGTGGCACCAACTAAAGAAACATAGCATATTATAATACGTGGGTCCAAAATTGAACTAGTCGGTGGGATTCAATCTATATATGGCCATGGGTTATTGACCAAGCTTTTTCGTTCAAGATGGCTGGATATTGGCCAAGCTCTTTATTTGCGTGTTTAGACTGTTTATGTACCAAGAGGGAGTCAAGGTCCATAAACTCGCAAAAAAAAAAAGAGGCCATCTTAAACGAAAAAGCTTGGTCAATAAAGAATTTATTATACGGCTTTCGGAGAATTTTTCCTTGCGGGACATAACGGGTAGCTAGTCCCGAGCAACAAGATGGTACAGTCTTGCCCTCTCGGGTGGCCAATCATAGCGCAGGATTTAGTTTATCTTCCCCGCTCACGGAGCAATGTGACTTCACAGTCCGATTTTTTGCTATAGATGGACCACTCCCTAACCAATTTAGGCGAACTGCTTTTTTCATTCATTGCGCAAAATAAAGACCTCTCTGTTGTTGAGTCAAAATCTTTTTTACCTTCATGTTTGGAGGACAATTTCAGTAAAATGTTCACAAAAAGGACCTGAGAAAAGTAAACAAATGCTTTCTTTCGAGCGCGTTTACCGAGAATGGATCTCGGAGACGCATCAATTTGTCAGCAGATTAAAAAAAGCCATTAATTTGTAATAAATACTTTATTGAACTAGCTTGTTCGGTCCGTATTGGAGAATTTTGGTCTTGTTTTTTTTTTTTGTAACTTTATGCGGCTCGGTTCATAAACCTGCAAAAAAAGCTAGAACTTGATCAATATTTCTCCAATACTGACCCCTTGCTAGTTCAATAACATTTATGTAAAAGCGGTGGTTGACACTTATGAAAAAAATTATTCTTTCTAAAATACTGAAACGCTTTCGTCCTTTCGTTGACCTTCATTAGTAAAGTGCCTAACTGAAGGTTATCGAAGAGACCGAAACTTTTATTTTAGGAAAAATAATTTTTGATCGGGATAAACCACCGCAGCTGCACTCTATCACTAATTATGCCAGATGAAAACCGTAGTATTAATTATTCGGTGATGTTCTGGTTTCATTAGCTTTCATTACTTTTGTCCCTTTTTTCATTCGCCATATCAAAGTTGCTAAAGGTTAATTCAAGAGAAGGGTGGAGGCTGGAGAGATTGAGACAGATTAACAAACAGGTCTAGCCCACGATCCATTCATTTGATCTCTAAACTAAAGTTCCGATTTTAATTTTGTTAATCCCACAAGCCTATCTCTTCCTTTACAAACGTTCTTTTTTGAAAACAATAGAAAAAGATCTTAAGTTGACCCACGTATACCCTCACACCTAAAACAGCGGCAAAGAAATAGTAAGGCATTACACATACATACATATATTAAACTTTATTCAAAACTCGAATTTAAGAGTATTTTCATGTATAAAGCTATTATCTTCGAGTTAAAAAATTAAAAAACGGTGTAAAAATACAAATTCGTGGTAAAAAGACATGCCTATAGATGTTAAAATTGTTAATATTTAGAATACAAAATAAAAATTTACAGTAGTGCTTTAATTTAATGACAAACAAGTTAATTAAGTGGCCTTTAAATGAATTTAAACTGTCTTCTCAAACTGAAATTAACGCGAAAAAGATTACATTATCAAAGAAAGATCAACGGACGTTTACCTGAATTTGAAGAGGCTGGTGCAATACAAACTTTGATAATGGTTTCATTGATCGTTCATTGTGGTTCGGCGTTCTCCATTCTGATAACAGAGAAAAGAACGGAACTTGTGCGTGGGCATAAACATTTGAAATTAAAGTTCCTGTTTGTGGATCGGATTAAAACTGAACTAAGGCTTTACTAAAAGGTACCCAAATTCATTAGATTATCCTGTGGAAGGAAAAAAAGCGATTTTAAGAAAACTATTCCAATTTTTACTGGTATTTAGAGCATAATCATTTTACTGTGAGTCAGTCGAAATGAGTTGAGGTTGTTGTTGTCGGCGTGGTTGTGGGAGTGCCGAACGAGTGTCAATTAGATATTCACGATTCTACTGTGTGGGTGTCCATAGTAATCGACCGGTGGAAATGCAGTTACTTCTTTCTTGTCTTTACAAAGGTTATGTGGGTGGCAGGTTGGTGCGAGAAAATAACTGTGTGGCACATTAAATGTTTTTTTCGCGGTTTTAATATGGCAATTTTCGCGATGGTTTCCCACGATCGGCCAAAAGATTGTCGCAAAAAAAAAAGAAGCAATACAAAAATACATTTTCGAAAAACCTTACTCCACTTCCTTAACGTGTATTTCGATCAATTTTGTTTTAGATGTAACAAAGGAATAATCAGTTTCCGTTACATAAGCTAACAATGAATTGATATCTACATCGTTTGATGTATCAGTTGTTTACTCCATACCATGTATCTGAAATTCAAGAAACTGGCCCTCGCAAAGCGGGATCAGAACCTAAAGCGATAGGTTTTTGATTTTGTTTTGTTTTCTTTCAGTCCCAATCAAGCAACCTCGTTGTCAGGGCTTTCCCCTTCCGAATTTAAAGAAAAAGCCATGGGAGCCATGATGGGGATCACGTTTTGTGTAGAATTAAAAGTTTGTTTTAAAGTTGCATGCGAAGAAATTTTTTAAAAGATTTTCTTCCTTCGAAAATAGTAAACATTGAATATTGCAGAACTAAAAGTACGAATCCATCCCCGCGAATATTTCCTTTGCATTCAATACCCTCCCGTTTTTATTGTTTTGATGGGTACGTAGGTGTGGAGGGGGATGGCTAATGACGATTGGCATTTGTTCGATCGCGGCTGAAGGCTGGTTCCCACCAGCGCATAAGCATAAGCATAAGCGTAAGCATAAGTATAAGTGGACATATGCACACGCAGTAAGGTGCTATAATTAGCGCATTCTGTTGGAAATTTCTCTGAAAAAAGGCGCTAATTATCAACATAAACGGTTATGAGCTGTGAGCGTCGTGATTGTCATCCCTGATTTCTTTCTTTCTTTCTTTCTTTCTTTCTTTCTTTCTTTCTTTCTTTCTTTCTTTCTTTCTTTCTTTCTTTATTTATTTATTTATTTATTTTTGCGTAGAATATAAGACAAAAATGTCGTCGTTTTTTAGGTGTTTGCGTAAACTTGCAGCCCTATATTAATAAATTGTGAAATCCCGTATGAAGTGTTCTGTGAAAAATATGATTTGTAGGAGATGGCTCTTCTTCGTGGCAAAGTCAAGTAGAACTTTCAAGACTGAGCGGGGCAGTGTTGGTGACATTAGTTCGTTGTTTATAATCGTTCCATTCGATAAGACAATACAAATTTGTTTTGACAAATTGCATGCCCTCCCCGATCCACCAACACTGCCGCTCTCAGTCTTGAAAGTTCTGCTTGAGTTTGTCTCAAAGATTAAGAAGAGCCATTCGTGGGTCATTTTAGTGTATATTGCGAGCCGATGTACATGCATAGCTCGGCTGCATGCTGGGAAGGGTTTTCCAGACCGCATTCTGCAGGGCGCGTCAGCCTCGATACGGTGTAGTAGACGAAACGGAAGCTGTTCACAAACATGGCGGCGCCTTCTCCGCCTGAAGTTGTTCGAGGACAAGCTTTCGATGTAGGACCTCGCTATACGAATTTAAGTTACATAGGAGAAGGGGCCTATGGAATGGTTTGGTAAGGAGAGCGCTGTCAAGCCTCGGTGTTTCCTTTTTCCAGCAAGTTCAAATGCGTTTTGCACCTCCAAATGCTGTTCGATTTTGCAGTTTTCAGTCAAATAACTTCTTCATTCTTGCTCTTTTTCTTTTCAATGCACAGCTCCGCGTTAGATAATGCCACGGGACAGAGGGTGGCGATCAAGAAGATCAGTCCATTCGAGCACCAGACCTATTGTCAGCGAACGTTACGAGAGATCAAGATTTTACGTCGATTTAAACACGAAAATGTTAGTACCCAAGTCAAGCACAAGAGGGGCTATCATAGCGCTTAGACGGTCACTTGAGACCGAAGTGACGCACATGGGAACATTCCAGTAGCTTTATAGACTGTTTTGGCGTTATTCGGATGCGTTTTCTCCTGAAACGTTCCATGTTAATGTCCCCCTGTTGTCTGTGTTTCAACGATTTTGATCGGGATGTTAGTTAATTTGTTTTATGTACTCCTTTCGCTTTTCAGATCATTGGGATAATGGACATAATCCGCGCACCAAGCATAGAAGACATGAAAGATGTGTATCCTTTGAGAGTTATGTTGTAGGAATCACAGACACATTCTAGCGGTATTTTTTTCTACTTGGAATCTCTCTGTTATTTGTGATCTTTCCAATGCCATAACAAACTCAATTGGTACCTTGTGCCTTTCAAGTCGTATTCAAACAGTACCGACATTTCCAAGCTCCCGACTTTAAGACTTCCACGAAATTTTATCATTGCTGTTGTGGACACGCTCTATAAAATTCAAAAGTGGTAAACATATCGAATGAGTAGAACATAATTTAAACTTCATTAACCTGCACAGTCACAGTTGTATCTGAGCATTTTTAATTCGTTGGAATGTCCCTTTCGCTACATGTACAGTTTCAAAATTAAGGCGAAATATCCAGCCTTACTGCGTATTTTTTTTTCCGCGTCAAGCCCGCATTTAAACAGCTGTCGGGTTTTACGGTCTCGAATTTCTATTTAAAACACAAACGCGTCTGTTTAAAGCTGCGGGTTAATCAATCTTTGTTTAGAAATACTCTATGGTTTGCTAGTGTTAAGCCCATTTTGAGATGGAACCCGGATTGTTTTTGATGGGGTAGTCCAGCAATTCGTGTAGTTTTTTCAAAATATTGCGCTACTGGTGTTGTCTTTGCTGTCTGAAAAGTTCTTTATTTGAAATTTATACTGTTCATTCTTCAGTGCGATGTTGATTTTCAGTGTGAACCTTGCAAATTAGAACTTAAATTCCTAAGCAAATAATAAGGCTCTGTGGGGGTAAAATTCTGACATACACGTGGAAATTGTAACAGCCACATGGAGGATGATGAATAGTGACAACTAAAATAACTCATGTTGAAGATTTGTTTAAATCAAGACAAGCATAAGCCCCTTTGCAGGACCTCAGTAATTAGATTGTCTGTTTTTGTCATGATTAAGAAGAAAGTGCGTTCTTCTTCCTCATGTTCTTTGCAATTGGGTTTTGAGTGTGGCAGACATTTTTCTGACTGCGGACACTACTCGACTTTCGCAGCTAAATTCGTGGACAAGTCTAATATGTACATGTTTATTTCAACATCAGTAATTTAGAAAGCTGTCAAAATGTCTGTTAAGTTAATGTAGTTTATTGTATAATTTGAAAAAGATGGTTAACAGGTAATGAGGTTAAGGCCAGTGACATAGCAACCAACATGATCTTAGACACTGTACTGGTATTCGCTATCTGCCAAAGGTGTTGACTGCTGACATACCTGCAAAGTTAAGCTCAGTTTGGCCTCACGGGCATGGCAGTGGTTGTTAGGGATAACAATATTTATGGGAATACCATCAGTGGTAGTAGACAAGAAAACCTTAATTTTTCCCAGAACTACTAAGAGTTCAAACAAAGCTTTTCCCACTGTTTAGTCCTGTTTGAGTATATCATTGACAGGTCATAGATGCAGAAACTGTGATACAGGTACATATGCATGCTGGCAGCATAAATGAGAACAAGTATTTTAACCATGAAAGAGTCACTACATTTCATTCAGCTTTGCTGGAATGTTATGGATGACCTACAAGTGGACTGTTTGAGGCTTTCGAAGCCGGAGTTGTTTTGGCCTCAACCTCTTAAATGTCTTAAGACATTGAACTCTGAAAAGCCTTATATTTTCCCTTGACTTCCTTCAGCTATATTGTCCAGTGTCTGATGGAGACTGATCTGTACAAGTTGCTCAAGACACAGAAACTGAGCAATGATCACATCTGTTACTTTTTGTACCAAATCCTACGAGGACTGAAGTACATCCACTCGGCTAATGTACTTCATCGGGATTTGAAACCCAGTAATCTTCTGCTGAATACAACATGCGACCTCAAGGTACTTAACCGAGTGCGAAACTTGTTTTAGTTCATGTACTGGTGCTCGTGTAATTTCTCTTATAGCAATACAAATCGTCTCTTTTTTTGTACCGTACCACATACACCATAATACCAACTTTAACCAGCGTGTGAAGTTTCATAGGAGGCTCTTTGACGGGAAACGTTTGAGCACATACTTGTAATATCCTAGAGGCATGCTCCTGGGATTTGAAAAATTTGTCCCTGATGCAGTCATAGCAATGGTTGAGTTTATACGTAAGTTGATTTATTGCCACTAAGTTCAAACCTAGTTTTACCCAGAACCCTCTATCAGGTAAAGAGACATTGTGCTTTCTGCCTGCACAGGGTAGGGGGAAAAAAAACAGGTCCAGCTGACTGCCCAGGGCAAGTAAATCATCGCTCTTGGGCTTGAGTGAAAATGGAAGTTTGATGGTCTGGTGGGCAAGTGAAATTAGCCTCAGTAGTATTGATAGTGATAATTTCCAATCAAAAACAATTTCAAAACTTGAGGCTGCAAGATGAGCAAAACAATGAGTTGAAAGCATGGATTAGTTTTAAAAACATACATTTATGTCACTGTCTAGTATCATTTACCTAGTTTAGTACCAGTAAGCTCATTTTGTTACAGTCAATCACTGATTTTAGACAGTACCTAGTAAATGATGTAGTTGATAAGGCATGAACAAACTGAAATGTATTTGCCCACTGGGCAACTGGATTTCAAGATGTTTTTCTTACCCTAACTGCATCTCTATAGTTGTGCTGTTTACTGTATGGACAGTACTTCAGAATATTTAAAGGGTACTGCCACTAACATGAATTTACGTCCACCTTCTTTGTCCAGATTTGTGATTTTGGGCTGGCACGTGTAGCAGACCCCGATCATGATCATACTGGATTCCTGACTGAATATGTTGCCACACGATGGTACAGAGCACCTGAAATCATGTTGAATTCCAAAGGTTACAGTAAGGCAATTGACATCTGGTCGGTGGGATGCATTCTTGCAGAGATGTTATCTAACCGTCCTCTGTTTCCTGGAAAGCATTGTATCCTTAACAGAACTGTACCAGTTACATTTGTATGTGATGATTGAATTACTGAATGTTATAACTCTTTCCATCAAGCAATTAGATTATGAGCTCGAGATTTCTATCGCATGATAGCTGATGAGGGTTCAGCCCGAGTCAACTATCACACATAGAAATCAAGAGCGAATAATCTAATTTTTGCAGTATAGATCTACTAGTCATCCAAATCTCATCTAAATCCTCTCCACAGACACTTTGAAAATGCTAAGAAGCAGCCGTCATTTTCTTAACTAGGGCACATTGCTATGCTACTTACTATCTATCACAGTATACCATGATTGTATATATTGAGTAGTGCAGCCAATCAGAGAACGGCATTGGTGATAGAAAGTTTGTAGATTTATACTAAAAAATGAGATAAGCTTATTAACTACCAGGATCAGATGGACATAAATATTTTGTTCTGGGGTGTGATAGGAACCAGTTGCAGGAGGTACATTAAAAATGATCCAGGTCTAATTCTTTTCCTCTTTGTCCCAACCTTCTTTCCATAACTTACAGATATTATTTACAGCACTTTATATCTGTACTGTTTTTGTGACACTTTCAAGAAACAGTTGTGAAAAACAGCTTCAAATTTTAGCAGGCTGTACAATAGAATTTAGAAAACGGCCCTCTAAGTGGAACAATTCCACGGGGTGTAAGAGCTGCAAGATATAATATCTATTTTCGAAATAACAAGTTTTTGAGCCTGATTTGCATTTGCCTGAAAATGGTTCTGTGATGTATATATAGCAAAGTGGATTGCCGATGTCAGCAGATCAACAATTTTGCCTTTCCAGGCAGAGGCTGATAAATGTTAGGCCCTATAGAGCCAAATAATAATAATAATAATAACAATAAAACATTTCATGCTAGTTCCCCTTTGATGTCCTTGACAAACACAGACCTGGATCAACTGAACCACATCTTGGGTGTTTTGGGTTCACCATCACAAGAGGATTTGATGTGCATCATGAATGAAAAGGTAAAAAATAGTGCTCAATAACCCTGGATGTAGCATTATTTGCATACTCTGATTGACCGTATGATGTATGGCTTGTCAGTTTATCTTCGGCTGTTAAACCAAAGACCCTATGCCTGGACTACCTTGTGACACTTGTTTAGTGTGAAGAAATCCACTGCCAAACTAAACAAGTGTAATGCAAGCATAACGCTAGATCATTTAGACAGGATACATTTCCACTTCTATTAATTTTATGAACAAAATTCAATCTGCTTCGATCTCAATTCAACCCTTATTGACAGTTAATTTTTGTGATGTATACCTGTTCACGTACTTTCAGAAATTGCTCATTATATGATAGTTTTTAATCAGTTCATTGTGATCCCTAGATTTTGACTGGACCTTCCGTAGGAAAGTAATTTGGCATTCCGATGTACACAGGCTACTCTCATGCTAAAAATGTAAAGTTAACAGAATGCAAGCGTTGCACTTCCGGTACCATTAAGAATGCAATTTGATCAGCTTGATGCCATGATCTGACCCATGGTGGTAAATGTACAGTGAGATATCGATAATAGACCTAGCAATTAATTTTTGTGAGTTATATCTGTTTGCTTATTTGCAGAAAATGAACTTTCAAGGTTATTTTTAATCCAGTCATGGTCGTCTTTAGATTTTTTCAGTATGACTGAAACCCATCACTTCAACACTTAACCCTGTTATTTGTTGTGAAATTTGATTTAAATGCAAGAGAGTTGCCTGAACCGAGGCCTTTGACACAACAAAAGAAAAGACTAAAAACAGCCTGTCACAAGTAACTGCAAAATGGTTGAGTCTCTAAGGTCTACATCCCAGTCCCCTTAAAAAATAAGTAAGTAAGTGTCTTGAATCTGTACAGGATGTGCTTGAAACTTGCTTGAAAATCAGTGGTACCAAACACTATCAATTCATCATCGGTTTTACCCTTGTCTTTCATAACCAAAATTGATTAACCTGCAAGTTGCTACCCTTCACGGGAATCTTATATTAGGAATGCAAAGAATGGTTGCACAGGACTGTCTTACATAGGAATGTACCGAAGTTACTTGTTATCCTTGTGTCCACGTATCTTTGTCACATGGACATGAGGCAAAAAACTACTGAATGGATGTAAATCTTCTGATCTTTATAAATGTGTGTTTGTTGTTTTGTACAGGCTCGTAGTTATATTCAGTCATTATCCTTCAAACCAAAGGTTCCTTGGGAGCGGATCTTTCAAAATACTGTTGATCCAAAAGGTACTTGTAAGCATTCTGTAATACATCTGACCCTCCATGATCAACCTCCTTCCTATAATGTCTGGGACATTTTGTCTTGGCTGCCAAAGCAGGAAAAATGTTTGAAATCCAGTTGCCCAGTGGGCCAGCACATTTCAGTTTTCAGTTTCCCCCACTAAAATACTATTTGCCCAATGGGTGCACAATGTTCATGCCGTATTAACTACATCATTGACTAGATACTGTCAATAATCTGTGATAGACTATAACAGGGGACAAATGCTACCAAAGTATGCTTGGATTTCAAATTAATCGATGCTTTAAACTTATTGTTTTGCTCATCTTGCAGTCCTAAGTTTTGAAATTGTTTTTGATTGGAAATTATGACTAACAAGACCACTGAGGCTAATTTCACTTGCCAACCGGACCACCAAACTTCCATTTTTACTTGCCCAAGAGCAAAATTTACTTGCCCCTGAAAATCAGACCTGGGTTTTTTCCTGCCCTGGCTTTGTGCCAATCCGTAGAGCCAGCACTTTGCAGTGGGTTGTAAATTCTACCTGAGGATGGCCAATGTAGAGGAAATCAATTGTAATATTTAACAATTAGATTATGAGTTCAAGATTTCTATGAGGTGCTATTTTATTAGGTGAATCAACTATCACCTCATAGAAATCGATCTTGAGCAAATAAACTAAATGTATTGACTAGTATAATTCTTACTGAATGAAGTTTTTACATGTAACTTGATGGAAACACAGAACTAACTCAAACTGTTGTAAGCAAAGAGAATTTACATTATGGTAATCAAAATAAACAAGTTGAGTTTCTTTCTTCTTTCTTACATTGTTCTAAAAGAAGTAGACAACATTTTCTCTTTGTTTCTATGAAGTTTTAGTATAAATCTACTAGCGTTCTATTACAAATACTGTTCTCTGATTGGCTATGCTACTCACTACCTATTCGGTGATAGATAGTGAGTAGCGTAGCAGTGTGCGCTATTTAACAAAATTAAGGCCACTTATCAGCATGTTCGAAGAGTCTTTGAAGAGGATTTAGATAAAGTTTTGAACAACTAGTAGATTTATACTAAAACAATTAGATTATTCACTCCCGATTTCTATCGCACCATAGTTGACTTGGGCTGCGCCCTCATCAACTATCACACAATAGAAATCTCGAGCTCATAATCTAATTGTTTGATAGAAACACTCAACTTGAAAATTTGAGAGAACTCAAATAAAGCTGTGGAAATACTTGCTTGCAGCTTGTGCACTGGTTCATATTCACTTGGAAATATTTAAGGACACACAAGAAGTGTGAGAAACGCTAGGCTGTGTGTATGCTTCTCTATTTTTTTTTTGTTTTTTTTTCCCTTCTCAATGATTTATCTCCTGTCCTTAAAAATACTGGTATGTTAATATTCATTGCCTCACACAGAACAGGGCAGGATGAGAAATAGTTGCCCAGTGAGCTGGTATATTTCAGTTTTCACTTGCCCCCCACTAAAATGCTTCTTTCCCAATGTGGCGGCCATTATGGCAATGAGAGGACAAACACGAACAACATTTTGAAATAGCTTCTGACTGGAGATTATTATTTATTAAGCTGACAGTTTCATTCAGACTCGCAAGACTACTGAGGCTAATTTCAGTTGCCAACCACTGAACTTCTATTTTCACTTTCCTGAGAGCAAATTTTACTTGCCCTGGGCAATCGGACCTTGGTCTTTTCTTGCCCTGACAGAAGCAATAGTAGCCACGACCTCATTGTCTGAATAACTTTGTTTGTTGACAGCTCTAGACCTGTTAGATAAGATGTTAACCTTCAATCCTGAGAAAAGAATCACAATAGAGGAGTCCCTGGCTCATCCATATCTAGAGCAGTACTATGACCCTGCAGATGAGGTACTGTACATTTGTTACTTCTCGAAGACACTTCTTCTCCCTCTTGAGGGATGACTAAGACCCAGGAGGGGGGTACTCCCAGAAAAATTGGGTGAAGGTGTGCGGCCCGCTTCCCACAACCCAGACCCTATTTAAGACCAAAATCTGTGATTTTCCCCACCCTACTTATGACCTGACCAAAAATCAATACCCTGTTTCAGACCTGTCTTATTTTTAGGTCTCTAATTCAAACTGTTGTTAAAGGCAGTGTGAAGGGCCTTTGATGATGGTGTTATGGATAATTATGATGAAAAAGTAGTTTCTTTTAAAAAGTATGCCAAATCCAGAGAATTCTAGAGTGCAAAAAAACATACCCCATTTCAGACCAAAATGGCCAAAATCAAGACCCTATTTATGATCTAAATGGCTAAAAAATATATATATACCCTTTGGGGATGCACATACCTACTTAGCCCATATAAGGGAGTCCCCACCCCTGGGTCTGAGAGTCAAAGCCAAAGGGTACATCTCTTTGGGAAAATCCAGGATAAGATTCTCAAGTCAGAAAATGGATTTTGCATTTCTTTACACAACAGATTAATCCAGGATCACTCAGATCCGGTTGCATCAAAGGAACCAAAGAATCCAATCTGGGCAAGGATTCTTCACTTCCTTTGTTGAGTAAAGATACACAGAATCTGTTTTTGTACTTAAGACTCCAATCTTTGATTTTCCCTAAGAAATGAACCCAAAAATTCCATACTTGTGGCACACAATAGCTCAACAGACAGCTGCATGTATATTATATCTCTGATGTGTTCTTACTTGTCGCATGACCAGTAAACACGCATTTCTTTAGAGCCATGCTTACAGCATGAAATTTGGTCTTACGAATCTTGGATGCCTTACTGTGTAAAGAGTTATTTAAACAATTATAGCTAAGACAGGATTCTAACAGACACCTTCAGAGACCAAAACCAAAATGAAGCAAACCACAACAAATTATTTTCGTTTCTAAAGTTTTCTTACAAGTCAAATTATTTAAGATGGGAAAATTGTATTAGTTATGGCAATAATAGAGGTAGTCTCTGAACTGTATGTTATGCAGATTTAAAATGCTGCCGTTAAGCATGTATTCCACCACTGCTGTTTGTTTTACATTAGTGCATTAACTGATGTAATCTTCAGAAATTTACATTTAAATGCATTTGTAGCTAGTTATTCATGGGTTTTGTTTTCTTTCTTTGCAAACATGAATGATTGTTGTAGACAAAATTTTTACTATAATGAAGAAAAAAATCTCCACATCATGGTCATGTTCTAATAATGTATGTTAAATAGAGAATAGTTTTTTCAAATAACTTGTTTTTACAGCCTATTGCTGAGGAGCCATTTAGATTTGAAACAGAGCTGGATGACCTTCCCAAAGAGAAACTGAAAGGTGATCAATGTGAAAGTAAACAGTGTAGCATTAATTCTAATCGTGAGGTATCAGGCACTATCTAGAAACTTAACAACCGTGTAACACAGATTGTTGGCTCATACAACCAGATGATGCCAGTGAGTCTGTCATAAATAGAGACAAGAATTGTGTTTTAATTATTTACAGTGGAATCCCAATTTTTCTAGCCCTCAATTTTTAGAACCTCCTGATGACTAGAACCATCCGCCAGTTGAACACTGTAATTTTACTCCCAATTTCTCAAACTACCTGCTCTTTCAAACCAATTTTCATTTCCCTTGCAAGTTTGAAAATTGGGATGTCACTGAATATTTATGTGAACACATTTTATGTTTCAGACAAGTTAAAGTATGTTTTAATGACTAGTTACAATGTGACATTTTTATATGTGCTTCAATAATCCCTTCAAAATGTAAGCCCAGCCATCGAAAAGGATATAAATTAATATGCTTTCAATAATGAGCTTTCCAAAAGGAGTCTAGCTATTAAGTGTAAAGCCTTTTCCATGGCTCAGAGTGGTTTTCAGTTGAGTGAAAGCAATCAGACAATTACATTGGTTTTGGTTTTAGTTTTGGTTTTACTACGGTTTGAGATTGGCTGGGTAGTGTAATTGGTAAGTAATTGCTTTGGTTTTGGTTCTACGACACTCAGTTGAAAACCACTCTGTCCTATTAATTGTTGTATAATAACATCGATTCCTTCTCTGATTTCAGCACTCATCTTTTCTGAGACTGCTCATTACCCTGGCTCACCGTACTTGCCTGGTGTACACTGAAGCACAGAACACAATATTTGAGGAGGTAAATCAAACATAACACATTAAGTCTATTATCCCTTTTTCATTTGAAAGAAACATCAAGAAGATTGCCACATACATATACATGGGCAGAGCACCGTGCAAATTGGCCGACTGTGAAGAAAGTTCTTCCTCAGTGTAAAGAAGTTCAGATCAAATAGTTTTGTCCATCTGTGAAAGTTACCAGTTGCTGAAAATGTCAATGAAATCCCTGCTAATGGATCAAGCCAAATTTACTCATTAAAAATTCAAATTTTCTTTCAAATTTTCTTTCAATTTTCCTTTTGAATATTGAACTGTTTGAATTTAGTAAAATGAAATGTAATTTTAAATAACTGAATTTTCCTCATTGTCATTGGCAGGAACAATTTACTGATTTTAGAGGTTAATGACCTTCTGTGGGTTCCCAAAATCAGTTTACATCAATTCATGTAATTCTACTGCACCGAATCAAATTATATAATAAGTCAAATTATTCTCATGTATGATCTGTTGGAGGACAGACACATAGCTGAATTTCTTTTTTTAGGTGATGTCAATAACACTTTTTTCTATTCAGACTATATTATATAAAACAAGTAGATTCCATGTTGCTGTGTATCTGATCAGTAAGAGATCAAAGAAGGCATACACATATGCACCTATGTGCCACTCTTTTGTTTTGACCATATTTTGACGTCATCTGTGATCTATTACTGAACAGACGCACAGCAACATGCAATGTATTTGTTAAGCTGGATCAGCTCCAAATAACACATTGTCATCCTTTCTTTCTTGTCCTGTTAGGTGGAATCTCAATAAACCTGTATATCTATTTGACAAAGGCTTTGAACAGTTAGACATGTATTGTAAAATTTATAGTTTTTCATGAAGATTATGGAGTTTCTGGCTCAGAGTAATATCATAATATGTTACTCTGATTCTTGGCAGAACATTCCACCATATCTCTGTAAAATAAAAAAACTGATTGTCCTCCAATTTTGTAGCCCTCTGTAAAAGTCATTTAATATTTTGCTCCAAAAAATAGACTGCTTTGCAGCTCTTATTATGTCAAATAATGCGAAGGAGCATTGTTTGACAACTCAAACAACAGCTGAAACTGAGAGAAAGGATGTATGTCCTGTAGTTACTTGGTACAATGAGAAACATTTCTACATGGAGAGAATATTAAGTCTAGTTATTTAATGGCTGTTGCCTTACCTTGTCTTGCTTACAGAGTAGGGCTTGATGGAAGGTCAACCGTTTCAAACCTAACGTTGATTTGCATTTAATATCTGATCAAAGTCAATATAAACACATATATGCAGGCCATGAAAATAAAATTACAGACTCATCAATAATGATGGAGAGTTGTGGTGTTACTGTTTGTCAAAGTGCACAGGTTGGTTCAAACTTGACGTCAGTCAGTCTAGATTAAACCTTCATTTATGACCATTCAAATGAAATTCCCTCTGTGGATTAAACCTCTGTGTGTAGCTACACAAACTAAAGCCTTTTTATAGTGGTCCTGTTTATTCTACTCTTCAAAGTGTTTCTAACTTAGTTTTGCATGACTTTGTAAATCTGTGAATGGAACCCTAGTGTGTGGCCATTCATATGAAAGCTCTTGAACAGTACATTCATGTTCATATTGGTTTCAACGACCAATTCTATGGTTGAAACCCTGTTGTGTGACATTCAATTAAAAGTGCAGTTCAACCCCTATTAAACGGTACCCTCGGGTACTGGCTGTTCCTGGCTGCCTAAAAGGTGTGACCGCTTGAGAGGGGTTGACTGTCATAGAGCAGACTTTCATACGGTACTGTTTTTTTTTTTTTATGCTGCCCAGGGTGGGGTTTCTCTGTATGTACACCCAGTGTGTGACCATTTAAATGATAGACTAGCTTTTGATAAGCACTTTCATGTGGCGTTCCGTGTTTCTTCATACTGTAAAATTCTAAAATTGGATTCTTTTTTCAGTTTTCAAAAAGCAAAATTGTTACTAAATGTGTTCACAGGATGTTTTGTGCCCTGTGGTCATTCATCTGACTCGTCACGCACTCACTTCCTGTGCATCGCTATCCAAAACAAAGTGTCAGCGCAGGAGGCTATTGGTTAGGTTGCTTGAAAATTATCCTATTTAATGTTTAATTATTTTCTGGCATGTTGTTTCCAGACCGTTTTCGTAAATCTGTTATTATAACCAGCCTTTGTAATATCTTCACTTTCTAATGGTTCATGGTCATTCGACGATCATCAAATCAATAACTAATTATAATTATTATAGTTAATTATATTTATAATTATTATAATAATATGATTTTATAACTATTGTTGGTGCTTTCCTTAATGCAGTTATGTTTTTGAGCTTCTAAATTTCAACCATAGCAGTGCCTCTATCAGGCTTGTATCGTTTATCTTTTCCGTCTTGTGGAATACCTGTTTCAGAAATATGCACTTGGTTTCATAACTAGTTTTGATAGCTAGGAGTAAACTTTTCAGAAAATAGACCTGCCACTAACCATGGTAAATAATTCCATTCCCTATTGTAACTAATCACCAGTTGATATTTAGTTTACGGTAGATGAAATTAAATTATAACCTTATTATATACTATTCAAAGTGGGTTAGTTATTGATCAGAGAATCTTTTGCTAATAATTATAACTGTAGGCCGTTTTTCCACATTATATGGACTTTGTTATTTGTTTATTTCTTGATTCGGAGACCGTTCGATTTAAATTGACTGGTGATTAAGTCGTTTTTGACATTAAACGGGTATTGCCTCATCCGAGCTTCGTTCGAAAACGAATGCAATAAAAACCCCCGGGTAGGTACTCTATTAAGTTCTATGCCCCAAGGTCCAACCACACACCCTTTTGTATACCGTTTTGACAGAAAGGTACTCTTTACGTGTACCCTTAACTGAAAAAGTACCCCTTTCACATACTTCATGAATAACTTGCCAAAAAGGGAAGTCTTGTCATTTTCATGTAGTGCCTAATAATTGAAATGATACAGCCATGAGGTGCGGCTGTTCTAAATATTTTAATTAAAGGCCCTTAAAAATAACTTAATGACAGATTTCCCTGCCTTTTTATATACCTCAACTTGTGAAATTTCTACCGTCTTATATGCCTAAAGCTTGAAAGCGTTACCCCTTTCGGGCGGACCCGCCATTATAGAGAGTCACCCCCCAGGGAGAGGGGGGGTAAAACGCGTTTGTTAGAAATATCTTTGTATGGACCTTTAAAAGATGAACAAAACTTTGCCAAAACTTTGACTTAATTTCTATTGCATTACATGTACGATTACATGTAAGATTGTAAAAACAGGAATAGAACGGTAGTGCAAATAAACGTCGGGAGCAACTTTGAGAGGGAAGCCTCAGAGGGTCTTCAAAGCGTCTGTTCAAAATACAATTTCCTTTAACTTCTTGCTGTGCAGGAATCTTTTTGGGAAATTGCCCAACAACCCTCCAAAATAGTAATAATCGTAAGAATGGTCCGTCCCTTACGAGGCCGAGTGTTTTACTCTTTTCATCTACTTCGTACTTCTGATTCCACTGTTGCATTTGATAAATGTATATAGTTGGTCATCTTGACACAGTCGATGTAACTGTAGTCGAGATAGCCTGTGTTACATGGCATCTTGCACAATTCTCTCATGAAGCGAGAGATCTGAAATTTAAGCGAGTTTCGTGTAGTGTGACTAGTTCGTTGTTGCTCGGTTTCCACACACATCATCAGTATGGACCTTTTCAGATAGAATCAAGCGTCTTTCGAAATGAGAGCAACTGAGCGCGTGAAGTCAAAGTATAAATCTGATTGTTGAGGCTACGCCTGACTCATATGATGCGATTGATACATTTTCTGTTACGTCATCGTCAGTTCCATTTCTCCGTATGGACAGTGGGGCCAAAACTGATTTAATTGTCCAAGACACTGTCAGCCACCGCCAGCCCTGTCTCTACCCAAGAACAGTAACCCATCGCCATTCGCTCTTTCTCCTCTGTCCTGCGCCACGTTTCTCAGGGTCTTCCTCTCTTTCGCTCTCCTTCCAGTGCCCCCGTCAGTGCAACTCATGGGAGGGAACTGTTATCCATTTGCAGCACGTGTCCAATCCATGTCCACCTCCTTCTCCTCGTTTGTTCGCTAATAGTTTCCATGTTAGCTCTCTTGCGCACCTCTTCATTTGACACCGGCTCAGGCCATTAGATTTTTAAAAGCCTACGCAGACACTAGTGCTGGAAATGATCTAGTTTGGCTTCATCCTCCGCCTTTGTCATCCTCCGTGATTCACATCCGTACAGCAACACAGCTGTTACATGGGCATTGAATATCCTTATCTTACTCAGTTGGCTGCTTTTGTTACGTAGAACTGATGCAATACACCCAGCTGCAGTTTAGACGGCAGACACGCGTGGGACAATAGAAAACAATGCACAACATCAGTTGCTCATGGCGTAGGTAAATACGTATCGGAGGAGATTCCTAAACAACGGGAACATGCGCATCGCTTTGAACACAGTTAAAGGGAAATTAAATCGATACAGGAGACGCTGAATTCCTTTGAAATACCAAATTACCTTTGTAAGATAAACTTCTCGCTGATTTGCTGTAAGGGAGGGGAGGGCGGGAATTCTACGAGAAGCAATACCGTACCTACCCGTCTTATCGCATACGTCCCGGCATAACATAGATTCAGGTGATTTTTGTATGTATTTGTTAATCCAGGATATTTTGATTGACAGTGGTACCGAAGAATTTCAGTTCAAGGACCGTGCACATCTTGAAAACTTGACGGATTGGCCGAGCAACTAAACAATAAGCTACAATACAGGGCCACTTTTGAAGGTGCATATATTCAGTGGCTCGTTTGGCTCGGCAGTGCATGTGGATGAAAGAACGAGGAATAATCTATATATGCGTTAAGACCTAGTCCTCATTTGACTGGGCAGTGGATGACAAAGGAAAAAACGAGCCAAACGAGCCGGCTCGTTTGGTAGATGATTAAAACGACTGGCCCTGTATTCCGTAGTTTAGCCGCCGGATTTTAAAACACACTTTACCCTTGGAGTTAAAAAACAGACATAGTAAGATACACGAGGCAAGATGTCTGAACCTCTATCAGTCTTTATTTATTATCACGCAAGCTTTATGATAATAAACTTAACTGATGTTACCCTGGCTTAATATAGTGCTCAGAACAGGGGTCATAATGATAATGAATAATTATAGAATCCAATTTGTCATAAAAGTTTTTAAAACATATGCAAGATGAATACCGTAACACAAGACATTTCTGGGGTTTAAGCAGTTCGTCTTGAGATGAAGTTTTAGAAGTACTAATTTGTTATTTGAAGTTTTATGACAAGTATCATGTAGAACGTTCCTTGACCTTGTTCTTCAGCTGTTTCTGTTTCGCAGAAAGGGGGGTGGGAGAGGGGTTAGTTGGACTTTGTGCTGTGCTCTTTCTTAGGTTGGAAATAGGAGGTGGCAAATCGGAAGGGCAACCACTGACTTAAAATGTCCGGGAAGTGACTTGAGATGGTCTAGCTTTCTATCCAGAGTGAATAGGGATCACTTCATGTTTAAAAGCGCGGGTACTTGTGATATCTCTACGATTAAAGCAGGCCTTAATTTTCTGAATCTTAAATATATTGATCTTAGTTTGGTGTATTGGTGATAGACACAACTGATGAAAAACAGGTGAGTTGTAAAAAAAAAAAAATTCACTGTTTTGGGAAAAAAAAAAGAGATCTACAGAATATGAAAGGTTAACACCGGCCCCTTAGTCCCTATTTGACCAGCATCGGACGGAAGTCAAAATCGAAAGAATATAAGTTTGGCAACTATAGTCATCGAGCGGCTTTTCTTCGACAAGAACTCGTTTGTGATATTTAGGTTGCCGGCTAGATTTGTGGGTATCTTTAAAGCTATTAATTGATTTAATTCTCACCAGAACTCTGAGATCATGGGCTCGTACTGAAGTACTTGATAAAGGTGTTCCGAAATACAGTCCAGTCGTTTCGTTCCTTGTAACAGAGTGAGGTTAAAGTTAAGAAACCTAAACATTTGCATGGCGTTTGGAACTAAGAATTTTCAGGAATTGCTCAGTATATTTGGTAAACTTGTTTCCGCTCAGTTTCAACGATTTCTGGCGGAAAAGTAGTCTTTTCGGAACGAAATCCGTGCCAGTGATACGGCGATGCTAATAGCAAATGTAATAGCACTTCTAATACAATGCTGGTCAGCAGGTCTGTGTAAGCGTCATTTCGTCTTCTAGAAGCACGGAGGCTTTCCTATATCACAATCAGTTAAAGGGGCTCAGTCACGGTATTTTGATTTAGTTTGGCCACAAACAAAATAACCTTTAAATGGTAGGGAACCTGTTTAATAAGATAGAAAAATACCAAAGACATAGTGATAAACCATAAAGGAACAAGGATGGCTAAGGGTGGAGAAGATTAACACGGATTACAAACGACGAATTTGAAAAATTGAGACTTAACTTTTCAATACGCGCAAACCGTGACTGAGCTCCTTTAAATTAATGTCATCAAGAAATACGAGCCGGTCGGCACTTTTCTCCCTAACCAGTGACCCTGTAACCATGGTAACTGACAGTTAAATTCAGCTGTTTTTCACTATGGTTACCAGGTGAGCCCCATCATTTAGGCAAGGCTCGAGAAAGTAAGGTAGACGTATAAAGATTGTGAAAACAGGAATAGAACGGTAGTGCAAATAAACGTCGTGAGCAACTTCGAAAGAAGAAGCTTTACGTTGGTTACGTATGGCTTAGAATTTTCAAAGCTTCTGTTGAAAATATGACTGAATTCCTTCATAGATATGTAACAAACCACTCTCTATATTTAGTTCTTGATAAAATCCTACACCTTATGTAATTCGAGGTTTTGTTTGACGCTATTTTGGTGATTGTTACATGCATGGTCTTACTATTTCGTACATGCAGACTATCTTGTCTCTGTTAGAGATTATGTAATCGATACAACCGTCCGAACCGGATACAGTATCGCGATTTATCAAAGTATCTATTTTTAGGTCGTTCTAAAAAACATTTTCCCCCTAGCATCTGCTAAAATTACACAAGCTTGTTTAAATTGGTATTTTTCACTGGGATTCTGAATATTTTTCAGGTCGGGAATCTTGTCTCTTGTACATGGTGTGGGCGATTTGAACATCAGTTCACTGGCCAGGATGTGGAATAAAATCTTTGAAGTCGATGCCTTCTACTAAAATGTAACATTCACCCACCCACAAAGCTTAAAGTCATGTATTAATGAAGTGCTCCAGAACCAACCCTTAAAATTGTCTAGCTACTGATGAAATACAAATTCTCCCACTAGTCCTGTATGAAATTTATGGAACTTGTTAGGAGAATTTCTAGAAAGATGCTAGTGGTTTTCCTCTTCCTCCGGCCTAGCCTATCTATGAGACGAATAAGATCTTGGGGCAAGATGAACCCATTTTTTATCGTTCCTTTTAATTTTAGCTAGGTATCTATATATTCTAAAGTCGTCCACGCAACGTGCGCGCGATAAATTTTTTCCGTGGATCTTCCCATCCTAGGAAGTAATTTTCCTTTCGGGGCCTGGGTGCTCTGGGACCGGACTACTGAAAAAGACTGGAACTACTTGGGCAAACAAATGCATGATGGGATTTTTTTCTTCCGCCATTTTGTTCGGCAACGTCAAGGCAACGTCTTCAGAAAGACAGTCCTTACAGCGAGGAATTGGTGAAATCTAAGCAACATTTAACACTCAAAAGACGCCGAAAACTTTACTCAATCGATCTGCGGTCGTTTCTGCTCAAGAACAGCTTCCAATATGTCGTACATGCTTCAACATCTCAGGAATGGTTGGCAAGTTGATCAGGCCATCATGGGGGAAGAAGACAGAGTTGTCGTAATCCGCTTCGGTCACGACTGGGATCCATCGTGCATGAAAATGGACGAAGTATTGTACGCCATTGCAGACAAAGTCAAGAACTTTGCTGTGATTTACTTAGTGGACATTACAGAAGTTCCAGACTTTAATAAAATGTATGAATTGTACGACCCTTGTACGACCATGTTCTTCTACCGAAACAAACACATCATGATCGACTTGGGCACTGGAAACAACAATAAGATAAACTGGGCCCTGACAGACAAGCAGGAAATGGTGGATATCGTTGAGACTGTGTACCGAGGAGCGCGGAAAGGCCGTGGCTTGGTAGTTTCACCTAAAGATTATTCCACAAAATATCGCTACTAAATAAAGGTTGAGCGGAGCTTGATATAAATATGCAGCTCATGGATGGCAAGAAACACTTTAGTAGTTCTTCTATGGAATTCATTGTTACTCTGACTTTTGTGTAAGGTTAATATTAAGATAGGATAACTGTATTTATGCTTGTTGTCAACAGGTTTGCATGTAAGGGAGACATATAGGTCATAGTGGCATTTGCTGGTTTGCATTTGACATCTATTTCAGAATCACAATTTACCCATCCTTCTGTGTTTTTATTTTCATTAGATATTAGACCTTCTAAGAACAAGATGCTTTGGTGCAAAGATTTAACTTGACTAATGACAGGGTGACACAGGAAACATAGGTCAAAATTTGACCTATGACTTTAGAACTTGTCTTTAACATTTTGCTTACTGAATGGTCCTTTAGGGTTTTTCATTTTGTATTAGAATACATTTCAATTTCTGAGCTTTTGCATTGCTTGATATTAAAATGGTAACCTGTGATCGGGCGCCTTTTTTTAAAGAAGGAAGATGTGGCATTAGGTTATCAATATGGTGACACAGGAAACATAGGTCAAAATTTGACCCATGACTTTAGAACTCATCTTTAACATTTTGCTTACTGAATGGTCCTTTAGTATGATAACTCATCACAGATATCTTGTTCTCTTAGACTGCCACATTTGTGCCCCACTGAGGGACACCAACACGGTGTCTGTATACAAACCTCTATAAATCTGGGTGAATTCTTTTTGAAGTAACACATGCATCAAAAAAAATGCAGACCTTAATTTTTGGGAAGGCTGGTACATATTGATCGTTATCATATCCTAGATTCTTGACTTAATTTAATCAATGGGTACTTGTTTTATTTTGATGGCATGACAATGCAAACCAGTAACATTATTGATTCAAATGAGAGGTGGTGAATAGACTGAATTTTTTTTGTGAACTTGAGGTCTCCTTCACCTTGCAAAAGAATTTGAGAGAGCAAAATAATTTTAGGTTGCAAGATCAGTGAAAACATTGCTTAAAACTTTGCAAGAAGTGTATTTTTTTATCGAAATACGAATATTCGTTTGAAGGACCATTCGCCATCCCTCAAATGGCTAGTTTGCATGCCCTCCTACCAAAAAGAATGTGACTGTGTACTCTACTGAAAACACTGTGTACTGACATTTTGGTGCACTTTTCAACACATTTCAGAATGCTTTATAGAACAAGGCATAATACAGCACTAACAGCAAGCACCTTTCTTATTCAATAGGACAGTAATAAGTAGCCATGTGTGTGTAGCTAAGTCTTGTCAGTAGTTTGGGATTGTGTTCTTCAATGGTTCACTTCCAACAAGAGTGGCATCCTCTGGTTTTGTGGTGATGGAATGTTTTAATCTGGGGAAAGTAGATGACAAAATAAATATTGTAATGCAAACGCAAATTTAAAAGAAGAATTAATTCTGAAGTTTCTAATGGCATTATAAGATAACTATAGTAAAATAAGTCTAATTTAACTTGTGATCTTGCAAGCCATTATTGGTGTCGCTTGCCAGATCATATGGCGAATGAAACTTGATGTTTCTAGTTTAGCGGTTTAGTTATTATTGTTAAGTTCCTTCAAGGTTATAATGCAACCTTTGGGTAGCAAGGATGCCCCAGTGGTGAGAGCGCTTGCCTCCCACCAATTTGGCCCAGGTTTGATTCCAGCCCGCTGCCATATGTGGGTTGAGTTTGTTACTGGTTCTCTCCTTGTTCCGAGGTCTCTTTTTTTCCTCCATCTATACAAACCACCATCTCCAAATTTCAATTTGCCCGGGATAAATGACCCATATGAAAACCAGCTAAGGCTGAAGTGGCCTCCTCTCTAAATTAATATTGTAA
>Ga0126338_10000211_pt1 | contig 26729 bp, 17 predicted proteins | sample OrbCmetagenome_2_FD_92529 | JGI IMG/M metagenome (GOLD analysis project Ga0126338, IMG submission 92529) | Coral microbial communities from Petempiche,Puerto Morelos, Mexico - Orbicella C C metagenome | ecosystem: Host-associated > Invertebrates > Cnidaria > Coral | place: Petempiche,Puerto... | reverse complement strand
CTAATTTTTTAAATTTTTATTTCAAATTTATCGCTGTGTTCCGGATTTAGTCTTGCGGTAGTTTTGACAGTGATAAACAAAGCGAATGACTTTAGAGTATCACGAGATTGGTAGGTAAAATATAAATTCATTTTTTAATCGACGTTGTCCTCAACGTCGCCGTCGTGTTTTCGTAAACTCCCTAATATCATTCACAACGCCGCGTGAATTCATTATGTTTCATATTTTGCCCACTGATTGAATAGAGCCCGTATTTTTGGGAAGAAAAATATAGGGGGTTCAGAAGGGGGTGCAGAAGGGAATCCAGAAGGGGGTCCAGAAGGGGGTTCAGATGGGGTCCAGTAGGGGGTCCAGATTGAGGGGTGCACGTTTTGTACCGACCCGTAAGAAACCACTACTTTGTCTCGAATTTAACAAACCCAATAAACAAAATGTTTTTGAAATTAATCTATTTAAGAAATTCACCTTTTCTCAGTTTCAAAATAATTGTTGACACAGATTGATGTCAGGAATGAAACATCAAACTATCACTTTTTAAAATCAGTTGAAATAAACACATAACCTTGCTTTCCGAAGCAAATATTCCAGTCCGTTTAAGTATAGCTCACTATAGCTCACGGCCAACTATATCGCAGCTATAAGGTGTCTCCGGCACTATATCAAATTGATTTGAGAGTCACCAACCACAGAGGACGAAAATTTCCACCGTCACTAGCGCTCCTCTCATTCAAAACTCGAATCGAATGGCCTCCAGTGTTGACCGTAACCGCAAGTTTTCCGAGCGTATTTCTCAACTCCAGCAATATTCAAGGCAACGTCAAAGCTTTTCGGCTCACAGGGGTGCTCTAATGACGAAAACCGACTCGACATTTTCATCATTTTTTTAAAGATTTGTAGATTTCGCAGTTCAATTCGCTTTCGCTGTAAGTTTTCGTTCCACGAGGAAGCGACGCTCGAGTCAAGTTTGATAGTGGCGTGATTTTCCTGGACCGATCACAATTCTTAGCTACGCATAGCAACCAATGAGATTGCTTCATTTTGTATAGACAATAGATTACGTCAAGTTGGTATTTTCGTGTTTGCCAAGCAAAGGCCGGCTTTCGAGTTACGGTGAAAGATTTTGATATAAAAAAGCTTTTTCTGGAGTAGTTTGTTTCTTTATTATATAAAACAAATAGATTCCATGTTGCCGTGCGTAGAACTCTTCGAAAGATTAAGGTGGCTCAAAACAGTTTCCAGCAGTTAGATTTTGATGGGTCATTATAACCACTCTTTATCACTTGATGCTCCAATCATGATATCAAAAAGTGCCCAATCATTGGTGAACACGTTGTTAACATTTTCGTGACACAATAGGCTACCATAGCAACAGTATGACCTGCCTAAAACATCCTTAATTACAGCTTTAGGAGCTTATAATTCAATAACGGCACGGTGAAATTTTTTATATTATCAAATTTTAATCAGCATGATAAGGCGCAACTTTTGGCAAAGTCTTTTAAAAAAACTGTACAGAGGGTTCAGAGCAACCTTAAAGTTTTCAAAATTGGAAAATGCGAAAAATGGAACACGAAAGAACAATGGAGAAGCTCGGCGTGGGAAGGCGAGAGAATGCCTGTTGCCAAACTTAATTAACAAAAGACCAACTACAGGGGCCTGTAACAGGACCGCCGATTTTAGGGGGCTCGTCGTTTTCAGAGTGAAAGACATGACCCTTGCGACTCCTACGGTTCGGGACATTTGTTCGTCAACTGAAGCCAACTGGAAGCGAAAAACCTAGCCAGGAAAAAGCTAGCCTCTTCTCTGCCTATTTTTCGCACTATACCCTAACTACCTGAAATGCCTGGAAGAGACTAGGAATAAACCTCTTCTCCGTGGTATACAATATAGGTACACGGCGTCACCCTCACTCAAGCTGAATATCTACAGCATAGGAAAGACGACACGATCAAGCCTATCTTTTTCAAGCGACATTGTCCCAGAGATCGTCTTCGTGCTTGGTTGAAATTTCTAATAGGCAACCACGACGTCGACATCGTGGCTACTGGCTGGGTACTAGCCTCAGAAGACCCCTTGTTTGTAAGAGCAAACCACCGAAAAAAAAAGCAAAACTATCTTTCGTGGGCTTAATTCAATGCGAAACAGACATTTTCTGTCTTTCTATCGTGTTTTAGTATAAATTTACTAGGGTTCTATCACGAATCCGTTCTCTGATTGGTTACGCTACTCAGTTTCTATTCTATTGTAGATAGTGGGAAGCGTAGCAGTGTGCGCTTGTTAATAAACTGGCGGCCGCTTCATTGCGTTTTTAAAGTGTCTGTGAAGAGGATTTAGATAAAGTTTTGAACGGCTAATAGCGTTATATTAAAAAAATTACATTATTCGCCTGAGATTTCTATGCGTGATAGTTGACTCGGGCTGGGCCTTCGTCAACTATCGCGCGATAGAAATCTCAAGCTCATAATCTAATTGTTTAATAGAAACCCGAGTGAAAGTTTGGGAGAACTCTAAGTACAATATCATCTCAGTGACTTGAACGTGTTGAATCGCCGGGGCACAGCCTATGTTCTTTGCTAATCTAGAGCAGTTTTAACTAACATTTTGAGGGAAAATATTCCATTACTACATAGCAACAATTCAATTTCTGACTGTGATCTGAAAAACCGATAAGCTGTAAAGCGAAATAGAAGGCCTAAACTTCCTTCAACATTCAGTGACGTATTCACAACTGAGATTTTTTGACGCACATGATTTATTTCGCCGCTAGTAAACAGCATTACCTTCAAACACTTGAATAAAGTTACCGCCAAATCAAGAAAATCCGTGTTGCCTGGAGACCTGGGAAAACATTTAACTGTCGACAGCTGCATTTCGAGTTCGCGGAAATAAATTGCATTCATACTGACAACAAGCAATTTTTAAATTGCTATTTGACAGGCACAAGAGAATTAAAATTCTCTTGTGCCTGTCAAATAGCCTTTTAGTGCTTTTTGCATTAAGTCATATTCAGTTTATTGTAAACAGCTCAGTAGTGCAGTTCTGTGGGCTGAATTTAAACGGAAACGATTAAGTCAATAGAGGCCAATCTAAATCATTCTATTTAAAAACAGTTCTGTTTTATTTTAGCTTTCGAAATTATTAAACAAAGGACAATACAAAGGACGATTCAAACGTACTTTACTTACAAAGTGACGCTTTGAGGTGATGCAAGGCCATCATGCAAATACCCTGAATCTGACTTGGGTCTGTGCGAGTCGGGTTCCGCCGTGGTTTCGATGATCGCCACTACTTTGAAATTGTAGCGTTTAGTTCAAAGAAAGAAACTTTCCCTCAGTGTACAAAGCTCCTTCACTCTGCCAAAACAGAATTAGAAATATTTTACTCGTTCGAAACCTCATCACCAAACGCAAGAACAGTTTCGTATTTCTCATTCCAATTTTTGAAAAGATTCTCAATTCAAAAAGCAGCCTGCTGTTCAAGAGCACCGTTCACCTATTAGAAGTGCGACCCAAGAAAATAAATAATCACTTTGTCGCTTAAAAATGAGTCCTGTGAAGTTTAAAAGCAGAAAGACCGTATTTCTTGTTCAGCAAGACGTTTGTTTCTGCCAAGTATGTAAGAAGATATCTTTGCCTATTAGCAGATAAAGTTCCCCAAAATTGTGTAATTTTGCGCCCTTGTACGGTTGTCAACCAACAAACATTGCTTTTCCTGTCATCTCACAAATCCGGGCCGTTGCAAGCACTTGCCGTCGTTAGAACCGCAAATAACCGTCTTTCCGATTTAATATGACTTTCTACACAGCAGAGGGCCGTAACGTCTCGGAGCTGCAATAATATAAACATTAAAAGTACAACGCAGAATTTTCTAGTCAGGCTAAAACGGTGAGGTCTAACGTTATCGATTGAAAATCGATTTACCGCGGAATTAGAACTCACTTCTTAATGGAACAAAGACGACATCTTAATGAAGTGAAACAAAAAAAGAATTCAGGCAAACAAAACATCTGTTCGTATTAAATGACAATGCAGCCACTCAATTTACATGTTAAAAATCCAAAGGACGAAAGACATTGGTTCGCTCTCCATCATCCACAGCAGTCGCCAACACTAGAAACTTCAATCGCTGGAAGTAACCAAAAGTAGATCACATTCTCACAGCTGTTCCACCGAGCTGCATTTCAGAGTCTGTCAGCGAATTTGAAGAACTTCGCTTTATGAGAACTTACTAACTTAAGTAAGCTCTGTAACACTCGATCACAAGTCTAAACATGTCACAAAAACAGCGTCCAAAACGAAGATTATCAAACACACCGAAGTTTGTGGAGGAGACCAGCTATTTCAAAATGCTACGGGAAACGAAAGACAAGGCTGCTAAGCAGGTTAGAATCAATATTTTCCCAAAAGTATACTTTGAACGCGCGTCAGTTGAATTAGCGAAAACGAGGCAATGTTTGCTTGCTATAAATTTCCGATGGTAGAAGTTTAAAAGCAACATTTTTCAAATGCGAGACATTATATCCTGCTTTTGATAATAAACAACCAAATATTCGCAAATGCTTTGAGCGTTTATCGAGTATCATCTGTAACATTTGACTTCCCTCATCAGCGACTGGTTACAGGATCGGCGGCAGAGCGACAACTGAAGTGTTAATACAGTGTTCTGATATTTTTAAATACGTTCATTCACTGACTCAATAAATACTTGAGAATTCGAGCACTGATAAACTGGGTAACTTTTAAAGCTGATGCTCTACGATTATTCCTGCTCGAGGAATGAATCAGTATTTAACAAATGGGAGTTTTGTTTTAATTAACAGAAAGCGGATCAGCTTAAAGAGGCAGAGCAACTTGTAGGCAAGGAATCGCCAACCTCGCAACGCCGGGGAAAAATGCTTCAGAGAACAGCTGAAAATATCGAGAAAGAAGCGCTAGAGGAGTTTCAATCCACATTTAATGCACATTTAACACACCAAGCGGAAGTTACTTGTTATGGATATGCAGCGAGCTCAGATATACGGTTTACTCTGAAATCGTGAAACACGCTTAAAACGTTTTGATACCTGCGAGCAACTTAACCGAGGCTTCGGGCAATGGATGCTTTTGTCAACTGTCAACCAAAACCATGTTTGATAACAACAGCCCTTGTCATGCTTTAAATAACAACGAAGTGAGAACAAAGTTAACTCCACCGATACTGGCAGATGACAATTCGTTCTACTGATGATGTATTATTTAATACAGATTTTATCCAGGTTTGTGTAGCTAAATAAACAACTGAACTTATTTAGAGCTTGGAAACAGGTTATTGAACGACTAAATAGAGTTTTACAATTGTCAGCGAAACAGCAGAAGAAACATTATATTCTGAACGATCGATCGTTTTATGGCGCATTTTTGAAAGCAATAACGCACGTAGATTTACAAAGTACATAGGATAGAGATGGCAACTAGTTTCTGGGGCATATGAAGCGTAATCATTTTTTGTCTAAAACGCACAGAATCAATTGAAGAAATAGTCTTTTATATTATCTACTTCAGTCAAGGTAGTTACAAAGAATTAAGAAATACATCAGTTGTGGGGAAAACAACATCATAGCAATTAATTATTAAATACGACTGATGGCAGCTCTTGATTTCACGAAAACAGGAAGTTGAATTGAACAATACTCAAGATTTAGTTTGCATAATCAAGGCTGTACTCAGAAAGGGTTTTGAATTGAATCGGCTCAAGCCAGTACCTTCAAGCGGGCAATTCGTTTAAAGAAAAGGGAAACAAAACCGTCAAAACAGACAATAAAGAAATCGCCCGTTGTAAATATAACATTTTCTTCTCTTTACTACTTCAACGTAAACGAACTTCAAATGATATTTGATCCAGTTTGCCAAACACGGGTAAAAACAAGTGTGTTTTTTCAAACCTGACAATACAGGGTCTTCGCCCACACTAAAGTGAATTACCATTCCAACTTTCCGTCTGCTGACTATTAGCGATATTTTTCGCACGCAGTTGAACAGAACCTGTAAATATACACTTAATAGATAAGTCTGTATGTACAGTAACAATTTGATGTTAGAGGTTTTCACTTTAGTAGTTAAAAGTATAAATTGGTGATAAAATACCAAACTTGTGTATTTTTTGAGTTTCTCTTTTTTTTTTTTACCTCTCTTGGTATCACTATACCAAGGAAAAAATCATACATTTGATTTCTGCCGACCTTGTTCGCGCCATGGTCACGTGGCCTGTATTGAGTAAACAATTTGAAAAACATTGCGACGAACGGCCAATGGAAAGAGAACAACGTTAGAATTCAGAGAAAATCTTCGCATCTGAACGGTTGGGGACAAAAAAAGATTGCCTCCAAACAATATAATTTTCTCTGAAAATTCATAACGTTAGGCAAGAATATAAATTCTCAATTACGTGGCTTGCAACACGATAAAAATGTTGTCTTTCAGAAGTCAGACCTTCACTGAATTGTGATTCTCTCGGTTTAAAATCTCTTTTATATGCACATTCCAAGCCTTGGAGTAAAAAAGAAAGCTTACAATATTAACTTGTCGGCTTATATTAAATTTGCTATAAGTACATATATCACAGTCAACACAACACAAATGAACTGTCGAGGGAAGCAAGCAATGGCGTTTTCAAACGCACATGGGAACAAGATTAAAAGATCAAGGTCATTTTCGATTGGTCAATTCGTCCTTGAGATTACGATCAACTTCGTAGAAGAAGAAGAAGAAAAAAAACAGTCCCTGGAGAGAGAGAACTGAAAACTTTCGCGTTAAGTAACAGCTCGCCAAACCTGATTTAAAGATTACCGCGGCGTCTGCTTCGGAAATTGTTCTCCCCGCTAACAAGTGCAGAAGATCCGGGATCTGTCTTTTCCACCGCTATGTCCGACTCTATCTAAAGAGTCATCTACTTATTAACTCGTTACAAATGTCGCCTTTTTTCCTGTTAAATGTAATAAATTTCTAGTATAAAAAGACAATTTTAAATTTTACAAACTGAAATGAAACGCGCATTGAATGTATACATCGCCAGACACAAATACGACAGAAGGTTGGGAAAATAGGCCATGTTCATAAAATCGTGATCTTTCTGAAACCAGCTTGCAATGGAGTCTAGTGCGGGGTAATTTTCCAAAAGGACGTGGAAGAAATGCACCTGTCGTTAACGACAAGAAAGAACCCGTGTTCAATGTGTAGGCTGAAAAACTGGCATTTTAACCCTCCTGAAATAACACCTTGCAAAGCCTGTAAATTGAAACAGGGTCTTATTTGGAAAATACGTTTGCAGCGTATTGAGCATAAAGAACCTGGAATAAATCAGGAGATTTAGGGCAGGGTGTGAACTGTATTCCCTTAAAATGTTGTCTTAATTCAGTTTTCAGACATAATAAGTTTTTTATAAATAAAGACGGAGCACATCCATTTGGACAAGCAGTAAGCACCTTTTCCATTTAGAGACAACAGATATGGAAGAACATTTCTAGGCTGATCTTGCAAATCTAGCTACCTCTAAGAGGGTGTTTAATGTATTCCCCCACAACAGCTTCCGGTTCAAGCCAGTTCCAGGCTATTTCCAGGTATCGAAAATTAATCTGAACCCGAACAGCATGGTTGACACGTGTGAGGGGGATTTACACGCAGAAATCTCAAACCTTGTTCAACAGGCCACTTTCGATATATTAAAATTCAACTTGATAGTTAGGACTAGAAGACACAAACAAAAGAAATGAACAAACATGGTCATTCAATCTCCTTTGTGTCCTTTAAACCTCAGTGTCAAGCTGAATTTTAATATATCGTTAACGGTCTATTCTGAGCCAAGTGTATCAGGGTTTCAAATTTATTTTTTGAGCGCGCTATCTTTTTTCGTGTGTACGCACTGAGTACGAAACGACCCTGGACAAATTGGGCTTCTATTATCACAATGGCAAAATTATTTTAGCAAAGAAACAAATACAAAATAACAAAATTAATGATACAAAATAACACCATTTTATTTAATACGAGACGGAGTATTTCTTTAATTCATGACAATTTTAAGGATCAGAAGTATAATTTGAGGGAATACACACTTTTTGAAAGTAAGGGAGGAAACTGGAAAACCTGTTGTGCGGCTCAAACCACAGCGAGCGATCAGACTAATTAACACACTTAAGATAGCAAAAGTTCTTTCCACTCAGAGAGCATGTTAGTGTTCAAATCAAATAACTCTCTCCCTAAATATTAACTACAGATACAACAGAACCTCCACTAACAGCGACCTCTCTACAACGGCCACTTTTTTTCGTCCCCGCGGACGGTCCATACATTCGCTCTTATTCGTACCTCTCTAACACGACCACCTCTCCACAACGGCAACGGTCACTAAAGCGCGCCCCAAACTACCAAAATGGGAACTTTAAGATACGCTACGGCGAGGTGCTACCACGGCTACTTTGGCCGTGAGGGACTAGGCTGACAACGGTGTTTAACCCGCCAAACTCAAATGATTAAGATTTTACTGTACGGCAACGGTATGTGAACTCTCTACGTGTCTTAACAAAAATGACTACTTTCAAGGAAAACAGAGATTATTCTACTTTCAGAAGGAATGGGCTTGATTAATGACAATGATTTCCTTCTCCTGTATCCGTCTTACATCTCCCAGATCTCAGATTTGTCTTTTAGAACGTGATAGAACGGCTTGTAATTCCAATCACAAAACCAAATATAAACTCTGATATAAAAAAAGCTCGATTTCAACACGGATAGGTTGTTCGTGCAACGATTATGTGATAAACCCGAAAATACAAAACTTTTAATTATAATAAAATACATTTTGAACAGTAATAAAAAATTACAGCTCAGATTAGTACATACGAAGCTTTCTTATCTGCGGCTGTTCGGCCCGATACTAATATGACTGAATTGATCATCACGCGGCAGGTGTTAAAATCGTTCAAATTTTCTGTACAAATGACAAACAAACAATGATCTAGGAACTGATTTTTGTGATTGACAACTTTATTTTCAAACTAGGCTGTTCAAACAGTGAAAAAAGCGTTAAATTGAGAAGTAAACAGCAGGCTTACACTCACGTAGTGAAGAGTACGTGAAACCAGGCACTTCCCCGTAGTAGAAAGCATGGCTACGGCGGGAACGCCGTACCGGTACGCGCGTCATGACGTCACCGGAAGCGATCTTCACTATCTGCCGTCGTACTACAGCCTAGCCGTACCGTATCTTAAAGTCCTTAATAACCTCTCCACAACGGCCAGTTAATCAACGACTAACGATGGTGTTCACTAAACTTGATCCATACCGCGCGTCGTTAGTCTCAGTTTCTGTTTGGTTTCTGTTTTATTCGTATATTTTGATTGTGTTAGGTATTTCTCTGCTACAATCAGCAGTTTTTTTACTATAAAAATGTAGTACCCCCGAAAAAACAGGTGTCATATTACACCCCTACCTCTCCATAACGGCCACTTGTCCCCAAGGTGGCCGTTTTAGAGAGGTTTGACTGTAGCAGTTTCCCTTGTTTAAAAACGAAAATAGTACGCCTTCTTTTTATTTATCGTGTACACGTAGATAAGTTGATGTAACGAAAAGTTTCTATTGAAAGAGTATCCATTTCGTAAAGCGATAAAAATGCAACCTTCTAACTGCTGCGATTATGATCTATAACATGAAGAAATTTAGCCAGGCGTCTTACCAGGCCTGCTTATCTTTCAAGACCTTACTATATTTACAGTAGAAAAAGATAAGACATATTTCAATTTTTCTTTATAATTATTATTATTTATTTTGATCTACCCAGGCTTAATGGCTTTTTGATTACGTACTTGAACGAAAGCAGTGTCACTCGACGGCTCGTACCTCAGACATGCGCACTGATGGTTTTCTCGTACAAGTCTTTCTGTGCTTTGGCGAACTGCTGTGCTTTTTCATCGTCACGTGACTCAAGAACTAAAGGAAACAAAGCACATTTGATAGAAACGAAAACTTAATTTACTGAAAGAAGTTTGTAGTATACTAACTACATGAATGCGAGCTGCGGTGGCCCAGTCATGTGCTGGCTCGGGATCGAGTGATCTGGGTTTGGGCCTGGGTCAGGTTCATTGTGTTGTGTTCTTGGTTAAGAGACTAAACTCTTACTAGACTTAATGTTACCAAGGATTGTTAGGCTAACATGACAAATGCTAGGAGTAACCTGCCATAGACTAGCATCCCATCCACGGGGTGTACCAATACTCCAAGCTGCGTCATGGTGACAGAAATCGGTGGAGTTAAGGGCCAAGAGCTTTGAGCCAGCTGGGCTTAGGAGGCTTTACTTGAACTGTACATGACTCGAAATCTACCAGTCACCGTCAGCGCAACACTTCTTACTTGGACACCACTGATTTCAATTAGTCAGGTGGTAGGCTGTTATTCGTGGAGGGATATTTGGGGCTACGTAGTGGACAAATTTCGAAAATAATGGAATGAAATAACTTTCACTCCAAGCCAAGTCAACCAGAACTCTTAATTGCATTCTTTTTGAAAAATAAATCACGGATTTCACATTGGTATTTAAAAATGTAGCTTTACAAAGAAAAACGAATACGTTAGAGTACAAACATGCCGAAAGAGGAGAACGTTTTCAATCCTTTTAGGTTAAACAGATTTGCTAGCATTACAAACTTTAGGTTTTAAACAAGTACAATTTACACGACACGATACTCTATATATTATATATAAAGTCATACGTGAACAACACAGAGTATGCACTATGTACGAGTACTGTGCGGTACGATATCAAAACGCTGTCGCGTTGTGAATGACTACGTTGATTTCAAGTTCACTTATTGTTTCATATAATGCTGTAACTAAAATGGTTGCCGGCTCGGATAAATTTAGTCCAAACCAAACCTGAAATAATGATTTTTCTTCACCATCTACACATGGTTTTAAGAAACTTACGAGGCGGAAAGAGTTTGTACAACAAGGTGAGTAATTTCTATCAATAGCACGCGGTTTTAATGTGTTCGCACCCTCGACGGCGTTAAGGAAGAAACAGGTGTGTGTGAATTTTTATAAAGAGAGCTTCATTCTTACCTTCAAAGTAGTGGCCTTCAGGTTTGGGGTGAAAGATATTTCTTATCTCCTGAGGTACGTTTGCAAATCCTCCAGCTGCGACTTCTCGCAAACCGAGGATATTGTTCAAGTTGAAAAACACGTGACCAGCGAAATCGTCATTTGAAAACACGTCATAATCCATGACAGTCATATGCAAGCAGGCACCAGTCTCTTTCAACAGCTCCGGCTCAACATCACTGGAATAAAGGAAGAAATTGATTATAGGACACTTAAATGAAACGAACACAAAAAGAAATACAATCAGCTCAGTCACTCACAAATCAAACTGCTCGTCAAAAAGAGGGTACAGAGTATTCTTGATGATCTCTGTTTTCTTGACTTCATTGCCAAAGAACTCTTCTGGTAAAAGCTCCACAGTCACATACGGATCACACAATCCTGTAACACAACAGGAATAAACATACCTTAGCTATCTTAGGTAAACAGCTCTTCATGATGCATTTGGTCAATTTAAGGCGATTCCTTCTTGCGAGAAACAAGTGAACATCCGCGCCTTGAAAAATGCTTAGTTAATTATCACTTTGAGGTTGATAACGGCAAATGTACTGCCGAATTGAAATTTTAAAAAGCTGACTTTTGACGTTTCATGTTTTAGTTGCTAGTTAACTAAGCGTTTGATCTGCCACCGCCGCAGCATAACAGCTTCTTTGAAAACTAACCACCTTGTTCATTTGAGAAAGAGAATTATTATTCTGCAATATTTGAGACAACTAACAATACTCCTAGCAGTATTGCGATCGATTGTAGACATTTTGAAGAAATTTGAGACAATATTTGAGAAGTTACAGACAAAATACTCTTGACTCTGCATGGCAAGACGACGTAATGGCTGGACCATTATTATAATAAATAACACTTTTTTGAATTCACAACCACACTACTAATGCAATTCTTACATGACTGCTTACAAGACGTTACTTACGATACGAATTCTTGCCCCACGAACAAAATATATATCTAGAATACATAATTTACTCAGTGTCAGTCTTACGGTATGTGTATTTATGATTTCTACTCACCGTTTGTGTCCAGCGGTGGAAGATTCTTTGCATTCAACACTGTAAAAGAGCAACTATTTTTACTTTTTTCCTTACACAATTAACTCCCAAATATAATTACACTGCATAAATACCGTTCACATAGCACATTCCTCAACAAAAACTACTTCTTACAAACAAAAGATCATTATTCTTTAATTCGTATTCTTATTCTTAAAGCGGTTTTCAATTGAGTGCCGTAAAACCAAAGCCATACCAGTAACTTACCAATTAGACTACACAGCCAATCTAAAACCGCAGTAAAACCAAAACCAAAGTAATTGCTTGATTACTTTCGACGCTTAATTGAAAACCGTTCCATTCTTAGCATTACCTTCCACTTGAAGCTTCTGATTGTTAAAATCGTAGAAAACTTTGAATGTCACAGCTCCGTATTTCTCTTCGACAGTTTCCTTGCAAAGGTAAAAGAGAAAGCAACTTCAGAATCTCATAAATGCAAGGCATGTGCCAGTTGTGCCAAAGAAAATTTTAAAATTGATTCAGTACAATTTCCACAGGTGGCATTCTGATTGGTCGAGAAACTCGGATCATTTCCGCTATAATCAACCTTAAGAGAGTTGATTATGGCACTTCAGGGCGCGGTTGCTAAGCAAGGGAAATTTCCGTTTATTGTTAAGACATCACCTCAAAATCTGACACCTTCGTAGCACTGGGAATTAAGAACAGCCCTCAACCAAAATCTTTCAAGAAAAGGCTCTCAAGTGAACTACAACTGGCGAGTAATGATTATGTATTTACCCAACCGTCGACCGATCGAACGCTTACTTCTCGGCTTCAGACCGTAACTAAGAATTACAGACGACAATCACAATTGCCATAAAGTCAGCAAAGATGAAACAGAATAACTTGATGATTGTGTTGTTTTACAGTCGGTGTATCTTTTATGTATTTTGCAGCTTTAGAGTGGTTGATAGATTCGTTTGCAGTTGATGTAACTAAATACAGTACTACAGACGTGTAAAATCGTCTAGGTTTTTCCATGCTTTGCCTCGTTGTTCTTGAGTACCTGATATTCACCTCTGCAAATTATACTAAGACATTATTCGCCACAGGCTCAGTGCATCTCGGCGAATGTTCCTCTCGACTTAGTCTTCCGCGAGGAATACAGTTGCGGAGAGTCACTTCGCCTTCAGCGAATAATCCAGTGATAAATATTAAGAAACTAGATCTGTGGGATTTAACTAAACATGCACGGTCACACGATCATACTACATCGAGATCGAACGACTAGGTGAAAATTAGGTATATGAAGAGATCATTACTAAAGGAAGAATGAATGCATTTGCTAATTCTGATTAAATAACATCATCATGGACATTGTAGCTAATCATATCATCCATCTAGGCAAGGCCACATATATTCATTAACATGTACCTGTTCCTCGCACTTCTCAGCTAAGTAGAGCTGGATTAATTCTGTTGTAGACAACTTGCGCATGTTGAGAGTCTCAACCAAAGTCTAGGAAATAACAACCAATCGATCAGGATAAGTCGAATTAGTTTGGTAGCGTCGAGATGTATAGTATTTGTCAGTTATCGTTTTCACTGAAACTTTTCAAAATAAAATAAATAAACATCGCCCACTTGTTTCCATTTTCAGAGTTCATAAAATACCTTATTACATGAAATTTTCGCGACACGTTAATTTCGAGATTTAAAAAAAATCGCGAAATTAAAGTGACGCGAACAAGTGTCGCGAACATAACATGATGCATAAATTAAGTGACTTACATTATGTTACTGTTGACTTATCGTTCCGCCGTTGTGTTTTTGTTAATTTTGACGTTATTGTACCTTTGATAATGTCAGTTTACTAAATTCAAGGACACGTTGAAGTAACATTGCCAAGGAAATAATTTTTGTGGCACTCAAAACGCGAAGTTAAAGTGATTCAAAATACAAAATACGCGCACCTCAAAATCGCGAAATAAACGTGTCGCGAAAATTTCATGTAATAAGGTACCTGATTCAATAAAGTGGAACCCCGCTCTACGGACACCCCCAAAATCTTGTAGTCATGAGATCGACACCAGAATTATGAAAACAAAATCTTTCTACACGCTAATGCGATGTTGTTTAAGTCACGGACTTCAGTATATTTTGCCGCTTGTGAAACTGACAAGGGAACATAAATTTTGGTGCGAAACCTTTCACTTTTTGTAAACCAGTTTTGGTGAAGTTGGCTTCCTTAATAAAGGTTTTGTCTGCCTGCTGTCGGTGTTGGGTTTTAAATCAAAAAAATGAGAAAATAATTCTGGGAGGCCGTTTGACACGGACACCCGGACAATATAGATACTTTTGCTGTCTCCTTAACCGGGTTCCACTTTAACTTTTCCTCTTTAATTTAACGGACATAAAACGTCAAAGAGTCTGATATAATGTCTGGTGAAGTTACTGTAATCACTAGTCCAAAGCTCTTTTCCCAAAATATCTTTAAAATAACCATGTTACGCGTTCGGTTACTTGTTTTCATTCTTAAAGAAGCCGCTAGATCTTGTTGCCAAAGACGCAGCCTAGTTCGCGTTCAGTCTTTCGAAAACTGATTTTTCATTCTCGGAAGTTTTAATGACAAAGATAATGGTTATACGTGATTGATCGCTGTACGCTGAGCAACCTGACTTTCAAATGTCCTACGAACCTTGTAATGTCCCACTTGAAGACGTTCCAAAGGCAACCCAACTCCATCGGCGTGAAAGAAACTCTGCACTATCTACAAACCAAAACAAAACGCTGCAATCAGTAACGTTGGACAAAGAAAGATTGTTATTTTTTATCCTTCACTCCAAAATTTATATTGAATTTGCACAGGACTCAACTAGAAGTACAGGGGTTGAATGCATTGCTGCTCACTAGAGAGGTTTAGTCTTATACTTAAGAAAGCCCAGTTGTCGTGACTTCACAAAGCTCTGAAGTAGCTGAGGCGTTTTCTTGCAATCGAACCACTCTTTGCCTAACGGTAAATGTTCTGTTCAAATGTCTTGTCACGATAAGAACAAACTAACTACATGTAACCTCAAGTGCTTCGAATTGTCTTTGGTAGAAGGCTGCGGTTCTCTGAAAGAAGAAAGAGAAAAAGCGGTTGTAACAATATGTAGGAATTTAAGAACAAAAGAACAACACAAAAAGTAAAATAAAATAATTAAACGAATAATTGAAAACTGTACCCCTGTGTTGGTTTTTAGTCCATTTGTGAAGTTCTCCATCACTATTTCCCAAATGTAAAGAAGAATTCTGTGAATGAAGAACACGAATCATTACTACAATTTTTGTTACAGATGAAAGATGAGTTTTAAAGTTAAGAACGCGTTCTGTTTAATTTTACAACGAGCACGCATTCTGTTTGATATAAAGTCTTCCCTCCTCTGGCCGGATATATTGTGATTACAGGTTGTAAGACGCAGCCCTACGCAGTCTTGACTACATGGGCTGTGCAGGACCAGTTGTTCGAAGACTGGATCACGCTATCCACCGGATGAATCGTTATCCCGTGGATAAGTGTTAACAACCCTATCCGCTGGATAGTGATTTGTCGGTGGATATCGTAATCCACCTTTCAAATCCATGTTCTGGCCGGACATCAACCTTCCATACGATTTATTGCTGAAAAAATAACTTACACATGTCAACTTTCAATTTGTACAATGGCGGTTGATTTATGTAAGCAGTTCTGATCAACGTACCTTTGAAATACAGATTTGACAACACTTGTGTTGAGTACCATTAAGTCATCATCCAGGTACTGAAGCAAGCCACCCACCACCTGACAAGAATCACATCAAAATCTGTAAAAGTTATTAACGATGCCATGTCACAATTCAGTTATTACTGTATTAACTACCTTAAAATGAAAGTAAACTTCAAAATTGTAATTTACCGAAGCGGAAAAATAAAAGAGTTACCAATAAACTAAGAAGAACTACAACAATGGCTACAAATGAGGGGGAATAAAATGGATCGCAGAAAACAAACTTGAAAACTTAGACTAAATTTTAAAGATGTGTCATCCACGACATAGACCTGTAACTAAAGTCTAGTGACAAAAGAGACAAGAACCCGAGCAAAACGGATTGTTGTGGACACATTTTGAAGTGCAATGTGATGACGCGTATCGCTGTCGATAAGAGTACAGACCACGCTAAACCACATTCGATTTGTTAATTAGATGACAGAAGCTTGGTATTGTTTAACTTATTGACCGTTTTAGAAGACGAACTGGATTGCTTAGCTTTCGTTTCATCGCGGTCATTATAAATCTCCAAAATCAAATTCTTTCTTGCCCAAGCAGCTCTGAATGACTAAAACAGTTTAGCTTGGTTTTAGTTTCGTGGCACAATATTTCAAGAGTAAGACTTACATCTTCAGCTGGTATGTTGTCCGAGGCACAGGAAATTTGAAAAAAAAACCTCTTGATGTCAACACCCATCTGAAGAGACGAAAATAGAAATTTGGTTGAAGAAAGAGCTTTACATATTCTAAACGCAGTCTTAATTCACTCAAAATGGCAAAGTCTGCAGCGAGGAACAGAAGATTTAAAGTTGTAATTACCACTAAATAAAAGAAACACATGTCGAGGAGAAGAAAGGCAATACTGCATGACACTGACTTGAACAAAACGACGAAAGTACGAAAAACATAACCCATGGTGAGTTTGAAAGATGTTCACCAATGGCAAAATCTTTATAAAGGATGTAACCTAACTGGCATATGAACTAAAACTCAAACTAGTCACTGCTCCTTCATAACACAAATACACTAAAAGTCAGAGTAAAACAAACCCGCTGTCCAATGTGCTCGATGGCGTCCGCTATCTTGTTGAGCATGTCCTCGTCTGAACTGGACAGCATGTTTTCAAGCGCGGTGCGCGCATGTTTCCCGCCTCTTTCACCGTGTGCCGCCATCATGGCATTAATGACGTCTTCCCAGCCCAGATTCTCCGGAAGTTTCGACAACCACAGCCTCATGTATTCAATGTCATTCAGCGTAACACATAACTAGTTGAAGAAGGTCATGGAAAACAGTAAAAAAGCGTCAGTTACACACAAAAACACATGTAAACAAAGCAATCTACGCAAAGGGTTTCTGTAGGACTAGTTTTCTCGAGATGTTTTGCCTGTAGGAATTAATAGGCTCAATTGAAATCCTCGCATTGTCCAAAAGGGGATTGATCTAGTTTGACTTGTGAAGTCAACTGACACCTAGAACAGTTTTAAGCCAGTAACCATTATAACGAGCTCTGAATTAGAAAACATGATATATGGTCTATTAACCAAGCGAAAGGTCAAGATCTTTATTTTAGCAGTCGAGGTCCAAAAACGATCGAGGGCAATATCTAACCATTTTAGCCGAACGAAGTCGTCAATAAAGGATTTATCATAAGGCATACAGGACAACATTTTCTTGCAAGAAACAGCTCACAAAGTCTGAGCGAGCAAGACAGCCCTATCTTGCTGACTCGGGTATCCAATCACAGTGCCAGCGGATTTGGTTAATCGTGACCACGACAAGCGAGTGATTACACAGGACCAAGTGAATCTTGTTGACAGAGTGAGGGAATTCTGAGACATTATAAACGGAAACAAAGTTTATCAAAAAACGTTTGATCGTTTTCTCGTAGCTACCTGTTCACTGACGTCAAACTGAGATGGAGCCTGGTCGTAATAGTTATTTTTAATCATCTTTTCGAACAGAAGATCAGCGTAATACGACGCACTGCTGCAAATTTCCTATAAAAGAAGACAAAACAATACCAGGTATGATGCGTACTGATGAAAAACTAACACTTTGTGCATCATTTTAATGGAGAACTCACGAAAAAAAAAAAACCCACGGCTTTCCTTGATCATTAAAAAAAGGCTTGAATATATTGAAGTGTTTAGTTGACTTAAATATATCCGATCTGTAGATTTTTTGTTTACTGAATTTTCGGTGGCCTCTGTCCACCTTCATCAGACTGATTGAAGGTGGACAGGTGAAGGTACACAGATAAAGGTGGACAGATACCACCGAAAATTCAGTGAACAAAAAAACCCATGGATCGGATATATTTAAGTCAAATAATCAAAGTCTACCGATCGCAACAATCAAAGTATCTTGAAATGTGAACACATCTAACTGACCTGCTGTAAGCACTGTACTTTTTCCCTGAATCTTTAATAGTATTTTCTTGGTTATTTTGGTAATATCACATAACAATGAAAGAGAGATCTTAAGTGGCTGGCTTTGTACGTACATCGGTAATTTGCATGACAAACACATATGATCCAGATGGGTCAGGCCAATCTATCTTCTTCCAGAATTCTCTGATCTAATTAGACAGAAAAAAAAGTTATAAAAGTGTTGCAATATCTAGCCAGTCTTTTATAATGTGTGTCCATCTATCAGTCAATCATTCAGTCCGCCCGTCCGTCTGTCCCGCCAGTCCATCCGTCCGTCAGTTAGACAAAGATCCTAGGCTTATTATACCTACCTGATGAAAACAACCCACTGCATCAATGGCTGACGTGGAGTGGCTCACACTTGCATCAATCCTCAAAATCTGCAACAGCAAAAAAGCCAGTTCTATAATCGTTTTAACGTAGAAGCCCAGTTAGTGATGTCATACCAAGTTTAACAACTCACTTCATCGAATGCGTCTTGACAAAAAAATGAAAACAAAAAAATGACAATTAAGGATGAAACCCAACAAGTGTTATAAATTTGTACGATATAACTCTACAAAGCTACGTTGCACTACCTTGTCAATTTCAACGGCTTTTCGTATTCGCTCTTTGGCTTTGACTTGTGCAATATCGAGCCACCGTATAACGGACTGTTTGAACCAGGTGTGATAGTCATCAAGAGCATACACACGATCGGGCCTAAAACGCAGATGAAACTATCACTAAATAGAAAAAGCTTTCACACGCGAACGCACTTACAATGGAGGCTGAACAAATACATTAAATCAGATAAATGGATTTTTCAATTAGTTGAACTTAAGCATTTCACTTCAGTCATTTGGTTGGTTTTTCTTTGTAGAATATAAACTTTGAAGGTTCTTTTCTACATTTCAATGGTTCTTACTTTGCTTCACCGATGCTCCGATAGCTAATAACTTCCTTAACAGCCAAGTACAATGAAAATAGCTTTTCCCCAACGATATCAGCTCCACCTTCTTGTTTAAGACGCTTGTTTATATTCCTCATGGTGTTGTGGACATCAGACGCAAGCTGCACACAACAGAAAGTAGATAAGTTATAAGTTATCTACTTCAAAACATCAACAACGTTCTACAGAAACACACTGACGTTTGCTTTCAACTGATGTGTTGGATCAACTATGGAGAGATCCGAAAAGCAGGAAATATGTTTACTATGGCTCCGGGAACTATAGGAAAGATACCGAAGTGCTCATTATAAACAGTGAATGTCAGGAACCCATGTTTACTCCTTGATTAAGCTTGCAGAACTTACCATTAGTTCCAGCTGATTGTAAACCGTAGTAAAATACTTCACGTCCGTTCTGAAAAACAATAGGCAACCAAACGTTACCTCCTCTCAAATGTTTTGATTTTCTTACATTCTGAGCCTTACCCGACTGAAAAATAAATTCAGTCTCTCCATATTTTGATTGCTGGAATATTGTGTACAGGGAAATGAGAGAAGCCTTCAAATACTCACACTGAGAAGATCTTTCTATAACAGGTTTTCGCTTGAAACATGTCGGTAACCAACGCGTCAGCAACTTCCACCATAGCTGATAACATGGCTTCTACACTCTGTGGCACACACACAAATAACAGCAAGGAAATAACACATCTAATCGAGTGACAATGAATAAATAAACACAATAAAGGAATGACAGAAAGAAGGAGGGAATGAAGGAAGTTAGGAAGGAACATTTAAACTATTCCCGTTGCCCAATAAACAACATGGCAACGCAAAAGGCAAAACAAACAAACAAACAAACACTGGAATGAGATTGGATAAAAGTGTAAGAGCATTCTATGAAACAAACCTTTGTTTGAGGCTCCTTCCAAGCAAATACCTTCTTGTACCAAGCGAGGGCTGACTCCTTTGCAATAAAACACGAACCTTTGGTTACCACGAGTAACCCAATTCAGTGTAAATTGGTTAAAACACTTCAGCGTTACTAAACTACAAGCAGGATCTCGGCGGGTAGAGGGTGCGGACAAATGTAAGATCTCTTCGAACTTTACCGCGTTCGGAGAAACGTCTAAGGAAACCACATCAATTTGAAAGATGGAAAGCGATCAGGACTGCTGCATGTACTGGTTCATGTACTGGTTCGCTTCAGAAACAACTGAACTACTCATTCAGGGAGTAGCTTTCAAAACATACCTTGAGAAGATTTGACATTTGAATATTCAAAGGTTCTTTTATTGAATCGCTGAACACTTCAAGCTTGTACACATTTGCCAGACACCTTGAAAACACGAGTTTCTAATTAACAATGACCGCATGGCTGCTATTGATTTGAGTCAGTATAATAACTATCCACACACCCACCCTGTTAGGATCATTTATCATTCGCTTGAAACCAAACCAAAGAAGTGCAATTACTGAGAATTGTACAATCTAGTAGCCTGTGTTTCCCTTACAAAGGAAATAGCCGACGTGTGTGCTAGCTAACAATATCTAAATGCATTAGTCGAATTCCCTCTCATACATCATATCAAATAGAATTTTAGGGATGCAGAAGCTAAGTCAGTACGTAATAAATCAGCCATCGGTTAAGTAACATTGTCAAAAAAAAAAAAATTAGACAGACTAAGTTGAGAACAGACCTTACATTTTGTCACAGGCTCTTAGACTTCTTAAAATAAAAACAAAATAAAACAATCACACAAACAACTAAACAGGGAGAAAACTAGGTTGGTATGGTAAAGGTATAACTCACTCTAGAAGGTTAATGAGTCGACCAAGCTTTCCTTTATCTGTGGCAGGGAATATGTCTCGATATTTGATCATTAACCTCCAGCAGTTATCAGTGAATTTCTTCAAGGACCTAACTAGCGCGTGTTCCTGAAAATAAACAGACCAAACTCAGTCATACAAAATCATAAATTCAAGCACATGTACCATGCTGTGAAAAAAGCAATTTTAAAAATAATCCAGGTTTAATAGTTACCAGATATTTAACAGAACCAATTGGTTGAAGTTCACAATGACGGTAGAATAATCCCTATCCAGGGACGCTTTTCAATTAGTCCAAAATTTCGGAGATTTCGGTTCAGAGGAAAAAAGTAAAGGTGTTTTCAATTCGCCCCACTGGAAAATTCCTGGTAAAAGCGGAACTTTTAAGTCTGTCAAAGTCAAAAGTTCCTCTTTTTCAAGAAATCTCGAGTGGGGCGAACCATGTAGTCCTAATTTTACGCAGGGCCCCTTTAGATACCAGCCTATGGCTGATGGGGCTACCCTGCCTAAATAAAGATGACTTGACTTGACTTGACTTGACTTGAGGGGCTGAGTATTTTCCCCTGAACCGAAATTTCTGGAATTCTTGACGAAACGGAAAAAAGCCAAGCTTTCAGCAGCGTGCATGTAGTCTATTTAAAGAATGGGAATGTTTAGATGCTTGTCTTTGCAGGTGTGTTAATCATCAACGTGTTTGATAGTGTATTGTTGTACCTCTCTTTGGCTGAGAGCTCCAGTTTTCCACTTTTGTTCAAGGGTCCATAGCAGTAGGTTTAACGAGCTGTATTTCATTGGCTCCAGCCAGTGGTGGTGACTGAACAGCATCCAGCGACTGAAAAAGAAAATCACATTAGAGTCCATATGCAAAACAAACGCAGTTCAAAGGCTGTGTTTCGGGATAGCAAATAGTTTTCAGTAAACAACTTACTCCGTGGAAAAAATTGTTTAGTATTATGGGCGTTGTACTCATCTGTTTCGTTTTCTCGTAAGACTCGATCGAATATTACAACAATAGAAGGTATTTTGAATTATGTTTAGAGCTTCCAGCGTCCCAGGAAGAGATAACGCATGATTCTTTACACATAGCGATAATCCAATAACCGATCGTAGTAATGCATACTGTACTAACACTACAGCAGAATAAAAACTGATAAGTAAAATAACAATCTTGCCAACCTTCGCTCTGGCGCACACTCTCCCCTCCCCCTCTCCCGCACCCCCTCCTGGTCGCTACCCTCTCCTCGACCTGGTTTAGTCAACAGAATTAAAAATCTACTTACATACTAGCCTGCTGAAGATCGTTCAGTTCATTCTGTAAAGCATGCTGATGAAGAATGAATTCAGCTTGAGGACACAGCTCGCTTGAACTTCTTTTAGTGTCACTTTCCTGAAAAAAAAGGCGACAATTTGCATTTTACAGGGTCAGAACAAAGCGGAACACCCCTCCCCCCTCCCCATACAGTGCAGGCACGTTACACCACACCAATTCACAGAACAAATAGTACATGTAAAACACAAAACACCAGCAACGCATACCTGACAATGTTCGGTTCCATATTTGATAAATTCTCTTAAAAACGCACCATGCATATCTAAGGCTGTTGGATATAAATGCTGTATCTCATATGGAATTTCTGGCTTCTGGAAAAAAAAGAAAAGAAGAAACTTTGACTTCTTTTGTAATTGCTTCCCGGCCCCTGAGTAACAGAATAGCTAATTAGAGAATTCGTTCATGCTTTTAGCTGTGCGTATATCGAGTTATGGATGCACGCGGGAAGTTTGGAGAGTACGATCTTCTCTCCAAACTTCCCAAGTACATCCATAACTCGATATACGCACAGCTAAAAGCATGAACGAATTCTTTTATAACATAGCGACAACAACTTGGACGCTAAAACATGTCTCATTTGTTAATGTCTACAGAGTTCTCACAATGCACGGTGAAGGAAAACAACGGATCCTATTGTCAGGTTAAAAACACGTCACAATCAGTTGAGCGACAGTTGAACGAAAGCGCTTCGTCTGGTTTCTAAAATTGTCAATGAAAATTCGCTTACGTAAGCAAACAAAGTTAAAAATACTCAAGTGAAAAATATAGGCAAAAGCCAAAATACTCAAGGTTTAGTAAACGTTATAAGCCCCGGCCAAACGATCGCAACATTTCAACGCAACATATCGCAACATTGTTGAGTGCAACATGCTGCGCGCGTTTGGCCACCCTTTTGTGACATGTTGAGTGTTGCAAATCGAACTGGTGCACATGCTCTGGCGCAACACTGTTGCACGAACCTGGCCAAACGAGTACAACATCATGCAACATCCACAAGTTTGACCATTTTCAAACTTGAGCCAACAACACCCAACATGTCGCAACACATCGCAACATGGTGGCCAAACGCGCGCAACATGTTGCGCCCAACAATGTGGCGATATGCTGCGTTGAAATGTTGCGATCGTTTGGCCTGGGCTTTAGCTTGGCAAAAGTCAAAGGCTCGAAGGTTGGTTTGGATTGTTCAGAATACTGTTCACATTGCCAACACTTTAACAAAAGGAACTCGCAGCTAAACTCAACGGAAATCTTGCAGCTAAAATCACGCACGGCATGTTATTTACGCAAGGCCTAGCGTATAGAGAGATTTTTACCTCGATGGCTCAATAGGAATTAGGTAGGACTAGGGCGCGCGCAATGTTATATAATACGGTATTGACCATAATCCAACGGTACATCCATAATATTTTGTTTTATAAGGTACGCACTTAACGCAATTTTTCACTATGTTGTTGTAAATGCCTGGTCATATCAGCGAACTCCTAATGCGCAAAATTATTAAACAACGCTTTTTTTGTAAATATATAACAATTGAGAGCGGAGACTGAACCAAAACCATAAGAAATCTTCAGATTGGTCAATCACAACGGACGCAGAAAAGCCAGTGAACCAATCAAAACTCGAACCAAAAACAGTCAGCCGACTGTAGCCGACATGAAGCACGGGAAAAAGTGTAGGAGTATGAGAGAGTCGCGATCGATTTGGATTTTACTTCTTATTGGATGACAAATTAAACGAATCACAAAGGGTAGTAAATAAATAAATAAATAAATAAATGAATAATAAATAAATAAATAAATCACTTTATTTACGTGAAATGCAAATCCAGAGCAAAAGCGAATTTATTTCGACAGTCAAAAGAAAAGCGTTCTTAACCACGTTCCCGTAAGATTACCTTTCCAGTTGTTAGGGTAATTTTAAGGTGACAGTCACCATCTACTCGTGATTTTGAAGAGCGTCCTTCAAGTTTAAACCACTTGTCAATGCCACCGGATGGAATATCCTGAAAGAAAAAAAACCGGAAGCACTTATAAGCTCCGTTTTCGAGCCAACGCCTAAACGAAGGTAGACGAATATTAAAGCTGTGTAAAAGGTGCAAGTTAGAAAAGCAGGGTGAAGAACTGAGCACATTCGAATTTAGTCAACAACCACAGACTGGCCCTCAGGGCGACAACTTAGTCTCTTTAAAAGCGAGAAATGCCTTATTTTCATTATACAAGGTAGAAAGTGAAGTGTGAATTTTGCAGGACTTCCAGCGAGCGCCACGAAGTTGACTGTGTGTGCCGACCTTTGTTTCCATCAATGAACTTTCCAAAAACTAAACTTCTGTTGGCAAACTATCACATCAAGAGAAATTGAAAGAGACTGCACATTTAGGTCCTTGTACAATATGAATATTGAATAATATATTTGCCATACTAAAACATCAAATAACCAAGAATTGTTTCGCAACACACAGTGTGCTTGAACACTAGCCGCTGATCGGGAAGCGAGCCCGCGCACTTCTCCCCAGTCTCCTCTCGAGGAGGAACGTGGACCGGACTCGAGAGCGCGGCGGAAATAGAGCCTTACCACACAGTCATGGAGAAAGATCTCTGCACATGACGCAGCAATAAAAATGTTTTTAAGACATTTTCGTCCAGTTTTTCAATAGCTGTGCTTGGTGCGTAACTTCATTAAAGATCAAGTGCTTTACTGGGTACCTTAACCGGTATTTCGATGTATCCAAGAAAATCATCAATATTATCATCCGGACTTGATTTTCTTGCAGACTGCATAACATCTTTGAAAAATCTAAACAACCAAGTAGATAAAAAACAACCAATAATTAGATTATGAGTTCACGTTTTATCGCATGATAGTTGATGAGGCAAAAAAAAAAGAGTCAAAAGCGGAAACGACATTTCTATATTTACAGTCCGATTAGTATAAACAAGACGGCCCGCCAATTTCCGTACAAATTAATGAATGAAAACCTCAGATATCAACTGTAGATTTTCGACAACATATAATTAAAAAACAATAATGTTGTGACCATTTTTAACCGTTTTAATCCTCAAACACAGTTTGCCAATTTACAAAGAATTTGGTTGCAGTAATTACAGCGCGCGTTGTAACTGAGAAATAAAACAGAGTGCAATCATTGGGTGATTTTAGTTGCTGGCCCTCTCAGCTGTCCTAGTCATATATTGGCAAATACTATGTACCTTCCCATTCCAGAGATTCCTTTTATTTTGGAAATTTTTCTGTCTTCTTCCTTAAGTAACGCCTTGTCATCACAGTCCCTTAAATTAACAAGTGAAGTTGTTAACCCTAACTATCAAACTTGCATGCGAGTTTAATAATAGTCAATTTATCTTTTCCATTGTCATTATTCCCTATTAATAATTTCAGAAGTGTAACATAGCTCACATGTAAAATAGTTCATAAATGGTTTGTTCTGATACAGACTGTCTGCCAGTCAGAACTATGACTATTTGTGTGTTCATTCTTAAAACATGAAACATGTGTCCCATCGTACAATTTCCTGAAAGCATTTTAAAGGCAACGTTGTCATATCAGTGACAACAAATCAAACTCCTTAATACAGCTTTGTTTGTTTTACATTGGTATACCTTTCAAGCAACAAGAATGGTGGAACCCAAAACGTTTCACCACTTAAACATACTATTAACGCTCGTATTTCCTTTTGTCCCATCAGAGACAGAAGAAACAGTATAGCAAGATTTATCTGTTCTTATTTGCAAATTAGTCGATGAACGTGGCAAAACAAAGTACAAAATGTCTGTAATACTGACCAGATGTCGAGGTGAAATCTTTTTGTTTGAAAGTTACTAACATTCCTGAAATAAAGAAAAAGAGTAATATACATTTGAAAGAGGACGTTTAAAAGTGATGGACATTATAAAGACTACAAATGACAAATAGTCATTAGTCATAATATGATTATTTCTCATCCCTAAAATGCATTGTGCACACCTCTTAAGGCGGGGTCACCCGGGACAACTTGCAATGACAACTTCTCAAACTCATTAATAATTCATCAAGTTGAAACAAAGGAAATCATGACCGTGACGGTGTTTGGATATCTGATCTTAATTAGCATAGATTTTTACGATTTTAATTCTCCGTTTTCTCCTTAGTTTTAGTCTCGATTGAGAAGATATATCAAGCACTCAAGACAGTGTTTGACCACATTTCCAAACACCTCGAAGTTCGTCAAAAATACTCCGCTGCGCGTCGTATTTTCAACTCTCTTCTCGGAGTTTGGAAATGTGGTCAAACACGGTCTTTCG
>Ga0126338_10000210_pt1 | contig 26735 bp, 13 predicted proteins | sample OrbCmetagenome_2_FD_92529 | JGI IMG/M metagenome (GOLD analysis project Ga0126338, IMG submission 92529) | Coral microbial communities from Petempiche,Puerto Morelos, Mexico - Orbicella C C metagenome | ecosystem: Host-associated > Invertebrates > Cnidaria > Coral | place: Petempiche,Puerto... | reverse complement strand
TGAACAGTTCATGTCGTAGAAAAAGTATTATTTTAATGTTTTAGAGTTTCTCGAGGGATAAATTCACGCTTTTGTACCAAAACTCAGTGACAGATGTTTCTGTTGGTTTCCGGCCGCCATGTTTGTGCCCATACGGATGGGCACCAGCATGGCGTCGCCATACAAATCTCTATAAATTTGGGTAAAAAATTTCTGGGCATATCTCGCATAAGAAAAATTGCTGTGACCAGAATTTTGGCGAGAGTCTTTGTATATTTACCTTCTTTCATTTCCCAGATTCTGGACTTTATCTATTGACCGGTTTTTATTTTTATTTTGATCTATTTTGAATTGCGTGACACTGAAAACCAGCTATAGCGCGAACTACATCTGTGGTATACGTTAGACACCCAGCATTCTCTCTCTCTTCGCTTTTATAGTCTATAAATTTCTCCTTGCCCTTAGGATCTTGCGTAACTTTGAATCCAGATCTCCCACGTCAAACAGAGTGGGATCTGAGCACGAGACTTAGATCCTATGAGTCTTAGCTTATTCTAGGTTAAGAACGTAATCATAGGAGAAAAATAAATAAATAAATAAATAAATAAATAAATAAATAAATAAATAAACGAGAACTGCTTGTAAATTATCGAGAATTGCCGTCCAGTCTCTGAGTTACGAACTGTCTCTAATATTTACTGTATAGTGTGAGATTGAGAGAGTTCAGGAACATTGTAATGAGAATGATAGTTGGTGAGAAGTAGGCTGAAAACTTGGGCAATTTTAAAAATGATTAATTCAGAACATGAGTACGGTGTGTACATCAGAGAACGAAGCTTCCACGTTAGAAGGCAGGTCTGATCTTAGACTCAGAAGAACTACTGCTACACTGCCACAGTCTGACAAAGGACGGCTCCATATCTGCGTGAATGATAAAGTGTCCTGTTGATAAAGAGAACAAGCAACGATTTAAGTTACTTAGGGATGATTTATAAGGTGTAAAAAAAGAGGTTTGAACAGCTTACTTAGACAACCAAACAGAAACACCAATCCTCCGTAGGAAAAAAGATGGCGACTGGTACATTTACTCATAGTTCTTAGCACACGAAGACCTTAACAACGATCATAAAAACGTCAAACCTAGCATACACAATGTCCTTCGTACAGGGACAAAGTTTGTAAAAGATTGGCTTTGTTTGTGCCTTAAGGCTGTGTTAGGTTCGCAAGGTATTGTGGTAAAATGTACAGCCGCTATCTTTTTTCCTACGGTACGGCGGATTAGGAAAATCAGTGCCTTTTCCGCTCTTCTCTAAGGCTCTGTCCACACTATACGCCGGAGAAATTTGAAAACGCAACAATCACCGGAAATTTGGGATTTGTGTTTGAGGAAAACTCAGGCGGGGAAAATATATGATTGTCGTGACGCCATCGATTTCAAAAAGCTCCGTTTTTAAAGTGTTTTACGTCCACACGAAAACGAAAAGCCGGCATTTTCAAATTCCTCCGGTTTGAAGAGCGGTTTCGAAAAGCTAGGTGTGTAGGCCTCAGCGTAGAAATAAAACTGCGTTTTCAAATTTCTTCAACGTAGTATGAACGCTCCCTAACATTATTTTTTTTGAAGCCGGCATTCTGTGGTACCTTTGCTATGCGCTTTCCTTGCTTTCCCAGTTTGTCCTGGTTTACGGCAATGATTTCTCTGCAAGAACACATTATCAAGTTGCAGTGTATTTATGAAGTGAATATAAGCTTTTAAAGTGCGAGTGTACGTATACTTAACTCATCTTCAAGGTTGCTTTTTTACACGGGTCTTCTTAAAGCCTGAAATTTGCGGGATCATATCTCTAGCGCAGTTAGGAATCACTGAAAACTTCCAAAAGCTTAGTAAGTTTGTCGTTTAAGTTCAGTCCAATACCGCGAAACGAATATGGTCTGTTAGAGAGTGTGCGTTATGATTTTACAGGCATTAGATAGGGGAATGATGTTATTTGAATTGTTGGATGGAAGTTATAAATCCTAGATTATTTCTATTTTATTTACTGGGTAGAGCTGTGACTGCTCGACTTACGTGTTTAGAAGAATGTCTCTTGATCTGGCATCGATGTCACGCAAGTCGTTAGACATTAGGAGAGGCTGTTAAGAAATAATATATGCAAGGTTTATTGCTTCCGAAAAAGTATTGATGACTTATTCGGGAGCGATGTCTTTGATTTCGGTTTCAAAAACTTATATTTGTCAGCCAGAGAAAGGTTTAAGTTACTTGTTTTCTCGTTTCCCACTAGAAACGTATTTTCCCGCCCTTTTCAAGTAGCACGTGTTTTCATGGGCTTGTCAGAGCTTCCCTGGTTTGCCACGCTTGCCACAGCTCATATCTCTTCCCGCGTTTGCCAACTTTTGTAAGTCTTCATTTAAGGGCACGACGAGCGCAATAGATTACTTAATAAGCTTTATTGCACTAACCACTAGAGGCCTTCAACAATCTTACTGTTCCTTGTCAGAAACATTTGATATCGCAAAGTTCTTTTCACACTTCTTTGCTACGCGTCGTGTCGAATACTTACAGATGCCATTATTGCCCACAGAGCAAACTGCAATTTGGACTGCTCATAACTCAAACCAAAGTTACCAATGATCAGCTGAAAGAATTCGAACAATATGCATGATTATCCTTCACTTTGTTTTCACTGCCAGAAATAATGTGGTACAATGGAGTCTGAGACAATTTTCTCTCTTGTCAGCGATTATCAATATATACTGTAAAAAAAAACCCCAGTCATCTACATGGGCTGCGGAGCAGGGGAGGCGGCGGGGGGCGCTGTAGTTCCCCTTCAACGAAAATTTTGGGGTTCAGTCCCTCCCCCCCACTCAATATCTCGGTGTCGAAAATGTCACTAGCGCAGCATAAAATTGATTGGGTAAGGTATTCCGTTTCGTGATTTGCCCGAAGTACGCCAGGTTGCAAATATAACAACCATTTGCGAAGCTCTCAACAAAATTCCTGTCAGCAAAACGCTACTAGGTGAGGTCCACAAACTGTTAAGATTGTATTTGGCATTACTTGTGGCAGCGGCGACTTCCGAGGGCACATTTTCTGCCTTAGGAAGACTAAAAACCTATATTGGAAACACCATAAAGCGGGATCGTCTAAACAACTGCCTCCTTCTGCATTGTCATAAGTCTATTACGGACACACTGAACACTGTAGACATCGAAAAGAAGTTTGTTTGTGCAAACGAACAACGCAAAAGACATTTTGGAAAATACGAGTAGAGGTATACGCTTGGTTTAACGATGTTTCAAAACGCTCCGCCACCACCTCTGATCTATAAGAACCTAGATTTTCCAGGTTAACTTAAAAAGGTTCTTTAATAATATATAGTGCCTGCTGAGAATTAACGTTATTTACTTTTTTTAAAGTTCTTGTTTTCTTATTAGTCTCATTCTCAGTGTAATTATAACTGGCTATTTAATTTACTAAAGCAGGGAGGGTTCTACTGAAGAACTGAGTAAGTTATCTGTATAAACTATGCATTGTGGATCTTCCAATTTTAGTTCAATCTTCCCAACTATCTCCGCTATCTCCGATTTCTTTTCTTAGGTTGTTTTTTTTAGAACATTTCCAATTCGATATCCAATTTTTATGAGAACGCTATTACCTTTTTAAGCTTTTTAATTTGTTAAACATTTCAGCGTATCTTTTAAAGTAGTTAGTTTTTTATAGATATATATCATTTTATACACGCTCTTTTATTTTACGTTATACAGGGCTCCCGTTGATAGCAGTCCTGCGACTGAAGGGGTCACCCTGTTTAAATATCGATTATTATTATTATTATTATTATTAACTTAATAAACTTTGCTTTTGTCGGAAAGATAAAGGAACAGAGCATACTCTCTCTCGAGAGTCCACTGACCATATCAGGATCATTCCAGTGTCCTTTGCCTGCTGCTGGTATTAAGTCATCCTGCATGTTACCATACCAGTTGAAAATGTTCACAACACTTTGGAATGAATCCTTCAATGGAAAAAAAAATGTAAAACGACTTTAATGAGAAGTAGAATTTCCAAACTGAAGAGTGGTATCGCTGTCTCTTTGGCTAGCAAAGGGTCCTTCAATGATTGTTATCCCCTAAGGAAACTATACGATTTCCAAAAGCATAGCGCTATTAGTTATATATAGACTTGCGACTCACGGCTTAGTATATTTTTTTCCAGCATTTTTAATGTTGGAAACATTCAAGGATTTGAATAGCAAAAGTTGAGGAGAAGCAACCTATTAAATTCGCCGTCTTTCAGGGTTCCTTTCAACTCTGCGTTTAAACCCATTTTAGGTTAGTCTATCCCAGCATAGTTAACAGTAGGGAAGCGCAGTATCAAGAGAGGATGAAAATTCTCTTTTGATAGTGGATGCCAGGCACAAGTGTCAAAAACGTAAAAAATGTCTCCCTACCTGAATATCACCGTAATTTCGCCATAAGTTGCAATGTTGTGCAATTTTCTTGTAGTCTGGCTAAAGTGGAGAAGCTAGAAATTTGAATGATAAACTATGCAGCCTGGTTTGATTAAGCGGGCTGGGGAATGGTGAAAGGTACAGGCTGCAAAAACCATTGTCTTTAAATAAGTCCATTACCAAGTTACCTTACGCTTCTGTCTCTGTCTCAAACGAGTTCTCGTTCAAAACCTTTCACATGAAAATGAGTTGGATCTGCTTGCAAATATATGATCCTGTAGGCGAAACAAATTTTTATATGAACGGGTTCCAACGACTACCCGTTTTGACACGGAGGCAAAAGGCAACTCGAAGATGGCCTATTGCTCTAATGGTCTCATTTACAGTAGAAACATTGGCTTATTTACAAGCAACAAAGCAAAGAAGCAATATTCACACGATGGTTCAGAAGTCTTTACGTTAGAATGACAGGACGTATGTATTTGACTGACTTGGTAAAATATCCTAATACTCACCGTGATATTCATATAGACTTGATACGCGGGCCAGCTACATGAGAACATGATAGGGTGACCCGTCTCGTTCAGCGCTCGGGAAAATTTTGGATATCCTTTGTCCATCTTTAGTGGGTTTGCATAGCAACCGTCCAACTTTAGGTAGTCTACTCCCCAATCTGCAAATGTCTGGAAAATAGAAGAATCTGGCTGTAATATGGGACGAAGAATTACATGGGTAATTCAGTTATACGATTACCATTTTTTGGATGATTGTTCAAATACCTTACTATTGTTATTAAGCAAAGACTGACTAAATTTAGCCATCTAATTTTCCGCAGGTTTAATCGGCTGTCAAATTTGGCAATTTAATCTTCGTGTTTTAGATTGATTTTGGCGCTATCTCGACTTAACGTAAGGTTCTAAGCGAGGTTTAATATTTTAAATTTAGCAAATAGCTCAGCAATTTTTCACGGCATCGCTAAATTTAGTTATCGTTAAAAATAGTAACGTTAAAGTAGATGGCAACATTTTTTAATAGGAAATGTTCGCAGATTATTATAAGAGCAGGCAAGGTGAATTGCGAGGTCATGTACGCAGCCCGTAAAATATAAGCATTGTGGTAATTTTGAGAGACCTGTGCATCTTTCTTTATATGCTTGATACTGCCTGGGTACCCTGCACATGTCTTGGTTCCATAATCTGCAATATGCATAAATGAACGTGCGAAACGTTAGTGAAAGCCTCTCTTAGTATCACTAAATAGACCAGCCCCATCTCATTTCTCGAGTAAAAAAGCTGGGTTGGAGTCTAGTGGCCCATCAGTGACTGGGAATATTGCTACTCCCCCCTGGATGGGATGATCCCATCCAGGGGGGAGTAGCAATATTCCCAGTCACTGATGGGCCACTAGACTCCAACCCAGCTTTTTTACTCGAGTGCTAATTCATGGCAGGGTCACCCCGGCTCTAAAGTCTCTGGCACATTTACACCTGGGTGGAGAGAGGCACCGTTAGAGTAAAGTGTCTTGTCCAAGAACACAACACGATGTCCCCGGCCAGGGCTCGAACCCGGACCGCTCGGTCGCCTCCCGTACTCGCACAAGACTTTTAAAAGAGTTAATCACGAAGTGACCGGCTTAATTATATTTCAAGAATGGTATGTATTTACCTGCATAGATTCCAAGTTTGAGCCCCCTGGAATGAACCTGCAAAAATTAATGATACACATTTCTTTGTGTTCAGCCGTCTGTGCTCTATCGGCCTGCGAGTAGGCACGCCTTTGAGTCACGCGCGAGCGGCGATGCGCGATGTCCGCGAGCGAAGCGATATCGCGATGAGAAGCAATTCGGTTGTGGAAGCTCGCGCGTGCGCTCGCTAAACTCAACCTCGTCCAACCGTCGTCTCCTCGACAATTTCAACATGGCGGCTCATGGGACGAGGTTGGAGCCAGCTCATAGGCTAGCTGTCTATTTGCAGAAGTTATTTGGAATAAGGTAACTAAACGTTCAGCACAAAATGCTTTGTGATACGTACGTAGTCTGCCAGCTTTTTTATTCCACTTGGAAATCGTTTGGGATCCGCCTGGAGGCGACCGTCTTTTGTTCTGCTCATTGCTGACCAGCAATCCTAATTTGTAAAACATACTGAAATATCATCCAGATACTGATTAAAAACAGTACAAAATATGTTTAAGTAAACCTTCACGCCTCAAAAAATTTTCTGCATGTTGAAATAATGGACAAAGTTTTGCAGTTTAACTCTTACTTTAAAACATGTGGAAAACATGTAAAAAGTATTTTGATATTAGAAAGTGTGAGCACGACGCCATTTTGTAACGACGCCATTTTGAATTTTATGACGTCACACAACGAACACTTACATCGATACAGACGTACTTATATCCAGCATCTCTGTATCCGCCGTATGCCATCGCATCAGCCATTTCCATGTACAGCCTCTCGCTGTCAAAATAATAAGACTGTTAGATGCTGTGTCGTGCACAGAAAGTCGAATAACTTGTCCAGCAGCAAATTTCTGTTTTGTCTTCTACCTGATGCAGTTTCGAGGATCATTTTCACAGTCTGTGACGCAACGAAATCTCTCCCACGACATCCATCCCACTGGAAAGTAGAATAGAAGAAAAGAAACTGATTGACATAACAGTCAAGAGGAGGTAAATCATTAAGGGAGACCATTGGATCGTCACCGTTAACAACCCATGAATTTTTTTTAAGGTAGCTTCTGACGGTTTCTGGTTCTTTCAAGCATGTATAATTTTATGGATAAATAACGACACTAGTTATCACTTAGGTCTGTATTAATGGCATCAAACGAATTGGCAATCAGTTTTTTAACAAGCTGAGGTCATCATCCTGATATAAAAAGCTGCCACATCCGGTCATATCCGAGCGGGTTTCCTCAGAAAATCAGTTTTGTGATTGTAGCGAATCGAAAACATTACGGGTGACGAAATCGAAGGCAGGCGAGCGAAATTTGTTGTGTTCTTAACTACAGTCCCTGAACCATCCCTCTCTCGCCTTATATAGAGACTGAACCCAGGCGGGAGGAGAGAGAGAGTCCACAGTCCAGGATAACGTACATACGCATGCTCAAAAAGAGCCAATCAAAGTGTGGTTTGTTTAGGACACTCAGTAAAATGAGGTTAATGACGGAATGGAAATTGAATATAGAGGAATGAACGTCTAATACTTAACGGCAGTAGAGTGAGTGCTTTTATAGCGACTGTAGAATAAATATGAACATATATTAATATAGAACATGTTAAAATGATAGATATGAGAGTGCTAGGACGGTTGAATTTATCCTTATTTGACGATTTAGGCCGAACCAATTTCGATCCTTCATTTTAGGTAAGAGAGTAAAAAACAAAATATACGAGGACTGAAATCATTGATGAAAAAGACATTTAAGAGCCTTGAAGTTTATTACTGAAGTAGAAAATTTGTCGAAGATGTGGATCAATTAAGATAATTGCTACAGACACCTAATTTGTTTTTCTTTCAATGTTTAAATTGCCTAGACAGGTGCCAGGCAGGTACTAGAAAAGCAATCTTTACGTACCCAGTGACTTGATGTAAGTTATATGAACGAAAGCCAATAAACAGTGAGTTTCACGCGGGAAAATAAAGTATTTGCTGTAGATGTCACAACGATCCTGGTACTATACGTTAATGAGTCGTATAATGCTAAGGCTTACAGATTAGATACCCTAAAATTTCTACCGAATCATCGACTGTGCAGTCATACACTCCTAAAATAACTGATTATCCATATTAGCTCTACTTACTTGGTGGAGTGACTGCGAGCCCATTGTCCAGCGAATTGACGTGTTGGAAAAGCGAGGAAAATAGGTAAAGAACAGCTGTTTTTCTCAAAATTTGCATCGCTGTTCGTTAGCTGTCTTCGTTTTGAAATTAATTTCAAGTGGCAGCTTTTCTTTATTGGAAACATCTGAACCGTGACCTCAAAGGAAAATCATCATTGCTGGTGTTTTAAAGCTGTCATTTGATATTTAACTAGCAAGCAAAACAAACATGTTGTGTTCTTTGCCAAGACACTTTACTCTGACGTTGCCTGTATGCACCCGGGAGCGTAAATTGGTACCGGTAATTGAGAAGGCGTTGTGTGATAAAATTTTAGAATTACCTGCAATGAAACAGCATTCTTCCAATGGAGGTAGGAGCATTTCTAGGCTACTTCGCGCTGGTTGAGATGAGCTTTATCTTTTTCTTAACTTGATCAGCTGGATCGCATTAGAACTGAGAGAAGAAATACTAAAATCCCTTTTTATGTTGTTGGAAAGCAGGGTGTCAGCCTTGAGTTGGTGGCCAATTTTAAAACTATATTTCGGGCATCGAGCTGATTTGCTTTACTAATGCGCGATGCACAGGTGTCAGTCGACTTTAAAACTAGAAAATAACTGAAATATTGCTCTTGGAAATATCAGCAGATGTCCCATTGTAAGATGCAGCAAAGGCTAGTAAGTAGATATAAAAAGAATAAACATTTACTTTGAAAAGTGCAAATCTCATCTACGGTTTTCTTTTACGCAAAAAGACGAACATTCGGTCCCGAACTCACCCGGGTCGCGGGATCACTGCGCCTAAACAAAATATATTCCGAGGTGTTCAGTTACGTCCAAAAAAAAAACCGCTTTCGCGGTTTTGGAAATCCCTTGAGGGTCTACTGTGACGCAAAGTTTACTCACGCGGACAACCCTAGCGGCGTTACACGCAGTTTTATCATCGACAAAAACCTCCACGCATCGCGCGTGGTAACGTCATCCGCGGAAAAACTGGGTGTTACATCTTAAAATAATTTGAGAGGGATCATCTTGGGAATAAAGCTGATATGGAGGATTAACTCTCTTATCTTTCATCCTCTAATGGTTAAGCCTGGCTCTAAACGTACTTGGAATATCTTATTAGAATCTGGCCTGTTTTTTTCAATACCGAGTTAAATATTTTAGGAAATGTACATGACGTATTACGTGCGGATTAAATACTCATCGCGTCACGATCAGATTTTTGACGTTAAATATATATTGGCTAGAATATTGTTGCTCTGGTGCGGTGAAATAAAATGTGCCAAAATATGGAGACATGTAGATACCAAGTTTGAACTTGTTTGAAACATTTTAGGGATCTCCTAGATCCGAGCGTAGTTGCCCACCCAAAAGTATTTGCCAAGTATCCACTCGCCCTAGGGTAGATTGCCCTCCGAGACTACAGGGAAGTGGAATGTTAACTGAGGACTTGCGTAACATGCGGACAAACCTTAGATTGCATGCGAAGCAGTCTAACGTTTGCAGGGAGATTTATATATTGAGTAGATGTCCGACTGAAATAACAAGAATTGCTGAAAATAATTGTGTACTCTTGAAAATGCTAGTGATAATATTTTACTCTGAAAATATTCTGTCACTTTGGTAATCCGATAAGTTGACACTGACGCGGAGAACATTAAAAATGATATCCTATTAGCGAGTGGTGTCGATAGGTTTAATTTTAGCTGCGTGAAAATGACATTTACAGACATAGCGGCCAAGAAAAATAAACGAAGTATAGATTGCTTTAATTTTTTTTTCAGTAAGAGTCATTTCTCGACAAACTTGTCAACGGCATTGACCAAGCTCAATATGGAGCTCGATTTGTGCAAACAATTAAATACTTTTAAAGAAGATTATCTGAAAATCGTTTGAAATTGACTGAGACTGTAATTAAGTGGCCCATTATCAACTGTTTCCTCTACGGCACGCGCATCAACTGTTTTCACTACGGCGTTTTTTGATTACACTGCGCAGTAGTCAGTCACTCTATTACTCCTGCTCTTTTATAATTACGTCTTGTCCCAGTGTGGCTGATAGTATCCTCACACCATCCTTTTCTGTAAGATTTTAGCAGCTACAACTGTAGTATACCGTGGTCAATTCCATGATTTTATTTCAAGAGACGTGTTAAAAATGGCATCAACAAAATTCTACATGTGACGTTTTTATGTATATTTTTGTTAGTGGAGTTAATTTTTGAGGGTATAATTTTGCGAGAACTTTATTTTGGCTGGAAACGTTTTCGTGGAAAAAACCGCAAAAATGGCAAAAATCAGAAAAATTGGAACCCACAAAAATTTCGTGTCACAAGGCACTGAGTATAAACTGAAGTCAGAAGTTTAAAATCCCTTGTTCTACTTTATGTTTAAAACTTAATTGCACAACAATATACGATAACATTGCCTTAAATAGCAATGCTTCGACTTTGTCACTTGAGAGGGGAAATTTTGTCCCATAATTGGACAATAAAAAAATGCCCCGAGGTTGAAATCTCTTGTTCTACCCTTTTTTAACCTCATTAAAAAATAATAATAATTAAAAAAAAAAAAGCGAAAATAATTCTTAAATGGCAATACACCTTTGGTGTCACATCAGATGTTAACTAAAAAAATTGATCACCTCTTGGGCTGATGCTATGCTTCTGAGAAATTGTTTTGTACATGTTTAGCGTATGTTTAGAGAGCTTTCATTATTTCTATGACAACTGAAGACCCGTTTTTCTGTGTTAGTTCTTTCGTTAAGAGAATTCATAAATTTCGATTTCAAAATGTCGTTGTAAGACGAATTTAAAACTGCCGTAGTTTCCTTGCACTTTAGTGCGGACTATACGGCTGCGGTTTCGACAAAGATTGCCCCATGAAAGCGTGAGAGCGTACACAAGAGTGTCGATTGGTATTAAGGGTTGTAATAATTTGGCGTTGCTTCATTGAGATTCACGGTGTTTCAGCAAGCAGGAAGAAATACACGTGTTGGCTTGATTACATGTGTTGGCGCTGTTTCCTTCACGCTAAAACATTTAAAGCTTCAGTCAAGCAACCGTAAGCCTCCGTTACCTGTAATACCGCCTAAGCTTTCAATTTACGCTTTCGTATAAGACCTTATTTCTATAAACAGCTGTATATAAACGTGTTAGCTACAATGCAAAGACAGAAGCTGGCATAGAGTTTGTGTTCTCATGGTTATCGAGACATATTACGTGCTCGTTTATTAAATAATCTCTTGAATTTTTCTCACGTGCACAGCCCAAGCTACTTTACACGCATTTTTATCCTCCACAAAAACTTCCACGCATCGCGCGTGGTAATGTCATCCGCGGAAAAGCCGGGTTTGACATCTTAAAATAATTTGAGAGGGATTACCTTGGGAATAAGGCTGATATGGAGGATTAACTCTCTTATCTTTTATCCTCTAATGGTTAAGCCTGACTCTAAACGCACCTGCATTATCCTGTTAGAATCCGGCCTGTTTTTCCAATATCGACTTAAATATTCTAGGAGTTGTACGTGACGTATTGCGTGCGAATTGAATGCTCAAGTATTCTAGCGCGTCACGATCAGATTTTTGACGTTAATTTATGTACTGACTAGAATATTTTTGTGAAATGTAAGAAAATATAAACAGATATTGTAGTATTATGGGGAACAGGTAGATCTAGTACCAACTTTGAACTTGTTTGAGAAATTTAAGGGGTTTCCTATAGACCCGAGCGTAGTTGCCCACCCAAAAGTTTTTGCCAAGTATCCACTCGCCCTAGGGCAGATTGCCCTCCGACACTACAGGGAAGTGGAATGGTAACTGAGGACTTAAGTAACATACGGACAAACGTTAGATTGCATGCGATCAGAATCAGTCTAGCAGTATTAGTTTACTAACACCACCAGTTTGCAGGGAAATTTATATATTGAGAAAATGTCCGCTTGAAATAAGAAGAATTTCTGAAAATAATTGGTACTCTTTAAAATGCTAGTGATAATATTTTACACTGAAAATATTCCATCACTTTGGTAATCCGATAAGTTGACACACGCGTTCGAGAACATTAAAAATGATATCCTATTAGCGAGTGTGTGTTGATAGCTTGAAGTCTGTTAGCTACGTGAAAATGGAATTTATAGATATAGCGGCCAAGAAAAACAAAGGAAGTATACATTCCTTTATTTATTTATTTATTTATTTTTTCAGTAAGAGTCATTTTTCGACAAACTGGTCAACGGTATTGTCTGAACCCAATATAGAGCTCAGTTTGTGCAAACAATTACATCTTTTTAAAGAAAATTATCTGGAAATCGTTTAAAATTCCCTGAGACTAAAATTAAGTGGGCCATTATCAACTGTTTCCTCTAGCTATGGCACGCGAAGCAAAGTACTTTGATTTCTTTTGTTTTTGTCGGCCAGTGTTTCTCGTAATTTCAACTAATTGATTTTTTTCGGGTTGTAATCTTGTACTGTTAACCATTATCTTGAATTATTCTCTCGTCATCTCTGCTTACAACTTCTATTTCTGTTAATAACAGTGCAACCACTACCGTGTGGCAGGAAGTCTAATTTTGCGGATCGCCGAATTTTTTGTATTTTGCGGGAAAGATTTTAACATCAACGAAATTCTACATGTGAGGTTTTCATGTACATTTTTGTCAGTGGAGTTACTTTATGAAGGTATAATTTTGCGAGACCTATATTTTTGCTGGAAACGTTTTGAGCGAGTCGTGGAAAAAACCGCAAAAATCGCAAAAATCAGAAAAATTAGAACCCACAAAAATTTTGTGTCACAAGGTAGAGAGTATAAAAAAGTTAGAAATACGACAAACAGGATCACGAGTTTAAAATCCCTTGTTGTACCCTATTTTTAAAACTTAATTGCAAAACAAAAATATACCTAACATTGCCTTAAATAGCAATAAATCGACTGTGCAACTTGAGAGGGGAAATTTTCTTCCATAATTGGACTATGAAAAAATGCCCCGAGGTTGAAATCTCTTGTTCTACCCTTTTTTAACCTCATTAAAAAATAATAATAATTAAAAAAAAAAAAACGAAAAAAATTGTTAAATGGCAATACACCCTCTGTGTCACATCAGATGTCACGACTAAAAAATTTTATCACCTCTTGGGCTGACGCTGTGCTTCTGAAAAATTGTTTTGTACATGTTCAGCGTATGTTTCGAGAGCTTTCATTATTTCTATAACAACTGAAGACCCGTTGTTCTGTGTCAGTTCTTTCGTTAAGAGAATTCATAAATTTCGATTTCAAAATGTCGTTGTAAGACGAATTTAAAACTACCGTAGTTTCCTTGCACTTTAGTGCGGCCTATACGGCTGCGTTTTCAGCAAAAATTGTCCCATGAAAGCGTAAAAGCGTACACATGAATGTCGATTGGTATTAAGGGTTGTAATAATTTGGCGTTGCTTAAGGCGGGGGCTAACACGAAGGCCATATTTTTGCTGGGTATTGTGGTTTGACTGCAAATATCTCGTTCACGTTTCAAGTAGTGAAAAATCTCTCTGCTCATTTCACATAGCTACGTTTTGGGCTGTTTTGTAAATTTTTTGGTGATTTTTGGCCATATTTGGGATAAATAGTTTTTCTCAAAGGATTAGTAAAATTTATTGAAATAGGAAATTTTGAAGATTTGATGTTGCTTTAAAATTAGAATTTCAAGTTAGAAATTGGTAGACGTACACCAAACAGTTGCCCACCAACCCGGGGTGCCCTTTTGGGGGCAATCAACTGTCTGGTGGTGTTCCAAACTCCTTTTTATCTTTTTAATCCTTCTTTAAACTTCCTAAAATTTCACTTAAATTCATGTGTACCCCCGTCTTAACTGAGGTTCACGGTGTTTCAGCAAGCAGGAAGAAATACACGTACACGTGTTGGCTTGATTACATGTGTTGGCGCTGTTTCCTTCACGCTAAAACATCTAAAGCTTCAATCAAGCAACCGGAAGCCACCATTACCTGTAATACCGCAAAGACTTTCAATTTACGCTTTCGTGTACGACACCTTTTCTATAAACAGCTGCATATAGACGTGCTACAACACAAAGACAGAAGCTGGCATAAAATTTGTGTTATTATGGTTATCGAGACATCTTGCGTGCTAGTTAATTGAATAATCGCTTTTGAAGCAGCCGTGAACTAGTTACAAACACTTCATATGTTGACACTTGCAATCAATCATGATAGCCCGAGGGCTTCGCTTTATCTGACAACAAGATAAGTCTGAGGTAAAAAATAGAAATTGAAATTCCGTGCTACAAGCATCTTAAATCACGAAACGTCGAAATGAAATGAAAAAAAAAGCCCTAACTTATGGTTTGAAAGTACGGGATTTGTCTATTTTAGAGACGTTTGCCAGCCATGAAATCACGCCTTTACTTCATGATATCTAAAATCAAATCTCCGCTAGCTTGTTCAGTTACAACTTAGTTGTTTTCCATTTGCAAGTTTTGCAAGATCGTTTTACGCCAAAACATTGACAGACTATGAAACTCGATTTGAAAACGTATCAAACCATTTTATTTAACATTACAGAACATGTACAACTTGAAATCAAGTAGTTGACCACTTGTGCAGAAGAGATGACCAATATTGTTTCCATTCGTCTTTTGTGTCCTTATCTTAATTATTTGCCGGCGTTTTATCGACTAGATGGGCGTAATTCAGAGCTTATCACAGATGCAATCGCGGACAGTATCAACCACATTGACATCCTTAATAAAACCAAATCTGTTTAGCTTAGCGATTAACACTGTCAATGTCCACAAGATTAATTCCACGCGGGTGAACTGCAGCACAGATTTACACCATCCAAGCTCAACATGGCAAAATTCTCCCGCTTTGCTAAAGAGAGCTGCGAACCAACCGAAATATTCCTCTCTATTTTCGCTTCCATACTCTCTGTCTATACTATGGTCATGACTCGTTTTCGTCCACGAATCTTCCGCACCAAATTGCTGTCTGTAAAGCCGTCTCGAATGTGGGTTATACTCGCGCCTTTCTCGATCAGAAAGCGCGCGCAGTCAAACTCGCCCTCGTAAACCGCAGCGTCCAACGGCGAAGATCCATCTTTGTCTCGTACTTCCAGCTGCGCGCCTTTCGTCACAAGATACTGGAGGCATTCAAAGCTTCCCGTACTTGCCGCACGATGCAAAGCGTAGAAACCGTCAACGCCGGGCTCGTTGATATCCACATTTGTACTCTCCAGTACGGTTTTTAACGTATCGACGTCATTGTGTGTCGCTGCCCATTGCAGTAGAATCTGCGGATCAAGAGATAAACTTTGTTTTCTCCTCCGTGTCATTCTCTCATCTGGACTCAATTTATCCTTGTCCTTCAGCGCAAGTGCTGTTTTATCTTCACTTATCCTCCTCAACTTGTTGCTATTGGTAGAAAGCTTAACTGCTGTTTTCATAGCTGCGCACATGTCTACTCCAAGATGGTCAAGAACGTTTGCGTTTTTGAGCTCAACTGTTGGCCCCCAATTTTGTACGGGTTGCACGTAAATTTCTGGTATCACCAGGTCATTTTTGCCCTCGCCCGATGACGTAGATAATGTTTTGCCTTCTAAAGTTTCATTTCCTGTAGACAAACTTGTTTTGATTAAATTTTCGTCTATGTTTATTTCGCTACTCGTCGGCCTAGGCGGTTCCATATTGCGTGTTTTCTACAAATTTTCCCTGATACTGCGTCGAGGCCTATATATGAATAAATTCTTGCGCTTTCCTTTGATAAATCACTATTTAAAGACGTCATTGTAGTATTTATTCAACTAATTGCTTTTTTCTTTCGCTATCTTTGACTTAGGCTGGATGGACTAATTTGAAAATTCCTGTGGTAGTGAGAGGTCATCGAAAATTCTCGCCCCTCGACCGAACTGTTTTGTCTCCCAAACGAGATATAGCGCTTGTTTTCACAAACGATTAGAGAATTTAATTCGTCTCAGGTTTTAGGACGTCTAGTGGATGCATTCCAGATTGATATAATAACTTAAACTTGCCCTGAAACATTCTTATCTTTTTGAATTCATTATTTTACGGATAATGCGTTCGCGAATATTTTTTTAGCCCGAGGCAAGCTTTGGCAAAGACTAACATGATTTAATGATAGAGTCGTATGTTAATGAAGCTAATTAGCCTGGATTTGAATGATAACTCTTGCAGAACTTTTCACACTGTCTTTACCTTCCCCTGACGGCGATGTTACACAATTGTTGACTCAGCTCAAATTCTTCTCAGATGTCAGTTCATCAGTATGAAGTTCATATAAAGTTAACCGATTCTTTACAGACGGAATCGCATGACAGAATCGCTACCTTCAGTTAAACTCATGTGGTCGGTTGAACGAAAGCAATTTCTGTTGCCATAATGACTTGTCAATTCTTGAATTCGGGTTCCAGGAACTTCTCACATTCCTTCCTCAAAAAAACTTCTTCCGTACCCTGAAATTTCATTATGTTTACATTCAAAACAAGCTATGTTGAATTGGAGACCACACAACAATATGTTGACATTAGTTAAATGAACATAACTTCCTTAGCGCATAATGATCAGCTTAATATGATAAGATTTATCTCACCTGTTTATTAAATACTCCTTGTAAAGAAGATTCCTCCTAAAGAATTGAAAATATTAAAATCATATTCTATTGAAAAAGCATAATGTCTTATTTTGGTATACTAGAATTAGGCCCATTATTATAATTAGTATAATTTGTTGTAGTTTCAGGACAAAAACCGGTGCAAATATCCTATAAAAAATTTGATCGTATCTATCTAGAACTTTGCTACGGTCTTCTGATAGTGTATGGAGCAGCTATGGATATAAATCTGATCTTTTGTGCGTGCTGTTTATGTAATTATTACAATTATTATAATACAAAAATCCGAAATTAAATCTGACGATTACCATCCAACGATATATATGTAATTATTATAACAAACGAATCAGGAAAAACTGTCCTTCAAAAGTCACATCTAAAGTCCAATGATCTGTAGTCCAGTCCATAGTCATGGGTCTAAATTTTAATGTTTTCCAAATATTAGGTAGCCTTGGTAAGCGTATTTCAAGAGGTTTCCTATTATTTCTGATGGCTACTTTTAGGTGGTCGTCTCGTTTGTAATAGTGATATATCGTATTCAATATTGCACCTTTTTTTACCAATGAGTAATCGAAATGTAACCTTGACTTGTTGTGTGGGCTTGCGCTCAAGCCACGCGAGTGACGCGACGCTCGCACGTTACCATCACGCGCGTCTCGTACTTCGTGGTGGCCTAAGACTGCTGCTTGTTGTTTTGAGTTTTGAAGGAATAAAAATCACAGAGGGACAATTCGGCAACTTTTATTGGCATTTTTCAATTTCCGAACCGTGGGAGTATTTTTCAGTTCGAAACATTCTCTAGATCTTTTGCATATGTCGTTGATTACTAAGCGTAACAATTTGATGTCTATCAAAGACCCTGTCTTCATTTATCAACTTTGTAAATCATGAATCATCCGAATGAATGAAAAGTTAATTCAGACCACCTTTTTAAGAAGAAGACTCTTCCCTTTGGTATGAAACGACATTTTTAAGATCACATATAAACTTTGTATGATATGACTGTATGTCCTGTGTGGACAAGGGCAAATCACTTTGAAAAATATAACTGGCTATATAATGGCTCCGATTTACTCCATTCAAGGACAATAGGGAAGTAATTGTGTGAGAAGCGACGCCAAAGGGGTGTCTGGCTCTAAGAGCAATTCATTTTCCATTATGATCATATCGTATTCAGAAATTACAGTAAAGATAATAAAAGTGCAAACAATTATGATTGTAGTGTTCTAGTAAATGGTTTGAAACCAGAAGATTAAGCAATTCGTCTAGTATATATGATCATCTGGGTGATGGAAGTTCTGAAAAGAAACTTGTTGGCGACTGACGTTTCGACAGCCTTCAAAGTCATTTTCAGAGTCAAGTGAATAGTGTTTGTCAGTCAATGGTGTTATAAGTCTGGTCCATCGATAATGACTGATCAGCCGAGTTTAGCTAAAATGGTATTGACTGTAAGACTCGTGTAAAGTTTGTGCAACATTCACTGGCCAGGTATTAACTCGATCTGTTCGAGGTCTGTTCTTTGGTTTTGTTTATGTCTTAAATATGTTGTTTGAAAAGGGAGCAGGTAATTGTTGACATCTGTTGAGAGGCGTTGGTTTTAAGTTGGTGTTTGAGCTTTCCAGAGTCATTCATTGAAAATAGTTTGTACTGTTGGTTAAACATTGAGCAGAGTCCCAGTCAATTCTGTGTGGTCTATGAGCAATGTAATTGTTGTCATAACACGGTTTCTTGTCGTTTGTTTACGTTCAATCTCACCGATGAAGGAAGTCTGACAGTCGGAACATTTGTTCCTGTAAACTCGTTCCGTGTTTGTCGTTTGGCTATTCCCAAAAAGGTCTTGAAAAAATTACAAAAAAAAAAAAAAGGCAAATTAAAAACAGAACGATAGATTTACTGCATTTAAACACCAACGCCATTTTTGAGCGTGGTTTACTCGAGTGACGGAGGCACATGTGCAAGCAGAAAGACGCCATGGTAAGATGCGCATGCGCATTTAATGGATAGGCCTCGCATTCGATGCTTTCACTTCCAGTTGTATTTCAGTCTGCTTTGTACACACATGAACCAAGTGAAAATGCCACCGCAAGTCAAGTGCAAGCAAATGAAAAATTTGGGGGGGGGGGGGGGGGGGGAGAAGAGGGTGTGGGCAAACTCCTATTTTGCCTTCCTCTTTCATTGCCCCAGGATCTCCCATCGTCGTTTATCTTTGCCATCTTTGCCATCTATAGAGACGACTGGAGCTAGCGAGTAATTTGTTCACTGCCCTTGGCAAACGTTCAGAAAGATAAGATTGCAGATATTGACTCAAATAAAATTGACTGATTATGGCTGCCTTCTGGGAACCGTGAAGATATAAACTGCACGTTTGAAGATGAACACTTGTGTTTTTAAAAACAACGAACATTTTTTAATCTAAACTAATCATAAATGAAACACCAGCACTTTTTTTTTGAGGTTATTTTTTGGCTTTGCCTCACTCGAAACTTGTAATTCAAGATGTTATTATATTTTATTCGAAAAACGTTCCAGGAAATTGTAATTGTATCATACTTGGTAATTAAACAAAGTGGGAGATCCATTTTCGGACCTTGAGAATTTTGATAAAAAAAATTATCTGTAAAGACAGATACGAACGAGTATAGTAAAGTCAGATATCTGTAGCTAGAAATACTAAGGGCTTAACATTGAAAGATGCATAAAATAAAGGTGAAAGAGTGCTAAATTGTCTTTTGTTGTAACAGGAGATAAATTTCGCTTGAAAGAAAAGTCCATTTTTCTTTTGCCCTGATCAGATACTTCTGTGACCTTTCGCAGCAGGAATTTTCTAACCATACCGCAACGGCCATAACCTATTTTATGTTATTTTATGTTATATTTTGTTCAAAAAATATTCCAGGAAATTGTAACTGTATCACACTTGTGGATCTATTTTTCGGACCATGAGTATTTTGATAAATAAAAATTCTCTGTAACTTCAGATATATCCAAACCTAGATATCCATATTGCTAGATTCCCTCAGCCTGAGGGCATAACATAGATAGATGCATCAAAAAAAGGTGAGAGAGTGTTAAATTGTCTCTTGTTAAAACAGGAGATAAATTACGCTTGAGAGAGGAGTGCTTTTCTTTTTACACGCATCAGAAACTTCTGTGACCTTTCGCGGCAGGAATTTTCACGTTATACGTATACCGCGACAATTATAATGAAAGATATGGAAAGAAAACAACCGTTATCTCACAACATACTTTGGGGCGTGCTAAGAAAATGTTTCATATGTCATCACAAAAAATTGTTTACTTGAAGGTTTTTGAACTAGCTACTTCAGGCTGGACGAAGATTAGAAGAGTCTAGATCCGAAGCCATCGAAAAACAACAGGAGTAATTTTAATCAAGGCAAGTCTGTCCGCAAGAAGTGAAACTTTAGAAGAAAAGCAATTATCATTTGCTAGCCAGAGGAAAAAAAACAAAACGGTCAAAAATAGATTCTCCTGCGTTGCATCAGAGGGAAAGAATTCAGTCTACTTGACTGGGGTCTCGTACGCTCTTGAAAAGACGAAATGTCCTCCTCCATGTGTAAAACTGTGTTGAAGCTATCGACTTCGAAAAACATCTCGCGAAAAATAAGCGAGGACAGATCAGCGAAGAGAAGTGAAAATTCCTTAGCACCGAGCGCGAACGAGAAACTCGCGCAAAGACGAAAAAGAAGTTTATCACTCGATCCACAGATTCTACTTCAGTGGGCTGCAGCCCATAATGATGTGGACACGTTAAAATCTGTAGTGGAAGGTTCAAATGTGGATATCAACGAACCTAGTTTGGATGGATTTTACCCTTTACATCGCGCTGCGAGTGCGGGTAGCTTTGAAAGCCTTCAGTATCTTGTAACAAAAGGAGCGCAGCTTGATGTGAGCGACAGAGATGGCTCGTCCCCTTTGGACGCTGCGGTTTGTGAGGGAGAATTCGATTGCGCGCGCTTTCTGATTGAGAAGGGCGCCAACATTACTCACATTCGAGACGGTTTTACGGACAAGAATTTGGCGAGGAACCACGGACAACGAAAGCGATCCCAGACCATACAGTAGCGACATGGCTCGACATAAGTAAAAGTATCACCACAGCTATATTTTGATTGGTTTTTGGGTTTTCTACAAGAAAAGCGCTTAAAACATCACAAATGACCTTAATACAACATGTAAACCTTTCAACAAACCTAGAAGCTAAACAGGCTGAACATTGACTCTGTGCAGCTTCCGTACTGCAGGGAAACTATGAAGTAGGAATATTTGTTCCCCTCCAGACTGTCCTGTTTAGAGATAGACGTTAACGTTCTATTGTCTTCGGAGCCCTGAGTAAATAGTTTTATCGATAAGACAAAAATTAGATAAAGATACAAAGTGCTAATGGACCTTGGAGTTTGAAAAAATATTGATATTACATAGCATTGTAAATTTCATTAGGGCTTCGATTTTATAGCGTGTTGGCTTAATACCAAATAAGAAAATAGCATCACGATTTTTTGAACTCGTGAACGGGCACGTTAGACATGTTAAATTCTGCGGTTTTCCGTATTTACCGGGTATCTACCAGTAATTAAGCGAAACTGAGTTGTTGCCCATGTTTTGCGTGCGTAAGAGCTTTTCTCGTTTTCCCTTTTTAAAATGTATTATTTAAATATCATTTTGATCATTTCTTAAAGTACGATTTAAGAAACACATGCAGTTGTTGTTCAAGAAGACGAATAGACCATGGTTTTCTAGTAAGCTTTTGTTTGTTTTTAAATGTTTTCGGAGTCGCGTGTTTTGCATTTCGTGACCATTAGAGTGAAATTTTGCTGTAACTTAATATATTGATGTTTCTGCTCTGTTTGGTCTAATCGCACGCAAAACCTGCTATCTACAGTTGTCAACATATGAGATCATGCTGTGTTTGTCCCAATTGTAGAGTAAACTCTAGGAACTTGTAAAATTATGTGTTTTGGGGTTTAAATCAATATTTCATGTTTCATGGGTTAAGATAAAGACAAAACAAACTGAATTCTGCCTTAACCTCAACATTTTTGTCATTTTATAATATAATGCCATCAAAATTCCACGACGTGCGTTCACATTGAAAAACTGCTTCAATGAGTAGGGAGGGGTGATGTGGAGGGTCGTTGCCCCTGGCTTTAGATGGGGATAAAAATCGATATTGCCTACCCCACCCTGCCTTAAATCTTGCACCTGTTTTCAGTCATATGTTCAGTTGGCTTTTACCCACACAGCTGAAAGAGAAAACCACATTTCATTCCTTGTGCCTAATGACGACTTTATAGCGACGAGCACGAACTTGAAATCCGCTAAACGGATGAATGAAAGAAGCATGTCTGAGACAATTTGTATGAATGCAACGTTACTGTTCAAGAGATCGAATGGAACCAAAGCCGAAAGTGGAAGAATCAACAGAAGCATGGAAAAAGTGTAGAAATAAAGATTACGCTTTCGTTCTCCCTCAAAAGAACTCATTTAATGTTCCAACGAGCTTTTCCCTCAACATTCAAGTTTCACTTAAATCACAGGCGTGCTGCTTCGATTAGCGATTGAAAACATTTAGTTTATTAGGGAGTTTAATTCGCCGTATATTTCAACGGTTCATGTTTCAAAGAATGAAGCCCGTCAAAAGAATTTATATTACTGAGAACGGATTTCCAGCTGGTAGTTCTGGCTTTAATTAATTACAGTTGGCTGGTTTTTCCGACAAAACGTTTTCGTTATGCAAGACAACTCTGATGAATGGCCTCAGATCCGATAAGATAAGATTCAGTACTTGTAAATTCAATTCTGCAAGAAATCTAGTATCTACAATTTCACAATAACTGCAGAAATTCTCGCGCGCTCATTGGCTAATTTCATTGTCAGTATGCGGACAGACACATGAATTTATAATTTATGCGATGCCTCAACGAGCGAGAGTGGACAATTTGACAATTTGTTATCGTAAAAAACAAATTGACGTCAGTTTTTCATGCGTCTGTCCTGTTATTGACAATGAATTTCGTCATAACATTGTCAAAGAAGTGTGCGGATCCACAGCTACTTTGAAAATGCTATGACGAAATTCATGATCAATAACAGGACAAACGAATGAAAAACTGTCGTCAATTTGTTAACTAGACCATAATCGATTAATCTTGTTTCCAGGCTTCCCCCAAATGCCACAGGAAAGCCCTGGAAACGAAGTTGTAAAAGTTGTCGCTTTGACCTGTACAAAATTTGAATTACCCTTCAGTTATCATGGTTACGAGCTGACATGACCGAGGTAACGAAGTGACACGACTAAGTCTAATATTGGTTCGAACAAATACAAATGTAAAAAAGTTGTCAAAACCCCAGTTCTTTAATTTGCATGATGTTTTGGTTGATATGTCTTGTTACTCTACTGATAATTATAACGTACCGCAAACACCAAGGGGGCATGTTGTAAGGACATGAAGCAGGTACAGTTTTTCTTCTGTGACATACCAGCTTTTGCGAGTTGCAAATCCTAGTTTTGCGCAGGGCGACAAAATTTCGTCCCTACAACAAGCTGCATGAAACTCAACTAGTCTGAATTCCTGTGCCACGGAGCAGGGACAAAATGACCTCAATTTTCAATGTCGCATCGTATGTGTTCTGCTCTCGCAAAGTGTCCCCGCTACAACATAGAAATAAATCAAATCCGCTTCCTCTGCACTAGTTTGTGTATTGTCCCCACAACATGCGCACACCTACACAAGAAGAGGCTTGTCCCCGCTTCACGAAGGCAGCAACATGGCCCCTAGTGTTTGCCGATTCTAAGTACGGATCATACTGTGACATTTTACTCCCTCAAAAGGCTACGTAGACTGCGAGCAGTCTCTTTCGTTTCCTAGCGTGCAATAGCCTGCAATCGGCAACTAAGTTCCGCGCGCTGAGGATTTCAGGAACAAAATTCGGCTACTCGTATGGCCTAAGAAGCTTCGCCTACCAGGCTCACCTTCTCTTTACACACTCGAGGAAACGTAAGATTCGTGCCTTTGTGAACGTTTCATACTCTTTAACGAGGTAAAAAGGTAAAAATGAAGAATCATCCCTTAATTTATCACATACCAAAAACAAGCAGAAATAAATTTGTCGAGAGATTTTTTTATCTTCATAACTTGGATGAATTCACAATTAAAAAAGCTATGACAATGAGTTATTCTTTCATAATTAAACACGACAGAAAATATCCACAACAAGGTAGAGATTAAGTAAAAACACGAGCCACAAGTGAGTTTTCTTAGGTTATATGTGGAGAAGAAAAGAATAGTATATTTTGTTCAAAAGAACTTTATCACCAAAGAGATTCATATTGCTTTAGAAGTAAGAGTTATCTAAAGCAAATATAAGTTCATTTTTTTATACCAACTTAAATGATGTCTGTTACTTTCCAATGGTCGATACCATAGGAGTATCTCTTTTTGATTTCCTATTGTTTTAAGCTCCCTTAATATTCACTCTGGAGGGACAACGTTTAGACTATTTAGAAAACTTAGAGGAGTTAAAAAATAAAAAAGCTAAGACAATGAGTTATTCCCTCATAATTAAACACGACAAAAAATATTCACAGCAAGGCAGAAATTTAGTAAAAACACGAGCCGCAAGCGAGTTTTCTTACATTATATATGGTGAAGAAAGGAATCAGATGTTTTGTTGGGAAGGACTTTTTTACACCGAACTGAGTAGCATATTGCCTTGAAGTAACTGTTACCTAAAGCAAGAATGAGTTCAGTTTTTAAACCATGTTAAATGTGAGATCACGCCTGTTGCTTTCGAATGGTCGATATCTTTGCAGTATCGCTACTTTTGGCATCTTTTAACTATCAACCATACATCTTTTAGCTTTTTTCGAGGGTTGAGTGAGGAAAGAATTTGCAGTTGCTACAATCAAAACTTTGCGGTATCCAATTTTAGCTAGATTTCAATATGTTCGCTAATTTCGCGCCATGTTTTCAACACCTCTTCTTTAGGTAATTTCCAAAATGCTTCCAAATTTTTCCAACCGTTTCTGGCTGATTCCAACAGATATTCGTTGTCAGGGTCAAGATATTTGTTGGAGTAAGCTCCAATTACTAGCGACTGACAAAACCTTGCGGCTACAAGCACGTAGAGTAGTTCAAGTTCTTCCTCAGTCAGCGGGTTAACCGAGTAATATCCCGCGAAGAAATGTCCCGCCATGCGGGTATTCCCGCAGCTCAAGTCATCAGCAATATTCAGGATGTACATAAGGGAAATTGCCAGTTCAAAGATGCGGCAACTGTAGTTAATATCTCCAAAGTCTATGAAACCAAAACTGCTATCTGGGGTGACTATGATGTTGTTGTTATTTGCATCAGCGTGGATGGTCTGTTTGGGCAAGAGATGAAGTTTTGGTGCCACTTCTTTCTTGAAAGATTCACAAACCTCTCGAACAAGTTTGGAGCGATTTTGATCAGTGACCGCAGCTTCAAGGAGCTGACCAACTGTGGTCACAACATTTGACAGGCCCCACGCAAATCCTGGTCGATCAAGTTTCGGGCATGGAAAATCCTGTCAAACAAAGTCGAAGAATAAATTGATTAAATTGTGAATGGTTTGATCATGAACCCAGGTGTATCAGTAGTTGGTCTTGTGTGATCGTCCGGGTGAGGGTAGTTCTGAAAAGAACTGTTGTTGGGAACTGAGCTTTTGAGAAGTCATCTTTCTAACACTATCGACTGACAAACACTATTCACTTGACTCTGCAGATGACTTCCGCTCAGGTTGCCGAAACGTGGACTTCAGGTTAGGAGCGCGGGCCCCTTTCCCGAACAGCGGCTGGCAATCGAGCTTACAGTGTCGCCTACAGTATTATCACTTACCTCTAAATCTCGATCCAACCTCCCAATGGCCATCCCGGCATTAAACAGCAGTTCAGTGTTCAGCGGTATTTCATTTAATACTTTCCCCGGTACAAACGTCAGTAGACGCACATCACACACAAAGAACTTTTTTTCAGAATACTCTTTTCCATCATAAACCTCGATCCCGCTTCCCAGAATTCCTGCACTTTCGAAGCTCACGTTGGTATCCGCTAACACATTGTCATTTTTTAAGGCAGCACTTTCAGTTTCCAAGGTAACACCATCCGTTTCCAAGGCAACACTTCTAGGTTGGATGTTTCTAGGGATTTTGCATTTCACAAAATACGTATTGCGGATGGAAGGGACTGGGACGGGGCAGTGATAACCACGTGATTGAAGAAATAACATGGTGTTACATTGTACCTCTGTTAAACATTCATGGCTTGAATCCACGTGGTTTAATATTTTGAGAATGTACTCTTTACATCCAGAAACTTCCACTTCCTCTTCTTCTCTCATCAAAGATCCTCGCATGAAAAAGTTCCTGTCGTCATAACTGTATAGTTCTTTGACAGAAGTAGCGTCTTCAATGTGAAGGTTGAACAGTTGAGTTGCCATGGTAACTGCTTGATCTGTAGTTACAGGCGGTCTTCTCGGAAGAAGGGAAAAGAATGCCTTTTTGTCGCTCATCTCCTGGAAGTTAAGACATAGATTGTTAGATTTCAAGCGGTCCGGGTTCGAGCCCTGGCCGGGGACATTGTGTTGTGTTCTTGGGCAAGACACTTCACTCTCACAGTGCCTCTCTCCACCCTAGTCTCATACGCAGACGCTATTTGGGCTCGTCTCTAGGAGGATTGCGTGACGAGGGGTAGGAGGCTAGTCTTCACCTAGGTACAGGTGTATAAATGGGTACCCGCGAACTTAATGCTGATGGTAACCCTGCCATGGACTAGCATCCCATCCAGGGGGGAGTAGAAATACTCCTAGTCGCTTCATGCTACAGAAACCGG
>Ga0126338_10000208_pt1 | contig 26766 bp, 11 predicted proteins | sample OrbCmetagenome_2_FD_92529 | JGI IMG/M metagenome (GOLD analysis project Ga0126338, IMG submission 92529) | Coral microbial communities from Petempiche,Puerto Morelos, Mexico - Orbicella C C metagenome | ecosystem: Host-associated > Invertebrates > Cnidaria > Coral | place: Petempiche,Puerto... | reverse complement strand
GTTCTTTTTGGTTTTGAAAAACAGTCCAGGGTGTCACCGCAAACTGTTAAAGAACAAAAAGAACTTGAAAGCCAGACAATGGAAACATCAAAGCCAATTTGATATAACAAACCATGAATTGCCAAACTTTGACAGAAACCTTTCGAAAATGGTAGTGAAGTTTTAGTAAACTTTGCCACAAAACCTATAAACTTCTCCTTTGAACATATGCAGTCACATAATCATCTCTGCTTATAATAACACCAAATTGTTGCTATTGTTCACCAGTACAATACAGATGACAACCATACATGGCCAAAAACGTTTACTATTTTTTTTCCACACGAATCTAGTTTCAATCACATATACGAAATACTGTAATTATATTATCACACATAATTACAAGAAAGTGCTCAAATCTTAATTCCCAACTGTTCAATGCGCACCACAGTACGTGTAGTGTACTAGCAAAGCATAAAATGTATGAAAACGTTTTGTGTTTAAAATAATTTTAAACACAAAGAGATTCATAAATTTTATGCTATGCTAGTCTACTATACATACAGTGCTGTAACATTGAACAGTTGATACCAAGGATTTGAACACTTTCTTTTGATTGCGTACATAGTAGTTACAACCTTATGACATAGCATAGAATAAAACAGAACAAACAAACAGTCTCAGAAAATATTGTTCAAAAATAGGTACAAGTAGAAATTTAATCAATTTTAGGAAATGTAAGGCTTGTCTAACTGAAGACAGACTAAGATCATGGATGCAGTTTCACAATGGCATTCACACTATATTCCAATCTATCCAGTTTCTATTCTATCAAGCAAATGATAGTTGCCATTCTATTTGGAACCTCAGTATTCACAACTGAAGTCAGTGGTGTTGTGGAGGACTTTTGGTGAATGCAGAATTTCTAGCCCCAAAAAGTCCTGAAAATTTGAATTCCACACAACTAATTCTAACTCTTACTTACTACATACGTTTGTTTCTGTACCAGCCAAGAGTCAGCTTGTTGGTAGGACAGCAAAATCTGAAGTTCCTTTATTAATACTAGCAAATATTTCTTTCCTTCAATGCCCCACCTTTTACTCTAGTGGTAGAGATACCAAATGCCAGCTACAAGTAACATAAAGGTATTCTCATTCAATTACAAAACATGGATGACTGTTTTGGCATCTTTACCAGCAAAATGAGTAGCTGCATATAACAACTTTATTGATATTGTGTGGTCAATTGGCTTGGCAGTGATATGAAATTATCAAGAAGGGGGAAGGCTTGGAAAAATGGCAGAATTTAGGTGGTAGCCAGGTGAGAATTCTTGAAAACCACTGTGATTGAAGTCAATCAATACTAACTACATGCAGTAGTAAACTGAAATTGTCTCTTTCAAATGTGTGTCTGGAGAGCTTTTGGTTACATGCATTGTTTTTCCACTTTTTTGACAATTTTTGCTAAGTAGTCCTGGTAATTTACTTTATTTTGACTTTTAAAGCGATGGAAGCGAGGGTGCAGGCTTGATACTAGGAGCTCATTAACTAAGGCAAAAAGACACTTCTGCAAATGATGACTAAATTACCAATGATGACTAAATTATTTTTCCATGATGTGGTCAAGATTGTTGTTTGGTTTGAATGACACCAACTGTATGGCTATTAACATTACATTTCTTACTTCCCTCAAATTGCATGTATACATGTATAACCTTTAACATGATGTATACACATGCTTTTTTAAGGATTGCCTACTGTTCCATTTAGTTCAGTGATTAGTTGTCATAAAACCCTGCATCTTTATCAAAATCAATCAGCTGACCTCATACAAGGTTCATTCTGGTAGAACAAGGCAGAAAATCAACCTATGTTAGTCTATTTAACTTGTTTACACTGCTATGAATGTCACTGTGGTACTGCAAGATGTGTAAAAGCATACAGTCAAATGAATCACTATCCCTAGGCTCACGACAGCAAGACCACAAGGCGACTTATAAGCCAACTGCTTGAAAGACTGCTTGAGTTTCCATGTATTGTACATGCACATGTTAGCATGCAAAGAAAGCCCTGCTCGATAGCCAGGGACTAGTGGAGTTTGTTGTCAGGCCAGTGGATTCCCTCTTTCACTTGCCCGACAGGGAAACGAAGTGTCTTGGGAAAAATGTTGAGGAAATCCACATTACAAAAGTACATACATGTACTCTGAGAGGTAATTTTTTTGGGGGGGCAGTGAGAATGAACTTCCAGTTTGCCCAAAAGGACAAGCTGTAAAATTGGTTAAGTTCTTTGAAAAGAACACTTTCCTCTTAAAGTACATGCCTCCAGCTAGGAGTACAAATAATTTATGCAGCTGCAGCAATCTATGAGAACAGCCTGACAATCAACTCACACATAATTATTTGACTTTAAATCCTGTCTCGGGAAATATTGTCCAGATGCCTGTCATCCAGTGAAAATTTCATTTGAAAGTTGGGAAAATCCATCGGAAAATTGTAGACTACCTTTAGTGGTAGTCTTCTTTTTCCATTTGGAATGGAATGGTGGAAAATTCCTTACCATTTGTAACCACTTGTTGACTTTTTGCCAGTTTCCACTCTCTCATCAACCAAAAACAGTTACGGGAAATCAAATTGCTAATGGTAAGTACCATCTCTGACTTATTTGGTTAGTTTGGCAATTTCGTTAAAACCCTAACTACCATTTAACGGTTACATCAACTGGTTTATTCTGACAAATAATGAGCACCCACTGTGGTTCTTGGGAATGAATTTAATCGCAAGAACATACAAAAGTGCACTCATAAAGTGCACTTTGTACACAAAGATCACGCAAAGTGGTATATTAGAAAGAAAGTAAGACTATGAGGAGCATTAGAAAGTGAATAACGATGATGAATTGAACCTTGAACAGAACTAAATTCGGGCGATGCTTAGATACAAAACTTCAAGGATGGAAACCGTAGTTCTACAGCTACCGTTTGACACTACGTTTCAAAATCGTTTTCTTGATACAAGGAGACAATCTTATCAAGTACAGGGATTATTAAATCAGACATGAACATTAAAATACATCCTAAAACATAACCAAAATACATGTATGGATCGAAACCCAAAGTGCAATTAACCCGAATTACTGACTCTACGCTTTTCTGGTCGTTTACGATACGCCGACGACATTACGACAAGTTAGGTTGGTAAATAAAATAAGCGTACCTTTTCTGGCTCTTTTATGACTAAGCTATCCTTCGAATTACTTAGTAAACTTGAAACTGTGAATGTAAAATAGAAAATAGTTATTTAATTAAGTCAGTATATGAGCTTATGTTTATGTTAAACAAACATGCTTCAAGATTTTAGATCTATGGCAAAGCAAAGCTTACAAACACCTTCATCTAAAACAACTGTACGACATACAGTGTGTGCATAAACTGGTCTTTGCGACATCGTTGCAAAATACTTCTAGCAAGACAACAATCTGTCTGAAAAACGTCCACATTTCCAAACGATTGAAATAGACAACAGGGTACAATTTCATGTTGTTTTTCGCTAATCATGGAGATAGCTTGCTGGTTTAAAACAAATACATCTGAAAGATAGATTATTACTTTTAACTTTGAGCGCAAATCAGGCATTCTAAAGACATGTTTTACCTGTTGAAACGAAGAATAGATGCAACAAGCAAAGAAAGATTCGTTCCTCCGCCATCTTGCGATCGGTCACGAGATGATTGTATTGCGGGCTCAAAATTAGTTTAAATATATTCACATGTAGTCAGAATTTGAATTTCATATCAAACCTTTTTCGTCATAATTTTTCATATTATGTCCAGAAAAATGAAACATTTCTCCTTATGCTAGAAATTTAGGTGAAAAAAATGTTTTCTTTGTGAAAATGAAATGTTTAAAAACCTTTTAAAATGGGGCTCATTTTATCATTTTTAGCGCTGTCGTTTCAGATCAAAATAGAAATTCTTCCAAGATTACATGACGTCACGCAAAGGCAATGGAGCAGCCGATCAGTGAAGCGAAACTTCCCGATCGGAGGAGCAGAGCTTTGTTATCGAGTTATGTGTCGCGATCTGTGGATTTCGATGTGCTCTATAGGGCTCTCCTGTCTTTAGCAATGGCTGATGAGACTGTCCGTAATGTTTGGGATGTTATTGGTTTCCCGAACAACGCTGATCGTGTCCCGATACAAGAAAGAGAGCAGTCTTTGTAAGAAGAATTGTTGGCACTGCAGACCGCACATAGCGAGGTCGCTCGAATGAAACTCGTGTGAATATTCTGTTATCTCTTTCTTCTAAGGTGCACCAATGGGACTCCGGAGGGTAATTTGGATAAAGCACAATCTGCGGATGTCCGGGGAATACGACCTAATCAAAAGGTAATTTTATTTAAGTCACTTATTAAGGAGAATCGCGGTCAGCGCTCAGACGGAAAGCGCGCGCCATGTGAGAAGCCAAGCAGAGATCATGTGCTTTCCGTTTAGCGAATTCCTGTACGTGTTTAGTGAGTAATGTATACAGCTCTCCGTTTAGAGCTATCTGAGAGTCCTCGTTTACGGACACTACCATTATTTTGCGCGTATTTAGCCAACTGTTCATCTACTTATCGGAATTCGCCGATTGACGTCGAATCGAAAGCGAAACAAGTACGACCATATGACTCGTGCGATCAAGGAAGGGGTCGCCCTAGTGAGCGTTGTACACTACCTGGGTCAAGCGTATTCGCTTGTGATAACAGGCGTTCACAGTTGTGTCGTTAGGCACATTTTACTTCACACTAGCAAGGAACAATCACTGAACGAATCACGCCCTTTTAGAGAGAGAATACTACATATCTACTGCTTGGGCTGGATTCCACCTTTTGACCCAGAGCCAATTTTGTGGCACGGCGCTCCCTCACTGCTTGAGTAACTTAAATCGCTTGACGCTTAGTATGATGAAGCTTTGACTGTTTACTCTCACCCTTAGTAACTGTCTGTCACAGAACTCGCAGAATTTACGCGCGAAATACCGGTTTGGCAAGATTTTGCGGACGCGATGTCGCATGCTACGAGAAGTTCGATTTGGAAGCCAGTATATAAGCTTAATTCGAGCATGAATATTCATTACGCGAAACAAAATTTGTTGTCAGTACTGGCAGGCGAATACAGCGCCATCTTGATTGTGATTATGACGTGGTTCTGAGAGCATATCACGAGACATGAGCACAAGTTCGCTCCAGTTATGTCCGCCATTTTGCTGCTCGGATGGCGAACGCGGACCGAAGCAGTCATCCATCACTAGAACACAGTATGAAACGTTCCCACATCCACGATCAGATCGTCACGTCTGCTCAGTTTAAACAGGTATTCGTGTCGCTGTTCCTGTTGCATGTATTTTAGACGGTCGGCAAGGAATGCACTCAACATTGCCGTCCTTTATTCTAGTGCCTTGTACGACATGAAACTGGTATTAAGTCGCGTAAAAGATTTCAACCCCCTTCAGACGAACAGTGAGCTGCGGGGGAACTGAAATTTTGAGTTAACTTCTCTCATCAGTCAGGGCATTTTACAGGGCAAACGATTCTTGTACATACGCACGTAGGTGGAAATCTTCTACGGATGGTCACCCCTCCTTGATACATGTGTATGATTGAACGAGAGAAAACACGTAATGTGGACTCGAACCCACGACGCTAACAGTACTGTTCGTGATCACTTTGGCATTGTAGCTAGAGTATACAAGGTTTCCTCTATCCCTTATTATGTTTCGTGTACAGACAAACGCTATGACGGTTTGTGCCCTTGGAGAACAAAGTACGAGGAACCATTTAATGTCCTTTCTTCACAGAATGTAGTCGCTTAGCGATAACTCGGACCTTCTTTTTGTGCACGGCTTATATTTAGACATTGCTTCTTCTCTTGAAGGGGTCGAGACTAGTAAAGAATTTGAACGTGTAGTTCGCGATCAAGTTGTTACATAACTTCATTATCAGTTTCACATCGTTTGAGGATTATGTGTGGTCCCAGCAGTAAAATGCAACCACAAACTCCAATGATGACTGACCTTATACACGAAGTTAATGCACGACAGTGTTAACACAGACTAAGACGTGTATTCTAATTTGCAGTGTCTTTCATACATCGAACTGTTAACGAAAGCTTTTTTCACGATTTTCTCGTAGCCCCGCTTCTCTCTTCGTGTAGTACAAGTAGTGAATGATGTTCTTGCTCAGACTGTGCTGCGTATGTAAAAGACGAAAATGTTATCATCGCTTTTTAATAACGGTTCATGAGCTTAATTTGACGACGTTCATGTCAGCAGCTACAACCAATTCTGTGGCATTTTTCCGAGAGCGAAGCCTTACGTAACAACGGTTAGTTGTCTACTTCCAGGCTTTGTTGCTTCCAGACATTAGCCTGCAAAAAGATCCATGGTAAAAATTTCACAAAATCTCAGGTCGAAACAACCATTGTACTTCTTATAAGTGTCTCTCGTACAGTGAAGAAAGAACTACCTGTATTTCAATTGCTCGTGTTTCCATTGCAGCTCTGTGTGCTTAAGATTCAAATGGATGCAACATGTAAATCTCTCTGTGCTTACAAAGAACGATGAACATGTGATTTCTCCCGACAATATTGAAGGCAATGTCAACCAGACAAGTTAAGAGAATAACGAAATTCATCATAGCGATATTGCCGCGATGCCACTCTTTGATAGATAGTGGAGAGAGATTACATGCATATTTCAAGTGATGCCTGCTTTGCCTCTTTTCGAAGGAATACCTCGGACTAACACTCGTCCTTTCTGACATTGAGAGATTTATCGTTATGCAGAAGTCCCGATGTAACTGAGAATTGCATTGTTTAAAGACCGTTGCTTCTACATTCATGCAAAGATGGCAAAATTTGTCCTCCCCACCTCCCCACAACACTGTAACCATGTGAATTACTTCACACGCTTAATTTTTTTTATGAGTGTCCGTTATATTCACACCAGTCCACAGAAGCCTCTCAATGGGTGCCTCGCAGTCTATAAGACACTTGTAAAATATCGACAGTTCCCTGCGCAAAATTGATCAAGAAATTGAATGTTCATCAAAGGTTTAAGCTTGCAAGCTTTGTTTTGGTTTAAAATGATGTGATTAAAACTGTTCAGTGATTGTAGTAGATCAGTTATGCTATGGACCACAAGGTCTAACGTGACTTCTTTGATATCCTGTGCCACGTGCTTTGTTTTTACAAGGTGCTCAAAACGCGATTAACAAGGATTACTATGGGAACACAGGCCACTAAATATGCACGGGTATTTTGAGTTCCGTCCTCCTTAAATGTAGAAATTATCGCGCACGTATTTATACATTTATAATATTGTTCAAAGAAAATATTGATGCCCTTTGTTCTGATTTGATTGTCCATGTTTGTATTTATGTTGTGAGCTGTTGCCTAAAGGAATTTCCGGCTATGCACATCTGTGGGTAAATGCTTTGTATTGCCAGTAACTCAATCGTTGCCAGTCGCTTCCCGTAAACAGTCTGTTACCCATGATCGTTGTTAACCGATCCCTGTTTTTGTTTATGCTGTGAGTAGTTATCTGAGAGGAATTTCCGGCCTTGTGCACCTGTGACAAATATTTCGGATTGCCGCTACATTTACCTCAACCGCTGCCATTTTTGGCTGGCTTTTCCATTTTGTAGCAATGCTGATACATGTACTTTGCACCTGTGGTTGTTGACGTTTTGATTGGTTGTCAAGCTGGGGAAACTAAAAGAAAGCTACATGTATCTAGAATATATCTAACACGTTAGCAAGAGGGCAAAGTTGCGACACTTTAAAGTTGATTGTCTTGGGTAAATACATAAGCTACTCTCTAAGTTGGGTCGATTTTTTAGGGCTACAGATGACAAGAACAATGTACGAAGATTACCACTTGAATGCCGGAACAGTGCTGATCCCTAATGCTTGTTTGTGACTTTGTCGTGACCAGATCTTTTAGCCCTACCACTTTCAAATGATCTCTGCATGCCCTATGCGTGCTAAAACGCATAAGTGGTGTGCTTCTAAGTCTGTCTTCCACCTGAATTTGGCCTGTACAAACGAGTTATATTGTAGTGTTTTAGTTGTTATTGTATGCTAATCGGTACATTTGTCATGGCTGATCATTCAATATTTTATTTTATGCATAATGTGCATTCAACCTACATGTGTATTAGAGACATGATCGATTCTCAGCGCAATTTGCAAGTCAAAATTACAGTGTAATACAATAATATAATATAATTTGGAAAATGAAAGAAAATGGCAACGGTTAAGATTGCAAGATGTCGGCGCAATATGCGGTTTGCTAAAAATGCAAATTTAAACATGAATGTGTAATTTCTACAAGTTCACATCCAATGCAGGAATGATAGCTCGCACGTAGCCTCTCTCAGTTTTACGTGGCATTGCGTGACGGTTTTTTTTTTCCCAAAAACTTGTCTTCATTGGCGGGTACATCAGCTTCGGGTCCGTTTCTTACTGAAGCCAGCAACGGGTTTAACCCCGCCAATGTTCCTCTAGGAGTTGCCTCTACTTGGCTGTCTCGCCAGAATGAATTACAAGTTCGCTCTGTGACATCCGAAAGCCGTGACATGATGTCACGCAATACAGGTTGCGCTATAATCAAAGAACGACTAAGATCGATTCATTGGTTTTTCCAAGTCGTTTCGAGAAGTAGTTCGCATATCAGCGTTGGTTTACGCTACACGGAACGTCCTGGAAAATGGTACAACAAATTTTCTGTGGAACAGTTATCATGAAAAGTCATGCGACCAGTTAAAAAGTACGGCAGTAGAACGGGGGAATTGATGGCATTGCTCGCCATAAAACTCGGCCTGTCTCACGCAGGCCACGATAACATCTTACATACAAACAAAACCAAAGAACTTAGTAGTGTTATGTTGTGTTTCAGGCTACCGCTGAACCAACTACGGTAAGTATCGCGGACATGTCGTGTTCCAGAGATGTCCCGGATGAACCTATTCAAAATGGCGGCGACAGCATCGAGGAGATCATTGAAAGGTGAGTTATGTGTGATCGCTTCTGTAGATTAAATAACGAAACCGCGGAGAATATTAAAATACCCCTGGTGCTAGGACTGTGTTTGCTCTCTAAAGCGCTGTTGCACTGGATACTAGGGGACTTGAGGATTGAGTAAGAGTACAAGATCGATTTACGAGGATGACTTTACCCCACATACCCATCTCATTACATAAGCTACCCTCTCTACCTAAAACCAACATGACGAGGGAGGGTTCTGGTTTGAAATTTGAAAATCGCACTCATGCTCAACCTCGTACTTGCAGTCCAATCTAAAGGTCCCTATTTTTGCGTCAGTTCGTACAACGCGTCAAAACAAATGAGCTAACTTCTGTTGTGCCATGCCGTGAAATCCTTCTCGTCTACGGCTACAAAAAGCTATTGCTACAGATGTGCGAAAGAAGTTGGCTGGAATGTTGCTGCCGTTCACACGTACCCGGATATTTTTGAAGCCGCAACTTTTTCTTTTCGGATTCAAAACTTTCCCCGTCCACACATAGCGTATTCAAATCGAATTTGCCTGTCCACGCGCATCCGATGGTATCCGGATTCCCTCTAGAGAAACTAAGCCTACGCGTTGTGCGACTGGACACGATTTTGCTACGTCATCGGATTCGAAAATATCCGGATTCACCGTCCACGCGTTATCGGATTCGTTGCGGATTTCTTTTTTTCCACTCTGGAGAGCGGATTCAAAAATATCCGGATTCGCTGCCGAACTGAATTCGCCGGATGCGTGTGGACGGAAGCCGTATTCGAAAAGAAAAAGTTGCGGATTCAAAAATATCCGGATACATGTGGACAGGGCCTAAGATGGCATCACGGCATTTATGTACGGTGCAACACGAGCGTTTTATGTTTAGCTCTCAAGAAATTTCCTCATTGTTATTTTAGAGAAAGCCCCCTCGCTGAAATTCGACGACGTCCACGTTCTGTGTTAATCGAGGTCGAATAATTTATGGCCTTTCATTATTTCTTGCCACGGGTATCCACGAGCCATTTTTCCCAGTCTTTTCTGTTTTGTGCCGATGTTCAGGATAATTTTTTTTGGTGGCAATTATTTATTACATTTTTCCCGCTAGAAAATTGAGATATTCAATATTTACAATTTCAACTCTCTACTTGTTACTCGTTTGGTGTTTTCAATATTCTTGAATCATCAATCTTCTACTTGTCACATTTTTACACCGTTCACCTGCTGTTTTTCTTTTTTTTCTTTTTAGATATACTCAGCGTCAGGGCCTGATGAAGGTGTTAACGAACGAAGCGAAAGATTTATCCATGGACAAAGCTGGCCAACTCAACGGCGAAACATCGGCAATACCAGCCGAACATTTAATGAGTGTAAGCTCTATCTGAATTTGCATTCCTGCCTTTTATTGTTCTTCCTTGCAGAAATTAGAACTTTTCTCGGTCTGAAGTACCTTTTTTGTGTGTGTTCAAATACGAGACGTTTTTACCTTATACTTCCTTTTTTAGGTGCCGAATGGATCAGCCGAATCGAATCTTGACCTGGTCAGGTAAGATTTGATTATATTTCGTCTCGGGTCTATTACGTAATTTAGGTCGCCCGTCTCACAATACTTCAGGTGACAGGTAAAGAACTATCTTTCTACCTTCTGTTTTTGAATCCTATCTTCCTTCTGTTTTAGTTGTCCTTCGCTCACCTAGCGTGAGAAAATTGATTATGGTGGTAACGCAAATTGAGTGACCGTGAATTAATTCGCTTACTTCTGATTGGAGTTTGTGTCATGTTATTTTGCACTTCATAAAGCTCCTTTACTGACAAACGAACGAACGATCGATCGATCGAACAAACACACGAACAATAAACCTAATTTTAAAATAACGTTTAAATAACGAGGCCAGAAAATAATTTGATTCAGTGCTATCGGAACGAGATATGAGAGAAATGTGTTGTTTTCTTATTTATGAGATGCAGATAAATGTAAAAGCTTTTTTCTGCAATATTCGCGTGGATAAAAACTATTCTGCTTTTATGCGGAAAAACAATTCGTTGTTTCAACATAAATTGTAATTATTATTATTACTTTTTTTAAAAACACAACAACGCTTTTCAGATTTCGGAACATGTTTCGATGTTTCAAACATCATCATCAGCCATAATGAATATATAAGGTTTACAGAAAGATCATTATTATATATGTAACAGCCTATACAATGAGCCTTTATAAATTTAAATTAACGTAAAATGCAAACGTATTTAAACTAACCAATAAAAATTTTGAAAAGAGCAATAGTGAAAAAACCACTAAGCTGAAATAGATACATTTAAAAGTGTAACGATAAATTGACATGCTCAACTTGTTTGTTGAGTTCTGGATTTAACCGTTCAATATGAAAACTCTCCTGATTTTAAGTTGTGAGAGAGTCTTAGCAAAATCAATAATTTTCAAACTGGAGGCATCACAATTGTCTCGACAATGCTTAGAACAATTGAGATGTTTAAAAACATGGGAATTTTTGTCCCGAAAAAGATGTTCATTAACACGTGTGTGAAAATGCCTATTGGTTTCACCAATATACTTTTTTAAATTGACATTAATAGCTAGCCGTGCAGCTTTGATTCAACATTCGTATTTTGATAGTTACCCCTAGCCACTGTTAAACACAGCGTGTTACCTGTTTCATGAAGTCAGCTATTCCACCACTTCTGAGGAAATTTAGTTGTAGTTTTTGAGATTGGCCGACTTTGAAATCGGCGTGACCTTGAGATGTCACGCAACCCATAACGTCCATCATTTTAATAACTTGACATTTGTTTCCCAAGTCTAATGTTTTCTTCTTTTTCATTTCGTAACAGAAACAATCCACCACACGTCGAGGAACACAATCTTGTTGTAGGTAAGGCGTTTTTGGTATCTTTTAAAATTTGTCATTTGCTACAGGAATAATTTGAAAACACTTTTCAGGCGTATAGTTTTCGCTTCGGCCGCGGAATAAAAGGCTAATCGCAACGACTGTCACGATCGGATCGTAGAGATTGAACTGAAATACGATCACTGAGGAATTGTATACCATATGACCGCAACGATGGCGAACGTTTTCTTTTTTCGGCGATTGCAAAGATCACATAGAAAGCAACATTACGCCATATGGAATGAAGGTGTTCAAATAACAAAGAAAAGTGCAAAAATAAATTAATTTTGTCCTTTAGCTGCATGCATTAACTTTTCTCTTCGTGTTATCTTATCGCAGTTGCTGTTTGAAAAAGTTGTCAAATTTTAATATGTAGCCAGATTTGTTTAGAGATTTCCAGAACCCATGGCGAAGGCAACACTAATGTATGCAACAGGAGATTTAATTATTTAGCTCTTCAATAATTCATTTTGCGATTCAACTCCCGACAGCTGTCAGCGGCGTCAACAACAATCAAGCAGAGCCTTCAGAATTGAGACAAGAACGCTCCATCTTCGAACATATCAACGGGAATTTTAGGCCTCCGGTTATCCTCGCCCAAAACCATGTCAATGGAAATGTCTCCAACGGGACTGGAACTATTGACACTCCGATAGAGACCAGAGTTGCCACGAACACAAGTCGTGTAACTGTGGGAGAAGAAAAGGAGGAAAAAACGGGTATGTAGATTTCTTTCGGCTGTATATTAAATCTGTTGCCAGTCTCAGAAGAGGTTCACAGATTTATTTGCTGCAGTATTCATCTATCTCGCTTCTTTGGTGCACGACTACTTCAAGTGAAGCTGTTTGCCTTGAAAGTTACGAAATATTACATGTACATAGTTGTTCAACGTTTGTGGAATAGCGACATTTGATGTTTCCTGTGTTCTGTCGCCTTTGCTATTTAATATACGAGTCTCCAGTTACGATATTTCGTATCCATGGTCTCCATTTGATTTGCTGTTGGCACTGCTGTTGTTGTTAACGCCAGGTTACAAATTGTTTTCATTTAGACAGCACAATAAATGTATACTTTTCAGTTTTCTACATGGCAACTTGTGTGGGGGTGAATGGCAGTGGGTGATGTAAATGCTCGTTTTGTTATGCCTGATTAATACTGGTCCATGCACCGTGTTGTTTACCTGTAACTCCTCAGGATCTACATGTCATTGTTTTTACATAAACTTGAAACTCAGTCCATTTTATTTGAAGGTTTACAGCTGTAGTTTACCAATGATAGATTTGTTTTGTTCTAAAGGCAGCTCTCGACTTTGACAATTGTGTTGACTTTAAAAAACGTGTGGCAACTTTTTCAATCGTTGTGTCTCGTAGTAGTTTATTCCTTCCTTTGGCCCCGTTATTCATTCCAGGCAGAGCGATCTAAACCCATCGCTCGATATAAAAACAAGAAGGCAACCAAAAGATTATATTAACCGCAACAGTAACGATGCGCAAGTAAACACGTTTGTTTCCATCTCCGCAAAATAGCGACAGTGATGAATGCCGAAATCAACAAACAAGCGAAACGTCCATGCATGTTTAGCAAAGTTGGAGCCTTTAGCACTTTGTTTTGTATTTCTAATATGTTCTTTTCTTCTGGTGCTAAATAATCTTTTAGTTTCGCCGATGTAATTCCATTGACATGATGCACAAGGGATATTGTAAATAACGTTGCACTATTCGTCTTTAGAAGGTCAAAACTTGGGAACAGGAAAATCGTGTTGTAGTGTTTTTGTTGGTTTGTTGAAGACTTGGATGTCGGGCCTCTTAAGAATTCGAGTGAGTGGCTCAGTAACACCTTTGATGTAGGGAAGGATCGCAAAACTCTGTTGGCTCGATGGGTCAGCCCATTTCAAGAACATACCAACGAATTCCTCCGGTGTTGGTGTAGGCGGTGATGACAATTTCTTTTTACTAATATCACTGTTTTTAAAAAACGGACTTGATCGAAGACAAAACGACGTTTTATAGAATATGTTATTTACTATTCAAACCTCCTCGAGATGCCAAGATTGTCCTAAATAGATACCTTGAATATTGTGACAAATTTAGGAATTCCATAAAATGTTAATAGAGCCGGTTACATTTCGTCATGTCAGCTTTCGCCAAATCTAAGACCACCCCGGCACAATTTCGTTTTGGTCTGAATAGTTCATAGAGTGCCAGTGCATGAACTATATAAAATTGTATCTGTGTTTGTGTCAAGGTTGATACTTTCGGAACTCGTTTATATTTTTAATATAATGATTAGTTGATACGTAGTTATAGTATATATATAATTTTAGGTCAATCTTAGGAATATTTTTATCTTCCCATACTTTAATGCTGTTGTAAAGATTTAGATTAGTACATAATTTACATTCCCTTAATTGTCAATTGCTATTTAGTCGTGCGTGTTTAACACAAGCTTCTAGCTCGGGAGATTGTGCAAACACTTCCCACGTTTTTCGACTTAAAGTTAACATCACCATTACTATGTTCTGTGAAATATTTGGCCTTAATTTTGGAAGACTCATGGTCCGTCTCAATCTTTCCACTTTCGTTTCTACATCACAGAAGTTCCTGTAACGCTTTTCTTTCTAGCGTTGAACTTTACTATCCTTTTTTCTCTGGACATTTCTATCTTCAAATCTTCAATATTACCCGGAGGTTTTCAACTGTTTTCTTGGATACCCTTGATATGAGCTTCGAAACTCACCTATGATATTTCGTTTTGTTTTTTCAGGCAACGCGATAGACGGAAGTAATATTTTTGAACGTGTGAGGATTAATTCGTATATCGACAGCTTAACTCAGCAAACAATTAACACAAGGGAGGGAAACGGAGGATTTCCTTTCTCAGAAAAGCTCCGACGGTTGACGAATATAAACAAAGAAGGTGCGAATAATATGTCTACTACGGTACAACCTTTAAGAACAGGCTACGATGCCGCCTTTAAACAGCTGACTCCAACGAATGCGAACTCAGGTACTAACACTATTGCGGCACGACTTGTGAACAACGGTCATCTTCAACCTGTTGGAGCACAAATTATTATTCCGCCAGAGCCGCCGAAGGTAGACTCCAACCTTATATTTCCTTCAGTGACGCACTTAAACTACCCCAATGCGGTTTCAAGTTCTGTTGGTGCAAAACATTCGTATTCAAGTCGAGACGTTGTGTCTGGGCACCAGAACAACAACGTGAACTCAAGGCCTGTTCAACCAGCAAACGCAGTGGGAAAACTTAACCTTATCAGTTTAGACTCTACACGAAGCGCTGGAGAAATGCTAAACGGAGAGAAGAAGCAGACGAACTTAAAGGCTACTCACTTAGTTGGCCCTTTTATCGGAACCGGACCCCCTCCTCCAAATACCTACGTGGCAGCAGTAAGGCCTGCGCATGTGCAGTCCTTACCGAGTGGCTTCCAAATTCCAGCGTTCACTCAATTACGAGCGGTTTCCTCACCGCTTAAAGGACGCTCCGCACCATCCAGCTTTCAGCTGGTATTGCCAGTCCTTTCGCCCGGGACGATACCTAGATCATCCGTGGTCAACCAAATTATTATGCCCTCGCCAGTTCCTCATGCTGCTTTAGAGAGGAACAAGGCATCGATTCGAAAACAGCGCGATCTGATTTGTTCCGAAAGACTTATTTCGTCACCCGAAGTGCCAGAGAGAATGTTTAGACCAGTATCTCCAGCTAAGAGTGTACTTAATGAGAGAACTTCACCGCGCTTTACTTATACACAAGTTCCGTGTCAAGCGCCGAGTGACTTTTCTCCGCTACGAGCTCGACGAGCAATTTTGTCGCAGAAAAATGACGTAGACAGAAGGGGCTCTGTGGAGGAGGAGCTCGCAGATCAGTCTTATGAATGCGCGTTACGTGAATCGGCAAACAGTCCCGATATTGAGAGGTATTTACGTTGCGAGTCACCAGTGACGATTCAATCCTCCCCGAACACACGAGCAAATAATTACGCTTGTGGGAACATTTCTTCTACGGAATCGCTCGTCTCGCCTCCTGTGGCGAGCAACGGTGATTCCCAAAATGTTATATTTCCAGATAAACCAAGCACACCAGACACGCCCGTTTCGCCGGGTGTGGTGTGCGATGACGATTCGGAAAATGTTGAAATATCAGCAACCATAGTGGAAGAATGCCAGGATGATAGTCCTCGGGCTAAAACACCTGAAATAAACGATATCGAAATTGGTGTCCAGGACACCGAGGACACCGACGACGTGTCAAAGAAAAAGCAAAACAGTGCGATGATTCGTCGCCTCGAGGCCAGGCTTCCATCGCCGGTGCGTGAACGTAGCGGAGGAGACTTGTACCGAGACCCGAGCGAATTAACGCGCGAAGAGAGAGCTCTTCAACGAGCTATGATACAATTCAGCGAGATGGAAATGAAGGAGAAAACTAAAGGAATAAAAAAGAAAGACTCGTTAAAAAGGCGCCTTAGAAAACGGCCAAAGGTAACGTATCAATCCCGTAGTTTAACAAATTGAAATAAAGTCATAAATGTCCATAATATTCGCTTGGATTTTAAAAATAATTTCTATTCACAAGGCTAAAAAAGTTAAAAAGTAAAAAACACCGAACGTTCTCGACCCTAGGCCATCTTTATTTGAAGATGACCTAGGGTTCGACCTAAACGTTCCGTGCTTTTTACTTTTTAACTTTTTAAGCATTGTAAACAGAAATTAAAGTAATAAATGTTTGTTTAATGCTCCACTCTTTACGATGTATCTACTCCCCTTCCAATCTGTGGTTGGCTCTGTGAGCCTAAGTAAGGGCTTTTCATGACCCAGCGTTTGACCATTGTGGATCATTGGTTTCGTAGTGACACGTTTTGAGTGCTGATCTTTGGTATGCATGACTTCCATTGCTTTCAGTTCTTCGTCCTTTATGGTAATTAATGGTTATGGGAGACGAACGTACTCAGGTCACATAATGTATCTGTGTTCTTGTGATAGTGCCCGGTGTATCATATGGCAAGCTTGCTGTCGATACCTCCATGTATAACCAAATTGTACTGCCTCTACTTACCTTTTGGACGCGTATACAGAGCTCATTTATTGGTTTTGAGCGTAACTAGTTTATATCTCTTATTATTAAATCGAGTTCACTGTCCGTACTTTAGGTCGAGGTTTTTTCCTGTAGATTTATCCTTCTGGGCTTAGAGCGGCGTGGCGGGGTTAGATTAACAGTGTTAAGCCCAAAGGCACAGCTCAAAGATAATTTTCAGATCTGATCACAGGGCTCCAACCATTAGCCCACTACGTTGTCCATAACTCTATGGCATTTACTCACCCAACTCAAGACTTTATACTCTCCTTTTGGTGTTATGTGCTTCTCCCTGAAATCGTCCCTTCGCCTTGTCATTTTATGATATTTAAGACGGCAGTTTGTATATTAGCCTGGATGATCCTATATCAGACAACATGTATTTAGTCTTCATTAGTTTATCCCGGTGTTTTCAGTTTACTCGTAATCAAATAACTGACCAATGACTAAAATACCCAAGTGAAGTTGGAATGATACTGGAAGAAATTTCCAGCCTTCCGCACGACAGAAAGTCAATTATAAACTTATTTTTTAAATAAAATAATCCAGTTTATTTCTCGCTTACTTTCAAACAAAGGCAAAGTTGTAATGCGTGATACGCGACATTTGATAGGAAGTAAGATAGGCACGCGGAACCCAAACTGAAAGTCAGGTGAAAATAGTCGGCCTGGTCTACAGCTGAGGTATTACCAGATCATAGATAAAATAAGGCATAATTCAACAGTAGGAATAAATAAACCCTCTCTTGCGTTTACCTTATTTCCCGGCATGAAGAATTCTAAATGTACAGTTGCTTTCAGGTTATCCTTGAAAACGTTAGCCGGTGATAGTCTTATAAACTTAAACATATAATTCTAGAAGAAATGATTATGCTAGCAGCCTGGACACTTGATGTGCATCATAAAGTCTTACCGAGTATGAACCTCAGGCCAAAGAAGTAAAGTTCATATCAAGGCTCAAACAATAGAACTTGAAAATCGCATATCACACTAAACGAATTTCGTCAAAGTCTTGACGTAAATTTATTGGCATTTCTTGCTAGGTCGCAGTTACCATTTCTTTAGACTTTACAATTAGATTATGAGCTCGAGATTTGTATCGCGCGATAGTTGACGAAGACGCAGCCCGAGTCAGCTATCACGCATAGAAATCGAGTTCAAATATCTAAAGTGAGACGATAGATAGCCTACGATGACCATTTCATTTCTAACAAGCGCAAGTGGAATAATCGATTTATTAAAAACGTCCTCAAAATATTGGAAAACTAAAATGAAATAAAAATAAAAACGCCCCAAAAATCACGCGCACGCTTACTATATTTGTAGAGCATGATATAATGGCTCTATACTCTGATGGCTAAGCCAATGTTAACTCTTCAGTTACATTATCCAGTCGTCCAGTTTTTAACAATGTTCAGTACATATACATATGACAACCTTGCTAAAACTTATTATGATTATAGCCAACTCGGCTAAATGCGCCTTGTTGGCTATCTATCATCCAACATACGCTCGTGGAATAATTATTAAGTCACATTAACATATATTTTAGACAGTTGTTTTTGTAGCAATATGAAACTTTTCAACTTTCAGGTACATGTAGAAGTTGCTTTGTCTTTTTCATTTCCGTTAATTTTATTTCGTTGCAGGATAAACAAACAACAGTGTTAAATGGTGCCAAGAAACAGTCAGGTAATACTATAATCTATCTTCATTTTTATCATATTTATCTTATTGACAGCGTTCAATTTGTTTAAAAACTATTTTTAAAAGAGTTTTGTTTTGCAACAAATGACATCATAACGGTAGCATTTCCAACTAATTGTTGCGAAGGAAACTAAGTAGTGTTTTTCGCTTACTCTGCATGTTAAACAACAAAGGCGAGGAAACCACAATAATGTGTTCAAAAGTATGCTTGGACTTGTTTTCTCTAAAGGACTAAGTAAAATGATATTTATTGTATCATCATGTTTGTTTTCCGAGTTATTTTCTAATTTCATGAACGAATTGTGTTGCGAATGTGTTGTTGCCCAGTTCCCGCTGTGGTTTTTGCAAATGATTTGCGATAACCTCTTGTCTTTTTTTGTTTTTGTTTCTGGTTTTCTTTTATTAACAGGAGCCAATGTTTGGTTGAAAAAACTGAAACGTAGAGTGAGTAACAAGTATAAATGGAATGTAACCTAGATTTGTTAAGTTAGTTAGTAGTTCATACATGAAGTTCGTTAAGTGAACTAAATAAAATTAATAAAACTATTTATTTATATGTACAATGTACCGTCGATTTTTCTATTTATTTTTCAACTAACATTTTCCCCTTAAAATTCAAGTGGCTTTTAAGTGGTTTTGTAGCAACTGGTGCGCAAAATCGCGCGAATATAGCCGGGCATAGTGCGATTAGCTTATTTTGTTAAGATTCGTCCTACATCTTTCAGAGTGCTGCTGAACCACAACTTGCATAGTGCATCTACAGGCAGCAGCAATGGGCTTCGTTGATGTTTTGTTGAATGATAAAACAAAATAATGATATTCTGCTCAATCTTGAGGAATACCTCATTAGTTTAGCCAACCAGTTTAATTTTTTTTGTTGCGGGATTATCGTTTTGCAGAGACTGTGGTTTTCACAGCGAAGAAGCGTAACTGTTAAATCTACAGGTACTGTATTCACTCTACGAGTATTTTTCGATTGTTGCTAGAAAAAATGTATTTCTTGTAATGTGGAGTGCACTCGAGAAATCAACGCGTATGATTGTCATTTTATTGCAATGTTTTAGTATTTGTGTTAGGGTGCACAGTTTTCTTGTAATGTCGAGATTTCGAAAATGTCTGTCCTGAATGATGCTATAATATCTCCCTCTATTTTACAAATATTATGATCTTTTGTGACTTTAATTTTCTCGACTTTTTCGTGAGTCGCAATATGGCTAGAATTTTTTGGGTCTTTGATCCGTGTATATTTCATGCAGTAAAACTCGTATTCACTTTCAATTAATTAACAATTGATTCGTGCGTTTAGATGTGCGTCATTAAGTTATGATGCACACAGGAAGTTTGAAGAGCACGAAGGAAGCGTACGAGTTCCTAGAGGTGCAGCTAAGAGTAACTCTAACTTCTTGAGCGCCAAAACTCCCAAGTGCATCTATAACTCGAAGCTGCACAACTAAGATCGCCAAATGATTGTTTATAACATTGCCAATGGTAGAGTTAGCTTTGTTCACGTCAAAAGCGTGTACCATTGGAATATTTTGCACGTTTGCGTGTACTATGTTTGATATTCAGGCTTTGCTGGCTAATTTACAACTGGTTGTAGTGCACGGCTATTGTAGTAATGTATGGAATCAGATTTGGACTCGGATTCGGGGCCCGAGCTAGGAACCGAATGAATAAATCGAGTCTGGAAAAAGTTTCCATTGTTTTAGATCCATGCCGATACGTAGTCATATTAACAAATCTTGTAAGCCATTCCTGTTAATAACTTGAGTTTGCTTTGTTTTGTCTTTCCCCGTTAGCCCAAGAGGATAACAGGACTGCAAAAAGTAGGGGACCTCAAGAAACAGTGGTTGTTAAAAGGAAACGTTTGAACTCGACAAATGCCAATGTAAGTTCTTTTCATTGCTTGTAAGAGCATATTTGTTGTTGTAAAACGATTTGAATGTCGAAAGTAATCAGGCAATTTGAAAGTAATTTTTTTACATCAGAGCAAGATTTAAAAATGTCGTAACATAGCCCCTTTAAAACCTCACTGAGATCTCAAAATTTAAATAAGAATTTAAGAAAAGCGAAATTAATTCTGGTGGGTCAAGTCATCATGCAAGTGTGCTATTTTAACATGTTGTTTCTTTTATTAGAAGGATGAACAACCTAAACGAAAAAGAAAACGCTTGGAAACAGGCAAGTTCTTTTCTTTAATTTGATGTTTGTAACTTAAAGTTGGGGCTAGGTGACGGAACATTGCTTGTCAAATTATCATTCTGGTAAAGTGTAGTATTTGGTAGGTTTCTTTTGTTTATAAGCCAACGCAATCTTTGCGAAGCGTTTCTTTCGTTAGGGATTCCTTTGAGTCACTGATACGGGCCGACCGCTGTCTATCAATGTCTCCAGATCGACTCTCAAAATTTCTTGTAGCCACCTTAACTGTTTGTGATATGATCGAATTTCTCGAGGACTAACTCAACTGTTTAGCTTAGTTTTATCGTTACTAATTTAGTTTTCGTCGCTTGGAAAGTGTAGTACAACTGCACAGAAGTAACAAGTATCCTGTTTTGTTGGCTTGCAAGAAAAGAACTTGTTGTCCCCTCGAGACAGAATTTAATTCTTTCCTTTTTGTAATTTTCTACTAGTGAAGTCGGAGCTCGATATATACGTAGTAATGCCTTGCCAACAGGGAAGCTATTAAGAGACGTGTGGAAATTGTTTTTGTTCTCCTTGCTTTGTTTAGTATCGTGTTGCGTGACGTGACTCGGTGTCGCCTTACATGTTGTGACAATTGCACCTTTTTGTTGAAGCCAGTCATCACCCGTTCATGTTGTTAATATTTAATGATTTTCTTTTTAGTTACAGACAAACGAACCTTTGATGCCAAACCAGAGGATACTTCACAAACAACAGCGGTCTCACAAAGCCACAAACACGCGGTAATGAGAACTTAGTTTAGGATTTTTCATTTTTGATCTGCATTCTTTGTGTTTTCGGTGCACATTCACGTTTTTCGAAAATGTTACATATTTTTTTTCCTATTACATAAATAGCCCGATAATCGCAGTTGTTTTGAGTTGGTCGTCGAACCGACAATCGCTCTTGATAACTTCATCACATGATATATATTGTATGGTTTTAGAACTTTACTTTGCGGCCATATTTGTTGAACACCGCTCCAATATTTCTAGAGATATTCTTGATTCAGTATTCTACTGTTTAAGTGGAACTGCTTATGACATCATCATTTTCCTCATTTGCATAATACAGAAACGTAGATATTTCAAGAACCAAAGAAGGTATTCCAAAAAGAGAAACGCCATTCTTCTTTATTTTGAGAAGCCTTTCAAATAAGCAGCAATTATTTTTCACTTCATATGCACGAAATTTGATAGGAAATCGAGCAATTTCAGTTGCCATGTACCAGAATAACTTTAAGTTTATTTACAGTCCTTTTTGCATCTTCTAAAAGCTAAAGATACAAACGGTTTCCTGAGATAACACCAAAAACAATTTCCCATGGGAACTCGAGAAAATAAATTTCAGATTTCAGAGAAATTGTGCAAACACAGCGAAACTTTCATCATCAGTTTCATTTCACTAGTACTTTCAAGTGTTTCATATTAACTTCGAAATTTGTTTTCGACATTTTGTGTCGTTAGAAATGATTTTTCTTTTAAGAAGATATGTGAAACATCCACGTTTTTGTCTGCTTGTTACTGGGAATTAATCGATTCCTTCTTAGTTCTTTGTTTTTACTTATATTTTATTTTTTTATATGTATTTGTAGGATAATAAACCGGCCGAAGTGAGAAGACATTCCTCTGACAGTGAGTATTGTTTGTCTACTTTATTGATGAGTTTTCTGCCCTTAAAATGAAGTCTAAACTGTTTCGTTTCCATGTCTAGCGCGTGCTCCTCAAGAAACCAAAAAGGAAAACGTCCCACATAGTACTTCACATAAAAGGTCCATTTCTACTGGAGACATGGGAAGGAAGGTTGTTAAACGTGCAAGGGTAGAGATAGAACCACTGCGGGTTAATAGACAGGTCAGTTGATTGAGGCTTACATGAAGCTCCCAGTGTTTGCGTGTTCCTGTTTCTTTGGCCGTGGTGTTTCTTTTGGTTTCTCGTTGTTGTTGTTGTTGTTGTTGTTCTTATCGTTGCTTTCTTATTGTTGGCGTTTTGCTTTCTTTTCTTTCACAGGAAGTCGCTCTACCCAAAAATGCCGACGGCGGTAAGTTTAACCATTACTTTTCAATTGTAAACATGAAAAATCACCTGACTCGTTACTCACGCTTTGATAATGAGTGTTCACCTAAGTTTGAACAAAATTTACTAACCAAGAACATAAACAAAACAGAATCTATTTGTCAAAACAAATTATTTCACGTCGTGGAAAATTTGGTACTCAGTGGAGTGTAGAGAACGGTGAATCGACTTTCATACCGTGTCGTTCAGATGAATGTGTACCCAGTCCTCTCTCTGTAAGGATGTAGAGTGAGCATGATCTGGTCTCCTGGTGGTGATCCATAATCTCGTTCACAGAGCCCGCGATCTTTTTGGTTAGCAGTAGCACCAGTCATCGAAAGGGTGCGCCAGCGTTGGTCACAGTGGTTACTCTTTGTGCGCATGTTCAGAAACCTTTATTGAACGTGAGCGCATAAGTACAATCAACCAGGAAACAGAATTCAATGGTGTCAGCTTTTGATTTTGTCCTGAAAATCGGAAGTTCGGTCATTGCTAACCGATTGCACGTGGGCTCTGGGAACGAGTTTGCTTGAGTATTGGACCGAATCTGCCGTCCTTTGATTAACCTGGCACGTATTCGAGGCCTTGCTTTTAATCGAGAAAGTATGATTTTAAATACGTCATTATTTTCAGGAAAAACAGACAGAAGTCACCGTGTGAAGACATACATGCTTGTTACTGCATATCAAGGCTTCAGGGTACGTGTTCTATCTTCGTTAAATAACCAAGAAACTAAAAAGGCCCTTTGCCGGATCCGGTCACATGGTACGGAATAAATTATTCTGGGACGCAAGTTACACAGTGAGACTGCTAAAACAAGGCAACTCGTACCAACCCAGCCAGGCTTTCCTTTGTTTTGAAAGTCCCACTTTGTAACTTGCGTCCCAGCATAATTTATTCCGTACCATGTGACCGGATCCAGCAAAGGGCCTATTACTACAGCAATTTTCATGTTAGTGTCGTGCAAGCAAAATCAATGCACTCTGAATGGCCCATCACAGCAGGCGTAAATAACACAACGAACTCATGAAAACTCGAAGTAAATACACTTGACCAGCACCAAGCGTGGGAAAACTCTTGTGACCAACTCAGGATTAGTTTTGGTTTATATTTTGTATTCGTCGAATCATACAACGTAGTAAAGCAAATCCATAGAAATTCCAATTACTCTCGACACTTGATATCCTCTCGAACTTCGCCCTTGGTACCAATTATTATTGTTGTCATAGTAAGTTAAGCTGTTTTGTTATTTATTCAGAAGATACATACATATAATCCGCTCGATTACTAGATTCGTTAAATTGTTATTTCTTCTTTATACTGTAAAATATCGAGAACAAGCCCACGAGCTTATATTTTCGTTTATCGAAAGTTTACGCGGTTTTCGAATTTCCTTTGTGCGTCGAAAAATGGTATTCGCCTTTTTAAAGCAGAAAGTAAACTGAGGTTTCATCAGCCAGATTGATGCATACTTAAGGCCCGTTTTGTTTTTAAATAGGATTTCAAGCCAATAGTTCTCGAATCTCGAACACGCGGGAAGTCGAAGCAACCAGACAGTGGTAAGTGTGCAATCATCAGGCATAGCAGTGCTTTTATGTGGTGCTGTTCATTTTAAAAACATTCCTTAAAATGAAATTTGGATCTTATTAACGGGCACTCGTGGGTGTGAACGGGTATCACCATGTCACAAACTTGCTTACTGATCTTGCTTCTTAATCTATCAATATTTAGAACCGCCACAGCAGAACACTAAACCGTCAGAGTTCCCTTTACTCGTGGTGGAAAGCGTGAATTCAAAACCTGTGAAAAACAGTATCATTGCCGAGAACGAAGAAGTCCAACAAATAGTAGAAAATTGCCTGAAGGCGCGCGGTAAATGGCGAGTTGATGAGGCACTGGAAGAGGTACACCTTTGCATGAAAAGTAACCCATTGTTTAAGTCTTGGAAGCGTTAAATTTATTTAAGACAATTGCTTCTTAGGGTACCAGCCAAACACGAAAGAGATAGTGTTTCATAACGTTTGAAAACACCGAGAAGAGGGTTAAATAGCATGCATGGGTGATAGTTGTTGCCGAGCTTCGTTGTGTAAAGAAACAGTGTAAAGTATTTGAGTGATTTTCTCAGTCGAATCAAAACTTGAAGAGAAAACGTAGAGGTAAACTCGTAAAAAGCTATGCCAATTAAAGATACATTTTCAATCACAGTAACGTTTCTGATCTCTCTTCCTGTAACTTGATAACTTGAGGTTTAGAAAGACGTTTTCTGTACGTGTAATTATTTTTAATCCCTTTTGCCACAGGATACCATTGAGGATGATATCCTAAAAGGTAAGACCAAACTCGCACCATTTCAAATGCTCAAATGTTATTACTCCCTAACCTCGTCGAATAGTTATGCAATTTAAAATTGTCTTCTTAGGTTGGAACAATAGTAGTTAAAATAAAGTATGCAACGGGCAAAGTATTCCGTACCCCGGTTACTGTAGCATTAAGCGACTATGGAGAATTTCTACTCCCTTCCCCCAGTCTCGATGTAATGTTAGTCCATCTCAGGGTTACCCCACAGCATTAAATTCTCCGATGTCCGTTTGTTTGCGTGGGTGGAGAGGGGTATTATAAGACTACTGCGTTTCATAAGAAGGCACCACACTTTTACTGCAAGGCACAAATCTTGAGAATTGCTAGGATTTAGAGTTGGAAGATTTCTGAAGAAAAATGGGACGGTCTATAATTTGTGTTTAATAAATTTGTTATCAAATAGGAGTGGGATAGAATTAAACATATGGATAATAAAAATGTATTGAATTAGGTAATAACTCCAGTGGAAAACAAACAAAGAAAGAAACCAAAAGCAAAACAAAGCAAACAACAAACAAAAATGCCAGTCGCTCTCGGTTTCTATGTGAATTTTAGTAACCATTTTTTGTGTTTGTTTTTCTGAACAATCTTTGATTGTAGAAGCCAGGAAGCTTAACGTGAATCGCAACACAGGGGAAACCATTTTACACAAAGCGGCTCGATTAGGCTATCACGTGAGTATCACATGTACCACATTAGCACTGTTTGAATTGTGTTTTACATGTAGGTGATTCCCTAGTAACAGAACCCGTCATAGATTACCGATGAAACTTGGTAGCTTTTGTTACAGGACATGGAGATATTAAAAACGTAGTAAAAAGAGGGGGTCACCGTGCTTGTTTTCACGCCACAATGCTGACAAATACGGTTATTTAGGCAACTTTTGGTAATCTCCGTGCACAACAAATAAGCTCGATTATTTTTCAATGCAGCGTGTTATACCACACAGAGTTTGACTTTCTTTGATTATTTATTCATCTACGTCCCAGAAAAAATGTCTTCAAATACCCTGCATTTTGTTATCCTTTAGAGGAAACATAATCTGGACATGCGCTGTTGGGCCCGTTATGTTTCCCTCTGTAGTATTTATTTCATTTGCCAAAAAAGTAGCCATAGATTTCTGCTAATTTTTTTCTCAGTTATTGAGGATATTGTCCTCATTGAAATTATGAAATAAAAAGTGGAGGTCACCGTGCTCGTTTAAGAGAAAAGGAGCATCTATTTCGCTATCGAGCTTACTTTGAGGGAAATCTCTCACGTTTTGTACGCGCACGCGCTCATGTGCGCGCGCTAATGACGCGAAAATCGTGCGCAGTATGGATGCGCAATGCAATACTATAGAAATAAAAAACGCGCCCGAGTGCATTGTTGAGTTATATAAGCACTTGGGAATTTTTAAGAACACGAGAGAAGTGCATAGAGAAGCACGAGGCGCAGCCGAGTGCTTCTCGCACTTCTC
>Ga0126338_10000206_pt1 | contig 26780 bp, 19 predicted proteins | sample OrbCmetagenome_2_FD_92529 | JGI IMG/M metagenome (GOLD analysis project Ga0126338, IMG submission 92529) | Coral microbial communities from Petempiche,Puerto Morelos, Mexico - Orbicella C C metagenome | ecosystem: Host-associated > Invertebrates > Cnidaria > Coral | place: Petempiche,Puerto... | reverse complement strand
TGTTAGTAAAAAAGAAAGGATAAAATACCGCCCCGGCCGGACGCCCCCCCTCCGCGCCCCATCCCCCCTTTATGAAGTTTTTTTTTTCCCCCCCCCCCCCCCCCCCTCCCTGGATGAGATGCTGGTCCATCTCAACAACACAACTAAAGGATCCAGGCTAGCACTCAAACTCAGACCGCTAGATTTTGAGTCTAATATGCCACATTTGCCACAGTATTTCGCCTGCCAGAAAACATTAAATTTTGTCAATGAAGTCAAAAGGTACCTCAGTTTAACTTCCTTGAGTTTTCTTTCCTTTTCTTCTACTGCCACTTCATATTCAAGTACTTTTGCTCTCATCTGCTGGACACCTTCATCCAAACTCTGTGCTGTGCCTGTAGTTTTCTGATACTCTTTTGACATAATCTAAATAATAAGCCAAAGAGTATTTCAACACATTTATTTCTCCCAATAAAATAAAACAAAGATATTCATCAAGGAGCAAACCAGCAGCAGAATGACAAGAAAGTCACCGAACAAAAGGTTTGATAATAGCAGTGCAATGGCTGTGCATGTGCATTATAAAATAATCTTTTTACATTTCTTAGCCATCCTCTGCAACCAACAAATGAAATGACTGACGTCTCTGCATTTTGAAGACCATGAACCAAGATGGCTAAATTTTTGTAGTTCCTTTTGAAAATGAATACTGTCATTATTTTTTTTAGCCTGGGCAAGTTTTGAGACAGTTAAAACTTACAAACCAAATCATCATAATTGCAAAAATTGAGGACCTGTACGATATAAATTGATTTTTTGATAGGCATTGTCCTCAGTGTCATTGTTACTCAGGTTCCCTAATAAGTAACACAAACCAGATACTTGCAAAACAATCTTCTGATGTTCCCCAAGTGGAGTTACGCTCATCCTGTGAGCTGTTAATCTGAGACTGAGAAATGTTTCAGTTGTCATGAACATTCCTGATTGCAAAAATTGGTTTGACTCATTAATTAACTAAAATTTAACAGTTAGATACCTCTTTTTTCCAGTTCAAATCCTTGTCCAACACTTGTAGTTTCATTTCCAAGGCAGTTGCTTCTTCTTGTTTGTCTGACACCATCTCACTTATCTGCAAAATATACTCTGATTACTTTGCAAACTCTCATGTATGCCTTTTGATTGGCAGCTGGTAAGAATCATTTTGCCTCTGAACTTGGAAGCTTGCAACTTGCAATTTTAAAGTAATTAAAATTTCCTTCTAGCTTTAAAATGTCAGGAATGAGTTGGTGACATTTCACATCAAACGTCCTTCCAGGTCAAAACCATACAGTGTAGAAGTCCCTTTCACTTATCAATCAATTTGAAAATTATTTTCAAATTGATAAAAAAAAAATAGGCAAGTGACTTCTGATTGCCTTTCAAAATTTCTTTTGAGCATTTTGATGTCAGTAATTGCTAGTTTTCCCCTGAAAGGGATTTTAAGTAGTCCAAATTGAAAAACTATGCTTCTGGCAATGATTATTGGTATTACACCATCATGTATGTATCTTAATTTACCTGATCAAATGCTTCTTCTTCAGTGATGACTTGAGACTGAGTGGTGCGACTTTTCTCACTAATGTGTTGTTTAAGACGGAGCAAAGCAGGCTGTTGGGAAAAGCACTTAAAATCAGTTTTGTAGGTCTTTTTTTATAACAAACCCCTTGGCTTCCCTCTGGAAAAGTACCTTGATGGTTCCCTTGAAGTCCATGTGAGCTCTCTGGTCAGGTCTCTGAGAGTGTGGATTGAAGTGCATTTCAAAGTCAATTCCATTTGCATTTTCTGCCGATGGTGGAATGAGCTTCAACTTCCTTGCCATCTCATTATACTCGCGGATCTGCTTCTCAGTCTGGAGAGGGAAGCACAGTCTGGTAAACAGGTTTGTTTTCAACTGCCCATTGCCTGAGGCAGGGTGGCTATTTAATAGTGATGGGTGAAAATTTCAGGTATCCATGACCAGGTAACGTTGAAACTTGGTCAATATTTAATATTATTTTGTTTTTGAGTTTACATTCACCACTGGTCTTTTTGAGCACTTTTTTATCAGTTGTACACCAAACTTTCTATCCTCAGGAACAGCACTGTGAAAGGGTAGAATGATAGTAGTAGTGAGCAGAATGAGAAATAAAGTGTGTTTTTTAGGGTGGCTATTTGCAGTGCATTTTAAATGATGTAATGTTGACACAAACTTTTACATCCCTGTTACACAAAGTCAGACAACTATGTAGTCAAATCTCATTCAAGTTTTGAACTGAGTTGTGATTTCAATATTAAATAAAAGAAACTGTTTTCAGAATGGAATTTATTGAAATGAACAAATGCCAATTTTATTTTATGAATCACTTAGTCAGAATACTTTTGCTTCTCTAAACTAACCTCTTCGTGTTTTTTGGCATACTGCATCTCTTTTTCCCAGATCTGTTGATCAAAATAATCTCTTCCCTTTTCCAGTTGTTCTATGGCCTTCTGTAGTTCTCTTTTCTCATGCTTCATTCTTTCAACATCTGCAGCACTGAGTTCTTGGTTGTTTAAAGTTTGCTGTAAACAAACAATTGACCAAATCAATAAGCTTTAACTGTAAGTGTAAGTGCCTATTGCGTCTACCAGCAGGGTTTTCGCCAAAAAGGAATCTTTGACTCCAACTTTTGGGCTAATCCCCAGTTTCCACAGGGTAATTAAAAATGACTAGAAGTATTTCAACCTTCTCCCCCTGCACTATCTGGATGGGATGTTAACTTATCCCTTGCAGGGTTAATTGTCAGTACCAATCAGAGTTCCCACTAGTCTTCATAGTAAAGGGTCCTTGGGGCCCCCAGTTCCAAAGAGATGGGGATTCTTTTTCTTTTCAGGGGTCCTTTGCCTATTACTGAAATTTTTGGAACTTTATTCCTGCGTCCCAAGGACTTTGCCAAAAAACTGTGCATCCTTTTCATTTTTTGTGCATACATGTATGAGACGCACACCTGTGCGTTAACGGGAACTCTGTACCAAGTCCATAACCTAGAGATCTGGTGCTGTCACTGTCATGCAATACTACATGTATGCTCTGACAGAGAGATGGCTGGACTGATAGAGAGAGGCACTGTGGGAGTAATGTGTCCTGCCTAGAAATACAATACATTGACCACAGCCAGGGTTGGAACTTAGACTGCTCACATTTACCACACCAACCACTGAGCCACTGCAACTACCTCAAATGTTTTCAATTGATAGTCTAACATTATTCACCTGAAGCATAGCATTTTCTTGCGTGACGGCTTCCTGTTCCACTTCTGTAAAATATGTCAATAAAAGGATAATATCAGTAAAAGGTCAAAAGAAAAAGAAGACTCACATTAACCTTATTTTACTGAAGAATTTCTTGATTAAATATCACAGTTTTGTACATATTATAAAAGTACTTTTAACATGTAGGTCCTTGAGAAAAGAGTAAAATAATGTAATAAACAGTTAGCAGAACCAGACCATTTTTAGCCAATCTTTTTTACTCAACCCAAAACAATTGCACTGTACTGCCAGCATGCACACCATCATGGCACATTCAGCCACTCAGCAAGTTAGAGACAAAGACTGAGGGCTCATCCCAGTCTCAGTTCAAGTGGTATTTGCCATAAACTGGTATTTGATTACAACTGCAAGAAACATTAGAGAAACTGACTGTACTCTTATTTTTAGGTAAAACTAAATATCTCTTACTCAGTCCTTGCAGTTCCTCCAGGAGCTGATCATTTTTTTCTTGTAATTGCTTTCCATGTTTGCCCAAGTCTCCTAAGTAATTTTGAAACTTTTCTCTGCAAAGCAATAATGTTGATTTACACTGTACATCAAACACTTAATGGCTCAGGCCCCAAGGGAAACAGTGAGTTTTGTTTCCCAAGGCCCTCAGTGTTCCCCAAGGCAAAGCTGAGGGGATACAAAACTCACTGTGAGGTCAATCATTAAGTGCTTTGTTATATCTCTCAACTCAAAAAAAAAAAGAGAGAAGAAAATTATTTACTTGACGCTGACTAGCACACAAATGTGCTGTGGTTTCAAGGTGCACAACGCGATAAAGTGCGAGTCGAAAGTTCACGAACTGTTGTTTCCCTAGGGAGTTCATGAGTTTTGTTCACCCCTAGGGAGTCAGCGAGTTTTGACCCTTGACAAGTGGCACATTCTCCTCCAATTGGAAAAGGTATTTGAGTTGGGAGTTATAACAAGTATTGATAGTTTTTGTTAATCACCACAACAGCAAGATTGGAACAGCATAACAAAAGCTATCACTGTGAGAGTAACTCAGGTACTGTTCAGGTTTCTTCCTTTTTTGTAGCCTGCAATCATAGCCAGTTCATCCCTATAACTTTAATTGGTTCAAGCTAGGAACAGGAGTGAGCCAGACTTGTTAGTCTTACTATAATTAAATTGCTTTAACAGTAGACTCTTCAATTTTCCAGTGCTGAAAGGACACTATTTTTTTTCGGTATCCTAAGTCCTTGAATTTGATTGGCTAATCATAAATCGTGCACGCTCCAGCAGTCCTGATTTTCCCATCCAGATCCTGAGTACTGACTGCGCGAAAGAATTCCAACTTTGAAAGGTGATCTTTGAATGGTATTTTTACAGTTTATCGATTTCAATCCTAATTTGATGTCTTTTGTTGGTCTAAAGCAGTGAATATGAAAAAGCCCATTTTCAATTTTTCGGGAATGTGTGTCACTTTGATTTACAATGTAAGCTCATTACTCAGCTTGAGTTGCACTGTACAGTACTTAGTGTTTCAGGCGTTCACTTAGCTGGAGAGCAACAATTGAGTAGCACTGGGTGGAAAAAGACTATCCCCTTCTGACCAAATGCCTCGAAGAGGATAATAATTTGCTGGTTAAAGTACACGTCACGTTAATTTTCTAAACTGACCTGTCAGAAGCCAATGTTGTCTTTCTTTCTGCCAATGTCTGGAGACGTGACTATCAATTTGAAAGGAACAATAAACAAATTAAAGTACTGATCGAAGAACTGATCAGAAATTTTATGAGCCATGTGTAAAACATATGCCACATTTTTGTCAGAAATGGGGTCATGTGTACTAAAGGCATCTGTGGTCGAGTGTCAATCAATACCCTCCATTGATACCCTTGATTGGCACTCCATGGACAGTTCGGTTGACATTCGATTGACACTCCATCGACATCTTGGTGGACAGTCAACTAAGTTTTGATCAATTGATGTATATGAGTAGGTCAACACTTGGCCGACTATCAACTGACTGTAATTGATCAAGTGTCAATTGAGTGTTGACTGTGTATCGAGTACCGATCAAGATGTCAATTGAGGGTATCAATCAACACTCAACTGCGGAAGCCTTTAGTACACATGATCCTTTAGCTGTGACTGCGAAATACATGTACATAGCCATGTTGCATAAAGTTTTTACTATATTTGTATCAGTTGCTATACGTACATGTAGATAATGTTGCAAAACATGTTATGTATAAATGAAAGTGAATTGCTGAACAAAGTTGTCTTGAGTCTGAAAGAGTTGTAATGAGTACTATTCAGTGGCATGTTACAGTCCTGTACTTGTTACAACAATATAATTTGTTGTCTGTATGATTGTTATCAGCCACATGAATGACGACACTAAAAACAGATTATTAGTCACATAATCTGATAAGCAATATTCTCTGACTTCTTTTTACTTACAGAGTCATTTTTCAACGTGTCTAATTCTTCTTCACGAGAGACACTTTCCTTCATCAGTTCTTCCATTCCTAAACATGTTCAATATTTCTGTGAGATTTGTTATCATAAGACTTTGTAACTGAAAAGTGTCAAATGTGTAATGATATTAACGAATTGAAGTCAGTTGCATTATGAGGTAAAAAAGGTTACCTTCAAGCAGAGCAGCATTTCTTGATCCTGAGAAGAGATATTGCAGTGTGAGAACTACCTGTGTAGCCCTACTAAACATGATTCTTGTTTTACTTTAGTCATGCATTAAATCAATAGTGCTATACACAAATGAAGATATTCATTAACCAATCAGGTTGGAGAATGCTGCCAACCGAAGGGAATATCTAGGTATGAGACTTTTGTAACAGCAGAGGTTTCAGTAACATTTTCAGCAGGAGGAAAAACTGTTTGAACTGAACTTCTTTTAAATTATAGGAAGTACATTTTTCCTTTACATATAGATGGTTAAACCAGGTAGGCAAAATCATCCTCAAGGCTTTCACCTGGATCTGGACAGAGGTCTCTTCTACAGACCTCCTTATGCTCAAACTATGATACTAAATAAATAAAGTACAACTCGGAGGTGTAGGGTTGAAATCAACTTTGAACAGTCTTAATTAGTTAATACTTGAGTATTAAATAAGTGTACTTTACATTTTACATACTTTATATTTGTGTATTTAGTGTCAACAAACTTACGGATATTGTCAATGAACTCAGCATCAAATTCTCCCAGTTCATCAAGTTCTGTGCCCATCATGAATGCTGCATAGCTTTTCTCTAGATACCTAAAAAAGTACTGAAATCATACAAGAAGATATGAGTTCATTTGATATATGATTGTATTTCATAAACCAGATACCAGTACATAAGATGTTGATGGCCTTTAAGTTATCACAATATAATTACTAATAATTACCTTGTCTTCAGGTTGTGGGCCTTCTTCTTGGTAATCACTAGCTTCATAGTTGTCCTCAGGGAACAGAACATGGCCTTCAATATCTTGACCAACACTTATAGCATGCTGTTAGTATCAGTCGAGAGAACACAATATTAGAATCCTACAAACTTGTATGATTTCATTGACAGGCCTCAACAACAACACTAAACAATTTAAGCCACAAAATGCCTACTTGACTCAGTTATACCAAGAGAAAAAAAAAGGTTGCTAAATTGAGGTTTTGCAACTAGATGCTCAGCAACTTCAATCCAGATTAAATTTAGCGCACAAGTTGAGGTTTAAGAAAAAAACAAAATCCACATGCAGCACAAGTTTGTATACTGTCAGTGATAGTCCAGGGTAGATCTATCTGAAGTTACTGTTGTTGGTGACTGACATTTTGACAACTTAATGTCATCCTCAGAGTCCATTGACTGCTCAGGTTGTCAAAACGTCAGTCACCAACAACAGCTCTTTTCAGAACTACCCTCACCCCGGCGTCGACAAAACCTGGATCGGATCACAGATCGGATCATGGATCAGATCACACACAAAAAAAAAGAACCAAAAAAAAAACCTTTTAAAGAAAAAAGAAAACAAAAAAATCAAATCGTCTATAAGATGATAATCAATAAAAAATAAAAGTGGAAAACTAAAATATGTTAAATGAAAATAAGAATCCCGAATTTGACACAATGACCTGTTAATTACAGAGAATGACAACAGGTCATTTAAAAAGCCACATAAGCGCCTAATTTACGACGAGTTTAAACTGTAATGAACAGGCAGATGTAGTTATATTTGAACGATAGTTGGCTCGAAGCTTGCTTGAATCTTTCTTTTGAAATTGTTGTTAGTATCAGTAGCTAATTCTCGGCTACTTTTTCATGTCAGATGTGAACGTTAAGTTAGCGTTACAGTTAATGAGAAAGCTTACATACGAAAGCTCAAGGACATGACTTGCTTTAAAGGAGCTACGTCACGATTTGCGCATCTTGAAAAAACTAGCCTAGTTTTTCAAGTTCGTCATTTGCAGTCCTCGTTAATCTTTGCCCTCCTTAACTATCCTCTTTCCGTTTTGATTTGTTCTTGCCTCTTAAGTGCTTTCTATCCTAGAACACGATCATTTTAAGGTTTTATTCCATATAAAGGCAACTCTTTACGACCCTAAAAATGACTCTAAAAGTCGTGACGTAACTCCTAAAATGTTGTTTATTCTCGGGTTGCGTTATCGTTCACACTATCGATGTTATTCCTATAATTTTTTGTAAAACAGCTATATTCGTGGCTAGTCTGACGCGGCATTTCATCTTGGCCAAGAGACTCTTCAGAGACCTTTAGAATTCCTTGAAATACAAATGGTCTTGTAAAAGTATAGACTTGTCTCAGAAACGGAAATGGGTTGAAATCATCAGGTGTTTAATTTTTTTGGTGTTTTTAGTTTTTGTGTTTCGATTGATACGTTCGTCCTATTATTACCACGCTTACTCATTTTATGACAGTTTACCTTTGATGCAAGTGAATATACGAAATATCATTTATCTGAACTGCGGAGAAAGATATGAAGACATGATTGATCATCGCAGTCAAAACTCAACAGCCTGAAAAGAATTCATCTGTGACCAGCTCCCAGTTGGCTTGATATTATAAAAGAATAAAGGAATATCACACCTGAATTAAATAAAACGTTCTGCTTACAGTAGTCACTCTAGTGTAATTTGCTCAACAAAATTTTGAATTTTTTTCCTTGATCCGATCCGTGATCTGATCTGTGATCCATCCGTGATCCGATCCGTGATGCGATCTGTGATGTGATCCGTGATCCGGTCTGTGATCCAATCCATGATCCGGTCCGGTCCGGTCCGATCCGGTTTTGTCGACGCCGCCCTCACCCAGACAATCACACTATATGAACTACTTCTGGGTTCAAACCATTTACAATACTATAGCATGGCACTTCATTTACTTAGGTCTGTAGTTCTGCCAGGGCAGGATATACGTACATACCCTAATAAGCTCAATAAGCCAGCAAAGTGCTCCCAGTACCATAGGCCAGGCATGAGGACTACCAACAGAGTACAAATTACTCTTTGAAATAGTAAATGGGTAGCTGTGGACATGCAAAGAGGTAGATAAATAACTAAAAAAATGAATTATCTGGTTATAACAGAGTGCAATGAAGAAAAATCACTATCAAGTGATAGGGTGATACTGCAAAATCTTATTTATTTAGAAACTAATATATCCCACCAGTTCTTTGTTCAAATCTGGAACCAAATTTGCTTAATAGCATTTATAATGAAATATCAGTTCATCTTATAATACCCTCACTGGGGATGGGGAGTTACTAGAGAATCTGTGTAATTCATCTAATTTGTTGCCTACAAACCCCAACATCTTGAAGATCCTTGGGATTTCCTCTGTTGGTTTTGATTCCAGTGCTGTTGTTTTCTGGGTGTCTGCCTTTATATACTTGTACAGAAACTAATGAACAGAAAGAAAAACAGAACATGTACATGTCAGTGGAGTGTGATAAGCTTGGGTGTAACAAGTTCTAAGAAATATTTTGCTAACCCTAACCCTAACCATGAAATCCTGCGTTCTCAGTGCTCACTTAAGCTTATATGAAAAAAGTAAGTTTTTCAAGTCGCCCAAAGTCAAAAGTTAGTTGCCTGTGGCACTCAGGCACTTCTAGAGCACACTCCTGGAGTTCAAATGGATTCTCAAAGTATCTGTGAAAGTAAGAATATTAATGCTGAGATTATATATTAAGGCCTTACATGTCCCATGGCACACTAAGAAAAGATGATGATGATACATACATATCAAGTCAATGTACAGTACCCATCAGCCATGATGTATATTAAAGAAAACATCCTCGGGGATCATCTCATTGAATTTCAGATTGTTTCACATCAAGGGCTTTTGCACACTTCCTTTGTTGTGGAGTTCAAACATTACATCAAACTAACTCGACACATAATTATACCTGGAAAATGTTGCAGAACTCTTTCATTGACGGAGCACTCAGAATTCTCATGGAGATTTGATGTGGATAATTGAACTCTGTTAGAAACTAAGAGAAGGAAATGTGTTTCATTAAATGCATGACTGTATTGATGAATTTATAAACTGTGTACTTGAAATGACTGGTAATGTAAATGATTACCCAGTTTTTGAGCACTGACTGTAACAGTTAAATAAGCAAAATAAAAGTATACCTATGAACCCAAGAGACTGAATGTACTCAACTGTTTCCATATCATTACACAATACAATGCTTGTTGTTATCAAATGCAATTTATATAATAAGTCAAATTATTCTTGCATTTTGATTGGTTCTTACTTATGATCTATTGGAGGATAGACAGATAGATGACATTGCTAACATTCTTTTTCGCTTCTCTATTATATAAATCAAGCAGATTCTATACATGTGGCCACTGTTCAGTACTAGATCACAGATTTCACAATGTGGTAAAAACATCACTGCCACTTTTTTGTTCTTACAACATTTTGACATCATCTGTGAACAGACACACCGCAACATTGAATCTTTTTTTAAAACAGTGCAATGCCGCCTTGTAACCAAGCCAATAATGCAAATGCTTGGTCAATTATTTTCAAATTTAAAATATTATTGCATGCATACCTCCATGAGATATCTGATCATCTTCTGTTGGTATCCTGTGGTATAAATGCAAAGTATTTGATTTGATTTTAGACATGCCAATCTTAAGCATGGTAGTTTTCAGTCTGCAGTCCTCTAAGTAGATATCAAAGTGTGAAAATTTCAATGCCTAAAATGTACCTTTGCTTACTGTAAGGCTAAAAATTAATGTGTAGCTAACCAGAAAGACTTCAGAAACAATGAGAATTGTGTGGAACCCTTTTGCGATCTGCAGGGGTTAATGTCTTCTTTATACATGTAGTGGAACATACCTCTGTCAGACAGTGGTCGTGGATCTTTCATTTGCACACAGTTTTCCCTTCCATACTGACTAGATGGCCTCCTAATAGATTTAAGAACCAGTTACAATAGTTTTACAAGCTAAACCTGCTTGAATTTGTACCCTGATTTTCCTCACCGATCGAGACGTAGATATTTGAAAACATTTAGGCGTCGGTTTTGGTTAACCATGCTTATAATCAGAGCGCTACGAGGTTGTAGTTTATACTAGAACAACTACGGTGTGTACAGGAAATTGTGCGTTCAACTAAGATTCAAATCTATTGAGCTTATTAATTTTCAAAGCAACGCTATATTCTAGTATACAGTTTTTCAGCTGAAAAACTCAAAGAATCGCTTTTAATTTGCTTAATATCGCAAAACCAATTGTTAACATTGCGGAAAGGATTAACATGACATGAATTTTGCTTACCTCCCTGTTGCAGATCTTGCATTTGCAAGCGACGGTCTTCCTGATGTCGAAGGTCTACCAATGGATGTCCTGTTTCCAATCGAAGCCCTTGGTCCAAGAGAAGTTTTCTTCTCCCGAGTAACTTGTCTACTCTGATTTCCTATGTTCAAGGTTCCGAGAGTTGTTCGCCTCATTTTGGCGAGGAAATATAACAACTTCGATAACAAAACTATGACCGACAAAACTGCTTTACACAACAACTAAGAACGTTTCACTTTGAAAACCGCGCTCATAACCTCAGCTCCAGTTCCCACGCATGTCAGTACGGCATCAAACATGTCATGTAAACTTCCTGAATTATATCTGCAATACTGCGAACGGAATGGGTTGATCATATATCAGGATTACATGTAAAAGATAACCGATAATTTTCCATTCTATAGAAAAGGGACATCTACAATTGGTAGTTTTGAATTTCAGCTGAAGAGAAAGACATGCAGTGTTCGAGTATTCTCATATATTTGGAGGCTTCAAAAACCGCCGCCAAAACAGGAAACCGCAGACTGTGGACTGCAGACTGCAGACAGGGGGTAAAATTGCTATAGCCGTACTCAGGAATGTTGACCCTCAGTCGTTTTTGTACAGACCTCGCCAAGCTCGGTCCGTATTGCTACGACCTCCGGCCAATATTCCGGCTACTGTCAGGTCAAAAAAAAATCAGGAGGAAGACCTCGATCCCCTCCCCGATTTTTTTGCGGGGAGGGTGCGGATGTACACAGTTAGGAAAAGTCGACATGTAGCCCAGGGCGTGTAGTTACCAGATTCAAATTACATGTATAAGGACATATGTTAAAGAGAGGTTATTTTGGCAGTTGGGACCCGCTTAAGTGTCCGTTGCCGTTGTGGAGATTTGCATGAACTGATGATGATAATAATGATGACTGGACCGTCCGCCGGGACCTAAATAAGACAAAAACGTGGACATAGTAGAGTTGGGCAGAAAAGAGGTGGCCGTTAGTGGAGGTTCGAAGGTAACTTGACGGATGACGATGTATTCACTAATGCACTACTGATCAACGTTTTGTCCCTCGGCATTATTTTTCCCTTTGATTTACCAGTAGTTTCCTTCTCAAATCCCTCTTATTCAAATATAATTTCTATGAGTTCTTAACTAGCTTATTTTTCACTGGATTCATACATGTGCAGGGTCGTATAATAAACGGTAAGACGATGTTCGTTAAAAAAGTAGTTTTTATTTACAGCGGTGCATAGCGCTATTGGCGTAGAAAAATAAAAATCGTTAATAATTTAAATAAAATTTTAAGACGTAAAATATGTCCAACGTGTACAGAAAGTCAGCTACATACAAAAGTTACCTAACATAAAATTTTAGTCATTTACACTACACGAAAACTACACTATTAAAACTATTTGGAGGCAAAACTTATCTAGAGAGAACGAAGCTGCGATACGGTACTTCATTCTTTTTATAACGTTATTTGGCCGTCACTGAAGACGTTTTATATTAATTGTGTAGCATAACAGAAATAAAATCCAATCTGTGGAGAAAAATTAATGAAATCCTGGCTTCATTCTCAGATGAGTGAGCGGAATAATGAGTTAAGTATTGAGGGAGATAGTTCCTTCTGAAAACACTATTCTTTGTATTGCTGTGTGGGAATGCGAGGAAAGAACTCCTACAGTGATACAAACGTCTGTAAATGTTAGCACTTTTCAATGCATCGCCTAAAATTGCTTTGGTTAGCTTTCGCCCATTCCCTTTCAATTGTGGCAACAAAACTAATTTTTGAATGTTTTTTCAAATAACGATATCAATTTTGTTCAGGCGAATTTCTAAGTCCATGATGTAGACAATGATCTCTGCAAAGAACGTCCTGAAAGAGACGATGTTTACAGCTTCACCTATTTACATATATGAAATATAAAATGTCCTCGAATGTTGATGGAATGTTAGAGTTTAAAGACTGCACATCAGTCAAAGTTACTGTATTGCATTATCAACTTGCGTCTCATTGAAAAATAATGCCTTTAGAGCTTGATCATTAAAACATTTTCCACTGGTCTGTCCCGTAATTTCCGTCTCTAAAACAGTGTGTAGAACAACAACTGAACATATTTTCCTGTAACGTAGAGAGATTTAGAGACAACGTAATCTTTTTTGGGCTCTGTACGTAATATCTCAGCGTGTTTGATTCTTGGTTGAGTAGAGATGGATTGAATAAAAGTTATGATCCACTTCAGAACAACCCATTTTCAGCTAGGTTACAAAATAATGCACTCTCTTCCTGTGTAATTTGCCAAAGAGCATACCCTTATGTGAATGCCTGTCACCTCGCTGAAAAGACGTAGAGAGCCTGCAACACTGTAAAACCGGGTGAACAAATTTTACTCCATACCAATCTAAAGTCTAGATAGTTAAAGTTACATGTAAATTGCATTTAAAAGAATCCAAACTATTTTTGGACGCAAGGAACTGTTGCACTACCCCAGCCATGACCTAATGGCATTTACAAGAATCTAAATCTTACAATTTCAGAGGGAAACAGGCCTACAGATCTCAGCAGGTTAGCCTTCCTCCAGAACTGACTGTCAGGCCTTTTGCGAGTGTACCAAAGCCTGGCTATACCTCTGAACCTGTTATCAGAAAGTCTCCAATTTTAAATAACGTTGCAACTGAGAAGCTACCACAGCATAGCTGCCTTAATTCTTTTATAATCGTTATCCACAGCCGTCATGGTTTCCATTGCTGCAGCCAAAGCTTCTCCTATCCTGGTACAGTTCGAATCGATGTTAATCACCGCAGCTCTGGCTCTTCTTTGAGTCATTCCACGGGAAACCGCACGTTCAAATGCTGTCGGTTTAAGTTCGTTTATTTTGTCTTCATTTTCTCGAAGTTTGTTTAGAGCACCGGGAGACTGGATAAGAACCTTCTTGGATGCAGCACCAACCTAACATGGGAAAAGGAAGTTTGTAAATGAAAGTGAAAGGGGAGTGGGAGGGGTTAAGAGGGGTTTTCATATAAAAGTGACAAAAGTAGAACGTGTGTTGGAAAATCAGAACCTCCTGTTCCCGTGCCTTTTTCTTCCTGTTGCTGTACCTTCCTTACTATTTCCCACCTCTTGATGGTTTTCCGCTTCCAAAATATCACGAAACATTGTAATTTTTCTCTTTTCCCAGTTCTCCACCTCTTTAGGAATATCTCTTCTTTTTAGAGATTTCTCAACCCTTTTATCCCAGGTTTTTCCCCCTGCTTCCTCCACTAGAAGTATTGTGTCCAAAATGAAAACTTAAATGACCTCTCTTACCTCTGTGTGAAATGACTTCAGTACTCTCTGCACAGGGCCAGGCACACGATCTTTACACTCCTCCTTGACAATCAGCTTTATGTACCCACCATCCTCGTGTGCCTGAAAGGAAGAAAAGCAGATTTAAGAGTGGCATCGCCAGCCATTAGAGCTGATCAGGCTGTTGATAGACAAGCACATCATTCTTTTTTTCTTGGAAGGAATTATCACTGACGGAAATAACCCTCTCCTTCAAAAAAATGGGTACCCTGTACATGTGGTTACTGTTAATTTCAAATGAGCCTGATTATACTGTGCGATAACACCTGTAAAATCACTATTACAGCCACTAAATAATTCTCTGGTATCTAATATAAAATAGATACAAGGATAGATACTGACTGGTATTAAAATTCTTCTACCCCTCAACTACTGAAGTATGCAATGAAATACTGATTAACAAGTTTCCCAGATAGACAGAGCTTGCCAGACTCTTAGTAAGCCAGTTCTGTGCACTTTTTTGCTGCGGGAGCATTTAATCATTCTGAAACAATACAATCAATGATAACCTCCAGTGCATCTTCATCGTCATCTGTCCTTATAAGCTGCTTTAGGCCATCAATGCATTCTTCAAGACTGGCCTTAGCACTGCTCGTCACACCTGCTACACTGCAAGATCTCTTAAAATTGCTCATGGCATCCTTAAGCTCTGTACTTGTGTTCTGCACTGTTTCGATGGGTGTATTGCATTCAGCAAAGAACACATCAAACTGCAAGGAAGAAATCAAATAGTTTCACAGTCAACAAAGCTGCACTTCACCTTGGTAATCAACTTGAATTTACATATTGGCAAATGATAAGAAGGTAAGTAAACTATATTTAAACATGCTTCCCCATCAACTACTGTAAACTGCCGCTTATAAGCCCTGGGCTTAAACAACTTCATAAGGGTTTTTACAAAATCTCACATGGCTCAAGTCCAAACTTGAGTACATACAGTACATAACTGTACAAAGTACAATCAATGTCTATCCTGCAAATTCTCATACATCTTTGTCTTTCACAGTGTTGCCACTAACTTCTAAATCATCCATTATGAAGTCACAACTTATTGCAAGTAGTAAATTTAATTACCTCAGGGACTTTAGTAACAATAAGTGGTATGAACTCCTTTTTTTCTGTAATTTCCAAAGGACTTATGGTGACATAGTTTTTCTCCTCCATCTCTTCCTCATTCTTAGTAAACCTCCCTCCTTTTGCAGCAAACCTCTTTTTCTTCATCTTCTGTTGTAATAGGTGTCGTACCAGAGATTGAATTGCAGCATGGACACTGTTATCACTCTCTTTGGCTGACACTGTAACACTGAAACAAAACACACACCAGTTTAAATACGAGTCGCTAGTCTTGACCACAGTACTTGTCTTTGACATTTTCAAACAAAATTATGCAAAACAAGCAAATAAAACAATAGCTATAATAATAATAATAATAATAATAATAATAATAATAAAAAGCTATAATTTTACACTTAGTTTTCCATAATAACAGGAGGGAGAGTAAATGTATGCAATAATGGACATCTTTAGTATTTATTACTAATTAAATAGAATATGGTGTTCCATGTTCCTCTCCTTGGGGGTACTCCCTTATATGGGCTATATAGGTATGTAGCTGGTTAATTCGCACAGTGCCTGGCCCTTAATGAAACCCTTGGGATAGTAGTTGGACTGATTACCAACCTTCCAACAAAGCCATGTTGCAAAGCCACGCCCTCCAGTGCTCGCACTGACTCTAAATTGATCAGTTCTTCATCCTCATTGTTCTCCTCTCCACTATTTTGATATTTAAGCTGCAAAATTGAGGAAATTTATAACATAGCCAAACCTTCTCTGAGTGTTGAGGAGTGGCCCAGAATCATTCTTTAATGTAATGAAATAATAACTTGCCTACAATTTTCAAAGGACTTCCCAAAACAAATGTAACTATCCGATTCTCAGTCACACAACCCATGAGAGGTGGAGGTCTGTTATTTTTCTAGGGATGTCGGGTCAAAAGTAGCCTATGGGAATTGACAGCATGGAAATCTTTAGTGAACATTGCATAACTATAAAAACATTTGGTCATGTTATTGATTGGTTCACTTTTGACCTAACAGTGGTAGCAAAATGTTACAGGTGCATGTATGTGCCTGCAGCCAGTTGGAAAAAAACTAGGTAACACAAAAACATGCATAAGAAATGCTAAAAGATTACAGTCATGAGCATTGTTTTTAACCAAAATATAAACCAGTTTCTTTATATACCTTATCCAATTTGTTACCCAAAAGCAAAATGGGTATCTGTTTAGAATCTTTAGTATCCTCCTGTAAATTTCCAGAATTAGCAGTGAACACCGCATTGTTGACAATGTCTTGCTTCCAAGTTCCTGCCATAGTTACAGAGTCAATATCATCCACATCAACAACAACTGCAAGAGATGTACACCAAATACGTATAAATATGTGTGCAGAAAAACCCAGTAAATACAGACACCAACTTAAGGGAACCACAAAAGTGTTGAACTTGCTATTATTGGGGTGTTGCTATTAAATGACCACAATAGTAAGACTAAAACAGATTAAGGACTATTTAACACAGTTTAAAAGCAATTGGATTATGTTTAATGCCTTAACTTTAACTAACAAAAATAAGGGGAAAAATATGTCTGAACTGTATGTCAGGACAAACAAAACTGTCCATAATAAGCAGGTGTCCATATTTAATGGGTGTCCCTTGAGTGGGATTCAATTGTATTGACTGCGTTTATATCTCGGCAAATTAGGCTCAAGGGAGAGGGAGGAGGAACAGGGATAATTGTGGGTGAAGTGTCTTGTTAATTTGAATAGGAAGGGCCCATATTATTACTAATTTGCTAATTTGAATAGGAATACCTGGCCCATATTATTACTAATAAATTACCAAAAAAAAGGAAGTCTTCTTGTCATTTTCATATTGGGCTTAATATATTAAATCATATAGTGATAACGTGTGTCTGCTTGAAACATTTTAACTGAAGGCCCTTTTAAATAATTAAAAGACATTTTCCCCTACCCTTTTATCTCTCTCAACATGTGAAATCTCTACCCTTTTATATACCTGAAGCTTGAAAAAGGTTCCTCTATAGGGCAGAGCCTCCTTGTATAGGCCATTATAGGGAGTAACCGCCCCTGTCCACTCCCAGGGCCTTGACATCAACATACACTACTACCAATTTGAAAGTTAATTCTTACCAATAGCAGCATCCACATCTTTGTAATAACTTCTTCTCAAGTCCATTTCCTCTCGACCTGGAAGATCCCATAATGCCACAGACACAATAGTCTCGTAAGGGATGTTGACATGCTTCACAACATTCCCAATACTCACAGAAGCACTGGGCTGATAACTGTAGTCAAACTGATTCTTGGTGTAGCGTAAAAATATGCTGGATTTTCCCACTTCGGGGTCACCTTAAAGTAAGTCAAAAATTAAAAATCATTTCAGACAGGGAGAAAAATGAATGGAAGAGGCAAAATTGTTGACTGATCAGCTTATTTAAGAACTGACATCAGCAGCTATGAAGGAGGTAGTCATTTTGAGAAAAATTGTTTTAAATGTGAAGCTGAAAAGCTTCCAACACGTATCAATTCTCAAATATCATGGGTATGCCCCTACACTATAGCTTCCTTAGCAGGTCTTAGTATATAGCTTGATGTGAAACAAGTCTTGCATTCTATGTGCATCTCAAAAGAGAAATTGGAAAATTATGAGGGTGGTCTACCACGTGTTAGATAAAAGGGGGTCACAATTTTATGCCTTCAATGAGCAGATCTTTACAAGACAATTTTTGTGGCAAAAATGCATAGAAATCTCTCAAATATTCACAAAGTTATGACATTGTGTGCCAAATGGCACACTTAGGGAGTAAAGGGTTAAACCAATCCTAAACTGTCAAATTTATCAGGGTTAACCACAGGGTTTGCATGTATGCTATATTAATAATACCGTAGTATATGGATTATGGATCACATCTCAGTCTAGGGCATGCTCTCTCCTGCATTGCATTGCATGTCCTGCATGCTGCGTATGACAGGTAATTTGTTTTCAGGTATATACTGGAACACTACCTCCCTCCCCCATCCCTCTGGCTGCTCCCAATTTGTCAGGCAGAACAAAGCCAATGCCAGATAATTGCACAGCTAGCCCTTGCCATTTGGAATTTTTATTTCCCAATGTGCAGTATCAGAAATTATCCATACTCTGCCCACAGAAGTGATTAGAATTTCCTGGGGGGGTGGGGGGTTCTCTACGACCAAAAAATTTAAAGAAATGTATCAAGTTTAATTGGAATTTTCAGAGGGGTAGGGGGTCTTGCAAAAAATCCCTTCCGTGGGGGAGGTATGGATATTTTCTAGAACTAAACAATGTTACCTCAGAGCCTTGATTTCTTATTCATTTGCCAGAATAAGAAAGTCCTACACTAGCTGAAAATATTTTTGTCCCGAGGTCTTAAAGTTACTATTTGCTAGACCTGATTACAAACTAGCCAAACAGATTGCCACAGTTAAGAAACAATATTGCAGTCTATGCTTATTTACATTTAGATAATTCACAAATTACTGTTTTTGCATCTCATTCTGCAATATTCTCTCTAAGACTATTATGATTGACAAGTCTGAAACCAGGATTAGAAATCTTAATTATTATGAAATATAAGGACCAATCTTTAGTTCACTGCCAAAACCATGGACGCGAGAAAATAAAAACAAATCCTATGAAACCAGGCACTTGTCTGAATGCTACAAGGACAGAAGAAGAAGCCTATGCTAGTTGTCACACAGTGTGATACGTATGGATTGTGAGCAATGGAGAGTTCGAATTCTCTCGTTGTGATCCCAAGGAAGTTAACAGTTTTCCCACCCATGGGCTTGTTCTGTTTAAACTGGTGGTAGAAGACGCGACCAGTACAGCTAAATTTAATTTTAAGAAAACGTATTTTAATTTTTTCCGGGAAAGGATCTGTATAAGTTTGGGAAATCATTAAAACGCAGTTAAGCTTAAAATGTTTGACTACTGAATCTCATATCATAAAACAAATAAGTATTATTAAGACTTCTAAATATGTAAACTTGTTAGCCATTAAAACTGAGACTTTCAGCTTTCCATTAGCGTACCTAACCTCTGCTTTTCGAACTAAGGCTTTGGTTCTTTACGGTATTCAGAGAGACAATTAAATCGAACTTGAATGCAACTTTGAACAAATAGCTTTGTATCGTTGGTAAATAGTCGTTCGCTCATTCGAAAAATTGCCGACTTAAATTTGTATTTTCCTTAAGAAGAAAGCAGCGAACTTTAAAAACCAACGTCAAAGAATAAACTTGCTGTTGACTTAAAAAAATAACATTATGAAACTCTAGTAACAGAATTTCTCCGGCTCATAATTTATTGAACAGCGCGCAGCGGCCATGTCCGGTGGTGAATCGAACTTGAGAAACTTACCAACAAGAACGACCTTAAACGTTGGTATTTCATGTTGAACGACTTCCCCTGTAATAAAATAATAACATTCAATAAGGTTACTGCCTCACTGAGCAAAACGAGACCAAGAAAGAAGCTCACCTCTGCTGCAACTACCAGCTGAACCCATGTTCCATCCGCTACATATCGCTAACTTCGCGAATACACGCGCGGGCGCGCTATATAATATCACCATGGCAACCAGTGATTTGTTAAAGTTTTCAAACGTGAATGACGTAGTTACCGTAAGTACACAGGAAAAAGGAAAAAGGAAAAAGTTGATCGATTGGCTTTTCACAATCACCAAGGCCCCTAAGCGAGAAGGGCTTACTCCTTTTGAGGATAAGTTTAACAGTGTAGTTGATCATTTATACTAGCCTCTTCTAGGCGTTCATCTTAGTTAGTTGGGGCGCAGCGCGAAAAACGGCGTGCGAAAAATTAAAAAGCGCACCTTCTTTCGCTCTGCGCCTCAACTAACTGAACGCCTGGAAGAGGCTACATTTATACGGGTTCTGCGTCAAAATTCTGTTCCTGTTTGCTTTTTATTTTTTTGGGGGGTCGCACGAAAAAAAAAAGATATGATTCAAATAAATACCGTGAGAAAAACTGAGTAACTTTGGTGCCTCAATTTTCGCTCCTCCTTTCTATTTCAGAAATACAAGACTTTCAAAGGAGCCAAATACGTCACCAAAGCAGGAAATATATTTTAATAAAATTGCTATAAATAGCTATCATTATAATTATCAGACTACAACGAGGTAAGCTATGAAGAATAGTGACCACTTTAGTCCGGCGAGAGAAAATGAGTACAATTAATTATTGCACTTTGTAACCGTACTGTACTCGACTACTTGTTCTCACAATTCGTTTCGCTGATCTTTTCCTAGTGCTAGGAAAATTCATCTCATTATCTTCAGATTCAAAAGACTGTACATACGTAGCCTTTTTCAGTTCAATTAGCACAGGAAACTCATTTTTCCTGCATCAAATCCTCGACTTCATTATGAGGCGGCACGGTGGGCAAAAAAGCCTGGAACGAGCGTGAGCATGGCGGCGTTAAAGGTTGCTTGCGTTTTGGAGGGAAAGGAACACTGTATCCTATGTTCACCCTGTTAAAATTCTTCTATTTCTTCTTTTTTTTTTCGGGGAAATTCACCCTTCTCTTGATCATTTTCGTCAACCAAAATTCACATTCACTTCATAAGGCATTGAATTCCTACAATGAGGTATTGTTGATCATCTTGGATATCGATTGTGCAAAGGACACTTCTGAGGATTGCACGTGCCCCGAATCGACGAGCGAAATGAGACAAAACAAAAAACAAAAAAACATGGCTGCAAGAAAACAGGTGGGTGGGGTAAGATCTTCCTGCCCAATCTGGTGTTCAATTTTCGCACGAATAAAATAGAAAACTGGGTTCTTCTGACACTGTTAGTAATTGCGTGGGTGAAAAATATTACGAATAACATTGTGCTCTTCCAAGAAGCTGCTGACGTTGGAAAGAAACTTAACAAATCGTGCTGGAGGAAAACCATGTCATATGCTTTGAAATGTACCATTATCACTTGGTAATGTATCATTTTTGCAAAATGCCAAAATGCCATGGCATGGCACTGCTATGGGTACTAAAGATGGCTCCATCGTTAGCTTCCATGCGAAAATTTCCGCCGACCTTTCACAATTAACCGGTGTTGAATTGTATTGTCGCATTGTATTCCCTTTCACTTTTTTATAAATTGACGCCCCTCGGGAGAGGGAGAAGAGAAAGCCCGTTCACTGCAGTTAGTTACACAAGCAATCACTAAAATACCGTTCCGCAAGGCAATTACAAATGATTTTTTTCTCAGTACTGACTCGTTGAGTTGTAAACATATCCAATCAAGCTTCGGACATCTTCATTCTTCATGCAAATGGCTGAGATAAATTTTACTGACAAGAGGACTCCCCAAAACAGTTTCAACTAAAAGTAAGCCCATGGATCATTGCCATCTCATCAAACCAGCACTTTTCTTGAGAGGACTAAAGAGAATAAAGAGAACAAGAACGACAAACCAATATTTCCCCACACTTTATTTAAGTGACTGCAAAGCTACATTTTTTGTGTGTGCAATAAATTGCTTTTCCACGCTGTGCCCACTATTAACTACGAGAGCTCTCATCTTTAAAATTTCTTTCCCATAATGGTATTTTCTACTTCATTATGTGGAGCTGCGTGCTGTCACTGAAAATAAAAAAAAAAAAGGTTGTAAGATATTTTGTATTAAAACGGTTGTATCTATCGTTTCCCTACTCTGATCTTGCTTTTCAATTTTCCTGAGGACCGACAACGCTATGTTATAGCAACACCTTCTCTTTTGACTCCGTTACTTTGAAAGTTAAGACACCAACAGATGACGCAAAACGTCCGTGGAAAAAGAAAATAATTTTAAAACAATTATTGGACGAGCTTGAGCAAAATGTCGTGATTTAACAGTGGCAAATAATTGATCTGCAAGACACTGACAAATCGGAGTTTGCGATAAGCGATTTCAATAATTGTTTTATCGTTCGATCACCAAGTTTATTTTCATATTTAAAAAACTCTTGACCAGCTCAGGAACGTGGTTACAATTACGCATGAGCAGAACATTATTTGCCGCAAAACTCATTTAGACAATGCTATGCATAAGTAGACCATTATTTGTGGGTAGTTATTTGCAGGTCATGTGGTGGGCTTTCGGCCAATGAAAAGGAAGAAAAAGCGCAACTAATGATAATGTACTTATTTTTCAGTCAAAATGGTTGACTTTAACCGAATTGAAATAACAGCCGTTTGTTGAATTAAAGACTTGTTCACCAGTCGGTAAGTTTTCTTAGTCAAAACCTCTCTCGCGGATGATGCCTTGTGTATATGATACTTGCAAAACTCGAGAAAGTACGCCAATAGAGCACCCGTGAAAATGAAATTGATGAACTAAATATTAAACCCAACATGACTGACGCAATCAGTTACTTCGACTTCTAATACAAACGTAACGAGACAAATAATCAATTCAGTCTGACATACTTAGCAACAAATGAACAATTTATCTCAAAAAAAAAGTAGAACGCTACTACTTATCAATTGGTTTTCCTTTCAAAGTTCCTGTGAAACACATAATACAAGAGAGAATTTTTCCAGGTACTTATAAATATAAATGATGTTATTGAGATGTATGTATGTGTAATCAAATGGTGACGAGTGAAATTAGGAAATTATTTCTAATTTCACGAGAAAACCGTTTGATTACCTTTTAATATCGTGGGTGACAAATTACGCTCACAGCCGTAACCTTTTTTACTGGTTTATTCTTTCGAAAACCGAGAACATTAAGAAGAATATAGCAGAATATAGTTTTAGTTTCAAGCATACATTATTGCTTAAGTAAGTTCGTAATTTTCTGAGTTTCTTCTCAAAAAATACCTTTCGAATCCTTCGTGCTTGTTCATAATGTTTCAAAATTAAGGCAACTGTCAAATCTTTCTTCAATGATTGGCTCTAATTCGTCATGAACTGATGAATGAAATGACGACGGCGCCCGTTGAAATGAGCTGAAACTAACATTTTGCACGAGGCCATATAAAGTTTTGACAGTTTGTTTTGAAATGAAATTATCACTAAAAATTTACTTTATGGTCTAAGAAATCTTGCCTAAATGGAAGTCAAGAGAAAATGCACAAAGTTAAAAAACTTCAGAGCTGGCAAGGAGTATGGTTGTGGAAAAATTATACATTACGGCCTTGTTGTGCACGAAGCGTTAGCCTGCCCGGCATGTCCTTGGTTTATCACCACATTACAGTTGTGGAAATTGTAGATGTGGCCAGTGCTCACCGCTGCAGTGGACTGGATCAGCGGGTGAAGGGGAACTCGACTGGTTGTCTGGTTAAAGTGGATTTCTTTGCCATCAATGATGTTAGACAGTTGTCGCTGCTCGTCTTCGTTCCCGGAGTCGTAGGCTTCAACTTCTTTGTTCTTGTCGATGCAAATTCAATTGAATTGTTTCCAGCATGAGAAGCCATCCAGGAAACACAACAGCGTCCTCACAAGAGTTCATTACTTGTCGTACCACACTTCATTATTTGAATTGGTGATTAAAGCGTTAGTCTTGAACGCATGGTCAAAGTTGAACATAACACTCCAGTACAGTTCCTTTGGATTCACCTTTGCTGCCTCTGTTCGCGGTTTGTGGAAAAACAACAACAATACCATGGTTCAAGCAACAAATAAAAGCGATTAGACTCTAACTAACTTAGCATAGTTGTAAAGTATGATCAGCAGTGTTGCTGAACTATGTGGAATGAAACTTGTAAACGACTACTAGCAAGGTTGAGAGAACTGACTGGAATTTTCTTCAAATATGAATTAATGCTCTCTTTCTGTCAAAGTAATTGCAAGCGAGGAGAGAGTTTTCCCCTTTCATCGTTTGGGAGAAAATGTAAATGGTCGTGCTTGAAAAGGAACGGCGATAACGCGGATAAAACTTTAGTAACTCGGTATTTTATGATCAACTTTACTTATCATGATTCAGTCTTCGGTGTCACCTAAGAATAAATGTTCATTGTGACCTCAAAACTTAGACAGCGTGAAGGCAATATCGAACCACTAAAAGGCTAAAGTTGAAAAGCTAGGGGAACTCAAGGAAAAGTTAACAACTAATTGTAGTTCAAAAGGAATTCACTCAAGAGAGAAAGAGGAAACATAAACGTGCCTGAAGAAAGCATATCGATGAAGATGTTCTCGCTCTTGCAATGCAACGGCGACCGACGCTAAACTGAGTGTGTCATTTTACACCTCTTTATATGCCTACATTAAAATTCATTCCAGCTATGAGAATGTGTTTTGCACAAAGGAATGCATTACATGTTGCGATTGTGTGCTTTGAATATACAGCATATACTGCGAGAAAAGAGAAACTTGTCAGAAGCTCGCACCTGAAAAGAATTTTATTCGGGTTTATTGCCAAGAGGGAGTAGTTTAACAGTAAAGCTGTTTTATTATGCATGGGCGTCGGAAAGCGAAGATATAGTCTTCATTACAAATACGCACGGGTGCCCGATCTCATCCAATAAAAAATTCGGATTCCTTTTGTAGTTAATTTTAGTCTCTGTCCATAAATACGAAAAATAACTTGGCAAGGGTCGAAAATTTGATTTCGCTCTATGGTAGATAGGCTAGGGCATGACAAAAACTACTGGATAGTTTTTTTTGGCAAAATATCCTTTTATTTTAAAGAAAAATGCAAATTACCAAATTCCGTTAAAATCGTCATTTGACGCACCATTTTATGAAACAAGTTTGAGAGCCTCGCATACAAAACCACATTGTTCTTTCGTCTTTAAACACTCAAATATTTTTGTGCAACGTTTAAATGTGTACTGGGTTGATTTTGGGAAATGTAGCGTTGCTTTTTGGGTGCAAAATAATTAAATTTCGAAGACATGTATTCATTCAGTTAAAAGTACTTCGCGAATATAATTGATTTTCACCATGTGCGAAACCTTCAAATGGATTAAGCTTCGGTGGTTGAATTGTAGAAGAATGGTCAATTCAAGACAATCATGATAGACGTGTGTTTGAATTATCATTCCTCACCTTCAATTTTAGACTTTTATCTCCATCGCCCTTTCCATAACAAAGTTTTTAAATATTGGGTGGCCGTTTAATTGGGGTAAAGACAATAGAAAATGAAAATAGTGTTGATCTGCGCGCTCGGGATTACCTGCTGTGTCCCGCAAGAAAATAGTGTTGTTTTTCCATGTAATAAATCCTTTATTGACCAAGCGTGTTCGGTCAAGATGGCTGGATACTGGCCTTGTTCAAAAAACAGCAAGAACTTGGCCAATATGTAGCCATCTTGACATCACACTTGGTCAGTAACACTACATGTATGACTCGTGTTTCATATTGTATATTTAGAGCGTTTTATTTTGCTTATTTTAGTGCGCACGTCGAAGATTTCAGGTACAACATCCTTTCCAGTCTTTCCCAGATATTAAACCAAGCATTTTTTTTTTTAAGGCAATATTTTTGTTAACCTCACCACAATATCGAGACAGTAGGTCCATTACGCTCGCTCCTCCAAACAGGTATTTTAAAGCCTTCAAAAACCTTTAACGGCCCAGGGGCCCGTTTCTCGAAGGTCCCAAAAAGTTTTCGCACCTGAAAAGCCGTAGCAAAATCTCAAAACTTACGACTACATAGCTGTTTTATGCACATATTCTTAATATGAACAGAGGTTCCCTTCAAACAAGAAGTTTCAGGCGTATACACCTCTCTGTCTTTAAATACCGTTTAACTAAAAATGGCTTTGCCGGCCCGAAAAGTATCCGGGACTTTCGAGAAACGAGCCCAAGTGGTATTATCTGAATTTTACGGTATGCAGCGCGCGCACAACTACATAACGTAATTCGCGGCCCTCTTTCAGCGAGGCTCCGTCTCTAACATTTGTTATTGGTTAAATCTCAGTTCTGGTTAGGTATCACCAGTGTCGTAGAACATTTAAGTTAACCGAGACTTTAAATGTTTTCAGTATATCAGAAGAAAAAAATTGACGGAAAACAGGAGCCATAATCGGGGACGGAGACCGTAAGCGCGCGCCATTTCTAGTATTGGGGTTGTACCCATGATATGGGACAATAATTCTATTTTTAGAACAAATTGCGCCATCGCCTGATGCACACGCGCGTACATGCTGCGAGGATTTTTGCGGATGTCGCGCGGGGGAAATGGCGTCCGAAATTCCCGAAATTTTGTCATGTTTTTGGCCCACAACTCAACGCGTTTACATCCGTTGGAATTTTGCTTAAGTATTTTCGTCGTAAGCTGCTCTAGTTTGAGTGAAGTATCGAATTTAGGTATGTTCCGCTTTAAGCTTAGATATGATATCGCTGAC
>Ga0126338_10000205_pt1 | contig 26781 bp, 15 predicted proteins | sample OrbCmetagenome_2_FD_92529 | JGI IMG/M metagenome (GOLD analysis project Ga0126338, IMG submission 92529) | Coral microbial communities from Petempiche,Puerto Morelos, Mexico - Orbicella C C metagenome | ecosystem: Host-associated > Invertebrates > Cnidaria > Coral | place: Petempiche,Puerto... | reverse complement strand
GGGGGGAAGTGTTGCGTGACAACCCTATAACGCAAAGAACCCAGCAATTCTCAGATTTTTCTTTGTTACCGAAAGAACCCAGTTAAATGCAGCACATGTAGTAAGTAAAAAAAAAATTGCGATGGAATGTGGAATGGCTTTCTCAGAGATCCGCCATTTCTCGAGAACCACTCAATTGAATTCACAAAATTTGGCATGAAAATAGTTCAGGGAGTAAGTAATCGGAAGATGGAAAAAATTGAAATTTAACAAAGGAAATTCTAGATATTCCAGTTCACATTCTACAAGGGATAATTAAAGAGCTCTCTGTTAAACTTATTAAAATAGGGTTAACTTGTGAGCAACATTACAAGCTTGCTGCATGCAAATGATAAAGAAAATCCAATGACTAGATTTTCTGCAAACAAACAAAACCGATTTTAAAGGCCTGTTTATATTCATTCATGTTGCCATAGCAATGGCATATACGAAAAAACAAAGTTTGTTTTGTTCGCTTGTGTGTTGCCATTTTTGGCGACCGAAGGATCGTTGGTTTTAGAGAAAAAGGTGAACGAAACACAGGTATCAAAAACTGTGTTCAGCCATTTTAACACAAAGCTCACTTGTGACTTAAGTAAATCAATTATCACGACTCAGTTTGAACTTTTTTTGTTCTTTATTAACTGTTTTTGTTTTGTTCTAGTTTTTTTTGGTAGTTTTCTTTTACTTGTAGTTTTGCATTAAGTGTACATTTACATTAACTACAACCATCACGAACTGCAATTCTGACGGGACAAGTAATTACTGTATTTGTGATATTTTTTCTTATTTTCTTATCTCCTCTAACTTGTAAATTTTTTTGCTTTTTCTTTTTTTTTTAATTTTTGTTTGCTGTTGCAGAATGTCAAACATAATTATTCACTAGCTTCAAGCTAAAATGCTGTCTATTGGGGTAGACAATTTTTCTGTTAATTATGAAGTTATTTTGAATTCTGTGATTCTGCCAGAATTTTACAACACTGAAGTTAACTTGACTATAACTGAAGCCATCCAAGCAACTATCAGAAACAATCACATTCATTGCGTAGGATATATAAGTACACAAGGCCAAGCCAAAACATTCTAGAAGCACGAGAGTAAACCCAATGAAAAGCTTATGGATGTAGGCAATATATTTGAAATTACATTATTTTGAAGTATTGTCTACGGAATATTTAACAGAAAACACAAGGTTGCTTCTAATCTAACTCTTAATCATCAAAAATTTAACAGTTTAATATTATCTTTAAGTCCTCTACTAAACATTTTAAACTACAAAAAAAGAGTAAAAAATGTAGATAATCCAGCTATCATTAGTGCATCCACTCTTTCTTATTAAAACTTGTCAAATTACAGGAACACAAGACAAAGAATTACCTTGTAATTTCCAACAATACACACAAAACAATAAATTCACTCCTCTACCACTAACACCTTTCTGTTGTTAGTCAGTATTAACAAGATCTCTCAGTAACAGACAGTTACAGTGAAAATGGTTTGCTTGCTTTCTTCTGACACTTTTTAATCAGCTATGGCAGAATTCAGTATTATAAGGTCTTTGAAAAAACTCCTTTGTTAGGATCAATGCAATCAGGAACATATAAAAGCTATAAATAAGGTAAAAATTGTTCATTCATTCAAACTTTTAGGTTCATTAGATCTTCTATAAATGCCAGCTTATGGGATATCTTGAACCTGTGGTCCTTAATTAGTTGTAGAAGTGTTGACTGCTGGGGGCTTAGTACATGAACACTTGCTTTCTGCATCCTTTATCCAATTAAGAATGTGGCTGCAATGACAATTCAGTTGCCCGCAATGGCGCAATATGGTCAATTCTCTCTTTGAACACAACTTCAGCTCATTGTTCCTTCAAACTCTGCCATAATGTCACTTTGTTGGTTCATATCAATTGTTCCAGCCAGCTGTGGATAACACAGATACAGGAAAATTGCAAGTGATTAGTTACAAATGCATACTCTTTCCACCTCAAGCAAGTAATTTGCTGTATGTGTGAGGCAGGTATGAAAGTGTGTTGACTGTACATTGAAGGCTCTTCATATAATGTAAAAGATGAGCATTTTTACGGTGTACAAATGTAAAAATACTCTTTCTTGTCAATATAAATAACCCTCATTCTATGGTCACTAAAAAACATTTATTATATGGCTGTCTCACAAGGACTGGGAACTACCGAATTCATGAATTTGATTGGCTGAAATTGATATTGAAAGCAGACTAGATTTTCCCATCTAGACCGGCATCTAGACTGGTTACATTTTGCGGTGAAAAAGTTTCAAACTAAAATGCAAAAATATTGACTATTTTCTTCTAACAATATTTATTTATGCAAGTGCCAAACTGAGCCTGATGATGAAAAAAGTATAGAGGACGAGCAAACTTTGGCCAAATTAAGTTTGGGTCATCACCGTTCGCAAGCAAAGTGTCAGCTTGTACAACCCAGTTACATTAAACGAATTAAATTTTTCTTGTTTGCCATATAATAAACATCTTATTAACCGAGCTTAGTCAGTCTGTATGGGAGAATCTTGACCGAGGTCACGTGTGCAGACCTCACTGCGTTCGTTCTGTTCTCACGACCTAGGTCAAGATTCTCCCATACAGACCTCCTGCTCGGTTAATAAGAGCTAAACAAAAAATATCTCGAGTGTACATGGTTCAAGAGTTGTCACTGTAATATCAATTACTGATTTCTTTTAATTTGTCATCTGTTCGGCAACCTAAGGTAAGTCAAATTTGTTCAAGATGATATCTTGTATGGAGACAATATGAAGTTGTACCAACTGGTGTTGTTGGCTGGCTAGAATAGTTGTGCACGAAACATCAGTTAGAAAATTTTTGACATGTCACAGATGACTTTGGTGGTCAGAAATTTTCTTACTTAAAAACAATAATATTGAGATTATCTGACACAATAAGGAGGCATCTCCAACCTATTTGTCTAACATCCCACCAGAACACTATGCTTAAGATGTTCTGGTACTGAACGTTGGACAGGTCTTGTGTGAGAAAGTTGTGTGTGCCTAGAGAAAAAGTTATTATATTTTCACTTACAGCTTCTCTTTTGCGCCGTTCAGCTTCTCTCATTCGTTCTCTCTTCATCTTCTCCATTTGCTTGGCATGCTCTTGCTCTTTATTTTGCCTAGCTTGCTCCAAAGCATCATCTTCTTCTTTTTCCCTAATGTTTACATATATAACAGCACCTCTTGTTACAAGTAGACGAAAAAACAATAACACAACTAGAGAAAGTTCAGAGACCATCAGTTCCAGCTAGTTAAGCTCTTGTTTTACAGGGTAAATCTACCAGGTGTACAATAACACTTTACCTTGAGCAACTGCGTGGGATAGGTAACACTGTTAATAACTATAAATTGAGAGGCATGAATGACTTTTCTCCAAAACGGTATAACAGTGAACTTGGTACAAATAGCACAAGGTATAGGGGCCCTATCATATAGAATGCCATCCCTAAAGTAATCAGGGACGCTTCATTCTTGCAACTTTTTTATGGAAGACTTAAAAATGGCTCCAGGTCTCTAGACCATATCCGATTTGAAAAAAATTGAAAAAAGCGGCATGTTTGATTAGTTCTAAAAACCTGGATTTTTATATTTTTAAGATTTGCTTTGTATAAATATTAGGATAGTTGGATTTTATGCCAGGTCCACATCAGCCCCAAGGTTGGCATATTTGACCTGCCCTATCAAAAAGTATATGCATGTGTGTACCTTTTTCTTTCCTCAGCTTGGCGCAACTTTTCAATTTCTGCTCGTTCCTGTTGTTGGCGTCTCTGTTCCTCTTCAGCTTTCAAGTTTTTCTCCTGTTAGATATCAAGATAAAGATAAAGGTTTAAAAACTCCAAAAAAAAGCTGCAAGACATGTTAGTAACATTCTGGATTACAAAATTACTGTTCAAAATGAAAAAACAACAACTGCAAGATGTTGGGAATGATTAAATCAAAACTGTTCACAAAATAGCTTCCAAACACAGTGAGAGGATGATGAACGTCTTGCCAGACAATACCAAACAAGTTTAATCATTCCTGTTACTACTACTGACAACACATACAAGACCTCGTCTCTAGCATGTACAGTTTCACAATTTTTTGTTTTGGTACTGTCTCAAGACTCAGATTCAAAACTGTTTTGATTTGTAACTTACCCGTTCCTCCTTGTCCCTTGCTTGCTGACGAAACTTTTCAAAGCTGCTTGCAGATGACACAGGACGGGACAGAGATGAACCTGAACTACTCAAACTGGACCAAGACGGTACTTGACGAATTGCCTTGGGGGCCAAATCCTGAAAAACAAACTTAATGATTACCACATGAAGTGCTAAATCACACTTCAGTTTCAGAATTCTGCAATTCTTGGTCTGGGCCTTGCTTGGAATTTCAAATCAGAGACAAGTGACGATAATCAAAAACCATAGGATATTTTCTTGATCAACTACCAATTTCTCATAACTTGCATGGCAAAAGTAAGGGGAATCAACTTTTGATCTTTCAAGTTATTACATACCTTCTTTGTAGCTTGATTTTCATTCCTTTGCCCTAGAAAGAGAATAATACAAAAATCATTAAACCTCGATCCTCAAAGGAAATCCCTCATGTTTGAAGAAAAGTGAAAAAGAAAATTGATCTGAAAAAATATATATATTTGGAAACTTACCAATAGAGGCAAGAGAACCTGGTAACTCTCCTACCGTGAATGTCAAACCACTAGATCCTGTGAACACCAGGGAGGGAAAGTACTGGTTAACATTTATGAGTAAGAGTAAAATACACTCTAGAGTAAATACTTTCAAACACCATAGAAGTGTTTCATCTTGCAAGTAAATGGGTACATTTGGTGAATGATGAGCTGGTTGGGTGCTACTTAAGTATGGAGGTGGTTCATTTGCATTAGAGTTTCATCTGAAGATTGCCCATCCTCTTAGGTGACAATCAGGGTAAAGATGTCATTAGAAACAAAGTGGTGAACTCGGCAAAAATGACTTGAGGAGGCTGATAAAATTCAGGCCAAAAAAACAGGCATGTACTTCTTTACTCTACTGTTTAGAGAATTTGTTAGTTTCAAAAGGACGGCAGAGCACTTGTGAAAATCAGGTTAAATTTGAAAGCAGAACAGCACCTGATCGTGAAGTTGTTGATTTTTTTTCTGCTGGAGCTGCAGTGGCAACAGCAGTAGGTGCTCTATCCTTGAGCAGCCCAGTAGCTGTTGTGGTACTGACTGGTGTGACTGGTGCAGTAGCCTTTGTTGTCACTGCTGTCCTTGCAAATGATGAGACTGACTGCTTGGGTGTCGTGGTGGTGCTGGTGGGTGTAGGCTTGTGTGCTGTAGAAACTGCAGGTTTAGCTGTCAACTTTGACAGTGCTGAAGGGATGCTTGTCGGACCAACTCTAGAAGGTTTAGGAGGTGCCACAGTTGCTGCAGGGGGATGACTTGTTGCTGGTGTGGGAGGAGAAGTGGTTGACACAGCACTGGCCACAGCAGGTTTCTCCTGAGGCTTTGGTACTGGAGTAGGCTTGGGGGGTGGCACAACTAAAGCAGTAAGAAACAGGCTTGAGACTCCCAAGCTAACAGCTCCCAAGATAATTTTGCTTTATGATATTGAGCTGCATTAATTGAACAGCAGAAAGGTGATGAAAAGAAATGTAACTTCCAAAAAGGTAACAGTGTGATGTGCCGCCAAATCCTCATCATGAACATTAAAAGTTGTGTGACAATCAGTGAGGAAAATCAAACTTTTATTGTGACCCTAATAGAACAATAATTATTATATATTTCTCAAGAATAAGGTACAATTGTCAGGTGTGAAGGACAAAGCAATCTGCATTTCACATTCTTTTGGGAGCTATCTACTCAGCAAAAACCAGAAATCAAAGCTTCACAAATAAAAAATGCTTGGTGGAAACCTGAACTTCAAAAGTCCCATTTTGCATTGCACCACACTGTTTCATTCAAAGATTATCGTCAGTGCATTGTCAGACAGCAAGAAGGAAACAAAAGGTACCTTCTCCAAAAATTTTTAACCCATGCATGAAAACAAGAATTTTGGTCTCATCAGCAATGATCACCGTAATTCATGAAATGATCTCTTAGAAACCTCCATTTACAGACGAGATGATCGACAGGAAAACTTCAAACCATAAAGTTATCACTGCGCTGACAAGATAATCATAGTCAACTGTTTAATTTATGCTTCAAAGTTATTCAGTGATTTTTGGTACAAAAGAAGAATTTAATGCCTGTTGCCATAAGAATAAAAAACTCTAAACATTTCAAGAAAAGATGGGTATCACTAAGACAAATCATTTGTATTACCATTCTTTTGTTTAAAATGCAAAGTGAGTAAACTCTGTCTATTTATGTCGCACTTAAAACTGCAGATTTTAGCATAAGAACAATTGACAGATTCCTGTAAGAATCATTTCATTTACTTTCTGTGGCAAACAGGTTGACGCTATTGTGACAATGCAATCCTGAACAGCTATTTTAAAAGGGTTGCAGCCATCACATTTCAAATCTATAAAAAGAGTCCATTTTAGAGGGTGCCTAATTGATTTTGTTTACATCAACAATAATTATTTTATACAATGATCACAATGTGGATCCAAAATTCTGAACACATCCCAGAAATCGACATGAAAAGAAGCTGGCACAAGTTTCACTACTTCACCAACAATGTATTTTGTGAGAAGAAAAAGGGAAACCCATATTTTGAAAGTACTTACACCAGCTTTTTGAAGAAATGATTCGCTGAACATCTTTTCAATCCCTTGCACACAAGGGTATAAAAACCAAATAAGAAAAATAAAAGTCAGTTGAGGGGAAAAGGAGGCATGGAAAAATGGAGTGGAAAGGATGACAACTTGTTTAAACGGCTAGCACAAAGATGTGAAAACTTTATTTTGTAGGTGAAAAGGCAGTATGGGAACAAGATGACAACTTATTCTAGCCTAAAGGCCTCTTTTCTTTGTCTGCCTTTAAGGTGGTTCAAGTAATTGACAATCTTTTTAAGCTCAGTTCTGAGAAGCTTCAAAGAATAAATCAATATATGGTTTAATTTGGACAACAGTACTCAACCATTACAGAATTCACCGACAAGGAAGTGAGGATGGCTTACAGTGAAAATGGCTTGCAATCAATCTCAGAAATGGGAATCTTTGTTACTTATGGCAAAAAGTTGACAAAATGGGCAATAAAACATCAAGCTTGATTGAGCCACACATTTGTCAGCTTAGCATGTGCAATTCAGCCAGTCCAGTAATTGCAGACTTACAATCAGAACATTCCAGTGTCAACTGCTCCCCGACTGCTGATCAAGGGTAACGAAGACTCTGGGTACGAGCCTAGCTTACTAAAAGTGTGGGTTCAATTCAGATTGAAAAGAAAATGTTTTCTAACTTGGAGTTCCTCAAAAAACCTTCACAATTCTTGTATAAGAGTTTTGTGAAAACGTCCAGTTACATTGCTATGCTAAATGGGTTGTCCTCCGTCAAGGCTGATATACACTAGATTTGACATGAGGAAGCTTTGATGTTCATACACGTGAAATTTTTAAAGGTCAAATGCTGATTTGCTCTTAATTTGTCATGTGCAAGCTTTAATGTTGATACAGAGTCAATTTTAAGGGTAAATGAGTAAAGACTACTCCAAACTGATTGCCATACACCTATTTTAAACACAGTTGAAAGGATCTTGGAGTATTTGGTATTTTCTTTTTTCGTCATCACCTCTCTGCTTCATAGTGTATATGTATCGGCATTGCAAGGAGATAAAGTTAGTGGAGAACACCCATGGGCTTGAAGGGTTTACAGGTGTGTTCTTTTAACAACTTTACAAGAACACTCTTCAGTTAAACTCGACTTTGTAGATAAAACAGATTCAGCATACCACGCTACAAGCTTGCGGTCATGCTTACCACAAACAAAAATAAAATACCTCGGGTTATTGAAATTTCTGAGAAATGCTAGCAGTATGACTTTGATTTTTCTCCTGAGTTTGAAAAAGGATGACATGTCCAAAGACAAAATTTGAGTACAAATCAACATCTTAAAACAAGACAAGGAGGTATTTCAAATCGACCATTTCTTTTGAAAAAATAAGGGAAGGGTAACAAGGCACATCAAATAAAACCAGTAGCTTTAGTTCTGGTAGATAATTGGAATGAAATAAACACATGGGTTTTAAGAGGAGTGTGCTTTTCTAGAGAAGTTCTGGGATTCAAAAGAAATGGTAGATTTGAGAACTAAAAAATGTAAAAGAGGGGAAGCAGACATACCAGGCTGGGTCACATGACTTGCTACTGGTTTGGACGGCGTTGGTGTCGCCTTGGATGTGTGACCAGCAGACTTGTTCTGGCAATGTCAGGAGGAACAGAATGAGATCTGACTCATTAGTATCAAACAGCCAAGTCAGAAGAAATATGAGGTTGTGAAGGAAGTGTTTCAGAAATGAATGGGTGATTCTTAAACTTTTGAACATTGCAAGCAATTGAAGTGAGCTTCAACGTACAATCAATCTCAGTGCTCTCCAATTCTGAAAACCTTTCTAAATCTTTTCTTTTTTCATGTGAAACTGTGCAACTAAAAAGAAATGCAATGTAATATGTAAGACAAAGAGCACAAAATAAATGGCTTCTTTTTAAAAGTTTGCAAGAGTGGCTAATGTGTAGATTAAGGTGTTGAAAGACAAGGAGGGGAATGGCTAATGCCAAAGGAGTGAATGAAATCATAAGTACCTTTCCAGTACTGTGAGAAGTCTTGTGGCTCACACCACCAGACTCTGTCGAACAAGAAACCAAATTAGATCCACCTGACCTGGGGTTACAACCTAAACTCTCCAAGTTACTAACTCTAAAACTGTACAAATGACAAACAATCCAACATGGTAAAATACAAATTTATTTTGCTAATTACGATATTTGTAAGACACAAAAGAATTACAAATGCACTGCCTGGCAGCCATTCAAATGTATCATGAATTTGACGACAGCAAGAGTCCAGTCAGCTCTGAGTTCATATTTATGGGGATTGGAAAAGCTCTTCCTGATATTTTATGACAAACTTGCATTAGCAACGTTTTTACAGATGTAAGTAGTTATGGTCATGTTTAACTTGGTTAATTGTGTACCTATCTACTGAAAACACTTTTAAACAGTCAATGAACGATTTATTCAGCAACTTACAACGACATTGCAAGAACCCACTGTACACTATTTACACTAAAAAAATCATGCGGACAAAGATCATTTCAACTTGGCATCCCTATTGTCATGACTGAAAACAGCTATAATTTTTTCCTAACTAATAAATGTGCAACTCCTTTTCAGCAAATTTTTTGTAGCTGTTGCCGCAAGTCTTTACTCTTCACTACCTGATTCTGAGTCAGAGCTGCTTGCTGAACTAGATGAGCCAGAGCTTGAACTTGAATCAGAACTACTGCTTGTGCCACTACCACTACTGCTGCTGCTTTCACTTAGTCTTGATGGCCGAGGCTCACTGCCTACAACATCCACGACAGAATGATCAGCACGTTGTGAATCTGAAAATGCAAACAGGAGAGATTTTTACAACTAGTTTTAACCAATAATGACTATTTGGTGTCTTTCCTATGCATAAAATTGCTTGGTTTTGAAATAAAAGAAACAACCAACAACAAAACAGGCTCTTTAAGTTTGAGGTATCGAAGTGGTGTGACCAAGAAGTTTTCATGACGCTTGAAGAAGACAATAACTAATTGGGCCACAAAATGAACCGTAAACAAGTTATTTCAAGATGAAAATCCAAAATAAAAACTTGGCGCATCATTGAAACGAAAGTGACACAACATTAATATTCCAATTCCAATCTTGTTAATTTAATTGTGGCTTGTCTTGTGGAGAGTAAAATTCAACGTTTGGTTTGCGATATCTCTTCTCAAAGCATGCATGTCCCCAAGTCCCAGATAAGCAAGAAAACTAATGAAACAAAATTGTTTTGTTTGACTCCTTGTGCCATACATTAACAGTGAAAAAAGGAAATATCAAGATGTCAAACATCTCTTGTAAAATTATCAGCCTTCACATCTGCGAGAGATAAACACTGCAATGGTCTTAATTTTCATTCACAGCTCCTTTAATCCTGGAAAGAAATTTGATCGGGGCAGATTTTTATCATGTGCTAGGTAACCACTTCTGAAGTGAGTCGCACAATCGACTAAACAACGCGTTAAAATTGTAACCTTCGTCAAACTTCAGCTTAACACTTGATTATTCTTGTGTCTAAAATTTACTTGTTTCAATCGTCATCAAAAATTTAGTTTGAGGACAGCTTACCCGGGTTCTTGTCCATGGGTGAGTAAGGAGAGAAAGTTTATACTTGCCCGAGAGGAAAATCTACTTGTCCTGGACAACTGGAAGGGGATTTTTTTGAGCCCTGTCTTTTCCTTCTCGCATAATTTAAGACTTTCTCCTTTTTGAGTGTTGGGTTAACTGAAATCGTCTAGCTTTTAATCTGCTGTTTATTTTGTCGAAGTGCATGTCGTTATTTCTATCCAACACAAAGAAATTTTTGAGAACAGAGCTTATACAGGTGAACGTGTTCAGATTTTCGGGCTAACTAGCCGGGGTTTGATGTGAAAGTGCTTGAATTTTTTTGTCATCTTGTCAACATCAGGACACCTTATTTCAGCAGAAGAGGTACAGAGCCTTATTTTCCAACTGCACTTGTTAATTCGCTGTGTTTTGATTTGAATCTCGCTAAGCGTGGAATTTCCAAACATAAATCACACATTTGTTTGAGCTGGAGTCATGCTTTGTTTGCCATAACACTGCACCACTACAGGAATATTGGTTACGAAGAACAAAGGCTAATATGTTTGCAAAAACATCTGTCCCTAACACACTGGCAAAAACGCACAGGCCACTTTAAAGCGTTAGGGGTGTGTTAATAACATGCGTGGGATGTTCGCTTAGTTCTGAGCAGTACTCTGCATAACCTGAGCAAGCACTTGAGGAAGTTTGGAGGAACTCAAAAGTGCAGGGCTACATAAACCCTCACCTTAAGCTTATGTTTACAATAACTTTTAATTTCTTCCAAACTTTCTTGATGTTTTTAAATCATGCATGTATGTCATTTTCTACACGATTCCTTTTGAAAACCACAAAACAAACTTAGGTTCAGTTACAGTTTGTGATATACACCAAAGTTGGAAAATTTTACGAGTGCAGTGACTACAAGTTTATTACTTTGGTCTGGTCGAACAGATTTTGAAATAGAAGGCCAGCTCACCTTTCTTGGTCTGTTTCTTTTGCCCTGTGCCTCCAAGCTTGCCACTTACATCCTTGATGAGGAAAAGGAGTCACGCGGTCAGCCGAACCCCTGTATTGCAGCTAGCACATCTAACTTACAACATTATACAAACAACTTACATACATAACAGGAGCACTTTATTTTACATGACAATCATACAAATATCCTTACCAGTATAATTACTAAAAGTACTATTACTACATACCTGAAGTCGTCTTTCAAGCTCCTCCTTCTTTTTTGCTTGCTCCATTTCTCGTTCTTCAGCATTCTTGGCCTTCTTTGTTTGAGGTTTAACCTTTTTTCTCAAACACTGCTGAACATATTTTTCCAATTCCCTCAGTGTTGAAGGTTTGAGCGTTTCAAAGTCTATTTCTATTTCATCTGGGTTCGAGTCCCTCAGACCAGGTTCCCTGGACTGGATGATGTTCACCACTCTTCCTAACTTGTCTCCTAATTTACACAAGAGGAAAAGGGCCAAGATAAGAACTACAAATAGGGATGTTATTATTGTTTTGTAGGTAGCATCATATAATCTTCCTATTTACACCAAGTAAATCAGTTTACATGTGGAAGAAAATTATAGATCCACGGTGTGCAGCAGTAACTTACATAATGAGTAAATTGTGTGTCTCAGGACAACTATTTTGGTAATCAGTAAATTTGTTTCAAAGGGCAACCCATCAACTAAATAAAAGAAATGACATAAAATAATGACTTTAACCAACCTGGAAGCTTGTTGATATCCAGGCTAAGTTGCCTTTTTTCATCGTACGTCATGGGTCTTGCAGTATCTTCTTCATCATCACTATCCACTTCTAATGTTTTCTTTTTAGCAGCCATCCTATTTTTCAAATCAAGCAAAATTAGACTATAAGCAACCAGGCAAACCTCTGTTTGACCCACTATACTCTACTCCAAATTTTACAGAACCTGCCCAACTTACTTGCTATTTGCAGATCTTTTTGATGCCGACTGTTTCTTAGCTGGCTTTTCTGCTTTAGGTTGAGCTTGGGCTGCTTGAGCTTTGGCTGCGGATTTCTGTTTAGGTTGACTTTTTGGCTGTGGCGGGGCCACCTGTTTGGTTTCTTTCTTTGGAGGTTTTTTCTCTGGTTTTTTCTTTGTCTTGTTTGTCACAATAACAGTTTCCCCTGTAAGTTTGCTCAGTTGTTCATGAACTGATATGAGCTGTCAAAAAAGAAGACATTCTCACCTTGAAACATGGTTACCTACTAAGATCTGCATATCTCACTATTTACTCTAACCCAACTAAAAGCTGACAGAACCAGGAATTTAATTGTTAACCTATGCAGCCCAGTTGATTAAGCAGGATTAACTGTACTGGTGCTTTAGAAATCTAAAGGTCTAATCAATATAAAAAAACTATTTCATTAAAAGCATATCTTTTTTGTTTGTTTGTGCTGAAAAATGAGAATTAAAACACTGCAAACTCAGCAAACAGTGGAGTACCTGTTGTTGAAGCTGAGAAAGTTGTTCAGCTCTGTCAGCCTCATTATCCTCAGATGGTGGTGAAGATGATGGTGGGGTTGCCGCAGACTCTGGTTCTGGTTCAGGAGGTTCTATCATTGGCGGAGGAGGAAGTTCAGGTTCCTCAGGCATTTTGGCAAATTTCATTTCAAACACATCCTATCAACAGACAAAAGAGGAACTGATGTTATTGCAAAGGCTAATATGAAACAAAATAAAATCAGTTACTCTACAGCTGTATTTGAGTTCTTATTATCCTCTCTACAGTTCCTACAACACTTAAGTGAAACCCCATTACTGCGCCTCTCAATAACAAGCAGACTCTTAAATTCAAAGCTCAACCAACAAACGCGTTTTTTGCTATCGTCAATCAAATGTTCAGCGGCTCCTCCCAGCTTCTGACTATGATGTCTGAACTGTGCTCAATGATTTGATTTGATTACCGCATGCTCAGCAGTAATTGAAAGCTGGGAGGAGCCGCCAAACATTTGATTGATGGTAGCAAAAAACGCACTGGTCAGTTGAGCTTGGAATTTTAGAGTCCGCATGTTATTGAAAGGCGCAGTAATAAAGAGTGACAGTGTTATGCCTTTCATGACATGTAAGGGTAGTTCTCAAAAATGGCTCTATTTTACACTGCCATCATCATAAAAACTTTGCAGGAAACAAAGAAGTTAACTTCAAAGGGTACAATGGGTCTTATCTGTGGTGTTATCATTTAACTTTATCCCCTCTTTTGGGAAGTTCATCTGTTGCTACTTTTGTTACTGAAATTGGCTCTGGGTAGCAATTTTAATGCAATCACTAGTTAATAACTGGGTTCCACCTCCAGAGTTTGCATGGTATTGAATGGTAAAGTTAAAAGGCACCTATATTAAACAGGATAATTTAAAAGAAGGTACAGAGCTAAAGACTGAAACAACAGTCTGAGGTCTCTTTAACCTCTGGAATCAACAAAGACGAGATATTAGATGATTTACAATGTCACTTATTTAACTTCAAATATCAAATATTAAAGGAATTTTGCAGGGAACATCAAAACAACCTGACGAGTTGTCACAAACCTGCAGTTGTCTTGCCATTTTAACAACATCATGGTCAGGAGGATTGTATCTGTAGCAGTTACTGAACATGAGCCGAACATCAGCAGCAAATTCAGATGAAGAATTGTACTCTCTTGCATCCATTTTTACCTGTTGATGAATTTGTAAAATAAGCTGTGCAAATCATCAACTTAAAAGGTAGTAACACAATTTGACCAATGCGAAAACAGAAATGGAATAAGGAATGTAAGAGAATTTCCTTACTTTAATTGTGCCCATATCCATTGGTTGCTTAATTATATCATGGTAATCATGTAATCCAAGAGTAGAAGCATCAACAGGCTTGTAAAATGGCCATGCATATGCCTAAAATAAGTTTCCAAACAGTTCATTAAATTAAATTAAAAATTAAAAAATGTTTTATCAAGCCTATGGTCATCAGTTCAATGGGTACAAGTGCTTATCCATGTACAGGGAATTTCTGCTTATTTTGGCCATGTTTGTTGCAAAGGTCATCATTAATTTTTTAGTTGGCCATGACCTCAATATAATTATTGTCAATCAAATTTACAGTAATACAAAAAACTTGGAAACAAAGTTCTCAATTTCAATTGAAACTCACTTATGAACCCCAGTCAATACCAGGGCATATTTTTTCATCCAAACAGGGAAAAGCTGTTTTCTACTTTGTGACTAACTTACAGACTATTTGTTGTATCTAACTGTACAATATTAAAGGACCCAAGTCAGCCTCCACCATTTTCAATGCCATTAAAATTATTGATATTGCATGGTGAAGTGAAATCTTTTTGCTTTACTTAAGTTGTGCTCCTAACAGTATGTTTATTTATCTTTAGTATTTTCATAGTGATTTCCTTTGTTTTGACACGCCCCGAATTAAATATAGTGGCCAAACTCTCACATGTTAACAAAAACAAATGTGTGGCTGACTAGGGCCCTTTCAGCTAAGATTGAAGAAATGTAGTTAATAAGAAGGAACAGCCTTTATGATAAGTAAGTAACCAAAATTACAAAACCATCTTCAAGTCAATTCTGACCATGTTAATTCAAACTTGTTCAATAAGAATGACAAACTGTTGTTTACTTACAGCATGTTTCTTGGAAAACAGTTCCTTTATAATGTTACTGCAGTATTTAAGCTGCTCAGACAATGGTTTCTTTTTGCCACGAGACTGAAACAAATATGATATCCTGAATTACAAAAATAATTATAGCAAAGAATGCTATCTGCATAGCAGAAATAGATATGTCACTTAGGGTGCGTTTCTTTAAGAAAATCCAAGATTGGATCCTTAAATCCTAACACGGATTTTGCATTTCTTTTCTAAACAGATTAATCCACGATCACTCAGATCATGGTGTGTCAAAGGAACTGAAGAATCCACTCTGGGCAAGAATTCTTTCCTTTGATGTGCCATGATCTGAGTGATCTTGGATTGATCTGTTTAGAAAAGAAATGCAAACTCCATTTTCGGATTTAAGAATCCAATCTTGGATTTCTTAAAGAAATGCACCCTTACACATTCAAAGCATACCAAGTGTGGATATTACCAACTTTCAAATTCCCACTACCTGCATACAAAAACCAGTGTTGCTAAAGACTGGTAAGGGATTACTTGTTTGTAGTAGAACTGGGCTCATAGTAATTAATTGTTAATTATTGTTAATGGTCATGCCACGGGAAACCTACAAATTGACACTATTATTACACCTGTGCACCAATAACAATTATATTATTATTCCCAAAGAAACCTGTAGAGAGAAAATACAGCACACAAAGAACACTCTTCTAAACCAGGAATGAAACTGTATAACAAATAGCAAACTACGTGTACAAAAATTATTTGTCTCATTTACTTTTATATTGCCTACCACTTGTGGCTCTTCGGGCAAATCTCTATTTGGTTTTTTCACCGTTCTAGTAGACTCTCTTCGAGTTGGTATTTTAGCTGCTTTTGCCTTGACAGAGGGCATGGGATCACCCATTCCACTAACAGGAGTTGTGGGGGTCGTAGTATCAGCCTTTCTCTTTACCCCCTTCTTGACCTACAAACAGATATCATCAAATACTAAGTTACTGGATTTAGTAATGGAGTCCAGTACCCACTCAGCTGTTCTACTGGAAATCTGCAAATCTGATTGGTTGTCTTGTCAATTTCTATTCCCTGATAGACAAGGATTTAGGATTACACGTACACAAAATTGTAGGTTTTGTGCTGTTGTCCTTTAGAGTGTCTACTTAAACAATAACACTACTGAATCTCACTTTCTATGAACGATAGTCAACTTGGCTATGCCTCATTGACTATTCTCTTTTAGTAAAATCTACTGGCATTCTATCACGAATAATGTTCTCTGATTGGCTGGCTACACTACTCACTATCTATTCTGTGACAGATAGTGAGTAGCGTAGCGGTGTGCCCTTGTTAACAAAATGACAGCTGCTTGTTGGCATTTTCGAAGTGTCTGTGAACAGGATTTAAATAAAGTTTTGAACCACTAGTAGACTTATACTAAAACAATTAGATTATTCACTCGCCATTTCTATGCGAGCTGGTTGACTTGGGCTGCACCGTCGTCAACTATCAAGCAATGGAAATCTTGAGTTCATAATCTAATTGTTTCATAGAAAACTCCAGCTTGTAGTCTAATTGTTAATTAGTCACTGAAGTTCAAAGCTGGTTAAGAAATCAAAGTAGTAACATGTTTCTCTTAGCCTTTGCTTTTTTGATGAGTCCTTCAATCTTCACTCTCAGGCAATTAATGTAAGTTTAAAGAGAACTTGATTTTCTTCTTCCTATATTTCTCTTGCATATATCTACAGCAAACAAAGCTTCCAAAGGATTTGAAAGAATCTGATTTCTAGTGTGCTTTCAGAAGGAATATTTACCAACCTTGGCAGGCTGAACAGCCGAAGGTAAAGCAGGAGCAGCCAAAATACCAGGGGAGGGAAGTACAGTAGTTGCATCCACAGGAGTTGGAAGTGCTGTAGTTGCAGTTACCGACACGGGTGGGGTGGCATACGGCAAACTTGTCATTGGAGTACTATCTGGAGCAACTAAAATGAGATGACGAAATTATGTAAATAACAGCCAATTACAATGTAATTGTATCTTTCCTTACTTGAATGCCTCATGTAATCAGGCTTTCGAGATGGTTTTTTAATGTACAAGGACAGTGAGGGGTGAGCTAAGCTTGTTGACTCCACAGAGATATAGGGTTTGTGGTGACTCTAAATGTTGACTACTTGACTTACAAATTCCCTAGCACAGTGGCAAAGATACACAAATTCAGCACACATAATCCACAAAATGTCATTGATAATAACCTGGAATGTGCTCCATTTTAACCGATGTCACACCACCCTTCTTGGCTCTTTTTGCTCCAGGTCCACCAGGCATAGCCTTTTTGTTGGGTCCTAGGATAATTTCGAATTCCTACAGAAAATATAACAATTTTAAAAAACACAGTCAATACTGTTGATATTGCACAACTTGAACAGAGTTATAACTATTAGTTGAAATTAGAAGTTATATGTAGTTCCTAGACAGAATATTTTTTTATTATATGGCTGTACAAGAAAGTCAAGAGATCAAGAGAGTCCTTCTTGACAAATAATTGTCACAACACAGTGGAGGCCTGGCATTATCAAAGAAACAGTGAATCTAAATCACAGATTAACACTATTTTGGGGGAATCCTGACACTAACAACATTGCGACAATAGCTACTCTGCCCTAAAGGATACAATGTATGTTAGAGTATCACTACCCACTCCGAGTACTGCTGGAAATTACAGGGCAATACAATCAACTGACACCCCTGCAATCAATCTTGGTATTCCTGTGCCTCAACTGCCTCAACAAATGCATGTGTAGGTAAGTCCCTATTTCCTACATTTAAGGGCAGTTTTTATTTACAGTGGTAGATAACCTTTTGAAATCTCTCAGTTGTGACAAGGCCATTCATCACCCTTACCTCAGCAGGCATGGTAGCGAGTTTCTGGTTAAACACTTTCTCCAGTGTCTGGCACATGAGGACTACATCCTATAGGAGAAAAGCAATTATATAATGAAGGAAACATTGCATATTTTTTAAAAGGAAGGCATGGGAGACCCCACCTGCCAAACCTCACCCTAACCCTTCTCTTTCAGTGGTCAACCTTGGTGGTAGTTAATGAGCCAAACATCATTGGATTTTCAGTTGTGACTTGTCATGTCAGATTTTCATGAATGTGATTATTGATACATGTAGTTGTTCAAAACTAGGGCAATAACTTGCAAGGAAAGTGAGATGCATGCTGAACTATATATATAGAAATATCTACAGTATTTCACTATGTTACAGCAATCTACACGTATATAAAACTACCATTAAATTATTACTGCTAATTGTATTTACATGGCATCCATGGAAACTGACAACATTATACTGTCATGGTGGATTTCGTAGTTTTAAAACTTACTATCTCATGTGTGCATTCAAAGAAAAAATGATAATTAGTGTATGGTAGTTGATTGGATTCCTTCATACTCTGGAACAATGATGTCAAATGCGATGAACTACTGAATTTTATCTTGATTAAAAAACACCATGGCAACATGCCACAGGTCAGTCAATTTCCATCATTATCACCAGAGCATGGAATATGTATTTCCTCTTTTATTCACTACTTTCACTCTGTCCAAAGTACTATAGGGAAATTGTCCCACAATCTGTTTTAACAAGACCATTACAAATCAAAATGTAGTTTTACATACTGTTAACTGCTCACTTCCTCAAGTCAAAAAATTTACTTAACAAGTGAATCCTATTCTGTTTTGATGACTGGAATATTATCCCAGCAGACTTTTGGACAACAATTATTTGGCTAACAATCAATTCATGTACACTCAGTTTGAAGGCATACTACTAAATTATCTCCACTAAAGTTGTGCTTTCCTGGGGATTTAAATAGCCTTGAGCCACTGAAGAACAAATGCAAATTTAATTCAAATGCTGTCAAAACTCTCGTCAAAAATATATTCAACCTAATTCAATTTCCTCTTGACTTTTCAGCTCAAATATCAAAAAATTTCTGTATTTTCTGTGGTGTGGGAATCACACAAAACGAAAATACAATTGGCAAACTAAAATCTCACCTCTCCTGGTTTATTATAGGTGATGCAGTTGTTGAACACTAGGCGAAAATCATCTATACACTCTTGACTGCAGGAATACTCGAGGTTTTCTAGCTTTCTCTTGATCTGACCCATGTCCATGGGACGTTTTATGATCGTGTAGTAATCCTACAAAACCACAAGACCTCCAGTCAACAACGTCTTGCAAAGGAATGAACAGATAATTTAAGTGTGATTTCAGCGCATACTAACCGGCAAATTCAATTTCACAGTGTCCACAGGTTCGTGAAACGGCCAGGAATATGGATGCCTCCACATCGCCTTCATGATTGTTTTCGACAAATACTGGAGTTGGTTTGTAGTTCGATAAACTTTTGGCTCTTGGCCGGTTGTTGGTGGTTGAGTCATTCCTCGCTACAAAAGACATTTAGAACAAACAACAGTTCGTGTAGAATTTATTTCGGTTTCGCATGTTATACCAAACATCAAATTATAAATTCAAGCTTAAGACGCTGCTCGAGCGAAGGCAACGAACAACGAAATGGATTACAGTAATATTTACCACTGTTTGTTGTTCAAAATCGTCGTACTTGTGTGATAAACGCCTTACTCGCTTCCCGAGCCCCTCGGGGCTCGTCTCTGATCGCAATCCATTCAATGAATCGGCAGAGTTATGTTCATTAGTGAGACCAGACTGTAAAGCTGAGCTGGGCCTAGAGGTGATGCAATACAACCTCGTCAATTTCGCCCTCGAATTTACCCAAGTAGTCTCCAAAATGGCACAAAAATGTGCAGAATAACTTTAGACACAGTTTATGCTACTTTGGAAGACGTAAAAACCTTCTCGTGAGCGAGAAAAAAGTCCGCGTCACTTCAACGCCATCTTACACTGCCAACGCCATTTTTGGCGGTGACACGCACAACTATTCACGAACGAAAATCACAATTCACAAGCCCAAGAACCCAATAATAACCGGACCATACCGTTCGATAAGGTTCGTTAGAGGGTTCTGCAAGCTTTGGATTGTTGGATGGCCTTGCGTTTCCATGCACGGCGAAAGATTCCTCAAAGATTCTTCCCTCCTTCACAAATCCATCCGGCTCGCTGTAGAGCGAAGGCCGCCCTTTTGAATTCTTCATCGACCCCCAGCAAAGAGCTTACAAGCCACGTCATTATTATAAGTGTCACGTGCCCCAACTCAGCGCGCCAAAATGCAAAAGTGAATTTGAAGTTTTTGCGATCAAATTTTCGTCGCACTCTCAGAAATTGAGGACTTTTTCGTATTTATTTTCCAGAGCACTTCTTAATTTTATCCAAGTAGATTCTCAACAGATCTCGATCGTGTACTTTGCAAACAACAAAAAACACCACTCCACAAAAGGGTCACAAAAGGTGGCGTTCTATTTCATTCGTATGATCTATTTACCGACACCCGTTTCCACTTTGTCCTTACATACAATGAACGAGATCAAGTCACCGAGGAAGAAAATCGCTTTTCACTAATTGAGTACTTACAACGACAGAGGACCACAGATCGACATGAAAACAAGTAGTTCCGGGTAGTCGACTTGTCACGCAGCGGACAGTACTTTTATTATAAGACAGCCAGTCATTTTGAAGAGCGAGGAATCTTTTTCTCCTTACCCTTACATATGGTTGAAAACTTGCAGATGTATCAAACAGGACCAAAGGGATATGATGTTGTCGATGCTGTTAGCCCTCGCGGACCCTTCGCGGTTTATACGTTGTCAGGTGAAACAACTCCTCGTTCATGCGTGACATTGTTTACATTTCTCATTCCACCGCCGATGATTCACTGCATTGTGGATGAGGTTTATCCACTAGATCAATTTTTATAGTTCTCTGAATATTTCCATATTTTACCAGAACTTGGATCGCAAAGATTTTTGTTCTTCCTGATAAACACGGAGTAAATGACGTTAAATCCATCGCGGCTGGCTTTGCATTGTTGGGTGAATTTGATCCACCTTTATTGTCTGAAATAACATTCCCGGTTGGTGCTTAATAGATGACTTTTATCCATTTTGTAAAGCGATGTAACTGCTCCAATGATCAGCCAGTGCTTGATCTCTGACCACGAGGAGATATAGATAAACTCAGCTAAATCCCCGAACTAATGAAATCTGCTGAAGAACTAAGTACCCAACAGACCCAAGTGCAAACAAAGTAAACACGCGTAACACTCGATTCCAGGTTCTCTCTCTAGTCTCCTCAGAGACAGGAGAGAACGACAGCCTGCGGGCAAGGTTGAAACACCCTGAAGAAACAGACCAATGGAAGCACCAAGAAATTATTATGGGGAATGATCAACGTGGTTTTCACAACACTGTTTATCTACTTCTTATCTACTTCTTCTTTAGACTTATTTCCTGATAATTTAAAGTTATTTACTAAGAATTATTCAATTTTCACACATTTCAATAATTCTGTTTATAATTTTGACAAATGTTTTGAGGAATGCACAAAATGCGGAATTGTTTAAGTGGAATTTTATTATTTTTGGAAAGAGAGAACAACGAATCCTGTCACTACTTTCAAATGCTCTAAAATATTGTAGTCCTGAACATGGTAATTCTTTTGTTGCATCAACGAAAAATGCATATAATCAACCAGTTACACGTTATTTGTTCTTTTTTCCACTGAAACAAACACCATCTGGACCGTGGAACAAAGTTTTTTGCTAAATCAGGCCTTCAACTTTGCAAGCAAGTTGAGGTTTTGATTCAAGTAAAGCAATTCTTGCCGCATAGTTGTTGCATTGGCCAAAGTTGTACAGTCCAAATCGACCCTTACAGATACTGGAAATGACCTGGCTCCATTATCATAACTAAGGAGAGTTAAGTTATGAGAAAATGAAGGGTATAGATTTCGATCAATTTGGTCTGGAGAAGGGTGATTTTCTTACTTGTTGGAAATGGGGTGTTGGCTTTCCCTATTTTAATTACTCAGGCTTCATCTAGGGATCTGAAGCCTCCATACTTGAGATGACTATTTTAGAGATATGGGTCAGGCCTCACGAAGTATATAGGAAATGGTAGAACTTTGTCTGAAATAAATAAAATTTCCAAGAAAGTGAATGCACACCCTGTCAACCATGCTTGGGCCAAGTTGGTCAAGGAGACCTAGGACAAAATCCTGCACCCATGATATCAAAAGTACAAAAATTGAAAGTACTTCAATACAAAGATGGTGGAGACACCAGCTCAGTTTCCATGGTTTATTGTAGAATTCAACTTTTAATTTCATGTTACTAGGACTAAATTTAATTTAAAATTGTTTTAACAGGTGATGTTTGAAACTTTGGAACTGTTTTATTTTATATTCCTGTATTATTTTTCTCGCTCTAGAGATCCAACACATTGTAATTTATCTAATTTAAAGGATTATTGTAAAATAACAAAAACGCAAAGATAAGAAACATTTTCACCTAGGTGACAGCTTCCTCAGATCACCTTTTCTAAGTCACACAATCTAAAAGCTCGCAAATTTAAACATACTAAACTTTCAGCATTTACTTGACTAAAGAGTTCTCAAAAATTTAGGGTGTGGCACATCTACGGGTGGCACGTACACCTTGCTCATCTTCCACTATTTACTATTAAGTTCTGAACACAAATCTTTTACATCCACGTTATTACTAGTCATAGTCTGTTAAAATTGGTTGCTGAAGAAAAGAAAAAAAATACAAATTAGAATTAACATCATGAATCTTGAGACAGTATTCCACTGTTGCACAACTATGACCAACAAAAAAAACCTTTTCCGTGTACAAAGAGGAGATCCCAAGACCTTTCTGGCCCTATTTGGCCTTTAATCAAGGTGCTGGTGGAAACCCAAAAACTTTCAACTCATTAGGCCTTAAGTATCCTCACCAGTACCAATAAGAGGGATAATTACTAGTCATATATTCATAATAAAAAGGATTAAAAAATAGGCCTTGTAACATTAGTTGCTAAACACAGCTGCTGCGTATCTTGAATTTCTGTGACATGAAGCAAGTAGAGGTATTGCAGCTACTCCTCCCCTCCCCCCTCCCCCTCAATCAAATGGAAGGTAGCTGGCCAACTAGAGGTTATCACATGCATCATGTCAGGTTACCCAATAGTTTTATTAACACCCAGTGACACACCTACTGGGTAGAGTGAAGTAAATGCACAAAAGACCCAGGTGTCTTGCTCAAGAATACAAGTGAGGACCCTGGCAGGACTCAACCTCAAGTTTAACTTGTATAGGATTTAATCTAATTGGACTTCTTGACTGAAAGAAGTGCCCAGACATGGAGGATTAACTCTGTTGAAATGGATTTACAACAAAAAAACAAAACCTTCAACACATGAGGGTTTGGTTAATAAAATTTTATTTTGCCATAAAATTAAACAGTGTTATGTTGCACCACCAACATCTCGCTATAGTGAGACAAAAAAACTTTAAGTGTTTTAATAAGATGAAATAGGATTTTCATCTTCTCATTTCATTTTCATCTTCTTTTCACATATGATTTTCATTTTTTATAATATGATTTTCATCTCTATTGATTGATTGGGCTTCTGACTTGTGTGAACTATTTTGCTTCTTTTATTGTGAATAACAGAGGAACATTTTTACCTGGTCTGAGAAATCTCTCATAGGAGTTGCAATATGGTGAACAGCTGGGCCTTTTCCATAAGCTGTCACAGAAAACATTAAAAACAAAATAATTATTACTGGGTTGGGTAAAGGAGGATTTTACATTGCTGCTCAGAGATATGAAATTTCTCTTTGAGTGTTGAAAAATATTTCACCAGTGAGCACAGAGAACAAGTGAATTATTTTTCAACATGGGAAGAGAAATCCTGTACCTCCAAACAGCCATGTAATGTTCTGTTACCATTATTAAAGAGAGAAACAAGGCATGGTGGAAGGGCTGGAATGTAGCTAAGGCAGGGACGCAGAAATTGAGAAAAGAAAGTGTTGGTTTGAGAAGGTGATGGTTATGTGCCTCCGTATGAAACGAGATGATGATGATGAACTAACTAACTTCAACTAACTACCTTACTAAATAACAAACACCTCTGTCTTTCTTTCCATCTCTCTGTTTCTTTCCACATAAATTGTTTTGTCTGTTATTTGCCTTTCTTTTTGCCTATCTGTGTCTAAATCTGCATATTTTTTTCTGGGTCTCAGTCAGTGTGGTTGCTGTCTATCTGTCTGAATGTATGAAAGTCTGATTGCCTATCTATGTGCGTCTGTCCCTCCTCACCTTCTCTATGATCATGGTCTTTTCCAGTCTTGAGAAACTGCACCACCACGCCAGTAATGAACATGACTGGAATCAGTGATACCACCAACCATGTGTACCAGCAGTGAGGCAACATGGACTTGTTATAATAGCCTGCAAAAATATAATTTATTACAGGAATCCTTGCTGTAAAAGAGAGGCACAATGCAAGTTCCTCTACATCTTCAACCAGGGATATGTTATATACATGTAAATATAAACCTCTGTAAATACATTAATGGCTGAATCTACTCTAAACTGTGGTACAATTGAACCTCCCATATATTATGTTACTGGACACCCTCTGGACAAGGCAAAGAGTCTGCTCAGGATAGGTACCTATGCTAACAGCAGGTTTTAGCCTTCTTACAAGGTGTTACATAGAAAAGACAGTTGACTGTGCAAGGTTAGCAGGTTACTGATTAGTGTAAGTCAGGAGCACAGTGACAGCAGATTAAACAGCCAGGTATTAAACTAATAGCAAACTATTTAGAGTGTTATTATTAAAATCAATATTTCTTGATTGCAACAAATACTGAACTTATAATTAATAGTTAATGCTGTGCCAGAAACCAAGAAAACAACAACTGTCAGTGGAAATTCCTGTGCATGCCCTTTGTTTATCAAGTAAGAAATCAGAAGCTCGATTGTATTTTCAGATAGTAACTGATCACCAGATATGGCATTAGCTAATCATCAATTCAGACGTCTCTCCCAGGACTATGCAACCCAAGTAGATGGCTCAGATTCAAGTGATGTAAGCAGATGTGCACAATAGGAGCTTATATTAATAGGAGCTTATAAAAAGGAGCTTATATTGATTTCATATTATGCCTTCCTCTTCCTCCTTCCTTTCTTTTCTAATCTTAAAAATTATGTTCACATACCATGTAAAATGTTGACTGAGTAGTAAAGGGCTCTGCTGTTCTCCAAGTAGTAATCAATCCCATTGATGCTCCAGAAAGCTCCGAGAAATGATGTTGAGATCACAATTATCACCTTGATCAAAAATAACAGTACAAGGAATCTAAGTTAGACCATGGTAATCCATTCCAGGGACAGATCTGGGATTTGGTGAAAGGGGTTCAGAGAATTGTCTGTCAAAGGTGGATCCTTCTAGGGGGGACTGGGGGCGTGTATCCCCTTTTGAGATTTTGAGAATTAGGTCCTCAGAAACCTGATTTCCAGTATTGAGAGATGATTGTTGGTTGTTTAATCTTTGAAATCATCTCTGTTTTGAGATATTTAAACAACGACTACACTTAGGTCCCTTAGATATTTAAAGTAAAGTAGACTCCATTTAGTCCTTAAAAACTAATTTATTTAAAACGATGTTCGCAGTGCAGCAACATTTGGACCATTTTAGGATTTAACTTTTTAAATTTAAGATTTTTAATCTTATTGTAATTAACATACTTGTGTCTCTCATAATTTTAGGTTTTTAACTTTTATCATATTACATATTTGTATTCACAGTTTTATTTTCTGAGGGCCACAAGTTTATTAGTCTTTGGCTATTAAGTGTTTCACCCTCCTTAAATAAAGTCTTTATTATCATTATCATTATTGTTATCGTTACCGTTATTGTTATTGTTATCGTTATCGTTATCGTTATTATTATTATTAGTATCATTATTATTATTATTATTATAAAGCTGCTTACCCTTCTAATGACATACATACTAGTGGTCCAAAAAAATGAATTATTTGCTGCTGTCTTTTGGACATAACAGACTTCAAATAAATACTGACTCCTTTGAGAAAAGTAGTTTTCTTTAGTTTTTCATGCTCTGGCGGAAGTAAAAATCTTTGTGAACCATTACACAACTCACTAATGAGCTGAATGACAAAGAGCTTCATGGCCTAATTTACGTTGCCTAACCTGTGAAATTCACTGATTGAAAAACGGTCAATCTTGACACCATGTTCAATTTGATAGAAGCATGAATAATGTGTTATTTTACCAAAAAAAACAAATGAAAAGGAAGAGCTTTACTAGACCTGATGAGACTAAAAAGAACAAAATTTAATCAAAAGAGGTAAACATCTAGTCTACTTCCAATATAAAAATAGTGTACCTTCTGCATACAAAGAATAATTATTCCTCCAGCAAGAGCAAATGCAGAGAGAATGACATAAGGCATCCAGTTGTGTTCAGACAAGTATTCTGAATGTTTGTACAGCAAAGGAAGAAAAGCCATGCCAACGAACCATCCCATGGTTGCTCCTGATAAATTTGTAACGAAAAATTAACACAAAAATAGTGCAAAGATTAAAATTTGTTTGTCAGCCGGAAGAACTAGTGAGACAATCTCAGATAGTGCAGAGCGCAATTGATAGCTCTGGCACCGTAGTCCCATAAGTACTCACCCCTGCTTGGTTCACTTCCGGTTTGTGTCTACCTTGGTAGTCTGCTAGGGCTTTTCCCCTTTGCAGTGTGTATGTTTCAAGGTTGTATTTTCATTCAAGGTCCAAAAATTACGTACAAATTAATTACTACT
>Ga0126338_10000204_pt1 | contig 26781 bp, 13 predicted proteins | sample OrbCmetagenome_2_FD_92529 | JGI IMG/M metagenome (GOLD analysis project Ga0126338, IMG submission 92529) | Coral microbial communities from Petempiche,Puerto Morelos, Mexico - Orbicella C C metagenome | ecosystem: Host-associated > Invertebrates > Cnidaria > Coral | place: Petempiche,Puerto... | reverse complement strand
GTGTAGATAGCAACGCCCCCCCCCCCCCCCCCCCCCTTCGTTCTTGTGTATTAATTTTTTTTTCCACATGCAAATATAAAAAAAAAAATTTTTTTTTTTTTTGATATTTTTTATAATTAAAAAAAAAAAAAAAAAAAAAAAAAAAAAAAAATAGCCAAGAGAGAGGAAAGGAGAGTCAAACCTCCCCGTTGTTATTATTGCAATAAAAATGAAATCACTGTTGTTCTAACTGTAGGAATTTTGATACTTTAATTAACTCTTCCTCCGTGGTTGACAAACATAGATGATTGAATAAACGCGCGCTCACGAAAATTTTCTTCTCAGGGCACGTTCTCGTATGACAAAATTTTTTTTCGCGCCCAGTATCAAAACCCGCAATCATCACCATTTAATTTTAGTTCGTTAGTGGATCGTGCATTGCATATTAATTCTGAATGCGAGATATTGAAATCTTGCCGAAGTATTATTCTTCCTCTCTGCAATATCAAAGATTCATTTATGAGAGCATTCGCCATTCGTCACGCAGCGCTTGCAAAATGAAGTATAGTCATTCAGGTTTCTTTGAAATCAAGCGACTTACAAACAAGTACTATTTCTTTTCACGCGCTCGCAAACTCGGTTAGCTCTGTTCTTTTTCTTGATGGCGATCTCTTTTTTTTGTTCCGCCCGTTTTATTAACCTATATTGGTGGATTTGTTTGGGATATAAGCTATTGCGTTTTGATTCTAACTTGCGGTTTCCGCTAGACACCGCAAGAAAACCGTTCCTTCATTGAAACTTGCCTTTTGAAAACTTGAAACGTGTCGCCACTTAGGATCTTTCTTGCTTACACAGATAAGACTGGCTGAAATGGGTCTGCGCATGTAGGCCTATATTGTATTCGAATCTTAAGTGCTTTCTTTTTTGATTTGTGACTAGAAAGTGAAAATGGTTAGGTGGCATTGCGAGATAAATGTGAAACGTGTGTGTACGAACAGCTGTAGAATAAGCCATTGTTGCTTCAGTACTTACTGACGCTGCTTCATTTTTTGATTGGATAAACTAAGCCTGCAAAACAGAGTTTTGAGAATACGATATCTTTGTTAGCTAAACAAAAGGTGATGTTTTGTTCTGATATATTTATGGGTTTCCCTAATCGATAAATACAGCGTGTTTTTGTGCTGAAAAAAATTCATTCGTCAAGGACCGCTCACCACGCACATGAGCAAATGGCGCGAAAATGCGAGGGTAAGCCGGCCGCGTTCCTTCGAATTCCCGCCACACCTGCCTAGCAAACACGTTTATAAATTTTTTTTGTTCGAACAGAAGTTTCGTTGTGTTAAATGGATATTATCTTGTCTTTCAGGTTGCGTGTTTCTGAATTGTTTGGCTCAGTTTGATAGCTTTGGCGTTTACTATAGTATTTCATTGAAATTTAGCCGCCTGGATTTGCGAGCAAAAATAGACCAGTTGAGCTAAAGACAGTGGTCAAATGTCAGAGGTTTTATTTTAATAATTTGTCACTTCAAGTCATGATCTGCTGGTGTAAATAAAAGCAACATGTTTTCATGCTAAATACAATATGATATTTTTATCTGACACGATTCATAGCAAATCTGTAATTCTTTCTCATCTCTGTACTTCGGTTTCTAGTTGTCTTTTGGGCACGTTCCCAAAGCACTTTATATGACTTCCAGTTTGGACAAATTAAACATTAGGAAATTTTGTATGGCCGAACATTTTAGATTCAACCCACATACATGTATCACATGTGTCTGGTGCCGACAACGAAATGAATTGTAGCACAAAAGAGATGTCTGAATTAAAAGAAAGATGATTAATGATCGATGAGTGCATCAAAGGTACTTGATTTTAGGCCTTGCGCAAGGTCGAGGTTACTGAATTAATACATCCTTTTCGCTAATTGTGACTATAAAGACGGCCACTGATGCAAGAATTGTGAAAGCTTGCGTTTAGCGAATTCGCGTTCATGCGTAAAACTACTCAATTTTAAACACGTATTGGGTAAAAACTGAAATAATTTGACGACGGACACAAGTTGGACTCAAGATCTTGTCGTAATACAATGATGTTTTTCCTCTCTTCTCTGTATCGTCCTTGATTCGTGGGAACGATTATATAACAGGTCGTGTTTCCGTTCATTCTAAATAAATCTGCCGACAATTTTTATCAGCGAAACTTTCACCTTAGGCGCTTCATTCACAATACTCCTTTTCATGGTTTCCATTATTGTTTGAAGAATACTTTTCGTGGAATTTAGCGTGGTTAAATTCCAGCTCGAATAAATGCCTTTTGTTTCTTTAGGGATTGTCAATAACGCCTCCTCCCCCAAACTTTTAGATTCCATAAAAGCACGGTGTTAACTTCCATCGTTCCGCTCGGATTCCCAAAGAAATGGCACTCATAAACTTCAAACAGTGATGATTGATGTTTGATTGATAGACGCGACATGCAAAACACACTTCAAAGTGTATTTTTAGCTAATCTTTATTATATCCTTTGATTTGGATCAGTGAGACAGCCAATCCGATGATTTAGTTTGTTTTGGGTGCGGCACCGATGGAATGCTGCAAAGAATAGAGCAGGCCAGCGAGGTCAACCTCAGAGAAGGACACTCTGTGTGTTTCATTATTCACAGAAAGCCTGAATGGTTCGAGTCACGGCCAAGCTGTGTTGCGAAACGAAATTTGTTTGGCCTCGTTTAGTCATGTGATGTTTTGAACGGTTTATTTGGCGACCTTGATAGAATTCAGTGTGATATTTTCCCATATCACATGGCTTGATTGTAAAAATAACATCAAGTTTTAAACTAAAACAGCTGGGTCAATAGTTTTCGGTTGATCTGTGATGGCTTGTTTTACATAGTCAGCGAATCTTGTCCCGACGTGATCGACCTCTCTAACCCGTCTAACTTATCTGTGCGTTCCTTTAAAAAGGTTGTAAAAGAAATGGAGTACCGAATTCCTGTGTTAGTAATTGTCTGCTACTGTTGCATTTTGTGTACTTGTTAAATATCGTGCAAGTTGATATAATCTTCTAAAGAATTGGCCACTGGACAAGAATTTGATTCACAGAGGGGAGGAGAGGGTCGAGTTTTAAAGTCTGCCGCTCAGGTTGTCTTACGCCAGCTGTTCATACACGAGAAGTAACGGCTGAAGTAAGTGCTAGAGGTAGCTATTGACTGGTCCAGACATAAGTGGTGATTTGATAGTGCTGTGTAGCAAATTAAATCTCTCAATGCAATGAAGAGGAACTGGTAGAGGGAATGTTGAATTTATCAGCAACATCTAACTGAAAACTCGAAGGTTTGGAATTGAAAAATACTGTTGCATACATGTCAACTGAAAAGCCCCAACACAGAACTTCGAAGTCCCGTTCAATTTTTATTCTAAACGTTCACAACGACTCAGTGAATCTTGTCTTGCTTAGAATTTGGCGCTACGAACTTTTAATGTCATACGAGTTTATTTTTTGTTTCTCTTTCAGTCTCATTTGCCCTCAATACGAGGGCTAGAAGTGAGTGAAAAATGTCCGCCTTTTTTTCTCAAAATATAGCTTTTTATGCAGTTTGAAAAATGATCTGGGACAAATAAACAGCTATAAACCAGGGCCTTTACTTATTTAATCTCCCCTCCCCCCTCAGTATTGTTTTTTTTTTTTTACTTAATAAATCTTGTTTACAATTTCTCTGCTTCGGTGGAATGACAACAACTTCCGGTGCTGGCACCGTTCTGTCTCCTTCTCCACTTTCAATACAATCCCAAGTCATAGCGTTGTTCGCTATTAAAATTCCTCGCATAAAATCAGCGGCAATTAGTTTGATTATTGGCAGTGGCTTAGATTACCGTTGGATAACAAGCTTAAGGCTGCCAGCTCAAAAGCATTGTATTTACTGAATAAATACCCCTTTCAATTCCACGAGTGGCTACGATCGAAACGAAAGAAGAAAATCGCAGCTTTCGCTTTGCTAAAGAACGACAGACAAAGAGGGACCACGTGAAAGCTCGGCCCAATAGCTTTCATTTGAATGGTCGCACTCTGCGGTTTCATGGTTTCATCTTCTAACTTTTAGAAGAACCTTGTACAACGTAATAAACATTACCACATGAAAGAACTGCTCAATAGCTTTCATTTCAATAGTTACACGTTGTTTCATCCACAGACTTTTGATATAACTTCACGACGAGTCCACTTAGTGATATGATAATGACGGGTCTACTGACTAGATCAGAGTTAAAGACCTTGCTTATATACACTCCATTTTCGAGCCACGTTTTTGTTTAGTATTTTCGCCGTTTGTTATCCGCAAATGAAACGAGACTGCTGTTATCACGCTTTTGAATTCTATTACTGTATTGAAGTTGTTAAAACAAGTAGCGCGAATCACTTTTCCGGCGACACTTCGCTTCACTGTGTTTTCAAGATTTTTTCGTGTATATTTGCCCCACAACTAATTATATACTTAGCCGCAATAATATCGCATCGGTGTGTATTTGATATCAAACTCAATAGCATCTTTGTTGTTTTTTATATTTTTTCTCCGCACTGAATGTTATTTCGGTCGTAGCCCAATACTGATTTCAGCTAAACATAGAGTAATGAAGTGGAACTACTCAAATGTTAACTTTAATGATGCAGTCAAAGGAAATGGGGCAGTATCACCGAAAATGAATAAAGAATCTGTTATGTAACAAATAACATGTCTCGTGTATTCAGTGTAAGAAAATAGTTTTGTTCAAAAAGCAAACATTTTTCTTCCTTTGGATTACACCGTCAGATAACTATCCCAACCCATTCTTCTCATACTCTTTTTCAATTAAAAAACAAAATTTGTATCAGCTTTACTGATTTTCAATCGATAGCTTTTTTCTATGTCAATTGACTTAATTCGTTGGAAAATTCACATTCCAGGCTTTTATATTTATTTTCTTGTTGTAGGTGTTTTCTGTCTTTTAAACAGAAAAATATTTTTCACTTTCGATATCAATTCACGGCGCCATATGAAGTCAATGTACCGCTTCATGGTTTTTGTTATGAGAAAAGAGATTGTTTTTTTGAAAACTAAAAAAAAAAAATCTTTTAATATCATCTTTGCGCGCAATTGTCGTATTTCTACGCCTAGATTGGGTCCAAAACGGTGTAAAGTTATCGTCTATTTTCAATTTGTTTTTATTCCTTTTCAACCTTTCATTTTAAACTATTGCCCATTTCTATTGTTGTAGTTTTGTTTTCTCAAGGGGGCGTTGTTGTATTTTTAAAACTTCTATCAAAAGATCAACGATCCCTTGGACTGAAAACGTGTTTTTGTTGGTAATGCCGGCGACAATTTTAATTTCATTGCAGTGTAATATTGTTACGCTTTAACAAAAAAGCGTGGCCCACACAAATATCAATTTCCTGCTTAGTAGAAAAAAGTCAGAATTAGGGTTATGGTCCTTTCAAACAGTTTTGTTGGAATAACATCGCGGGTTTTTACAAGTTCAAAAGCTATCAGTATTTATTTACACACTGGAACGACAGTTTATCAACGCCCCCAAAAATATCAGGTCAATAAGGAAAATATCAAGCATGGCAGTCTAGTCATCTAGTTTATTATCTCCCTGATGGGCGTGATAACGATGGACGTTACCCCTGGCGGAAGTCGCTGTATGGGCGTGCTTTTCCGTTTCATCTCAACCTCTTTTGTGAATCTTTCATTTTGTTTTCAGCAGGACACGGAGTGATGGTATACAATAAAATCGGAGTAGATAATCTTGACGTATTGAAGATTGTTTTCCGGGTTTGCACCATCATCAGAAGCAACAACAGGATCTAATACAATGATGAACAGTTTTCAGCATGGGGTTACCCTGGAGGGTTTCGCTTTCATTTCATCGAAAAGAAATAAAAAATAATTATATATGCGCCATGGTAAACTGCGGTTATCTGCTGTTGCTATTTTCCCGCTAATTGCTAATTCGCAGGAATCTTGGAATAGATCAAAATTTCTACCGAAGGAATTCTTTGAACTGAATTCGGATTTCTATTTTTGTCCCTTTGTTCCCGTCTTAAAACAGAACTCGTGGCGGTGCTTCAGGAATTACGAACAATCTTTCAAAATCGTCTACGAGCTTCCGCTACTTAAACCTTTTGTCATCGTCGATGCTAAGTTTTTAATTCTAATTCTGTGTAAAATGGTAGAAATCAGGGTTTTTTGATAAAAAAATGTCCGCATTCCATTTGGGGAAAGTTTCACCAATATTTTTATTGACGTGAGTGCTTATTTACTTTCCTGTGAAAGGAGAATGATTGAGGAAAACAACAAGTGAAAAAAAAGAAAACTTTTGGGTTTTGTCTATATCTCCAAAAGGTGGTAGGATTTTGATTCTTTAGCTTCTTGTCCAACGTATCAAATTCAACTGAGCGCTACCCAGGTTACAAAAGGCCGGGTTGTCAAAGCCATGTGTGTGGAAAATATCCAGAATAGAACCTAGCTTTTTCTCACCCAATTTGGAGATATATTCCCTCTTGAAATAGGGGGCATTTTCTTCATCTCGAGAGCTCTCTTGGAGATATCGGAATTGAATTGTGGTCCATTTATATTTCTGTAGTTCTCGTTCCGCTGTGAATTTCCGCGCGTGGTCGTGAGGAACTTGATGAATGTTTTGACTGTCTGATTGCCCAGGCCAGACGAAGAAGAGAAAAAGCTGTGAGTTTTGACAGGGCCTGCCTTTTAGAACGGAATTTAGTGCGCGAGGTGCATAAATGTAATTAAGGGGCCTCTCTATGCAGACCTTTGCAGTTTCTTGCGGAAAATATAGAAGTGAATTAGTACATTGTGTAAAAACGTTCATCGTTACAGCGTTAAAAACTAAACTCCTCTCAGCTCAAAAGCTGTGACATAACAACAGCATGGAGAACACAAAGTCTGTTCCGACGTATGCGGCTGAGATATGCGGCTTTCTTCAGATCCCAACCGAGCGGGCTTCAGTCTCTTCTTCTACGTGCCTTCTACAAGGCCTTCACAATGCTCCCTGTCAACACGATTTGTTACCTATTTCTGTTCGATAATTTTCACCTTTAGCAGTGTGGTTTTGTGGCCAAACCTTATTCACACTGTCGTAAGCAATCAAACTCTGAAAATAGCAAACAAAAAACACGGAGAGACCCTAATGGGCGCAGGAATATTGCACGCACGCGTGCAACTATCAAATCGTATTATGAACGACCGGCGGCGAGTTGTTTTCGTGAAAATATGGCGACAGTTTAAACTTTACCCTAATTTTCGGCCGGAAAAGAGAAAATGACTGTAAATAAAACGCGTGGGATGTCACCGCTTGAAGTGGCACCTTGTTACTCCCGTGTTACAAGGTGGTGCAAATCTTGCTTTAGAGAGGAAAGGATTACTAAAGCAATCTTCATTCAATCACTGCGTGTTTTCGAGTTGTTTTCAATACAATGCTCAACGTAGGCCAGAAAGTCGAAGTTCCTAGAATAATCCCGATTTACGAAGAAGATTTAGTGGTATAACCGAGTCATGTTCACGGTTTGAAGTCGTACGTGAGAACTCAAACGTTGACACTTTCACGTAATGGCTAATTTGTATGCGTATTTTGAGGGCGCAATGATTTGGAACCCTCCAGGTCCTTCGTGAATATTCCGCATGGCGCAATCAGTAACATGCGTCAAGTAACGACATCAGGGGTTTGATATTTAGTGGAATTAGTATTTCGAATCTTTTGTTTTCAATTTCTAAGCCAACATTTATCATTTCAGGACAGAAAACGTCGGACGGGAAATCAAATCCAATCGCCAGCGTATAAAAAACGTCTTATCGTTTCCTAGAAGCCCTTCCATTGTCAACTTTTGATCAGTGTGCCGGAATCACGCTCCGTGATTTCGTCACAGACGAGTAAACAATCTTAATAACGTCATTTAAGATTCAAAGCAAAACAACACCAATCCGAGCTTTAATTTGCTTTGGGTTTTTTTCACAACAACACGACCTCCATTATGTGTTTAAATCCATCACCCCAGGGCTTGATTCCATGCCATCAAAACAAATCTTCGAACTGGTAAAAATTGCTCCCGCCCGCAAGACATGTATAAAACAGAAAGATGTATTCATTAACACACGAAGCACCATACTCTCTACTCTGTATCGCATCAAAAGAAACACGGATAGCGAAACATCAATTGTGACTTACGATTTATTCGTTTCTCGAGTGGACTTATCTTCGCGGTCGTTGTTTAGTTAGGTTACCCGCCAAAATCGAAACATGATTTGGCGGCGGCGGCATTCATCACGAAATCAACGAAGCGCGATTCATTTCATTCATTCATTGAGAGTAATTTGGCGGTAAATTGCTTAAGCGCCCCACCCTGTCCCCTGGGACCAGAAACACAAAGACTTGATTAGCAAGTGAAAGATATTTGTGAAATGACAAGAAACAATCCTTCGTGACGTGTCAGATTAAGGAGTACGGCGAAAGCGCATTCTACCACGTACTCTAGATTTCGCCTGGAATCTCTGTCACCGTCTCGAGCCACACAAAGAGGGTTAAAATTGAATTTCCGAGTTTTGTTTGATTCGGGAAACCCGGTAAACAACGTGGAATAAAATGCATTGATAGATATTTTTCCCCATCGCACGCTACGCGCTAACGCGTCTGTCAGATTACAGTCGACCTTTGAAAGGATTATTTAGCCACCGTCTAGTGTTACACTCCCTCGAGAGCGTTCTTGATCATCAACGTAGAGATCAAATAGCAAAATTTAATTTGTCCTGTTCTAATCTTTCACTGTTCTCTATTTCTAGAGTTAAAATTAAGGCGAGAAATTTCGTTACACTTCTCGCAGTACGTCGTTATCACGTACGACGCGTAAAAACGCTGCCCTTTCTGGGAAATATTGATTTTCTGTTGTTAAAACGTTTACCTTGGTAAAATGTCATATGGATCACATGATAGCAGTGTTTATCTTTTCTGAGCACAGTCAGGGCTTTATCGCGAATTGCGGACGTGATTGGATGGCAGTAACAATCTGGATATTGTTCATTTGATTATAGTCAGACAAGGGGTTACGACCTTTTGCTTACGTCATCAAGGCGTGTCGTGCGTGGGTGTCGAAGAACACTCCAGGGAATTATTGTTTTTCAAGTGGGCGCACGCTCATTGGTTCGTCTTGTCACAAACATTTGCCTCCTATCGCCCAACTGTCATAAACCGGCCCACCTCCTCTAAAACGAATTTTGACACTTGATGTATAAAGCCGAGTGGCTCAGTGCTGGAACGCCAGTTGAATTAAAACCCTGAGTAGCGCGAGAAGCTACAGAAGAGGATACCGATTGTATTATTCGAACGGATATCAAATCTCCGCAGTTACCGGAACACTACAGCAGACTTATCTACACAGGATCACTTCGGGTTGTTGCGAAAATTATTTTCAAGATCATCAATCCAGAAAACTTCACGAATTTATTTAATACATTCCGATACTCGCGATTTTAACCGATCGACGAACTTACAACCAGTCAAAGACCTTAAACTACATTTTCAAACTACCGCCAAGTTACTTCAGGTTAGTACCTTCATTATAACTGACTAATTTCACTTGATTTCACAAGAAGCCCGCTGTAGTGAAAGAAGTATTCTCATAATTCCTTGGTGTGATTTGGATGTGCTTTTTTAACTTCTCTGCCTTTTAACATTTGTTATTTGTCTTGTTATTCTTTAGAAATATCATAGAAACATGTACGGATTGAGCGCTGAACACAACGTTGTCCCCGACCCATCGGTCTATGCTCAAGTAAGCTAACTTTACTTAACTCGTTCAATTATCTTCACGAGTTTCGACAGTGATTTAAATCGACGGTGCTTTCACTCAAATCAAACACAAAGTGAGAAACTGTTCGCCGTTTAGAAAGTTTGTGATTTCTGATTTTTTTTCATGTTTTATTTGGTTTGATATTAGTAGTTGGGGTTTTCCAATATCGCTTAAAAACATGAAATGTTGACTCCGTAAGTTGCCGCTTCGTGTGAAGGAATGCTTGGGCCGCTTAATTGTTTGTCCTAAAAGTGTTAATGTCTTATTTTCTAAACGTAGACACACAGAGAGTCGGCTAAAATTTCTTATTTTTCAAGATATTTTTATACGGTTACTTTTAGAACTTCTTGACTTTTTAAATGTTGTGAGTACAGTTCATTTTTGCGCAATAAATTTCGATGGAGGAATACGTGCGTTTTGAAAACTTGTGATGACTCGGGATTTTTTTTGTTGCGGTTGAAAAGAGTTAATTGTTCCTTTAGCATTTTGATGAAGGTAGTGTTAGAATGGTTTTGTTATGAGCCGCTTTCAATCCATTTGTCCACAAAACAGAGACAAGAAAAAGATTTCACGTTATTACCATGTGCATAATTGGGTAACACATCTAGTCTAAACAGATTCTGCTGTTGTTTTGGCCGCTCTATTAGCAGAAACTTCTGCTCAACGCTAATTTGTATTTGAAAGACCGCGCGGTTTTTCTGTGAAGGTTCTAATAAAAATCCTTTACGCTTTTCTTTCTAGGAGCTGCTTCCAGATGACCAATCGCTTTTCGATTCTTCATTCAACGATCCCTACAAGCCGCTGAAACCAACGCACAAAAGCGATGGGAATTACTTCAGCAAGAAGCGGCCTCTTGAAGCCGAACTCGAGGAACCACTCGCGAAGAGACCCTACGTCCCGAGCAATGATTTCGTCGAGAGAAACTCGCCCTCCCCTGTCCCACAAAATCTTTCGCACGAGAAACGAGTCATCGTTCCAGCTGGTAAGTTTAACAAATTCAAATTGTCAAATTTTGTCTAAGAGCTCTCGACACTTCACGACACACCCAAGAGATCGAGTGTCACTCTAAGATCAGCTGAAACACTCATCGGCTCGTGTTACTCTGTATTACTCGCTGATTGGGTTTCGTAGAAGTATTCAAGGCTTTGTAGGTCTTTATAAGAGGGGGATTTAGGGCGGTCTTGCTTCAAACCGCACCCCAGCTATTTGAGTTTGACCTCGGGACGTGAAAATGAGAGCGTTTACTCGTTAACCGCAGACGATTAGAAGTTACGCGATAAAGGATTCGAACACGAAATCAAAGTTAGTCGAGAAAGTAGCCTTCGCCAAACTTGAATTTCAACTATGTAGAGATAATGTTCAAGATCGACTTCACCGGAAGATGCAAATATAGATTGCCTAATTTTGATAATAAAAAAGAACTTCCCGCTGGGCGAGGGTATCTTTTTCTAACCCAAAGAGAACACAGGGATTGAAGTTATATTTTTGAAACACGCTATTATTTCCTTTCGAGTTTCAAATAAAGCTTGTTTTTGATTTCTTGTTCGTTAAAAAAGTCAAAACTTGCCAAACACACTTGATAGTGCCCTCTTATATTACCGACTTAAAAAATTTTGAAATTCAGAATTATTGCCCAGATTTAGGGCATAAACCCTCATAAAAAAACATTCCCCTACAATTTAAAGTTACAAAGCCACTCAAGCAAGTCATTATTTTAAGTAAGATCTCTGTGTTACTCGACTAAATTTCTGTTTCATTTTGCGTTATTAATCAGATCCTTTGTGCTGGACCAAGGAACATGTTCGCCAGTGGATTCAATGGGCAATCAAGGAATTTAGCCTCAAAGATATCGACGCCGACCGATTTGACATGGACGGAAAACAACTTTGCAAGCTGACCAGAGAAGGCTTTATGAAACTCGCCCCAGCTTACAATGGAGACATCCTCATGGCCCATTTGTGTGTTCTACGAAAAAGTAAGTTGTGTTCTTAACCAATTGTCAATAGCGAAGAAAATGGAGTGAAAATGAAAGGAAAACCCGGTGTTCTTGAGGAAAATTTCGTATGCTCTTCAAAGAGTAGAAGTTTTTTGCTGCGTAATGATGCGGTGGTAGGAAAATAAATTGGATTAGGACAAATCTAATTTTCAGTGGGGTGGAGGTGTAAGTAGATACTTGAAATTTTAAAGTGAGAAGCGAGCACGCAACGTCTTCAAAACTTGAAGTTATTGATACCTTTCTTGTGTGCGTTAAAACTTGTTGTTTTTGACGCAACTTTGTTTACTCACCCATTTGTTCTGTTTCTTTCAGCTCCCCTCCCAAATCTCACGTCTGATGACATCGACAGCGCACTCGCTCCCGCCTCAACCCAAGGTAGTTGAAGAAATTTCTCCTTTTTTTTTTCTTTTTCTCGTTATCTGTCTTGATCTCTTATCCTTTCAAACTCAGCTGTAAAGCAATACCCCTAGATAGCAAAGCTCTTGTCCCCCCGCGAAGATCTTGTTTGTGCAAATCTGAATTGATACAGCTTGAGCTGATTTGATTGAGTTACATGTATTGTATTGAAACAGTAAACTTACAAATATTTTTTGTTATTTTCCTTTTTAGCGACTTATCACACTCCCTCGCCGCCTCTGTTTGATTCAAGACAACACCCTGTTATCACAAGTAATCCATCAGTGGTTCCCAGGAGCTCAGAACATGGTCTTCAGGGGCGATTCAATTCAAATGGTGAGTTGAGATTTAATGTATTTTCTCTCAAACAAAACACACACACGAAGAAAGGGTTTTCACATGATTACTTTTCTTATTGTTGATTCTGATTTAGTTGTTTTTCTCTGTATTTTTCTAAATGTTTGTTTTTTTCTATTTGTTTCTAGAATCCTTAGAGAGAAGCCAAGCTTCATGGACGGCTCCATCTTCAACTGCAAGACTGTCGCACATGAAAGACAGTGTTGTCCCATCGAGACCAATGTCTGTTCCCGAGTCCCAGGCTCTCCCGAGCTCTTTCTCCAGTGGCAACATTGCCAACCGCCCTGAGCCCTCAAGCACAGGCAGCGGACAGATCCAACTGTGGCAGTTCCTCCTCGAGCTCTTATCTGACCCCAAGAACTCGACTTGCATCGCTTGGGAAGGCGCCAACGGCGAATTCAAACTCGTGGATCCCGACGAAGTCGCCCGAAAGTGGGGCGAGCGCAAGAACAAGCCCAACATGAACTACGACAAGCTTAGCCGAGCTCTGCGATACTATTACGACAAGAACATCATGACCAAAATCCACGGCAAGAGATACGCCTATAAATTTGACTTCCAAGGACTCGCCCAGCTTAATCAACCAATCACGTCCGACGCTCAGGCGCATGCTCAAGCCGCTTACAAGTTCCCAGGCTCTGATTTCTATGCCGGTTTTCCCGCTGCTTCCTCCCTGTTTCCACATCCAGCCGCCAACAGCTGTTACCCAATGTCCTATTGGGCGCGAGCCCCACCAGCCTACCCCCAGTCAAGACAGATGTATGGACATCCCCTGGGAGCAGGAATGACGTACTACGCATAGACATTGTACAAAATATACGCGAAAAACAACATAAAAAAAGAACTTTATAAATAAATTGACTTCCTCTGCTGTTGAATTAGCAGAAACATAAGGCGCTCCTAAGAGGAATTATTTTTAACCAAAGTTCTATTTATTTAGAAAAAAAAAAAAGGAAAATACAGAAGCTTGTAATTCGTTTCTGAACGCGAATATTTTCTAAACAACCTTTAGGGATTCGCTCTCTATTTTTAACACAAACGTGAAAAATCTTTATAGACAATTTTTTCGGAGAAGCTTTTCTGTTGTTGTTGCCGATTTAAGAGTTGAAACATGGTTTTGTTACAAAGACTGCTTTCCAAAAACACCTTTTAAAACGTTACCAGACGGTTTCTCTGTACAGTTACTGTAAATAACGAATTAGAGGTCTTTTAGGTACTTTTCTAGTTAGTACATTACATTTTCGTTGATGTTGAAGGCAGCGACTGTATATTTTAAGAGATGCAAACTGCATAAAATATTTATGACACAAGAAACGTCTTATAAATAATATTGTATATTTGCTTATGCGGAGATCTTTATCAATTGTGAAAGAAAACGAAATAGATAATTTATAATATTTTTTACAATTTTGTACGCGACTTTTTAATGTCGCATAATTTGGTGAGAAAAACCGACATCATTGGATGTAAATAAAAGAAATATATGTTTCAACATTAATTCTTGTGTTGATTCTGTTTCACCCCTTAATATCTTACAACTGGCTGGGAGAACCTGTATCTCGAGGCCTTTTCGAAGGGCTAGGTCGAGATAGTTTAGGCGGTTTGGTGTGACTCTAACATACAGAATAGTCTTAAAATGGAAAGAAACCCGGAAAAATACGTTCAAATTAGACGTTAAAATCTACTGAACAGTTACATCAAAGACAATTTTAATCACTGCGATGATCTAGTCCCTTGTTTATTGGTAACTGTTCGCCTTTTAGTTTAAACTCCATTCCCAATTGAATTTCTCATTTCAGAAGGATTTTTATCCATACATCCTCCCAAAAAGTATTTTGGAGTAATGGCTAGTCAAAATCTGTTGTGATGAATTCAGATCAGCATCTTAAATCTCCATAGGCAAATAATTTTGATGAGCGATGAAATTCTCAGAACACCTAGTACAGAAAGTATAAGGAAGCTGTAAGGAGACAAGACAAAGATTCTTGGAAGTCGGGAGTTACGTAGTTCTGGGTTAACGTTCATGAATATTTTAACAACTAAGAAGAAATTATATGCCGGAAATTAAACTATGAAGTTCAGGAGATTGGTTGAGTGTATCAGATCTAACGGTTCGTGTATTTTCTCGTATTCTGCTGGGTGTGGTATCGCAGTGAAGTGATTAACGGTGCTTTTCTCGTCCAAGGGTTGTACAAAATCGTTTTACTGATTCAGTTGTTGATCAAGTCAAAGGATCAAGCTACTGCCGATGTCTATGGAACTTTTTCAAATCAGTGCAATCATTGCATCTATGTAATCACTAGATATGTTCAAGCGATATGCGCCCGATAGCGATCAGCGGCCTCTTTCAAAATAATATTTAAGCTAAGTAATTCGTGCTCGAAAAAACGCCGCATTGTTTGAATATAACAATGTTTGCTTCGTTCGCCACCAAATTAAGGTTGAAATTAAGATACAGTTTCTTCAACATTATTTTTACACGGGCGTATATCAAGTAAAGCCGAGTTTCAGCGGACTGTTGTTTTTAATTTGGCACGAAAACAAATTCAAAGAAAGTGCTAGTTTGTATCGCGTTCACCAACCAATATTTAAACCGTCAAGTCCACAAGAATATTCTTCAAGGAAATCATTTCACGTATCGAAAACACGATGAAATTCTATCACGTACCAGCAGGCCTGGTTCAGACGTTGGTAGAGGGGTTGATAGAGAGAGACATGGGTATGAAATCGATGTGCAGACAAAGCAAATCATTTTGATGAGTTTTGAAATTCTCACAACACGTAATACAGGAAGTATAGGTAAGCCGTAAGGGGACATTTTAGGCTGAAACTCGAAGGTAGATGTTCAGGATAAAGATTCTAAGAAGTTAAGGGTTTTGCATGTAAACCACGAGAACAATCAGTTAAAAAGCTCTAATGGTTAGCTTATTGTTTTGGTTGTCGATTTCGTTGTTTTTGTACTTTAATTTATCTTTTGTCTGGTTGTTTCTTTCTTTACTTTTTTCTTTACAGTCACATTCTGTTATAATAACCTTGCACGTTGTGAGAACGAGAGTTCTATACAGTTTCTAAAAATATCTTCAAATAGAAGAGGAGTAAGTCCATGTCCGCTTGTATTGTGGGTGATTAAAATTGTGATGACTATATAACTGAAACGAAATAAGCTGCAAAGCCGTGAGCAAAGATCCTTAATTGAACGCTGGGACTCACAGGAGATCTAACTAGGCAAACTTGAAAAGTAAAACGATGAGAAGTCATAGACTACTGCAAGGCTGACACAACAACGTTTCGGCTGACCAGACTAGAGTTAGGACTACTGATACGTGCCCAGTTGCGCGACTGACCTCCTAGTTGAGCTGTTAGTTTGCGGCAATTTTAACTGCATTACTAATCAACAAAACAAAAAGTTAAGTGATTTTAAAACGAGGCATTTTCAAGTTACGCGATCCAACTTAAAGTGGCCGGTAGGGACCGGTTATCAGAAATATAGCTCCGCAATGCAGAAATCTGTGTTAAGGTTCTTTAAAATCGTTTGATTTATAACAAGTTAGCGTGTATTTTTATGGGCTCCTTTTTCGTTTCTTTTTCTGTCATGCTGTTTTGCCTTGCTTCTGTAGCATCTTTAAAATCCCCAGACAGACATGCTGTCACCCAATGACTGACAGCAACTGCGCGCTCTGCAATAAATCAAGGTCAGGTTAGTGGTGGCCATTTAAGAGATGCAAATACCCTGAGTGGTACATGGCCGAATTTTAAGCTCAAAAAGATACCACACCTTCACTTAAAGTTTAGGGGTCTCCTTGGGTTGTGTTCTCAGGCGTTAAGACACAATTATTATTCCTCGGTATTCATGGTGTTATTCATCATTTTGGATTATAAATTGTTACCTATGATTTGCTGCGGAACAGGCGTGAAAGAATGTTAACTTACGATAGACAAGCATCGAAGCAGTAAGTAGCGGTGATATATTAGCGAATGAATGAAAGTCGGAAGTTATGTAGTTGTAGGTTAACGTTCGTGAATTTTTTTTCAAAGGGGGTCAATTTGCAACTAAGAAGAAATGTGTTTGAAATTATATGCCGGAAATTAAACTATGAAGTTCAGCAGATTGGTTGAGTGTATTAGATCTAACGGTACGTGTTTTTCACGTATTCCGCTGGGCGTGGCATCGCGGTGAAGTGATTAACGGTGCTTTTCTCGTCCAAGGATTTTCTGAAGAAAACAGCGTTGGACTGATCCAGTTGTTAATCAGGTCAAATAATCAAATTATTGCCTATTTCTATGAAACGTTTTTAAATCAGTGCAATCATCGCATCTTTAAGCACTACATATTTTCTAGCGATATGCTCCCGATAGAAATCAGTGGCCTCTTTCAAAATAATATTTAGGCCAAGTAATTCGTGCACCAAAAAACGCCGCAATGTTTGAATATAATAATGTTTGCTTCGCTCGCCACCAAATTAAATAATGTTAGAAATACAGTTTCTTCAAACATTATTTTTACACGGGCGTATATCAAATTAACCTGAGTTAATTATATGCCGGAAATTAAACTATGAAGTTGCAGATTGGTTGAGTGTATTAGACCTAACGGAACTTGTTTTTCACTGCTATGTGTGGTATCGCGGTGAGGTGATTAACGGTGCTTTTCTCGTCCAAGGATTTTCTGAAAAAAAAAAACCTTGTGCTGAACCAGTTGTTAATCAGGTCAAAGAATCAAGTTACTGCCGATTTCTGTGGAACGTTTTTAATTCAGTGCTATCATCGCATGTATATAGGCACTAAATATGTTCTAGCGATATGCGCCCAATAGCGATCAGCGGCCGCTTTCAAAATAACATTTAGACGAAGTAATTCGTGCACTAAAAATGCTGCAATGTTTGAATTTAATAGTGTTTGCTTCGCTCGACACCAAATTAAGCTAGGTTAAAATTAAGATATAGTTTCTTTAAACATCATTTTTCACAGGCGTATATCAAGTAAAGTCGAGTTTCAGCGTACCGTTGTTTTTAAAATGGCACGAAAAACAAATTCAAAGAAAGTGCTAGTTTGTATCGCGTTCACCAATCAATACATAAACCGTCAAGTCCACAAGAATATTCTTCAAGGAAATCATTTCACGTATTGAAAACACGATGAAATTCTATCACGTACCAAGTTAAACAAACGTGGAGGAGACGCGGTAGAGAGATTGGTAGCGAGAGTCATGGGTCTGAAATCGATGCGTAAACAAAGCTAATCACTTTGATGAATGAAGAAATTCTCACAACACGCATTACAGGAAGTATAAGGAAGCTGTAAGGAGACAAGTCAAAGATTCTTGTTGTTGTACTTTGTTTTTGGTTCTGTTTGTTTGTTTCGTTATTTGTTATGTTTTTTTTTTCAATTCCCAGTCATATTTTGTTAAAATAACTTAACCTTGCTGGTTGTGAGAACGAAAGTTCTATGCATTTTTAAAAATTATCTCCACTTAGGAGAGGTGTCCGCTTGTATTGTGGGTGATTAAAATTGTGATGACTGTGTTGGAGCTGAGATCAGGACTACCGACATGTGCCCGCTTACGCGACTGTCTTCCTACTGGAGCTGTTAGTTTGCGGCATTTTAACTGCATTACAAATTAACCTGAGTTAATTATATGCCGGAAATTAAACTATGAAGTTGCAGATTTGGTTGAGCGTATTAGACTAACGGAACGTGTTTTTCACGTATTCGGCTGGGTGTGGTATGGCGGTGAGTAACGGTGCTTTTCTCGTCCAAGAATTTTATAACGAAAAAACGTTGTACTGATTGTTGACCAGGTGTTAATCAGTTCAAAAATCAAATTATTGCCGGTTTCTGCTGAACGTTTTCAAATCGTGCAGTCGTCGTAATTATATAGGCACTAGGTATCTTCTGGCGATATGCGCCCGACAGCGATCAGCGGCCTCTTTCAAAATGATATTTAGGCCAAGTAATTCGTGCACGAAAAAAACGCCCCAATCGTTGAATTTAATAATGTTTGCTTCGCTCGCCACCAAATTCAGAATAAGGTTAGAAAAACAGTTTCTTCAAACGTTGTTTTTACACGGGCGTATATCAAGAAAAGCCGAGTTTCAGCGCACCGTTGTTTTTAAAATGGCACGAAAAACAAATACAAAGAAAGTGCTAGTTTATATCGCGTTCACCAACCAATATATAACCCGTCAAGTGTCCAGAAGAATATCCTTCAAGGAAATCATTTCACGTATCGAAAACACGATGAAATTCTATCACGTACCAAGTTAAACAAGCGTGGAGGAGACGTGGCAGAGGGGTTGGTAGTGAGAGGCGTGGGTCTGGAATCGGCAGCTAAGATGGCATCTGTGACTCCTTCCTCACTACGCCGGAGAAATCACAGTTTGAAAACGCAGCTTTATTTCGGCTATGCCTATCGTCCACACCAATCCGTCATGAAAATGAAGCTTTTCGAAAACGCTCTTCAAACCGGAAGAATTTCGGTTCCGGTTTTGCGTTTTAGTGTGGACGGAAAAGATTTCTAAAACGGAGCTTTTCGAAAATGATGGCGTCACGATAATCACGTGATTTCCATGCTCGTGTTTTCCTCAAACACAAATCCAAAATGACCGATGATTGTTGCGTTTTTAAATTTCTCGGGCTTAGAATGGATGGAATTCAAGCATTTGTTGCGTTTTCAGAATGTAAACGCCAATTTAAAAAGTACTCGGACGGAGTGTGGGCGAGGCCTGTGTTGCAGCCGAAATGGCAGCTTGGAAACGGCTAGCACGCGGCCTTTTTCTCCATATTAGAAACATTTACAATAATGATGACGATGATCGCAAACGAGGAACTTTACATAAACCGTGTAGTTTACGCCGGATTCTGTATGGGCAATTTCCCTCGAGAATTATAACCGATTTTATTTAAAGACTGCTTCAATGAATGAAAGCCAAAAGGCCGGAAAATTTTGAAGCTAAGCAAGGTTATTTCCGCCACATTAAACTGAAGAAACCTTTTAAGCTATAGTCCCATGATTTCAGAAGGACTGAAACACATAATGACTCACAATTCAAAACTGTTTATTGTTTAGTTACCGTTTTGGTCAGAAACTATAGCTGACGTGTTCTCAGAATTTAATTTGCGGAAAACCACAGAGAGAGAGAGTTGGATAATACAGAAAGTTATCAATAACATGAGGTAGTGGGTCACTGTCTTCAAATGCTACTGGTCAAATTAGCACCAGGTTGTTAGTATAGGTAACTGTATGAATGCGAGTGTAATTAAGGATTTAAACTGCCAGTGATATTTGAAAATTCTCTCGAGACTGCTCGAGCGTTTAGAAGTAGTGCAATCCCCAATTGCTTGAACGTTTACACTATTACTGTTATTATACGACTAAGAAAATGACGAACGCGCCCTGCCTAAAAATTGACGATAAATTGGCCAGCTCTCAGCCAATCACAATTGAGTTATTTCTCAGTCGTTCAATAAAAAGAAAAATGAGTAATTATATTTGCTTCGATACTCGGACCTCTGGCGTGATATCGCGAGAAAAAGACTAATTTGTTGTTCCCTAAGCCAGCAGCTTAATTAAGCTGTTTGACATAAACACTATACATTATTTAGCAAGAGTTAACACCGTACTGTTTTAATAACAGAAAATATTAGCGCGAGATTTTACTGAAGAGCACTTTGCAACATCGTAAATGAGCCTGCGGTATTGTTATTGCTATTTTTCTGCCGTTTGACTCACAACGACACATATAACGGAAACAAAGCTTGGTTACAACTGTTAAAGCTCATGGTTGAAACACGAGAGTGTGGAATTCACATAAAAGGTCTTGAGCAGCTAGAATCTTCCAACCTGTGATTTGTTGACAATGTTTTACTGAGCGGTTTAAGGTCTGACTCTATATTGTGAGACCGTCATGGCAGGAATTCATTAGCTGCAGTACTTTCATGTGATATTGCTCATTTTCGATATTTTTGCAAGCAGGTACAACTTAAGATATGTTGGAACGCCGCCGCCACTCCCACGAATCGACCAACAAAGATTTTACCAATATTTGAGTGCTTTTAATGTCGGCTTCATCGGTCAACGTTTTTGAAGTTTCAAATCAAGTGGGACCACGTTCGATTGAAGGAGAGCTGGATATAGGAGAATTTGCGCTAGCAAGTTTAACCGTTGAAGGACAATGTCATTCGACGTTTTGTTTTGAACCGCATAATTTTACTCCTACCAAGGAATCTAAAACGAATCGTCAAACGAGCTCTAAAATTAGGAAACAAGATGTAAAAGGAGCTGTTGTTGTTTCTTACTATTATGCAAAACAAGAGGAAGTGATCTTAAAAATTTCGATAATATTTCATAGGTACGGTTTTCTAGAACAAATTTTCATCCAGTATAGATCATCCAGGCTTCTAGTTTACACTAGCTGGTGTCATAAACACAAAAGACACAAAAATTTCCTCCCTCACCACCCCCGTGGTGAAAAACCCATCGAGTCAGCACCAGCCGATTTGGCGGGAAAGTTTGAGAAAACCACGCCGTCCTTGTTCACAGTTTCCCGCCATTTTGCATATGGTGCGTTCAAGTTAAAATTTTAAAATACTTTAGCCCCACTAAACTGCTCGGGAAAGAAAACCTAGCCGAGTGAGGATAAAATAAATCATTTCATTTGAATTTAGTTTTACATGAGCAGAAAACCCAAACACTGGTCTCAAAGTGCGTCAAATTACATGTTAATACCTGCATACACTTAAGTTGAAAAAGGTGAATTTTATTGTTGTACTGAGCTATTTTAAAGAGGCTGACGTTTGTGTGTTTAGATATATAATGGAGTATAGAGTTTACAATATTGGACGAAGCATTATTAAATGAAAAAAAAAAAAAAGAATTGGGAGTACCTTGTTGACAGGTTACTTGCTGATTTAAACTGTTGAGATCTTCAGCATTGCTCCAGTAGAGTCTCGATATTGCTTAGTTCAAATTATTTTTAGTAGCGTGGATTTTTGGGAGGTAGGTAAGAATGAATGGTATTGCTTCTTCTATAGATCTTTGTGACTTTTGCACCGTTGTTTTACGATCTCAAAAAAATTTGGCAACTTCAATTTTGATTCGAAATATCTAACTTATTCAAAGAGGAATGGACAACTTGCAAAAATCCCAGCAAACGCAAAGCCATATATAGTCATCAAAGCGGCTGGCAAAAGCGATGACTTGTCTGTAACGGCTTATATTGACAAAAAGCTCTTCGGCAACTTTGCGTTACACCTTTTTGTGCCAAAAACGACAATGACCTTACTTCCACCGAACTGACAATTGTTGATGAAACCATACAAGGACTTAAGTTAACAACAGTAATTACCAAAAAGCAGTTTTGCTTTTGTTCTTGAAATTTTGTTGTTTTGCAAAAATCTCGTTTTACGAAACCACGTCACGTTTCAAATATCCAAAAGAGCGAGAAAGCATAAGGTCTAGTTTTTTTCTAGTGGTGTTGTCATCGAGAAATTGAAAGGTGAATGCGTAGATTCCAAATTAAAGCGAAGTTTCCTCATATGTTTTATATTTTGCAAAAAACATTACGAAATACAACATCAGTCATCTTTGTTTAACTTCAGAATAAAACTGAGGCTGACTTTTGTGTTTATAAACGGAAAAGTCAGGAGTGGGGAGTTTACACTATTGGAAGCATTACTAAATGGAAAAAAAAAATGGGGGCCCATGTACGTAGATGGAACATGACTTTCTGGTTTGAATTGTTGCGATCTTCAGCATTGCTTCAGTTTTGCTTAGTTGAAATTATTTTTTAGTGGCATGGATTTTTGGGTAGTAGGTAAGAATAAATGGTATTACTTCTTCCTAAGATCTTTGTGACATCTGATTTTGTTCTTTAAATTTTGTTTTGTTCCACGTTTAACAAATCGATGTTTTGCAAAAATCTCGTTTTACGAAACCGCGTTACGTTTCAAATATCCAGTCCAAATTTCATATATTCAGTCCAGTCCAAACCAGTGCTCTTAATGCTAGACAATATGTAACCAAAAAAAAATAATAATAGTAATAAAATGAAATGAAAACTCAAGCAAAAATGCCGGACTTGTTGAGGGCCTTTATTTTCAATCAATCCGCATGTTTCGAAGACATACTAAGCGGTGTACAGTCATAAAAGAGTAGGAAAGTAAGATTTTCTTCAAAACAGGACTACACGCAGGCTAAAAATTATTTTTTCCCGTGTCCATAGGTTCTCGTGTACCAAAACAAAGCTTTGGAAGAATTTGCCACCTTGCCGCGCAGCTAAGAAGAGTGTCGTCCCTGGTTAAGTCCAAGCGCACAATAGTATAGTAGACTTTAAGTTGTCAAACAACATTTCAATGTCCTTGGTCATACTTCTGGTTCAACGGAGGGGTTGGCCCCACGCGGTTTTGCGTTTACTATTTATTCATCTGCCTTGATATGATTATGAGAAAATATGGACATTGTTAGCTTCGAACACTAACCTGAGTCACTGTATTGTGTGGCCTGAGCAGAACATACATCTTTGACCTCGTCCACACTACGCCAGACGAATTTGAATACGCAGCTTTATTTCTACGGTTGGGCCTACCGTCCACACTAATCCGTCACGAAAACGGAGCTTTTCGAAAACGCTCTTCAAACCGGCTTTGTATTTTAGTGTGGACGGAAAGCATTTTGAAAACGAAACTTTTCGAAAACGATGAGGTCAACCTCGTTCCCAGGGTCTCTCATCTTACCGCCCACGAGGTTGCGATGAGGTTACGATAGTCATGATATTTTCTTGACCGAGGTTTGCTCAATCACAAATCCAAAATTTTCTCCGGCGTAGTGTGGACGGAAAACATTTGATGCGTTTTCAGAGTGAAACCTCCGTTTTCTCCGTGGACGCGGCCTTATTCTCACCTTGGAGGTATGAGTGGGAACTGGCGAAGTGCCAGGGCAATTAGTAAAAATGGTGGTGAATTTCCTGGGGTGGACAAAGTTTCGAAGTTTTCAATTAAGAGGAGTATTGACAGATTTGAATTTGAGGAGTATTGACAGATTTGAATACTTGCTGATTAACATAACAAGAGGCGCGATAGTTAACGGACATGAAAATTCTACGAATTTATTAGAACAAGTGTTTACAATGAACCTGTTTAACTCTATTAAGAAACTTAGACAGAAATTAGCATTGAAAGTTGTTTGGCGCCTGTAGAGACAAGGCCGCAATCAGAAACGGTGTAAAACTGCTCAAACTAGAATAACGAGATAATTAAAGTTTCAGAGTCGATTATCATCTTATTCTTTAAGAGCCTTCAAGTTATGATGTGTTAAGCAAAATGAAACCCTCAAAAAAAAGTGAAACCCATTTTCGGTCTTAATTAAAAATGTTTCTATTACTATCGAAACTTAATTGTCATTGGTTTCGAACCAAACATTTCTGCTTAAAAAAAACTCAAGCAATTTACATGAATCGAACTTTTGAACCGCAACAAGGTTACGATGTGTTTATCTCGTAAAACGTTTCAGAGGCTATGGCCACTTAGTTGCAAAGTTTCTCTTTTGTAACCTTCTTCACTGCATGTCGCAAAGAGTTTATCCTCCAACAGTAAACGAAAGGGTTCAGCGAGCTGTTGAGGAAGGCAATCGTTGTTGCATACAGATAGGCCGTTTTTACCGGGGTCGAGTATCCCCAGACCTTTTGCGCCAATTTAACGCACAAGAATGGTAGATAACACGCTGTAAAAAACCCGACCACGAATATCATGGCGACTGCTGATTTCTTGTAGCGTTTCATGTTCCTCGTGTGCCCCGTCTTTTGCACCATTTGTAGAGATGACCTGATAACTTCAATCTCTGCTATCTCAATTCGCCGCTCGTGTTTCCGAACGCATTGCAAAATCTTTATGTAGGCGAGATACGTAGAAAACAAACTCAGCGAAATGATCGCGATCTGAATATTGTTGTAAATATCTGGGGCCATGAGAGAAATCCGAAACGCAGCCAGGGCGATGAAAACCATCCAGAAACACGCCACCGCGAAAAGAACGCGCCTGGCGGTCACGATTTCGTTGTAGCGCAAGTGGAAAAACAAGGCAAGACACCTTTCCACGGCCATTCCAGACATCGTGATCACCGAAGCGCCTGCAGTTACATTTCCCAACGACTCGAGCAAAATCCTGGTGGTGCAGTACATATCGAAGCGTCGCGAAATCTCGCCGATCTTGTGAATAACAAAGAAAGGTTGCGCCAACAGACCAACCGTTAAATCACTGAAGGCGAGACAGCAAATGAAGACGTTCGATGGCGTGTGAAGCGAGGGGCTTTTCCAAACACTGTACATCACGATGAAGTTTCCAGCGACGGCCATCGGGGAGGAGGCAATGTTGATGATCGAGGTCAAAATGTGTGCGACGTAGAGGTACTGCGCTGAATCAAAGTTCACGTCTAAAAGAAAGCATCCTTCCTTCTCGTCGATGGATGGAGTGGTGGAACCACACAATAAAGAATTTGAACAATTTCGACTCGACTCCATTGACGAGATTTCACCTCTTTCTTGTGCACGTGAAACTTAAAGAACTTCTTTCGAAACTGTTTCAGTTTCAGTGCTGCATGACTCGTAAAGCCGGCGACGGTAATTAAGATTTCAGTTTCTTTCACTCGGAATCAGGCACATCCAGACACCGGTCCAGTGAAGTTTTTAAAATCTTAAGGATAGCACTTGTTTCGGATGCGTGTTTAAAAATACGCATTCAAAAACAAGTTTTTAACACGTGCCAGGATTGCCCGTCCCATTGGGAGTTCTAGTGGGCTGCTGAAGCATTGTCGCCCCTGCAGCTGATTGGTTCATGGTTCATTTACCGGTAAATTGAAATCAGTCGTGTTAGTGCCGATTCAAACGTGTACATGTGCCGAACCTAATGGTGAATCTCGCCATGATCTCGCTATTAGGTACACGGAAAGTTCGACTTCTGAATCAGTTACAATCGACACAATTGTTTTGCGATCGACCGTGACGTTCTGTTCGACTACGGCAGTCAAATAGAACGGCAAAAGTTCGACTTCGATTCAGACGTCGAACCTCACGTCGGCTCACGTGCCGAATCTAAAGCGTACCTTAAGGTTATGTAACATAAAACGTATTTTACCTCAAAGATTTTGTGTCGAGTAAGACGACGCCATTAGCTGCGAATTCTGAATCAACGGTCGAACTAAATTATTTAAGCGGACTCAAATGCGTATTGCGTTCAGTACATGTAAAGATCGACGTTTATTAGGGCGGAAAATAATTTTGGTACGTGCGTGCAGCAGGCTCTGAAGTTCACAAAGTTTTTCGCTGAATAAAAGGCGACCAAACTTAGGCCCCGTCCGCGCTACGCGGGAGGAATTTGAAAACGGAAGTTTCACTCTGAAAGCGCGTCAAGTGTTTTCCGTCCACGCAACGCCGGAGGCGTTTAAAATCGCAACAATCACCGGTCGGGCCCTCACGTTTGAACGTAGAGTAAGCCAAAATCTGAAGAGAGGAGAAAACGACACAAAATGATTTCTGTCCGGAAAACAACTTTTATACAGCTACATGTATGTCGGGGAGGTTTCAAAATTTGATCCCTTAGGGACCGTTCATTTTTTAGGAGGGAGGGGGGGCTGGTGGGATTTGGGAAGCACCATTTAAAAATCGCATGACCCCCCCTCAGCTTACCAATTTTTTCACAGGCCCCCCCCTTATAGCGGTCATGGATGACCCCCCCCCCAAAAAAAAAATTGAACAAACAATATTTAGATTTCAACTTTTTTAATATTTCTCTATTATTCCCCTACTTCACTTTATTGTGCTCACTATGAAGACAATATTTACAATCCCTATACTACAGAGAGCTGTTGTTTAAAAAACAAATCAAAAGAAAGAGAAGTCAATTTCGGATGTCCTAGTTATGGCTCGCCCTGAGCGTGTGGCATTTGGCCTCTCATTGGCATCTTCCTCATCTGAATTGGTGAATGCAAGAATGACGTCACTTGAGTCATCTCCCCCAGAGTCAATGGCATCACTGTCATACTCATCATTGTCACTTTCATCTGTTTTACTGCTGTCAGTACTTGCCCTGTTGTCATTTTGTGTCAGTGTCCTGGCGTTTCTCAGTGTTGGTTGGCCAGCTCTGAGAGGACTCTTCTGCTGCAAGCATGAATGTCTTACAATTGCCTTTACTTTCTCACTCTTGCTGCTTTTCAAATGCTGCTTCAGCCCGTGGTGGTT
>Ga0126338_10000203_pt1:0-22500 | contig 26854 bp, 23 predicted proteins | sample OrbCmetagenome_2_FD_92529 | JGI IMG/M metagenome (GOLD analysis project Ga0126338, IMG submission 92529) | Coral microbial communities from Petempiche,Puerto Morelos, Mexico - Orbicella C C metagenome | ecosystem: Host-associated > Invertebrates > Cnidaria > Coral | place... | reverse complement strand
AGGCAATATCAGAAGTCGCCGAATGGCGCCTCATTTTGTTACTCCATGTAAACATATCATGACAAATGCTAACTTGTTTATAAAGCACGGTAACACGCATTTCGTTGAATTGATTAAAACATTACTTTGTTTCGTAAAGTTTTATTGCCGGAGAAGTATCATTGTATAAACTTTATTGTTTGGAGTTAATCAAACGAGATAAATTTCTTGAGTTTGTCCTGATTTGGCAATTGACGTTACGTAGTGCTAATCCCAAAGCTACGTCGATTGAATCTCATGGACGTCGGCAAGTTTTGTAAAATCACTCCTCAAAAGTGACAAAACCGAACTGAATGAAAGGTATAACGTTTTAAAAGAATAACTCTGATGACTTTTGACGAACAAAAAAAGTGTTACATGCCGAAAAAGAGAAAAAACAGCCTGTCAAAGAGCTCTGTCAAAGAGACCTTGAAAGAAAACGCAGCGGGCGGTCTTCACCTGTGCAGCGGTAACCCATATGCATTATATTTTGATGGGTAGGAGGTCGGTTGGTGCGGTAATAATTGTTTCCCTTCCAAGTTCGAACGTTTTTTTAATGCTAAAGCCAGTTTTATAACCAGTCTTACCCACTATAACCTCCTCTACAGACTCGTTGTCACAGGGCTCTTAAACCTTTCTGACTACATGAACTTCAAATTTCCTTGTTTGCCAATTCTTGAGATGTTTGTGCGTTTTTGTGAATTTATTTGTGTCAATACATTCTCTGATATAATTATTGACGGCCATTACTGGTTAAGATGTAAACAAAGGTTTTCTTTTAACTTTCCTCATTTGTATTACCACAAAACTCAAAATGGATTCGAAGGAATTTCAGATAGAAACTACGAAATTGCCTGAAAAAAATTACACCACATATTAAGCATTTATTGCATTACAATGTCAAGGCGAAAAATATCCACAAAAAAGGTTTTCGCTTCATTGATGAAAACAAATTGATGAAAGGACATATTTCGAAACTTTCACGAAAACCTTCAGTTTTTAAAAGAAGTGTCGATTTGTTTTGTATAGAAAATACATGTCACCCTGTTGCTTTGAGATATTTGCGGTTTGGGTGTTCAAACATATCATTGTCTGTTTCTTGGTCTGTTTATTTCAATATATCTATTTTTTTTTTGTTTTTAGATATTTATTCATTTATTTAGTTATTTGCCCCAGGAATATTATTTACATAGATGATGCGTTGTAAGTGTATCAAAGGGCGCAGGTGCCCTCAAAAAGCCCTTTCCATTAACATTATTTGTCTCCATTGGCTCTGCCGGAAAACCCATTGGGGAGAGTGTTCGACTAATATATTTATTTTTTCACTTTAAAGAATACAATAAACTTTGAAAAATGCTGTCTGGATACTCTGCCAGTAGCCGGTCTTTTCAGTCAGACGAGTGTTAATCCGTGATCACGAACGTAAATGGGCTGCATGAACGAAGAAGGGATTGGGGCGAGAAGAGAAAGTTTGTCTTCTCGTGAGTGTCGCGCCTGTCATGTCTCACCGCAATCCCTTCTAGCCTAAAATGTCTCGCCTCATATTCCCCTCCTGATTTCGAGAGAAAAGCAGTCTACTAGCAGTGTACTGCTTAGAATACAATTGCAATAAATAAAATGAACGAGAGCATCGTTGACACAGTTTACATTTCGTTAAATATTAAAAACAACATTCGTAAGTGCGATATGGTGTCATTGGTTGATGATGGCTGCAAGGGCTGTTCCCTCTGCTCGTCATAATTAAATATAATTTTTATCATTGTATATAATAATGACATAATTATAGATCAATTTTTGAAGCGATTATTACTTAATCATCAAATTACCAGATCAGCTATTGCTGGTTATTAGCTTAGTATAATTATTATTAGATTTTATATTATTATTTTTGAACATTCTTTTTCAAATTGTTTCTTTTTTCTTTTTTTATTTTGTGACCCCAAACCGTTGACGCGTTAACAAGGTTTCTATCTATAAAGGGCTAAACTTACTTTTCAGTTTATGTTGATCAGACTTAGCGATGGTGGATCTAGGGGTGCCCCCCTTATTTGGGATACAAAGGAAAAAAAAAACGCAGAAGGAAGAAAAGCCGGCAGGGCAAGCAAAACACCCCCCACCCCCCGCCCCGCCCCGCTTAGCTCAAGGTCTAGACCCGTCACTGATGCTACATTTATAGTGAGTTTTGTGGCCCTAGCTTTCATAAGTCTCCAGTAGCCCAATGGTAAATCCATCAATTATTCATCTTAACTAATATGTTTTACGTGTTCAGTTTGATAAAATGTCAATTGTCCTTCATTACCAGTATTTTGAAGGGAACCATGATAGTAACTCGATACGATTAAATCACGTGGCTTTTCCAGTGAAAGCACATAGCGTAATGTTGTGGCCGATGTCTTGGAATGGAAACGTGGCCTTTCGACTGGAGTTATATGGCTGCGAATCAGGTCAGTCTTATACCATTGCTTCTCTAAAAGGGGGCGTTATGTTTCTGTGACGAAGTCAAACTAAACTACAGCTCAGTCAAAGCAACAAACTCGTGCCTTTGCAAATACCTTTAGATTTAAAATTCAACCGGAAAAGATCTATGGGTAAACTTAAGCTTGAATTTCCGCCTGAAAGAGGTCGTATCGTCAAACATATCAGACGATACATAAAATGTACAAAAATATATATTACTCTTACAAAGACTAGTTGGGCTAGAGTATTTTAGGTGATTCTGTTTATTTTTGACAACCATATATGTTCTAAACTTCGCACTGGTTGAGCAGCAGTCTTATATTGGCAAAATCGATCACGGCCACATATTAAAGAAGAAGAAGAATTTCCGAGCGCTGGAAATCCAAAGGTTTGACATACACTTGAAAAAAGTCGGTTTTTCAAGTATCACCTTAAGCAATTCTTTTTTCTCTTCTCCCGTTTTACCCTTCCATGACCCTTCTCGGCTTTCCTCGGTTTTGTTTAGTTCTTCTTATTTTTAAGTTTTAATCCCATATAATTGTAATATGTGATACGTTAATTTTTTGACCAGTTGGAAATTGCCTAAAATTGGTAGAACCAGCCACTCGAAAAGATCTAATGTCTCTTGCCAGTATTAGTTCCCTAAATCGTAAAAATGGAGGGAGCACGTACGAAAATGGTGAATAAAATCAGCAATTACCCATTTAGGACCATTTACTTCGCTCGCGCGTCATAACCTAGTCTCCTCCGCAGCCGTTATTAGGATCGTCACGCGAGAAGAGAAGCGAGTAGCGTTGCGTGAAGACCCTGATAACGGCTGCGGAGGAGACTAGTCATAACCGGGCTGGGTCAGTTCTAGACTTTTAGTTTAAGAGATTTTGGTAAAAAATATTAACAATTGCTCCGCCAAGGCACAAAGTTACAAATAAAATGGGAAAGAAGGATTTCCATCAAAGTATTTTTAGGAGGTAAACGTTTTTCTGCTTATTTTGATTTCAGATTATTACTTCGTTGCGTGGTTGATGCTAGCTGAAACACCATATACAGTTGACTCCTTAGCATCCTGGTCTGACCCTTATCATTTGAGTACAATGGTAGGAGACGTGGAGGATCGGGTAAAGACCAGAACTTTAAATTACATTGACGATAAAAGGAAAAGATACAGTAACCTTGTGTTTAACCCGTTAAGCTTGGCTCGAGTAGTCCGAGTTTGTTCTGATGCTGGCTAGGGTTCTTGTATCGCGTTCTTTGGTGAGACACTTTCTTCTCACGGTGCGTCTCTGACACCCTGGTGTATAAATGGGTACCGGCAAACTATCAGAGCAATCTAAGGAGATATTAAGGCCAATCAAGTTATGTAAGTTTAGAATATAGCTGTTGTATACCCGCTCTTGGACCTGTTCGTGCATTATGCATGGCTGGCAATTATAGAGCAGTATGTCCCGGATGTTTTTACTTCAGAGCAATCACCGACCCTTGTCAGTATGTAAATAGTTTCGAAATAGAAGATGTTGTTCCTGGGTTTTCTGAGAAAATAATGCACTTTTGAGGTCAAGAAAACTGCTGAATGTACTTGTGTTCCGCTCGTACGTCCACTAGCAGTTTTTCTGAACCTAAAGCGTGCATTATTTTGTTAGAGAACATGGAAAACATGTTCTATTTGGTATCGAGAAGTAATACTCCTTGACGCCTAACGCTGTAGAAACCAGAGTCCAGCGCCAGCACTAGTGAACAATCTGTCCTCACCAATCTTCAAGATTACGGCGGAATTTATACCTCTGCCGATGCAATGAAGGCCTCTTCTTTTAGTACACGTTTTTCCTCACGATAACAATCAAACAAAAACTCAGATATGCCAGCAAAACAGAGATTTATTAACGGCTTTAGCTGGACTTTATGATTGAAAGTGTAAGATCAAACGCAATTCCCAAAGCTATGAAAGTAGACATTGCGGTGAAATTAATACTTGAAGTGCTTTAAGTGGATGCCGAAACAGTCATTTGGACTCATTAAATCTAGTTCTTTTTTCTTTTTCCTCTGTACTACTTGTAGGTGAGCGAGGTACTCAAAGACGCCCCTGGGTTTTTAAGTATTCAAGTTAAACATTTTAGGTAAGACAAAATGAAAAAAAAGGTATTTAAAGATATGCTGCAGTCGGTAGATCCAAAGCGAATGCGAAGTGCTTCTGGCTGCCAGCATCCAACATGAAATAGTGCGAGTCTTTTTGGCTGCTTGTGACATAACCTGAGTTGGCAATTACACTGGCGGTGATGTTGACGATGATTTTGATGATGATGATGATGATGATAACGACGATAATGATAATGATGATGAAGGTGGTCATTATCAGCAGCAACAGCATCATCTTTAACATGGACGTCAATCAATATCGGTGACATTTTGTTCCCAGTCATTATACGTTTTCTATCTTTTTTCTCTTTCCGTTTTCGCTGCTTTAGACCACGCTGTGCCATTCTTGTCTTCTTGCTTTCCCCTCCTAACGTTTTTCCGTTTTTCTAGCCCACGGGAGTCCCCTGAAGATAGAGCACTTCTGACGGCTGAGGTCGTGATCGAATGCCTTCGAACCAGACAATCAAGCCTTGTTTCTAGGCTCAAAGAAAAAATGGCGTCGGGGGAAACAATGTTCAATTCCAGATACTTTGAGCTGCAATACACAGGTAAGAACACAGAGTTAAGTTTGTTGGCCAAACTGACAAGGTATAACTACCAGCTCGAATGAGAGGAGGACCTCCTTCGATCTTAGGCATCCTGACTAGCTGGAGAACCTAAAGCGCAATTGTCATACTGTGTAATATTTTATAGAGCATAATTCGTAAGTATATCTCTTCGAATCATTAATAACGAGGAATGAAGAAGCTGTTAATTCGATACTTTTGATATTGCATTTGGCTAAAGTCGCCAGCTGTAAATTTCCATATTAAACAAATATATTGGGTTCACGATTTATTTCTCTTTAGGATAATTTCCTCGGCTAAAGGTCGCGAGTTTACTGGCCAAGACATGCCGAGTAAAGATCTTTAAGCGTTTATTTAATTGTGGCATGTGTATGATATGTATGATTCCATGGGTGTTATCATATACTCTCTTTAAATGTAATGTTATTGTAGTATAAGTGTGAAGCCTTGGAGCCGAATGGCTCATAGCTGCCGGGGCGTATCCCGGTTTCTGTGGCATGAAGCGGCTAGGAGCATTTCTACTCCCCCTGGACGGGATGCTAGTCCATCGCAGGTCACTCCCCCGCAATTTGCTAGGTTTCCACAACAATTCGCCGGTACCCATTAATACTCCTGGGTGGAGACAGGCACTGTGAGAGTTACGTGTCTTGCCAAGAACACAACACAGTGTCCCCGGCCAGGGTTTGAACCCGGACTGCTCGCTCCGGGAACGAGCGCACTAACCATGAGGCCACCACGCCTCCCACGTTATTGTAGTATGGTGTTTGTAAAATAATGTACTTATTAGGTACGTAGTACCTTTGCAATTTGCGCATTTTGAATTAATCTACAATGTCTACTTCTATAAAGAAAATAATTCTTCATGATTCGGCTGTGTAGAATGCTTGCTTGCCTTTCCTTTCTTCTCCAGCTGACCAACGAAATTTCCTTGCCAATGTCTCCCTGAATCTCTCGAAAAACTTACAAGGTGCGAAGGAAATACTGCCAGACCAGTCATATGTCATTGAAGTAAGGATTGCTTCACTGAAATTCAATTCATCCCTGGCACAGCATCGGGCTTTGGAATTCAAATGGGAACTTTCCACAGTAGATGAAGGCACTGGACAATTCTCTCCATTCATTATCCTCTCAGACAATCGATCGAACATAACAGTCAACTCCCGAGAGATTGCTGTGGGATTTACCTATGTCCGTGTATCTGCCACACCCAAGTCCACAAATGGAGCCATCGATTACGACTTTGGCTTTATTCGAATACTTCCTAGTTTAGGGGCCAAAATCGCTGGACCAAAGAAGGCGTTCAAAGGGGGTGGTCCTATCGAGCTACACACAATTACCCACGGTGAACTGCAAGATTCCTTTGGGAGTAAGGCGCCAAATGTGACATTTGCATGGTCTTGTGGAGAAGACAACACCACCACATCCAACGCGTCCTTGGAGTATGACTTACCTTTCAACAACCGCACGAGCACCAAGGGATGTTTTGGCTACGATCCTGGTATTTCACATTCCACCAGTGAGCAAAAACTATTCATAAATCCCAACTTTATGGTAGCCAAGCGTACGTATGTATTGCAAGTGTTGGTGTCCCAAGGAAGCAGACCTGTGAAAGCTTCTCACAGGATATACATCGACAAGAACATTTCTCTTACAATAAAGTAAGAATAACGTTATTTTATTATGTGAAACACAGCTCAAACTACATCTACGCCTTATAGTGACATAATCAACTAATCATGTCATCGACGATCTTTCTCTAGAAAATTAAGAATATCCTCTAAAGTGTGTCAGTGTAGCTTTCTTTGGGAGAAAGACACCAACAACATGTGTACGCTATAAAAATTGATTTAAATGCTCAAAAAGCTTAAGCCTAGCTGGATGCGAGATGCAAGGATTCATGCAACGTCCTTAGCAACTTTTGTCGATAATATTTGAGTTTTGATACTTAATTGGCACACACAAAATTTGTCACCACCAGAGTGTAGAGTGATGACGTCAATGTTAGGTGGGTCATCGACACTTGAATTTTGGCTTCAAAGAAACAAAACTACTAACAGCTTGACTATCTTTCCTTTAGATGTATCTCAAACTGTGAACAAAAAGTTAGCACGCAGAAAAAACTGGCACTCCAGACGCAATGTATAGGAATGTCTTGTCCTTTCCTCACAAACTATCACTGGTCTCTTTACGTCGATCTTCATAATGGCTCTGACTATTCTTGGAAGGAGATTGAGAACCTAGACAACATTTCTACAACTTCTTTAACGGGTCCAAGTTTAGTGATAAAAGGAGGATACATGCTACAAAACCAGAGAGCACTGCTACGGAACAAAACTTACAAAATCCAAGTTGTTGCTTGGTTAGACGAAGACAATTACGAAAAAGAGAGTTACATTTTCCATACGAATGTTCCACCCTACACTCCAGATAAGAATGCGGGATGCTTTGTGGATCCTAAGCGAGGAGAAGCCATCGCAACCAAGTTCACCGTTCAATGCGTCAACTGGACCGACTCTGACTTGCCTTTCAGTTACCAGTTTTCTCACGAAACGCAATTCGGCGTTGTAGTTTTTCACACAGGACGACAACCCAACGTGACAACGGAGTTACCAATGGGCAAGCAGGAGTCAAACTACTCCCTTCATTTACGGTTGGAAATCATAGATTCGTTTGGTGATTACACCGCAGTATATATCACTGTTCAGGTAATATACTTTTTTTTTTTTTTCAAACACCACTCGTGTTGATTTTAAAATCGCATGTCAGTAATGAATTGAATTAAAGCATTTTTTTATAAGGGCATTAAGTGAGGAAACTACTCCGTTCCAGGCACGAATTGCTTCGAAATCTCCAAGAAAATATGAACGCAATAGATGCGGCGGTCATCTCATCAGTGCATTAAACGTAGGATTGACCTAGACATGTTAGTCTCAGAGTGGCGCTTTCTGCCCAGGAGCGTGAATGGGTACCAGAGATTTTCTGTAGATAGCCTTTCTTAAATTGATTTAAAGTGGCAAATTCGGTTACGTAACATTTTTCTCAGAACCGCGTGGAATGAGCTTCTTTGGACGTTGGTTAACTCCGTAAAATCGGCGGTAATCAATGCTGAAAAAATCGAAATACAGAAAACAGCAACTCTGACGGTTTTTTAAACACACAAAAAGGGTCAAATACGTTAGCTTAGTAAGGAAATGTTCCGTAGCATTTGAATGTATTACTATACAGCGCTTGTTTTTCGTCAAAAGCCTTTTTCTCCCCTTACTTTTCTGTGCCTTTACCAACTGAAAGAGCAAAAGCTTTTCTCTTCATTAGTGCCCACGCTAACTTTCAACTCTCCTTATAAAGCACACACGAACTCTTGAAGTTCAGTAAACTTTTGTCTCATCAGGTTACACCGCCCGATGCTTCAAGTATGACGGAAGCTCAAGGAGAACTGGATAACCTTTTCCAATCTGGGAACGTAAACAAAGCCATGCAGATGGCATTTGCAGTGCTCTCTGCGAATAAAGACACAGGGGATGCACACTCGGTAAGCTCATCGGACGTTGCAATTCCTTAATATTTCACGCTAAATAAACTTTCCGAAATTTAAAACTTGACGAACCGGATCTCACGATTGCTTTGCTTGATCGATTTCATTTGAATGGTCTCCCGCCGGTGTCTCTCCAGAGACGTAAAAGTTAAAATCACATTTCATGGCATAGGAGGTCATTACTGTTAAGCAACTGCACACATTTGAGTAGTCCACACTAGAGTCTCATCCAAAGACTGAAACGTTACAACTACTTTAAACAGCTCTCGTTTGAACGGTCAGATATAAGTGTTTTATCCAGACCAAAACGCAGTAAAATAAGCAACATTCAGCATCATATTTTTTTTTTAAACTGAAATCTAAGTGATGGTAACATATCAAGGCTTCAGCAACACACTTGTAATATTCTAGTGGACCAGACTGGAGACAGGGGAAGATATACAATAAGGCCATTGTTTTGTTCCTCAGTTCAAAAGTTCTCTGATCGACAAGATGGAAAATGTTCAGATTGGTAGTGTAGAGCAGGCGACATTAGTCGTGGGAGTTCTTGCCATGGCCACGGAGAACGAAAACGGCATATCTGGCGATTCTCAGGTAAAAAGAATTAATGATATCTTGTAGCAAGAACGGTGCTATGCATGGGTAAATTCTCACGAAATAGAATCAATTGAAAGTTAAAAGAAGATCAAATTATTACACGCAGGTCAGATTATCGTTTCTAAATACGACAGCCCCACCTCATCATATTCCACATCGTGTCATTTCGGTGCGCCTCTTTAACACATAACGTGAGTTTGCCGGTTGAACTATATTTCGTAATTCAGTTTCAAAATATTATGATTTGTATGCTGTATGGCAAAAATTGCCATCGATCCAACAGCGTTTCTCATCATAGGTCTCTAACCATACATCTCACACTTAAGTGTCAGTGGCCTCAAAATTGATACGCTTACAAAATTTCACGATACTCTTTTCATTTCTGATATTTAGTTCGTACCAACACCATTTTTTATGATTGGTAAGGTCACGTGACACGTTCACGCGAAGGGCTTATTTGGGCCGTACCGTTGATGTTTTAAAATACATTTCTGGAATCTACTAGATATATGCGCCCAACAAAGATACGACATAGCAAAGAAGAAAGTATCTTTCTCAAACTCATTAATAATTCATCAAGTTAAGACAAAGTAAATCACAACCGTGAAGGAGGTTTGGGTACCCGGTTTTAATTAGCATAGATTTTGACGATTTTACTTCTCCGTTTACTCCTTAGTTTTTGTTTCGATTGGGAAGACATATCAAACGCTCGATGCAGTGTTCCATTGACTATCCAAACACCTCGAATTTCGTCAAAAGTACTCCGCTGCGTGTCGTATTTTCAATTCTCTTCTCGGTGTTTGGATATCCCGATGAAACACTGTCTCTCGTGTTTGATATATTACTTCTCCAATATCAAGCGATTTGATGCATGTATGGAGAGTACAGCCATTCAATAAGACAGTATATTGCACCAGATATTGAAAACGTTTTTATATCCATAGGAAAAGGCATTGAACTTGCTAGGAAACACGGTGAACTTCATTTCATCTAAAATGTCTAACGGATCCATGGACGCGGACTTGGTACAGAGTGTAGGTACCAGTCTGTTCAGTGGAATCGGTAACGTACTAAGCGCAGCGTCTAGTGAAGCTGGGACTGACGGTGAGGAATCGGGAGAAGACGAAGAAGCCCAACTGGAGGAGGATCAAGCCGACAGCGAAGCAATGAAGGAGAAAGTGAGTGATGCATTTATTTATTTATTTTTTTTTTTACAGTACACTTGTTGCTGCAGATATTGTTGCAGTTGTGTTATTCTTGGTCAGATAGCATTTGCATTTCGACCATGCGTTCGAGGCTAGTTTCAAACGTAAGATAACTGGTTAAACAATTTCTGGTAGCATTTTGCTATGATTAGTTAATTTATTTTTATGCTGGGTTTTTAACTGTTCTGCATACAATAATATGAACTTTCTTTTCAGGCGTTAAAAATGTCTGTTAAGCAATACAGAGTTTACCAATGTAGCAAGACGTTTGCAACTTTCTTTAACTGAACTCAGAAAGCCAAAAAGCCAAGCAGTACTTGCCTAGTGAAAATCAATCGTTAATATGTGAGTTCTCACTGTTTGTAACGGTAAACAACGCTATACTCTGCTAGAGTGTCATTTCATTTTTGACCATTGTCTTTCCAACAGAGCAAGGAGAGGGCACAAAATGCTTTGAATCTTGTTTCACAAGTGGGAGATAGCCTGCTATCAACGAAAGCAGTTGGAGAGGAGCCTACTGTGTTCAAAACAAAGTCCTTGGAAGTTTTGTTAGATCGCCAGCGTAGCGCCGATATGGGAGGCAAGAAGCTTGGAGAAGGATCCAGTGGAGTGGCCCTACCTTCTGGTAACTCGCTCTTTTCCAACAATGAGCAGTCGGCGCCCGAAGCTGTTGACTCCCAGGTATGATGCACCACCGAAAGTTACACAATCCTTAATTTTAATTGTTAGTTTGAAATTCGGCATGATTTGTTAAAGGAGATCAATCATGGCATTTTGAGTTACTTTTGCCAGGTACAAAAGTACCTTTAAATTGAAGAAAACCTGAAAATAATACTTTGCCAAGGTAGCAAAACACCAAAGAGATAATTTTAAACCATAAAGCAGCAAGGATGGTTTAGGATGGAGAACGTTAGTACGGATTACAAACGACGAGCTTGACGAATTAAGGCTGGACTTTTGAAGATGCGCAAATCGTGAAGTAGCTGCTTTAAAAGCAAACGAGACTCCGTTGCGACCAGCAGTCTTGAAGGACTACCTCTCAAATATTCCATCTTTTTAAGTCATATTTACTTCATTTTGCTTAGATGTTGGCGTTCAAAAAGAACCCATTCACATGGGATAAAAGTGCTCAAACAGTCAGGTCTTCAGTGCTTGACTTCAAGCTCAAGGCTAGCGGTGGCGACACTTTGAACATCTCAGGACTTCCTGAACCTGTGGAACTCTTCATACCCATTGCCAGCAAAGAACAATCCTCTGAAAACGACAATAGCTCCGCTGAAAGTTTGTTCATGAAACCAAGCAACGGAACTTCAAATATTCGCTACCACAGGTTTTTGGTTTCATCTCACGACGTCCTCGTGACAATACAAATAAAGCCCGAGAAAGGTGTGACCATGGACGTGTTTGTCAACTACAAAACAAAGCCCACTCCTCACAGTAACGTCTTCAATACAACCATTCCAAACTTTTCGACGTGTACAAATATGACACGGACTTCTTCCGACAATCTAAACTGTTCCTCAGATCCTTACACATTCTCATTTTCGAGTCGCATTTCTGGGCACACTGGTACTCACTTCCTTGGAATTCGATACATTAAGAAAAATACCAAAGCCAGTGACATTGATGCAAGACGAAAGAGACGATCTTGTGGTCCACACCATCGGCGGGGTAAAAGGTCCTGCGTTGATGTCAAAGATGCCCCCACCACTCCTCCCCCGACGCCAATGATTATTATACCAACCTACAACTCTTCCACAGACGCTAATTATTCACTGAGCATTTCGGTCAGCGGTTGTCTCTACTGGTCCGAATCAAAAGAAAAGTGGACAAGTGAAGGATGCCGGGTAAGACGGTATTTACCGAATTTGCTCTTACTTTTAAGGACGTTACACAATGCCGGGAACTTATAAGAGATAGTCGATCTCAGGTATAAATCTTCCGTCCTAAACGCTAAACCGATTTGTTCCTCGGTGTTCTCACTTTTAACTCCTTGGTTGCACTTTGTAAATAGCCAACTGGTCAACCTCCCGCCAGCTAAAATTCTTCACAAGTCTTTTGATTGAGTGTATGTTCGGTTTTCTCCACTTTCTTTATTCATAGTGTCTACAATATAGTGAGCACAGCATCGACGAATCCACCAATCCTTTTAAGTGTTCTAGTGGTACTACATAAAGAAAATTATTTATTTTAGTTTAGTTACTCATTACTTATAGATCACTTCTCTGCAACAGACCTGGTGCAACAAAATCCATCATTCAATCGGTGGACCACCATAATAACGCCGAGTAAAATTGCCTAGATGTATGGGTCTACTAGCATCCTAAATTCGCACATCCAGTCAAAGTAAGGAGATTACGTTTCACGCCAAAGAGGGAAAAATTAACTAGAGAATATTTTTTCTTACTGTATCAGAGAAGTTACCGGGGCGGGGTTTAACCAGGCTGTTGTAAAGGAAGACTTTAGAGAGGATTTCGTTATTTGGAACCACTGACGATTTGGTTCCTGTTTGCGCATGATCAATTCTCTTACAGGTCGGACCAAAGTCAAACTCCAAGCAGTTGCATTGCCTTTGCACCCATCTGTCCGCATTCGGAGGCGATTTCTTCGTGGCTCCAAATCCCATAGATTTCGATAAAGTGTTTGCAGCATTTGGCAATCTGGCCGAGACGGGAAATTTTGTCGTGTTATCGACAGTATGTATTATCCTTGGCTTGTATGTACTAGGTCTCGTACTGGCCAAGAGAGAAGACAAACGAGATGAACTAAGAGTGAGTACACTTGTAATTGATTATTTGCATTTCTTTCAGTCATAATATATTTCAATAAGTCGTTCTTAAAATGATAACAGAAACTGTTCTATTAAGCCTGCAGAAGTCCATAGATTTCTGTAATGTTGTGGATTAGAATCTGCCGACGTCTTCTCTTCGCCAGCTTGAGAATTTGAAAAGCATCCAAACTTGCTCCTAAAAAAGTACATAAATCTGAGCCGACTAGGTGACTCACGTTTTCACTCCTACAGTGTTGCCATATTGCACATATTCCGTTTCAGATTGTTGTTAACAGTGTTGCGCATCAAACTAAGTCAGTCTCTTTACTCAGGTCTCTGGCGCCTCTCAACTCGTGCAAAATTGGCGAGTGTCTGTTTAAAATTAGCATTTAGTTTAAAATAAAAATCAACCGAATGAAAGTAACCCACTCGTGACATGTATAGGAAACCCAATTATAATTGGCAATGAAATGTTTGGTTCCAGGACATCTTATTTTGCCGGCTGGGGTTCGACCGTTCGCTCTAGCACGTAGGAGGTCACCGAAACAAAATTGCCATTCAAGCCTGAGAAAACATCCAGAGGAATCAGGCAAGAACTAGAAAAAAAAGCAACCGTTTTACATGGACGGAGCAAGATGAAACGTGACCACGCCACAAAACAAAGGCCATACCCCATGCGAAATTACTCTTCAAAAGGTTTTCAGAGTTTTTAAAATTGTTTCAAAATAGTAACGTTTAGTCCTTTTGACTCGTTAGGTTGTGGCGAACGTTCTGATCAACGAGAATGAAGGAGAAAGCCAGTACAGCATCTCTATACAAACCGGTATGTGGCGCGCCAATGGAACCTCCGCGAATGTGGGTTTGGCCATTTATGGAAGCCAGGGAAACACGGAGGATATCACTCTGACTGATCCACACGCAGAAAAGATCTTCTTTTCCCGAGGAAGTATCAATAACTTCACCCTTTGCCTTCCGGAGTCACTCGGTTCGCTGGAGAAGATACGCATTTGGCATGACAACAGTGGCAACAATCCATCTTGGTTCTTGATGCAGGTGGTGATCGTAGATCTTGCTACTGGAGAGAAAGTGCATTTTGTTGCCAACAGGTACAATAGCTTACATTTCTCATATTCTCAACTTCTGTCCACAAACGTTCTAGTCTAATGGCGTTTTTATATACCACACAAGTGAATAGTGCTTTTCGCGCGCTCTGATTGGTTAACTCGGAGGTGATTAGCAAGTACTATTCACCTCTGAGCAGCCGGCGCGAGAGATTTTAAAATTCCGACCGCTTGTCACACATAAAATGGCGTTTTGGTACGCTAATTATTCAGCTTGTGTGGTATATACTAAAACAATTATTCGCCTCAGTGTCGGTGAAAGTGATGGATATTTACCTCCACTTCGGTGGAGTTGGTAGTAGTAATCGGTTTTGCAATTTTCGTACCCAAGTAGCAACAGACAGAGACGCTTCAGGGATATTTGCAAAACACAGTTATCAGTATGGACTTTAATTATTATGGGTTTTTTTTTGGGGGGGGGGGGGGGGGCGTCAAATATTCAACGCCCCTGAAGCACAGTATGAGTTAAGACACTTCTCATTGTTCTCGCGGATTAAATGTCACGACTAATGCGACTACCATGGCTGTTGTAGTGATAAAATAACGGTCTCGCGCAATGATCTTTTTGAAACAAAACAAGTCCAGAGTTTTATATTGCCTATATACGAAATATACGAAATCAGGAGGAAATGCATACATATGACAAATACAAAGATCTAAATTATTATTCCAAATTGAAAGGGCTAGCTTGCTGCCCTAAATTTTCCATTCTATGCTTGGTAATAGAAATTTGGGTCAAAAGAGATGCTTTTGCCAGTATTGGGTCTACGCCATCAAACCTGATATTCGACATATATTTATTGCTTTCAGATGGATAGCAGTAGAGAAGGAAGATGGAAAGTTGGATCTAGAGTTACAAGTCGCTAGCAAGAAAGAGATTTCAGGATTCAAAAACTTGTTCTACGCTAGGACAGCTACAAAACTTGGAGAGAAGCATCTATGGCTGTCACTTTTTACCAGACCGCCGCATAACCCGTTCACGCGGGCTCAACGCCTGGCATGCTGTATTTCGATTCTCTTTGCGGCCATGGTAACCAATGCCATGTTCTACAACTTTGGTACACCGCCAGGCGATGTTGTACAGGTGGGACCCTTGAAAGTGAGCCTCACACAGATCAAGATCGGCATCCAAAGCAGCATAATAGCCATTCCTGTCAATGTGCTTGTCGTTACTATCTTCAGGCAGTTAAAAGCGCGAGATGCAGGTAAACCCGAAGGAGGGGGAGGTAAAAGTCAAGGGTGTCTCCCGCACTGGTTCCTCTTCGTTGGTTGGTTTATCTGCACAATGGCAACGCTGGCCTCTGCTGCGTTTATTGTGTTTTACAGTCTCATGTGGGGCGCAGAAACCTCTAACGAATGGCTTGTGTCTGTTATGGTGTCCTTCTTTCAAGATGCGATTGTCATGCAACCAATGAAGGTTCTCCTGGTTGCATCTATCTTGTCAATCTTAGTCAAAAAGCCACCAGAGCAGGAAAAAGTCATGGGAGACGCTGTCCAGAGAAACGCGGCAGGAGAAGTCATTACTCTTGATCAAGCAGAACTCGAGAGGGCACGCAAGTTTAGAAGCAGTCTTGTTCAAGTTGGGCGTAAAGTAGTGGAGTTCGTACTTTTCGGAATATTTATTACTCTTATGATGGTTGTGTGTTATGGCAACAGAGGAGTTGAAAGATTTATGGTCACTCAGTCCATGGACGACTTATTTCAGACGTTTAGCAAGGTAAGATATGAAAGAAACAATATAAGGCGGTTTGCCATTTAATCTAACCAGTGAGATCAAAGAGGTTGTACACCAAAACAAACTAGTCACGTTTTACTCGAGAGGGGAGTGAGAGGGGTTTTCCGCATTAGAACGCACTCATTAGTGGCATAGGAAATCCGCAGTTGGAAAAATAATGCCACCATTGGTCTTTGTTAAGGAGCACTGCACGGAGACAGTGGGTTAACCCTCCTTTGTTATATTAGGGAGCTTACGCAAACCACGACGGCAACGGCAACGAAAACGCCGTCAAACAAACGTTTTAATGAACAGAACAATAGTTGTGCACGTGCGTTATAAATCTTTGTACATTTCTTTGCCGTCCTCTGCAAAACAACAACGTGAAATGACCAAGTTTTGGGTATTTTTAAGAACTTGAGCCACGACGGCTAATTTTTCGTATTTTCTTCCAAAATTATTTGCTGGCGTTACATCTTTAGTTTGAGTAGGGTTTTAGACCGCTCGGCTTGCAGAACAGTTCTAGATAATTGCGAAATTCGAAGGTAAAATTTAAGTCCATTTTTTCCAGCCGTCGTCCTTGACGTTGCCGTCGTCATTGCTTAAGCTTCCTAATAATAGAAAACGAATGTCCTAAGAATTACACGGGCCTTGCTCAAGCGTGCGAGCGTGCCGTGTGCGTGCGTTCACCTTATTCACTGTTTTCCCGTGGAGGGTCACAAATGTTCGTGAAAGGAAAGTACTGTAATTCTTTCGATTGATGTTGGAAACCTCTGAGCAACTCTATGGAAAATATGTGGTTCTCACAAAGTCTTCCTTAGTTACAATCTTTTACAAGTATTGTTCCTTTTACAGTAACCCTTTCCATTTGTTTTATTCGTAATAACGAGACATTTTCTACGAAACAATACTTAAGATGCATCTCTACTTAGGAGGCCCGGCCAATTAGAAGTTAGTGCCAGGTTATTTGCCTTCGCTCAATTCAGTTCTTGAAAATAGCCGCCTTCATCAACCGGGATGGCGTTAGCTGCTTACAAACAAACACATCTCCTTTGCTCTTTTAGGTAAACAATGTCCCGTCGTTCTGGAAGTGGTCGAAGAAAGTTCTAGTGCCCAACCTTTACAATGTCGACTGGTACAACGGCCGCCCTTTTCAATACGAAGAAGGATTCCTTAGCAACCGTGCAGCTTTCTTGGTTGGTATGCCGAGAATGCGACAGTTACGAGTCAAAACAGGTCAGTACGACGTTTAGGTTCGGATTCTGTCCTAGAAGTAAATTAGGCGTTCACTCAAGACTGCTCTTCTCACGGTGATCAGGTCTCTTATTCCATTTGGGCTTGGTTAGGTATAAAAGCAGTTAATATGGCCATGTTTAGCTGGGCAGACGACTAATGCGTCTCTGACATATGATGCGACTAACAATTACTACGTCTAGTTAAATACGAGACACATAAATCCCGTCTGACCAAAAACGTCATTGTGTGATTAACTATTGGACGCTTGATTACAAATGTTAGCTGAGCGAATGTTATGTCTGATGTGTCTCGTGTTTATGCCCACGAATTATACTTCTTTGGTTATTTTCAGCTGACCTGTTATGCGTCATAACTTCCGTATTTGCCTAGTTGCATAATACGTCTAAGATAGTTAATTTTCTGAGACGGCCAATATTAGGTTTTTTAAACCCCAAATCACAAGCAGTTGAAAGGGCACAGATCGCAACTGGAGCAAAAGGTCTGAAGCATGTACGCCCTCGCTGAAATGCCTTGGTTGAGCAAAGAAAAGAAACTTACCTATTCACATCCCGAGAAGAATAGAAATCGCGCAAAAAAGATTATTGCCTCTGTACATGTGAAGTAAGAGAAAATTTTAAGTGTATACCGAATTCGAAGAATCAAACTGATGCATTCAGTCCGCTCTTCATCTTTAGTTTCAAAACTGTAGACAGCTTTGAATTGAGCGTTTCTAGGAAAAAACAAAGAAAGCAACTGATGTTAGTTTTCATTTAATCGATTAAAACTATATTGATCCATGTCCTGCTGCTCTTGATCAACAGAGAAAAACTGCTCAATTGTGAAGAATGAGCCCATCCTGGCAAGACAATTCTCGAGATGCGTTCCATTCTACACCGGTGAGGCGGAAAATGTGTCTCCATACAACAGACCAGGATGGATTCCGGTCCAAAACGCCAGTGTCTTCTACTCAGACTTTGAACTCGACAAGGAGTGCCCCAGACCTTGGCGCTATCGGAGACCCGACGATCTTCAGTTGAGACCGTACGGTGGCCAGATGGCCACGTTTGTAGGAGGCGGTTACATAGCCGACCTTGGATACAATTCTCGCACTGCACTAAAGGTTATCGGGGTGTTAGAAAATGATGACTGGATTGATGACCGAACGGTTGCAATTTTTACGGAATTCACCATTTTTGAACCTTCTAGCTCGCTCTTTTCTACGATTAAACTACTATTTGAAAGGTCCCCGACCGGTGGATCGAATGTCGCGATGACGATAAAGACCCTTTCTCTCTACGCTCCGCCCGATTTCCGATCAACATTCCAGATTTGTCAGCTTCTACTCATGATTGTTCTCATCGTCTTCTTCTTTGCTGAGATCGGAAAACTTCGTCGCGAAAAATGCTCATACTTCATACAGATATGGAACTGGCTGGAACTTCTGCAGATCACTAGCACCATTTGCTCCTTGGTGTTCTTCTTCCTCAAAGAGTCGCGAACGAGCCAGTACGTGAAGAAACTTCAGGAGAATCCCTTCGAGACGTCAAGCACCGACAATATTGAATACTTATCTGATATGGAGACCTACGTGCTTGCTTTCGTTCTCTTCATAATCACAATAAAGTTTTTGAGGCTCATCAAGTTTAATCGCCACGTTTGTCAAGTCATGGGAACGTTGCAGCGAGCAGCCACGCAAGTTTTGTCCTTCATGATGGTGTTCGTTACGATTCTATTAGCCTACACCCAAGTTGGGTTTTTGGTGTTTTCATCGAATGTCGATGCGTATAGGTCCTTTTACAGCTGTTTGCGTGCCATGTTGCTGTTGCTTTTTGGAGGTGACATGCGCTTCCAAGAGCTGAAGTCCACCAGCAGATATATTACACCGGTGTTTGTATTCGGTTATCTGTCTTCCATGGCGATGGTTCTTTTGAATATGTTTCTCGCCATCTTGAATGACTCTTACTACGAAGTCAAGAACGTTGAAGCTGGTGATTCGTTTGCTGATGCAGAATTGGGAGCATTCATGGCTGATTACACCAAGGAAAAGATCAGCAAACTCAAAGACGAAACCTTTGAGCTTATAGAAGGCACGATTGAGAGCCTCATAAGCTTTGTACGGAGTAAAAAGCGACAGCATGAGCATGAAGAGGAGTTTCCTCCAGAGAAGGTGGAGCCCGTAGGTGGAAAGATCCAACTGGCTTCGTTTGATTCTATGGAGGACATTGGAAGCTACGAGGACGAGGATGTGGAAGATGAAACCCATCCTCTTTCAAAGGCAGCATCCCTGAAGAGTATGGTTGACTATAGTGTATCACTCACCGATCTTAAAGAAACCATTCTGCAGATTGGCAGAGAAATGCGCCAATCCTTGACGTCTCTTAGATCGGCCGTGAGCAATCACTCACTTAACCAACTATCATCACGGTGTGACTATACCCTTTCCCTTGACTTACTCGCAGATGACGACGAAACATTGAACTGTCAACACAAGCCGTCGCCTTACTTCTCTGCATTTGGAAGTTACCTCGAAGACATTTGGCAAAAAGAAGAAGAAAGAAGAAAGAAGGAAAGAAAGAAGAAAAGAAAGAAAGATCGCCACTATCGCCACTACAAACGAAGACAGAAGCTTGCTAAGATCGACAATTACGAGAGACGCCACATGCTTAGGCCAGCGGTTCAACGCGAGGCGGTTGTAACGTTTTGGTGAAATTAAACTAAATTTATACAACCATATTTTATTCATAAAAGCTTGAACGTTTAGACTAGAGGTGACGAATGGTGAAACCAGTGACTCGCGGAGGTGCCTAGTCTCCGAGACTCATCACGAAAGATTCCGAGATTTTGAGATCTGATCCAAAGTTTCGGAGACCCAAGATCGTTTAAATACCATTCGCAATCCTTAATACTAGTAAAAGCTAGTAGAAAATATATATAATTATAAACGAGATATGATTTCTGTTTTCATAAAATAATATAATACAGAAAGTAGGATCGCTTCAATTCATTATCAAAGAAGTGAAATAAGAGTGATCGAATCAGATCGCCCACGTACGTGCAAAATTACAGATTAAATAACTAAATAAACCTTCATACCGCGTGTTGGTGATCAAAGTTATTGTACTTGTGACTTAAATCTTAGGTCCACAAAAGACCAGTGTATGACATTTGCAGCCTGCAGAGTACAGAACGCAGAATGCAGACTTTTAAACTTATATTGTATTCTCAAGTATCCTCATTTCCATTACCGAGAGCTAACCGTAAACAGGCTAACCTGAGCGTTATTTAGGCATACCTCTGCAGTCTGCAAATGTCATACACCGCCAAAAGACTGAGGTATCGACAGTTGTCAATATATCTATTGAATAGAATTCAACAAAAAAGGTTCCAAATAGTGGAAACTCAAACTCCTGGCGGACAAAATGATCTCACATCAGCACCAGATGTTTTCATATCAGGGGCATCCATTCTGTGGAAGGTTCACTTGCTCCCAGATAAACCAGAATCCGTGATACCTCTTCTACATAAAATGACCTACATGAACCCCGGACTTTTTCATGAGGGTGCTCGGGAGCAAGACAAGAAACAACCACAAACTCAACCGATATATGACATCAGGCCGAAATTCAACCCGGGTTACATTAGTGGGAGGCGAGGGCTCTCATTCCTACACGCCATCCGTGCTTACCTTAGATACAAAATACAAGTTATATGGACACTCTACTCTGTCCACTTGGTGTCCATATCAAAGAGGTTCTTTTATAATGCGAAGTAACCCAAGCACTCGATCGACAACTAACAGTCTGTTGCCGAGGTTTCCCTTGCGACCTTTGGGAAAGAAGAACTTTGTTTGGTGTCGGTATGGAGAACTTCCAGAACAGAGTGCTGGTCAGTATGCATATACTATATGTGGACTGAGCATTGCTATCTATATCTCTATTAATTCATGTAAACTATGTACTAGATATATTTTTGTAAATAGCGTAAAACAAAGTTAACTTGACCTGACTTAGCTCAATGATTTTGTACGTGTTACTTATTGACCTGAAAACAGGGAAATACCTAAACACAACTGAAAAAATAAACTCTCCAATACTTGTTTTCTCAGTCATTCTCAAGCCCCCTGCAATATTTGGATGCCAGTATAACAATCGTCTTCGATCTTCGGAATACAAAAAGGTCTTTAAACTTTATGGGCACGGTTACACTGTGGAGGCGCGATCTTCTCCGGAGCGAGCAGTCCGGGTTCGAGCCCTGGCCAGAGACATTGTGTTGTGTTCTTAAGCAAGAACTTTTACCCTCGCAGTGCCTCTCTGCACCCAGACCGGCAAATTTAATGCTGGGGGTAATCCTGCGATGGAATAGCATCCTATCTATGCTCCTAGTCGCTTCACGCTTATTGAAACCGGGATAAGTATCGGCCCGATGGACCACTTGTCTCTTATGCAGACTTGACTTTTTGCTATAAACCCATGAGCGGGTTTTGTTAACGAGAGCACAGTGCCTAATCGTTTTGAACTGTTTTCCCCCTTAATTAACTCACGCAACACTAGATTTGAGTTCCATGTTTAACAGCAACATCATGTCTGAGCTATATAAGAGTCACCGCAGTCAAAAATTGAATTACGCTTAGACTGACGGTTTATCTGTTTTGCAGGCTATCTGACACTAGCCGATCATAGAACGTCCGAGTTTGGTGGTGGACAGAGGGAAAAGAATAGGTCGCTTACGAAGTGAGCCTCCCTGGGGGAACGCCCATATAAAAAGGACGGGGTGCTTATTGTGCCTTTTAGGGGTTAAGAAAGGCGTTTTTGGTACCTCTTAGGGTATTTAGCCTCAAAAGGTCCAAAGCGGGAACTTTTGGGTACTTTTTAGGGTTTTGAGCCGAAACATTATGACAGGGGATAATGTAGACATGATTGATTGTCGCAGTTATGAACACAACTTATAAGCAGTCGTAAAATTAAATGAGAAACCAGAAACTGCAAGAGACCGCATACGATAAACGCTGCCAACGTAGGATCTACAAGAAATCTGACGAGCCCCAAGAAGGGCGAAACAGCTGTCCACTGTTGCGATCCTACTGTATCGGTTCTTGTCATGTTGGTGTCTCGAAACGTTTTTCACGTAGTATCAGCCTTGCAGTCTATTGCTTGT
>Ga0126338_10000202_pt1:17500-26857 | contig 26857 bp, 12 predicted proteins | sample OrbCmetagenome_2_FD_92529 | JGI IMG/M metagenome (GOLD analysis project Ga0126338, IMG submission 92529) | Coral microbial communities from Petempiche,Puerto Morelos, Mexico - Orbicella C C metagenome | ecosystem: Host-associated > Invertebrates > Cnidaria > Coral | place... | reverse complement strand
TGATACCAGTGAAGTGATATGATAAATATCAAAATAGACTGTAATAAATTGGTTGCACCAATCGGGCTGCGCGTTATATTTTAGCTGAAGCCTGGCGCCAAATTTGGCGGGAAGAATTGCTTTACAGGTTTTATCAACGAAATGGCCGCTTCAAGATTTCTGAATGTCTCCGAAGGAGATATTTCTCAGTTTCTCGAAGAGAACGAAAACAGGAACACGGTAAAAAAAAAAAACCTCTCAAGATGTAGCGTTGTTCAAGACCTTTCTCAGGGAAAGAAAACTGAATGATCCAGAGAAACACTGCAAGAGAACGAAACGTTTAAGTTCTGCCTCTTTCTTGTATGTACTTACGTTGATACACTATTATTAAAGGCAACTTGCTTGTACTCAGTGGTTTGATACTTTTTAAGCATGTAACATGTAATAAACAAATTATGACATGTTAAGAGCGAAATATCGTTTTTATTCACTCGTTTGTAACACCACATCGCGAACGAGCGCGTCTTCGAGCGAGTGAGAAATATAACGTCATTCTGATCGGCTGAAAACAGCGGCTAATACCAGTTATGACTGACAAAAATTAGTTCATAATGATTGGCTGAGAGGAGGTATATTGCGACGTTGGCAAATGAGCGCGGCTTTGGAACGAAAGGTCTGAAGCGAGGGGTAAGGCGTTGAGTGAGTCTGGGAGTGTGCGTGAGACACGCACGTTTCGCGCGCAAGCAAGATGCCCTCAGCGCTTCACGCTCAACGAGATGCGAAAAACGACTGTTTCCAGTCTAGAAAGCACGCATATTTTTAGCAAGTTATTTTTAACTTTAAATCGGACCGAAGTGAAATTAATGCATAGACGTTCGTAATTTATTCAGTCATGAATGAGTTATCATATGAAAGCCCGAGCACTTAATTTACACTGCACGTGCTGTCTGACTCTTCTTTCAAATTTTGATAGCATTTTTCAAATATCACTCGTTGTGGAAATCCTTGTCAATTGCACACACATTCATACAATTACCAAACATGTATACCAATATTTGGTAAATAAAGCTGCGAGAGTGAAGGTTGCTTTGGAACATTTTTACCTTTTGAGCGCATTCTAAACACTGCGGCACTTCTGTCTCTCATAACAAAACAAACAAATAAACAAACAATAACAAAAACAACACGACTGGGAGACAAATATCGAAGGTCCACCAACACTGAGATTCCTTCTTTCTAAGTAGTCTGCAGCGCACAGATAACAGTTTCCAAGCCACTGAACAATCGTGATTTCAACAATTCACATACAATTCAATAGTCTCTATTGCAATCTCCATTAGCAAAGTATTATCGACTGCTCCTGCGCTCACTCGGTTGCCTAGCACCGTTCTGTTGCTCGACCCAGATCTCTTATAGACTCAGCGATAGGGCCTCCCTTCCCTCGTTTTTTTTTTTTTTTCTTTTCACGGGCAAAGAGTACACCACTTAAAGATTAATTGCTCACCATTTGTTGCCAAGCTAAGCTGAACACTTCTCAGGATCTGGGAGGAGTTTGCCTTGCAGACATACAAGCCGTTGGCCTCCTCTGTTAGGTCGGTTAGGATTAAAGAAGACTCATTATGAGAAGTAGTGTTTAAGAGAACATTGTCTCCTTTTCTCCAGGATAACTCAGTTGAAGAAGACAGGTTGCTGATGTTTCCACAAGTAAGCGTCACATTGCTTCCCAGTTCGAACGTCTTTTCTTCTGTAGCTGAAATGTGAAAAATCGATATTACAGGTGATATTCATGTGCTAGAAGAAAATCAAAACTTTTCTTATACGAGATATGATATTCATTAGAAAACACCTCGTAAGAAGAAGTGCGCAAAACGCCGTGCTTTTATTTAACCAGTGGATTATGAGCTCGAGATTTCTATCGCGTAAAAGTTGACGAGGGCGCAGCTCGAGTCCATGCATTGTCACGCATCGAAATCGAGAGCAAATAATCTAATTGTTTTAGTATAAATCTCTTACTCTTTCATAACTTTATCTAAATCCTCTTCACAGACACCTGGAAAAACCAAAGAAGCGGCCGCACACTGTTAAGAACCGCGCACTGCTCGGCTACTCACTCTCTACAACAGAATAGATAGCCTGAGTGGGGAGCATAACCAATCAGAGAACGGCATTCGTGATATATAACGCTAGTCATTGCGCTAAAATTCAATACAGTCACAGAACTGGCACGTTCTGTTGATTTTCTCTTGGTTGACCTTATGCAGCCGCGAACAAAGATAATTTACATTTTAGTAATAAGTATCCTGTCTTCTAGCTGCAGTGATTCCACATTAAATATATTCTTTTGTCCGTGTTTCTATCAAGCTATAAAACACTCGTGAAAACTGTCTCTAAACGCCTTCCACTCGTGTTTCTATCTTTCGAATCTCTCGATAGAAACACGGAACATGTTTTTTATTTCTTACGTAAACATTAAGTCACGTAACTTCTCCAAGAAGATAAACAAAGCAGACAAAAGAAATATCACAAATAAATTAACACGAGAGTTAACGATGGCGAATATAATGTATGATTATCAGTTTTATTTTCACCTCGTTTCTTCTATATAACTTAAATAGAGGTATTACTTTACTAATGTTACTAAGAGGGGCCTGAAAATGGTAACAACTTGTTCTCAGTAAGCGCACCGAGCATATTTAAAGGATCACGGCTTTAAAGTGTTTTTAAAGGAATTTACGATGTTAGCCGATATGACGATACACTGGTTTCGTGACTAAACTGCAACTGAAGAAAAAATTTAGCCACGTCATTTCCTATGAACTCAAATGTTTTCGCTAATAAACATAATGTCAATCGTAAAATGCCGAAGTTATGGATTGATGGTGGTAGTCTAATTTGTACATGAGAGGTTTTCCACTTACCATTAGTAGCAAACACTGTAAGTCGAAGCTGCGCCAAGCAAAATATTGCCAAAGCCGGCAGCAGTGTTCTAGCCAAGCGACTCATCTTGACTATTTCACGTTTTGTAAGATGTCGTTCTGAGAAATTATCGTTTGTTGCTTCAAACTAATTAGAATCAACACCGTTGCATGGTCATAACATATACATTAACTGCGCAAATCCGTTCTGGAACAATTCAAATTAGTTCAACTGGAAAACAATTTATTCCTTGTGCATACAAGCAAAATATAGACATAAGTATTATGACGCTGAATTTCAACGAGCTGTTGCTACACGTACCGCGCTACCCGGATACCTAACTTTAATGCGCTGGACATTTCAGAAATTTTAGATTTGGCGAAGAAGTGTTGGCGTTCAGGAACAAGAAGGCCTTAGAAAATGATTGAAACTACCTTAATTAGTGGCATATACAAGAAAATTAGGTTCCAACACTTTATTCCTTAAGACTGAAATTAAAATACTTGCCACTTCTAGTGAGCAAATATCAGCGAATGAATTCATGCCCATTATCAAGATTGAACTGGATGAATCGCCCCTTCAGGCTCCATATATAGATTATGGATGCTTTGTGTGGTATCGACTGTTGTGTGGCGCCTGAGTAAACTGGCCTTTCCTCAAAGTGCTGGAAATAACCCTTGTTTGTTTTTAGTTGTTTTTGTTGTTGTGCGTCAGCCCTAAGAAAAGAAATTGGGGCGACCATACAAGAAGAAAAAATCATTTTGCATGACCTCGATCGCTGGGACTTCTTATATTTGGGAGATTTTTGGGTTATTTCCAACACTTGAAAGCGGCTGTACTGATTCTTGAATTTCCAGCTTTTCTAGCGACAGTGTTACATTACTCAACACTGCATTACAAAAGCACTCTTCCTATCTTGATGATATACCCAGCAATGCATGATACCACAATGAGAACTGACGATAGTTCTGGAGGAATGTAAGTTGAACAGAAAGATTGTTCATTTGTAACCAACTCTGAGTACCCGGTCAGACGAGCTGATATTGCCTGCTTATAAAGAGCTGATATTGCCTGCTTATTAAGACCAGCAAAACAAGAGCGAGAGGACCTTACAAGAGATAAGACGTGACGTTGGTAGAGATGAAACTTGGCGTTCGTAGAATAAAAAGCTTTTTTAATTTCGCTTTTGTTAGGTTTTCTATTTTGTCCTGTTGCTTTTTAGCCAATCAACCCCCTTCCGTGACGTCGTGCAGTTTAAGACAAGTTTCTCACTCAAAGAAACAAACCAAGAGATCAGAACTTTAATTCTTTCACATGCTCTTGTCTCTAGTGACACAATGACACAATTTTGAAGATTGCACTTGAGAGTACTTATAGTTACAAAAGCATATTAGTCAATTATCTTACATATCTACAACAATCTGACTTCTGAGTGATTTGTGTCAAATTACAAAGCATTTCAAAACTGAACTCAACGAAATGTGTGCTACACAAACCGGTAAATTGCACATAAATAATATTCAGCTCAGTTCTGCATTACAGCAGAGGTAATTCATAAGTCTCTTTGGTCTAAAATGCCAACTAATACCTCAAAATTATTTTATTTTTTCCTACTTCTTTTTTTCTACGGTATAAATAATATTGTTATTGTTGTTGTCGTTGTTTTTCTACTAGTGCCTTACAGTTGTAGTTAAACTAAGGAATCTTGACAAAGTATCCATAGCACACTTGCTATAATCAAGTAAGCTAGTAAAAGTAGTAAGGAATGCTGTGCTTCAAAAAACCTTCAGTCTTGCAGCGTTCTACAAGCGTTCACGGTTTCATATTTTTGACAGGCTTATTCCACGCACTTCACCCTCGTTGTCTCCAGTAACAGCGGGATTGTTCTGAAGAGAGATTGTGTTCAATTAATGCTTTCGCGTAATCGTACCTAGCATAATTTATAACTTCAAAGTTGTATCGGTTTTTTTTCCCAAGATGATACAGACCTATATTGTCTTAGCCTGCATTTTGACGTAGTAATAAAAGAAAGTATCATTTATGGGATTACTGCATATCCCAAGACGAAACAATACGTTTATTTTGACATTAAAATCATGGCATAAAATAAAATATCATGTTAAATCAAATTCATAAATCAAAAGTAACATTTCTTCTCATATCAACTATATCACGGCACGGACCTTATGTTAATACTCTTCATTCGGATTGGAAGAACAAAATTACAGAACTATCATGTTAACTAATATCCCATTTTACTTTTTTTTCAGCTCCAACATTAAAAGTGGCTTTAGAAAACTTAATACTTACTCGTCCGCTCGTGTTGTTTGTACCCATTTCGGACCTATTTCGGGCACGCCACAAGAAGAACACTACTGCAGCCAAAATGAACACTGTTATGCCCAAGGACACAGCGATAGCAATGTAATCAGCAGTGCCGAGATCTCCATCTGAAATAAATGTTTCTGTTATTACTTTAAAACAATAACTTAACCAAGGTTGGTAGCTTTTATACGTAATAAAAGTTGTTTAATTTGCCAGTTTTTCAGGTAATCTTGCTCAATTGCGGTCTGGTTGTTTGATGTATGTTTTGTAACGCTCAGAGATCCTTTTGTTTGCTAATTCAGACGGATTTCCATTCAGATCGAATGTTTAAGTTTCTTTTCAAGTTTCAAGCCAGTAAATTAAAGGCCTTTAGATTCTTCCAAAGCTGTAGTATATCTTTTGTAAGGCCATTTACAATCAGAAAAAAATGAAAAACGTAGTCTTAGCTGTTGTGATCAGCTTTATCGTCATAAAGGTACATGGAAATTTTATTACCCGACTATATTTAAATATACGAAGTCGAGACAACAGTGCTAGATAAATAACCCTTCAATTCAATTCTAGGTACGACTGGTAAGATGTGGTTGTTTGGCAATTTATGGCCTCATAAAAGTCAGCAAATTCTTTCGCTCCTCTAAAGATTATATGTCAAGCTTAAACGAATACGCGGAAATCATACAGTATAGTTAAAACTGATGGCCCACGACAGCTTGGATCAAGATGAAGTGAACGAAATGCTCGTTCTTTCTAGTGGAAGAACACTTTTCACAACACTGAAGTCAACATGCCATTCCAAGCCAATTATAAATTTTTCCGCCGTTATTTATGTACTCACTTTAACAAAGGTCCTTTGTATTGTTAACAACGTTCAGAAGACTTTCAAAACATGGATACGATTTGACACATTAAGTGTTCAGCGAATACTGAGAAATTAATGCTCAAGAACTTTATACACTTTGTTGCCAAATAACTTGGTAAACTTTTTCGTTGTTTCGGAGTTACAAGAGAAGTTATTCAACAACAAGCATAATTTGCATGCAAAGCGAATATGCGGGAGACGATTACAAAACGCCAAGTAGGTGTACTTCAGAAGATGTAAGTCTTAACACGAATCAATTGCTAACTGAACTTACCGCACGAAACTTCAGGAATGAACTGCAGTAAAACGCAAGAAATAGCCAGGACAACTCTTGATAAATGCATTGTTAAGACGTCTGTTTCACGGTTTCAGCCTTGAGAGATCTTGATGAGCAGACGGTTTTTAAACTTTTGTGCTTCTAAATTCTTGCGCAGTGAACAAAAATGGGCCACTTCAGAATCACGCCATATTACGCATATCTCATTTGAAACACTTCACTGCTCAGTTTTGAAAGCTACACAAAGGAATGAAATATTCATAAATTTCATAATAGTGGGCTTATATTCTTATTTTCTTTAATTAAAACGCTTTACTTGTTCATGTTTGGATGTCTGAGAGAACAAGAACGCTTAGAAAACATTTTCTTGTTTTAAATTTCCATGGTCTCGCCTTACCGATGCGAATGTAGTGCAGTTTCAAAATTGTCAGCCGTCTGAGAACAAGTTCGTGTTCACAACCCCAAGTCATAACTAGGCAAACAAAGGGATCAGCCCTTCGTGCTAATTTTAATACCTTACCGTCACAGAAAAGCATGCGTGCGTTATGTGCACCAATAGATCTGTCGCATTGAAGTCATTAAGAGACAGTTCATTGAAAAATGTGAATTCTAGCCACACGGTCATTTTTCAGAAAAACCCAGTCAAACGCAACGTGATGCCAACTGTAACATCAATCGTGAGTAAATTTACATTCGTTACGCCAAAGAACATCTGACATGACGTCTGACAAATCAAACAACTTTAATTTGACTCTTAATGTTAGTGTTTGTTGTTTTCGTGCACGCAATTCAATTCACGTCAAGCATCGATCAAACGCACGAGTAAAGTAATAAATGTGCCAGTGCTACAGCTTTGGTGGATTTGGCGATCTTGGACGTTCAGAGCTTTCGGTGCCGTCGTAGTACGTTTTGCGATAAAAAAAAAAAATGACCATAAAAACTCTATATATTAGAAGTTTGAAATTTTTGCTCCATTTACCATCGAATTCTGCGCTTTATAGCTCTTCGTTTTAGATTTTGTACAATTGTACAATGGCTTCAAACGCGTCGTTTAGAATTATACGGGTTAAGGTTTAAAAGACGACGACTTATTGATGCAACAGACCCACGTCTACAAAATATGGCAAGAAAGGTTGCCTCCCTTGACTGACTTGACTCATCATCAGAATATTTTTAGCTGAAAAACCCTGGAGACCATGCTGAGTTATTTGCGCTTTATCTAGGTCAGTAATCGCATTTTCGATTCTTGCGTAATTATAAAGACACAAATAACTCACTCGGACTATTTCAAAACTAAGTGAAATTAAGTTTCAGACCTCTGTTCTTTGATTCCAGAAAAAAAAATCAGTTTCAGGTAAAATAAATAGATGTTCCGACTTCCATCGCAAAGCTTGTTAAACATAACATTATTAACTAGACCCCCAGCTGAGCTAGGGTAGCGGTCAAAAGCGAAAATATTACTGAGCTATGAAAATTGTACTCACCTGAACAAAACGGAGCCTTCCAGCGCCTGTTCCTCTGGCTAACAGCGCCTTGAAATGTCCTCTCGAAAGCTGAAATGTTCGCCTTCCTTTCGGACGGAATATTTCGTTTTCCAAAACTTATTACGATCAAAGCGAAAGCTGAAGTTGTTGTTTGACCGGGCAGGTATTTGTTCCCATCGGCCATTTAGCAACATACGACCACATACTGCTGCAAATCCGAGAGCACATGACACAGTTGTTTAAATATTGTGGTGTTTTTAAGGTCAACATTTTTCTGTTAGTGTTCCTTTTCTCTTTTTGGAGGCTATGTAAGGCGTCTACATCAGTACAGGAAAACAGCTTGAATCAAGCGACAACGCTGGAAAATTCTACTTATTTTGCCGGAGATCGGATTTGATCGAGAAAACTGAGAGGAGCGGAGGAACAGTGCAACAGTAAAGTCTACGCACTGCTCTGGCAGTGGGCCGGTTCTAAGGTCTTGTTTAACGAGGAAGACGGTGTCTCAGTCGTTCTATCCGTCAAACATCAAGTGCGTCTACATAAGAAACGCATCAAATCTGGTGTGTCAGCAAAACAAAGCTATTGTGAGAGAGGGCCGGTCGGTCACGACCACTTGAAGCTACTTGATTTCAAATTTTATTCGAGAGGATTCACAGTGCAGACCAGTTCGTCTGTGCTATGCATGTGTCGAGACAAACTAACTTCCGAGTTAGGATTTCGAGTTAGGATTTCGAGTTGGATTTTCGAGTAAGGATGTAGAGTAGGTTTTTTTTTAAACTAGTAATCCAGCTGCAACGAATCGGCGAGTTTCTCCGTAAACCGTCTCGTAGATTTCCAGTCCAATACAGCCAACAAAGCCTTTTTATTGCGTGTAAACAGCTACATTTGAATCACGTGGTACCAGAACGACCAAAAGGAGGAATAAACCTATACATCGAGCTCGAGAAACATAAGCTTTGATCAGATAGCTGCAAGAAACAAAAGAATGTTTCTGGAGAAACGTATAGCTTTCACGAAGTAAAGCTACAGCGTCTCAGAAGAAAAACGTACAAGGACAAATAATATAATTCCGTGATAAGAATCTACCCACTATACACAGTGGAACCTCGATTTAACGAAGTCGCTGGGACCGGCCAAATTTGTTCGTTAAATCGAGGGTTCGTTATATCGATATAAAGAATTTGAGCGGAAACGACCAAAATGTTCGTTATATCGAGGTCATAGTTAATAATTGATTTGTAACACAAGCGGCTTCTGTCACGCAATTCAATGCAATTTTAGTCACCCAGAAGTGCCGCGTTTTGAGATGCAATTTATTAAGCATGGTGGCTTTCAGTATCAATTATTTTCACTTTTGAGGAGACACGTAGCTTTTGTTTACAAAAGAACGACACTTTCTGAGTAGGGATTTAAAAATGTTGCAACATAGAGGTTATACAGAAGATTGTCTATGTAAACAAGGAAACGGGCTTTAGTGTTGTTATGTTGCACTAACCAACATTTCCGGACTTCAAAAA
>Ga0126338_10000202_pt1:0-15000 | contig 26857 bp, 12 predicted proteins | sample OrbCmetagenome_2_FD_92529 | JGI IMG/M metagenome (GOLD analysis project Ga0126338, IMG submission 92529) | Coral microbial communities from Petempiche,Puerto Morelos, Mexico - Orbicella C C metagenome | ecosystem: Host-associated > Invertebrates > Cnidaria > Coral | place... | reverse complement strand
GGCCTCATCAACTATCACCTCATAGAAATCTCGAGCTCATAGTCTAATTGCTAAATAGAAACACGGATGGAAGTTTGGGAGAACGAGAAATGCTGTGGGAGCACGAGCCGCAGGCGAGTGTTTCCACAGCTTTTTCGAGTTCTCCCAAACTTTCACGAGTGGTTCTATAGCTGGATGGAAACACAGAGAACATGTTTTCTATTTCTTTTAGAAAACAACGCGACGAAAAAAAAAAAAAAGGAAAACAACTTGTTAACTTTGATTATGAAAATGTAAATTCTCTTTGTTCACGCCATCATAACTTCAACAGCTCGTGCTAGTTCTGTGTTTTTACCGAGTTATAGAAACACGATTTTTAACCAATCAGCGCTCTTTTTTTTTTCTTAGGACTGTTTTCTAAATAACCGCAAATACAACCCACAATCCCCTCTGACGAAGGGCTGACGCTCCAATCGTCAATCCGGAGGGGGAAGAGGGGGGACTTCCATATCAAAAGGAGCGGGATGCTCGTAGTACCTTTTAGGGGTTGAAAAAGTGGTTTTTGTTACCTCTTAGGGTGTTTAGCCTCAAGAGGTCCACAGCCGGGGCTTTCGCGGTACCTTTAGGGGTATTGAGCAGAAAAAATGTAACAAAATTTATTTGACAATCACACGTAGAAGGTATTCGAAGTAATCGTCTTTTTCGCCATTAAAAATTATGATTGTCTGTTGATGTGTTGTTTTAGAATCTTGGTATCTTGCTCTTGGTACCTTTTAGGGGTTCTTTTCAAAATTTCCGACAAGCACCCCGTCCCCTTTTATATTGGAGTCACCCCCACCCACCCCCCACCCCCCCGCGCGCTTCACTACCTCGCTACAGCGGTTAATATAATTTCATCAACTTTTCGCAGATTAATAGATAGGATTTTCCCTTTAATACGAACTTCCGTCTGAGAGGGAGTAGACTTGGAAATGAGGGTCAGCCGATTTTGCTCAATGGGCAAGGACTGTACGTAGGCGCGAGTAATATTGCCAATCAGTTTCAGTTTTCATTGATCGCTTCAGTCAAGTCCTGGCCGGGTTTATCCAAACCCGGTGAACGCTAACCCAGGATTAAAAGTTAACCGAAGTATTAATTTCTCTCGTAAAATAATGTTCTTCACGGCTTATGTTTTGCGTAGGTGTAGGTTATTCAAACTCAAAGTTGAAGGACAAACAATATAAGCAGCAAATCTAACCGAAAAGTTGCAAAACTGAAATCAAAATTCTCGCTAATCCTGGGTCAACTTAATCGGGCTTTGAACAACCCGGCCCTGAATACTAACCTCTATGGGAGCCCCGCCTAGCTAGTGAGGTTGATTTTCAACTGACTTTCGGGCACTTTTCAACAAGTTTTTATCATTTTCCTCTAAATATTCAAATTCTATAAGTACCGTATGCCAATTAGTGTTGCTATTTTACTAGTGTCCCCTATTAGTCCGTCTAGGCTAAACACATAGACACTTAAATAACGGTTTTACTTACTTACTCACTCCTCCCGCAAAAAGTAAGATATAAGTTTACAAGAAAACGAATGTCATTTGTTTAAATTCAAAGGCTTCCGTTTTTTATGCCAAGACATTGGCTTACAAAAATTTTCGTCATTTTGCGTGATATCATTGGGTTAGAAAATTTCCTATTGTCTTTCGGCCAATCATAATCCAGAATTACGGTGAGTAATTTGCACTGGTGTTACATTTGAACTGCACTGCTCTCAGCCAGTCAGAATCGAGTGATTTTTTCATGTATATTATTAGTATAGGTAATAATACGGTTTCGAGTTCAATTTCGAGCTAATTTGCACGAGTGAGTTTTTCAAAAAGCTGAATTTTGGAAAAACTCACGAGTGCAAATTAATTTCAGATTGAACGAGAAAAACCGTATGATTACTTATAAATAATATTATTACACATTGAACTCACTATCTCTTTTCTGATTGGCCGAAAGTGTACAGTGAATTTTCGAAATCAGCGCCTGTGACGTCATAACTGCAGATTATACAATAATCATGTCAAGGACACTCAAGGTCACGAGTAATCATGCAGTGTATGATTTCTAAGGGTAATCATGTCAAGTTCGCGCGCTTTGTGTTGCGGTCAGTGAAGAAGCAAAAACATGACTTCCATTTTTTTCCGTTCGATGTGTAATAAAACAATTATTGGATGAGGTTTTTGTGATATCCAGAATAATCAAGGTCTCGGTAAGGGTTATCATCCTCAGCCTTCGGCTTCGGCTATTAACCCCTACCTCGACCTTGATTATTCTGGATGTCACAAAAACCTCATCAAATAATTGTTTATAAACATGAAAAAATTCGCGTGGAGGAAGTGCCGGAAGATCTTTCTTGAAACCATTTTTTCTCATTCGAAAAAACATTTTTTAAAGCTGCCGCACAAAATTTTCGTCATTATTTCACGTGATATCATTAGATTGGAAAATTTCCTATTGTCTCTCAGCCAATTATAATCCAGAATAACGATGGGTAATTTGCACGGTTGTTACACTTTTTGCATTGGTGTTATATTTGAGCTGCATTGCTCTCAGCCAATTAGAATCGAGTAATTTTTTCATGTATATTATTACAGGCTTAACAACGACCAGAAGTGGCCTATTTCCAGGAAAACCTACGAGCAGGCTCTAAAGACGAGAGCCTACGTGCAGGCTATTTCCAAGTCTATTAGTTTGGATTTTCACGGTTTATACAGATGTACCACAACATTTTAGTATCCTTCTGAAGTTTAATCACTAGTGCACTAATAACAAAGACAAATTATCAAGGTTGAGGCTTTCCACTCAGACTATGATCGGTCGTTATAACCACTATTTGTCACTTGATGCTGCAGTCATGGTATCAAAAAACTGCCCAATCATTGGTGAACACGTTGTTAACATTTTGGTGACACAATAGGTTACCATAGCGACAGTATGACCTGCTAGAAACATCCTTAATTACAGCTTTAGGGGCGTATAATTCAAAAACGGCACTGTGAAATTTTTTGTATTATCAAATGTTGATAAGCATGATAAGAGGCAACTTTTGGCAAAATTTAAAAAAATTCTGTACATAGGGTTCAGAGCCACGTTAAATTTTCAAAACTTCAAGCTGGCTCTGAACTCCTTGTACAGAATTTTTTAAAACTTTGCCAAAAGTTGCGTCTTATCATGCTTATTAAAATTTAATAACATAGAAAAAAAATTCCCAATGCCGTTTTTGAATTATAAACCCCTAAAGCTATAATTAATGGTGTTTTAAACATGTCAACCTGTTGCTATGGTAACCTATTGTGTCACCAAAATGATATAACAACGTGTTCACTAATGATTGGGTAGTTTTTTGATACCATGATTGTAGCATCAAGTGATAAATAGTGGTTATAATTTGAGTCACCTTAAAGGAGCTCAGTCACGCTATTGTGAGTTATTTTGGCCACATACAAAATTACCTTTAAATGGTAGGAAACCTGAAAATAACAGTTTAATAAGATAGAAAAACACCAAAGACATAATGATAAACCATAAAGGAACAAGGATGGCTAGGGATGGAGAAGATTAGCACAGATTACAAACGACGAATTTGAAAAATTGAGGCTAAACTTTTCAATATGCGCAAACCGTGACTGAGTTCCTTTAAAGTGACTTGTTGTTTTAAGCTTTCATATAGAGGTTTTCACCATACTTATCAATGAAATGAGTTTTATCAAAAGCTTATAGGTTTCTGGTTTTATTAGCTTTAAAACTCCTGGAAATATTTTCAACGTTCAAAGGTGAATATGCTGATTTGATTTTGCAATCATAGTGTTGTTTACTTGCCAAGTTTTGCAAAGGTGTGAGATTTTCATCCTGGAGGAACAAGGATTTTCGAAGACTACTCAAACGTATCTGATGGCTTCCGAAGATATCCGGGGACGTTCCCAAGACGTTCCGAACATTCCCGGTTTTCCGAAATTAAATAGGAGAACTGGGAGAAGTGTACCATCATTTACATGGAATTTTCCTTTCTTTTATTGGTTCGAGTTTACATGGTGTTAGAACGTGTGTCAGTTAAGGTTGTAGATAGCTCAAATTTGTCAGCTAGAAGCTTGGATTGAGAAATTGGTCCTTGCGCCGAGTGATTATCAACCCAGAGGGCGTGAGTGTTGGCAGCCGTCACTGATCTGATGGGTGATAAAACTGACAGAGATCACTCAAGAGAGCACGCTTTCTTTGCCAGTTGTAAAAATCGGAATCGACGTGAAATAGACAAGAGGACAGCCACATACAAAGTGGCTAGCCATGTAACCTATATTGAAGACTGCATTTTCTACGAAATGAACGGAGAACAGAAACTATTCAACGCAAAAAGATGTTAATCTCAACAGCCCGGTTTATTCCTCAGCTCGAGTGCTTTGCAAATTTTATCACGTAATGGACAAGAACCGTTTTTCTTCCCCTCAGCTTGCGTTTTTTTGTCCAGCCTGTAGAATGTATTGCCCCGAAAAACTCAAACTCAAGCCGTGTTCAATTATAGAAAAAATATATGTTGAAATATATTGTTGTATTGAATTTAAGGAATTAAGGATACTTTCTGTTTACATAGATAAATAGTTTCAATCAAATGCTTCATTTTTGCAATGGGTTCACGACGTTTTTCTCAGCCTTTTCACGTTTTCGATTTTCAGCTCCCATCATTTGTGAGTCAAATGAGTCAAGGGTCATAAGTCACGCCGGGGTCAATTGAGTCAATCGGAGTTACCGGCAACATTGGACGCGGGTAAAGACGGTTAACTTGGTTTGCCTCAGCTCGTATTAATAAACACTCCATGTATAGTAGCCCAAACAGCACTTCGATCAGCCTGAATAGCTTTTAGCCGGTTAGCCTAAACAGCTAGGCAGCCAGTGAACAACCCTCAGGTTTCTATCAATTTAAAAGACGTTCGGCGTGAATAATGCCGTTCGGCCGGTTAGCCAATTTGCGGTTACCTCTAAATAATAAATTAAAAGGAGTAGCGCGATATATACATACTTTAAGGACTCACTGATTCATGCTTTATACACATAAATTTAAATTTTAGTCTCCATTTTAATAGAGCCTTGCCATCACCTGAGACCATAATAGTCTTGTTGCAGGTGAATGGTTTCTTTCGATCTAAAAGGTTTCGAGTGTTTAGCCCTCGTCAGCCCAAAATGACGATGGCTGAAGCTCAAAAGGCTGAGTCAGCTTCACAAACTCAAACTGTGGACTACAGCGGTTTATAATTTACCTTGATAAAAGTTGATAAAAGGCGGAGTATTTCACCGCTTGCCCGCCGACATAACCCTATAGTTTCTTTAGAATTTGAACCCTTTACTCGAACAAATGACTTTTGTTTCGTCAATTATTTCGCACTCTATGAGGGAAGAGGTAGAGTAGAGAAAAACACACCCAAAATCTGTTTGTAAATCAACCTCGGGAGAGCTGTGTGAGGCTCATTGATCAGTTTCATTTAACGTTTTGTAGCACAGTAACATTGATCAGTACATTACGTAAGTAAACACAAGGCTTTGAGACAAATCGATCCATCCATATCTCCAAATTTGCCGTGCTCTCTCAAGCAGAAGTTCGTGTACTCAAGAACTTTATAAACATTGCTGTTGTATCAGAATTTTACGCAAAGTTAGTCAATCAACGAGCATAATTTCAAAGCAAAGCGAACGATGGATGTGATTCAAGTGCATCACGAGTGTCACATCCGAGAACCAAAAGCAAACTGAACGAAACACTTACCGCATGAACCTTCAGAAACGATCTGCAGGAAAACACAGGAAATGGAGATTAACACACTTGGGAAATGCATCGATCGTTACCAGTTTTGCCTTCAAGAAAGCTCGTGAACCAGTGGGGAATTTAAAAAAAACGTGACTGTGGACTTCAGATCGTTGGGCTGTGACCGCAGACAACGCTACTTAAATCACGCATGTCACGCGTCAACTTTTGAAAATGGAATATTTATTAATGCTCACATTGCGCTCGCTTATCTGGGTCTATGTTGGCTTACCTTTAACTGTTTTTTTTTTTTTGTTCATTTTTGGATTCCAGGAAAATATGGGCTGCTTTTAAGACATTCTCATCTCATATCTGACATCTGGATCGTAACAGAATGATTTCTTTATGAACAAATATAGTCGCACGAAAATTTTCGATAAAACTCATTCAAGCATAAAGTGGCGTGATGTTCGTTTTGTGCTCCAGCCAATAAACAGGCGAAGAAAGTGACAGTTCTTACGAAAAAGACATTAAGTCTGTCACTAAAATTAACGTAATTCTTTTCTGTCTCCTTTTTAAATATGTAGACTTGAACGTGGTGCTTGAATAGGCCTTTTTCACCTGGACGGTTTGTTTTCCCATTACAGACCACGTGATATATATTCTCTAGAGAATTGTTCTTTTATTCATTTTAAAATTATTCATCTTAAAATTATTCATTCATACACATGCGACTATTTGAAAATTTGAAAGCGGGAATTCTCAAGAGTATCATCACATGGTTTCTAAATGGGACAACAGATCGGCCGGGCTAAAAAGGTCGATAGCTTGGAACATACGTTGGTAAGAACACAGTGCGGGGCATTAGATCCTGCTCTCCTAATCCTCCGTAGAGAGCACTACAGAATTCTTTACTGAGAGACTAGCTTCCATATGATCGCTGCAAAAAAAAAAGAAAAAAAAATCTCATCGATCGCTGCCATCATATGCGACTCTCAGCCATCGTAGCGATAGCTGCGACAACGATTTCTGCTGCTACGATTCAGTGGCGATCATATCAACGGCCGGGGACAACCGGTGCCATGGCAACGATCGAAGCTATTGAAGCGATCATATGGAAATCGCCTCGAGTGTTCAGTTTTGAAGTACAAACGGATATTTACGATGATGTCACGCAAAATCAACAATTTTTCGTATATTTCATTTAAGCCATAAACTACCTCCCTAGATCAATGTGTCACTGGGAATTTAATAAATATACGAAGTTTCATAAGTCTCATAAGAATCTGTTGCAAACTCTCAATTTTTACAATGGAATGTATGCCTTGGGGCAAGCCTGGTCCCCGAGATTCTCTCTTTAAATGGAATTTCCCGCTCAGGTTCTGACCCTGTTTCAAATGAATACTTGGAAATTTCAACAAACTGAAGAAAAGAATAACCATCGTGAAGGGAAGCATATATCTTTTCTTTTTGTTTTGTTTTGTTTTGTTTTGCTTTTTTCTTTTATTTCGTTAAGCTTAACATCTTTACCATGGTCTGAAAGAGTAACTAGTACAAGCATGCAAACTTTTTCGCTCCTGTGATTCAACGAGTCTGAATCGAACCGGAGCTAAGCTACAGCTCGTGGTAACACTTGTAATATAACGCTTGTAAAGCTTGTAACGCGTGGTAACGCGTAATAACGCGTGACGCTTAATTTTCAAAATTGCGTGCTGCTTTCCACATCCTTTTTCTCATTTACAGGCGGAGACTCGATGACAACCTCAGTCTTCATATTTTTATTCATGTCCGAGGGAGACTCCAACTTGTCCCTCTGCTCGGGGACCTTCATATTTCCATTTCCGTTCGTTTTCTTCTCGTTGTTTTCATCTTCTGTTTCTTTCTTCAAGGTACTGTTTCCTCCAATCTCCAGAACTTCTTCTTCTACAGCAAGGTTTTCCTAAAAGGAAACCCGGACATGAAACGGAGCCATTGATAGGTAGTTACCCTTTTCAGCATCAGTTCAGTTTTAGACTACGGTTAATCTTCCTTTGCTAAGTCACGCTCGGCGGATTATAAGCGAAAGAGAGACTACCCTAGTCTAGTTTAGTTTCAGCCGGACGTTAACGCGCATGTCTCCGAATAGAGTGGACGCACGCGCTCGAGCCCTGGCAACGGACATTTCATTCAATTTAATGGTAATTTTATCCAAGGCTAAAACAACTCAAAATACCGTAACTGAGCTCTTTTTAATCGTCGACTGAGATCTGCTCTCAGCACAGAGTTTAAAAAGACATTCTTTTTAAGGATTCATCGGGCGCACACTGCAGACATCGTCGGCATTACCTACCTCAGCCCCTACATGATTGTTCCTGGATCTATGTGAGGTCCTCTGCTCCTTCGCCTCTTTACGAGCTTTCTTGATTCTCCGGTTTCCACGCCATAAGAAAAACGCTATGGAAATCGCAAGAAATAAGCTTATAGCCAAGGACAAAATGATGGCCCAATATTCTTCAGGCGACAACATTCCCTCACGATCGGGATCATCTGAAGAAAACAAAAACAAAAACAGAAAAAAACTGATCAGCGCAATGACAGAACAAGAGCTTGTTTTATTGCCGAACGGGAGCGATCCCGTGTCTGACAACAGGGCCATAAATCTTCCGGGGGGGGGGATTCCCATATTAAAAGGGCGGGGGTGCTCGGCGTACCTTTTAGGTTTTAAAAAATAGATTTGGTGCCTCTTAAGGTGTGAAGCCTAAAGAGGTCCACAGTGGAGCTTTCGCGGTACCTTTTAGGGTATTGAGACGAAGAGGCCAGACAAGGCAGTGTCAGTTAGTGTGTTGTTTTAGAATTGGTATCTTTAAGGGATGAAAAAAATTCAAGCCACGCCCACAAAACAGGATCTTTTTACCTCTTGTGGGGGTTCTTTTCAAAATTTCCGACGAGCTTCCCCGTCCTTTTTGTATGGGAGTTCCCCCCCCCCCCCGGGGTATAAATCACGCATACTATGATAGCGTGGTAGGGAAGCTGGGGAGAAAATAAAAAGATGATATCTTCTTCCGTCTTGCATGTGTGCCTCGTTCATCGCACAAAACACATTTTCGGTAGGTTAAGTAAACAGTACCGGCATGACAAAAATTCAGATCAAGATGTTGTTTCTTTATTACGCCTGTGTCCTCGGAAAAAGCATCAAAATTTAGCCAAATATGCAGTTTTCCTCCTCTCAAAAACTGTTGAACAGGAAACCTTATTTTACTTACATGTTGTTTAAGTAATGCAAAACAACCCAGAGAAGACTAAACAGATTATTGAGGGAGTGTAATGAATTTTAGTCCACGCAGAAGATGGGAAGGCCTAAGAAAATTTTTACAATTATTAGGTGATTTAGACGACAACTTGTGCTTCTATAATAGTTGACCTTCTTCTGGATCAGAGAATTCGAATTTCTGTAGCTAAAACTATAGAAAAATAGAGTAAATGTTCGATAAATGCTACTCAGTAGAGGAGAAATGATTGATTTTCTGTCTTACTTTCAATAATAAAAGCTTGTAGCGTCACATCAGGTTCGTCGCTCGACGTACATGTATATTTTCCTCGTAAATCGTCATCTGTGATAGCAATAAATAAATGGCTTTTCAAAGTGTCGCCATTTTGAATTGATAGTATCTCTACTCCCAGGTCAGCGTTCTCTAGTTCCGTTCTCTCTCTTTTCCATATAATGGTTGCCTCGTCACGTGTTGTGCACGTGAAATGAGCGATGTCGTCATGCTTGGTGTAAACGGTAGTTGTATTGGGAGGCGCTAGCAAAACGGAAAAGCACAAAAACAAAACGTTTCAATCAGAAAATAAGCGATAACAAAAAATGTTTCGACTTTCTCAAGATGTCTAATTAAGATTCAAAATGTAATATATACATAGCGTTTACTTTCAAAATACACTTTAAAGTAGATTTTCTTTTATTGCAATAAATAGAACATATATCATATAATACTAAATATTTTTGCCCATTCCGCACATTTTAGCCTGTTAGGAAAAATAACACACACAAAAAAAATGATATCGCTGAAATTAAAGTATTTTTTACTAAAGAACTCAAAAGACGCTCGCGTTTTCCATAACAACTGGACAACGAAGAGAACCTGAGAGAGCAATACACCACTTTCGATATATTAAAATTCAGCTTGGCAGTGACGCCTAGAGGACACACAAAAAAGGAAATTGAATGACTGTGTTTATTCATTTCTTTTGTTTCAGTGCGTCTTCTAGGCCACACTATCAAGCTGAATTTTAATTTATCGAAAGTGGCCTATTAGTTCTCATCTTCCCATGGTCCATGGAGAGGAGCCTTCCCGGCCAAACTGATCCATATATTCTGGAGAGGCTTATCTTGGTTTGCCGGGAGTATAAAATGACTTGGAACTTCTACTCCACGTACCTGGATTGGGTGATAGAGCTTCGCAGTTTATTCCCACAGAGTCAAGTACTCGCAGGGGCGGACCCCGGGGGCGGACCCGCCCATACGGTCTTGGACTGTTAGACTCTGAGTTCCGACTGCATATTCACTAGAGTTTAGACTTTCAGACATCACTCGTGTCATTCTTTATTTAAACAAATTCTGAGATTGCATTTATGACGTTTATATAAATTATACGAATTCAAGATACGTTTATACTTTAATACGAATTAAGGCCAGTTACAGCTCTATTCAAGAAAAGACGGGACGTAATATTTCGATTTACTGGTATTTACGAATTGTGAACGTCACGAGCTAGAAAAAAGGTCGAGAACATTCGCATCCTGAGCCAAGACTTGTTGCCAGCTCGTTAAAATATTGGTTCTAGTAGAAAAGAACAAACCAAGGTCGACAGATTCTTCGTACATAGATTTCGTTGACCGATTTATAAAGTGCACTACTTGTTATTAAATATCTAACCTTCGTGAATCTTAAAATTGTAAATATCTCCTTGCATGCGTAGGGCAATGGTAAAGTCAGCGTGCGAGCCTGATTCGAATCCCGTGTATATACCTCGAGTGAAGTATATTGCGTATAGGTCAATTTCAAAGTTATTTTCAAATCTATTTATTTAAATTTAGTCATTTTTACTCCACGCTTTTCCTGAGTGGGGTGTGTCGGTGGTATGTATGGTATGGTATACGCACTGTTCCAATTCCAGGGTTTTACTCCGTTGACTGAAATCACGTTTTGAAAACCTGTACGGAACGTAAAGCGCTTTTATTTTTTCATGTCCATACTACAATGAAATCCGTACCGAATCCAGCGTCTCTAAGCGCCCACGATTCGATCCTCTTTCGTGCAGCTCTAGCAGTGTAATGGCGTATCATAATTGAATGATGTGAGACTTACCTGTTGGTTGTTCTCTTCGCAGACGTCTTTGTTTGGCGGCCTTCTGACTCGCAGTGAAACCATGGGTCACACAGAAGAAGATCAAAACGCCCAATGCGATATTCTTCATTATTCAACGCCCTAAATTATCAACTAACGCTTACCGTCGACCCAGGGATGGAGAAACAGTCGCCCCGAGTTATTCTTAAGTCTGTATGTCATCTGACCCTCTCGTCTCGTGTTAGGGCAATATTCCTGTGAGCACTGAATTAGCTGCGTCAAAAGAAAAAAATGCCTAGTCAATATATGCAGTATGTTAAGTATCGCTTGCATCCAGGTTGCTTATATAAGGTTGTTTCTTAAATAAATTCACAACCAAAGACACAGCGACGTGTAAAATCTACAAATTGAAAACTGAGAAATTACTTTTCCGCCCTACACTGAGCTGCAAAAGGAAATCATATAAAACGGGCTGAAGATAGCATAACATTTGTCAGTTATGTCAAGGTTTCACGAAACAAACGTTTGTGCGGAGGCTTTGAAAGCAGAACCGTACATTAAAAGTGTACACTTCCTGAAAGCTCAATAAACAAGGAAATCATACTACGTTTATTTTTTCTTGGGAGAATTAGAGTTTTGCAGAACGAGGCAATAATTAAGCTTCCGCGCTGATCAAGTTTCAGTTGTTTACAAGCTTCGATTTCTTGGCCGCAAAAAAGAAAAGAAAAAGAAAAAAATGGTTCGTTGCACAATGACTACCTGATGACCTTCAAAAGGGGCATGTCTCCGATCTCGCAGAGATAATCAACTTTCTAATTTTCTAGCAATTACATTGAGACATCCCTGACAGAGCCACAACGTTTTAAATAATTAAAAATTCAATCGAAGTTCAAAAATCAGACATCCCCTCTCTGAGCAGCTATCTGGGAAGATTTCAGCAAATTTTAGCTGAATCGGTCGAAAGGTGGTTATAAAAAGGCATAAAAACTGCCATCATTAACGGCAATTTTAACTTTCCGAGAACAGATGAGAAAAGCTTTTTCAGTTTTGTTTGTTCTAAGAGATGGATGACACTCAAAGTGTAAAATAAAATCGTGTCTTGACAGATAACTCCAAGGATTAGCTTACCGTAACCATGGCGACAATTTCCACTGATGTAACAAATATCCTAACGATAGGGGTAATATCACGTGAAAGGTCGTGAATTGACCAATGTGAGTAAAGTGCATTGCAGTTGCATGTGGAAGCGGCGTTCCCCCATGACGTTCAGCGGAGAAGGGAAATGATAGGAACTTGTCAACACTCAGACACATTCAGAATCATTTATTCCCAGTAGTGACTAGTATTACGTCTAGACCTGTTTGATTGGGGGGGGGGGAGGGGAGGGGGTGCTCCATCATGTTAGAATGACATGATTGCTCGTTGTAGCTTTATTTAGGGGATATATTTTTTCGAATGTTTAATAGCAGTCAGGGTGTTAGGAAGATACTTCAAATTACTGGTAAACCGCAAGTATATTAGTAGATGGCAAAAGAAAAGAACAGAATGTTGAAAAAAATTGGCAGAGTTTTTGTGGTTTTTATGACGTCAGAAGTTATTACAAACTACCCATACGCAAATTTTCCTGCACTTGCATATTTGGCATATTTTCACGAGTCCAAGTCATATGTTTTTCAGTTAATTGTTATTTTCCGTGCTTTCAAATTTACGTTAAGTCCAACTTGAACTTGAATGGTCTGACCTGTTCATGTCTGTTTTGATTTGCAGCGGAAAACTATGAATTAATTCTGATAAAAATATGTTGCTACCCCAACTCAAGCTTTCCGAGTGCTCTCCACACTTCTCGAATGTATCATAAACTCGCTGATGCGCAGCTAAAACCATAAATCAACTGTTTTACAATAACTGTCTAATTCCTCGCGCGCTGATTGGCTCATTTTTATCACCAATAAGAGTAGACGGATAAAATTTTAATTTATGCAAGCTTTTCAGTTCAAATTTCAGCTGTCAAACTGTCAACTTTTTTAACCAATAAGATTTTATGGACTTTTTAAAGTAGCCAATCAAAAAGCGAGAAAAGCTATTGACAATGTTCGCGTCATTTTGAATAAAATTCACTTATCTTTGTTTACGGCAAGTTTATGCGTCTTTTCCCCTCATTTATTCCCGGCATTTGACCAGTTTGGGGTCTTGGTATTGTAAAAAACAAATTGACATCAGTTTTTTACGCGTCTGTCCTCTTATTGATGATAAATTTTGACATAACATTGTCAAAGTTTACTGCGGAACCACTGTTGACAATGTTTTGCCACAATTTATCATCAATAAGAAGTCAGACGCATAAAAAACTGACGTCAATTTGTTAATTTTATAACAAGATATTTTAATCTATCAAATCTGATCCGCTGACCATTACGACCCCTGACCCATGCACTCTGAACGAGTGACTTTGACAAATGATGTCCGTTACCATGCTTGTTAACATATTGTACTCTATATTCCAGTCATCGGCTAGTTTTACTTTGACCTTTCTAGAAATGTTTTCGCTCTATTGACTGCCATACATTGTTGTGACATCATTGACATTATCCTCTACCAGATGATTTTTTTCATTCTCCTCAAAATTTGTCAGGAGAAATGAGATGTCAATCACAAATATTGGGCTTTCTTTTTTGATAAGCCCTCTCATGTCCTATTCAAAGATTAGGTGATTTTTTTAACAATATGTATGGCTAATCAAATGGTGATGAGTGAAATTAGGAAATAATTTCACTTGTGTTTTGTCAAATTCTAGTAATTTCCCAAGCCTTTGGGCAATGGAAATCATTTGAATTTTGACAAAATACAAGTGAAATTATTTCCTGCATCTAAAGCTCCCTGTTAATTATGCCCCTTCCTTCAAGGTCAACGGAGCTTTCCTCTCTGAACTACAGGTACAGTTTGATAGAATTGCCAGGGCATTAATAATTTGGACAAATTATGGAGTCCCCCTCTTTCTGGTTTACTGAACACCAGTCATAAGGATCTGAACTCTCCATGAAACAGAAACCTTTTTATTATCATTCTTATTCATATTTAGGAAACACAAATTATATCTCCTACTAGTTTTTATTTCCTCTTCTTTCTTTGTGGTAACTGAGGCCCAAAATCAGCAAACCCTCTTCGAAACTCATGTTCTGTGTCCTGGGGCACTGGCCGTTTCTCCCCAGCTTGACTATCTGATGGTCTCTTGCTGTAGTCCCTGTTACGGTGCTCAGGAAAGGTTGGCATCATATCCGGTTGAACTGGAAATGGCTTCTCAATAAAATACGAGTTCTGCAAGCATTCAGCTGCCGTGGCTCTTTTGCACGGGTCGTACATCAACAAATGATTGATCAGGGTCAGTCCCGCAGGACTCAACCACGAGAATTTGTGCTTGAGATTATTGTAAGGTTGGCGTTTGACATTTATTGACTTAGCCCCAGGGAGGCTCGAAAACCCTGGCCAAAGCTGGTCACTCGGTGTCCCCAGTAAGTCTACAATAAGTTGAAACTGATTAATCTCTGATGAGCCAGTCATTAGCGGCTTGTTGCCGATCAGTTCACCAAAGATGCAGCCCACAGCCCACATGTCCACTGCTGTGGTTTGTACTTTGGAGCCTAAGAGGAGCTCAGGGGCACGATACCATAGTGTGACAACAACTGGAGTCATTGGCTTGTAAGGGTAACCAAAGGTACGTGCCAGACCAAAGTCGGCTAAAGAAAAAATAAATTAAAATCAATAAGTGAGCAGACAAAAAAAAAAAAAAAAAAAAAAAAAAAAAAAAAAAAAAACAAAAAAAAAAAAAAAAAAAAAAAAAAAAAAAAAAAAAAAAAAAAAAAAAAAAAAAAATAAATAAAAAAATAAATCAAAAAAATAAAAAAAAAACAAATAAAAAAAAAAAAAAATTAATTTTT
>Ga0126338_10000201_pt1 | contig 26903 bp, 9 predicted proteins | sample OrbCmetagenome_2_FD_92529 | JGI IMG/M metagenome (GOLD analysis project Ga0126338, IMG submission 92529) | Coral microbial communities from Petempiche,Puerto Morelos, Mexico - Orbicella C C metagenome | ecosystem: Host-associated > Invertebrates > Cnidaria > Coral | place: Petempiche,Puerto... | reverse complement strand
GATGAGAAATATCGCCTCGCCGTCTCCAATGCCACTTGTAACACGAAAACCAAGAGTGTTGAGTGTTGAAGTAAGAGGTGTTCTGAAAAGCAGTTCTCGATTGACGTCAACTCTTATCACCTAATAAAATCTCGGTACAATGTACTCCGGGGAAAATGTTGAAAGAATTATACTGCCTAATACTTGGAATTTCGTTTAATACAGCTTTTATCTACAGTTCTAGAAATCAATGGCTTATGTATTGATCTTATTACCAAGGTATATGTGGAAAAGGTAAAATAATAATACATGTTATCTGCTGAGTTATAACCACTTTATAGACATTGAGTAATGGTTAAATATTTTTGCATCGATTGTCCTGAAAGACAGAAGCCCATAACGACAAAACTATATAATTTGCCATATCAGGCCTTTAACTTGTGCCGACAAACTAATATATCTTGATATACTTTCCAAAGAGGTTTTAGATCTGTTCCAGATAACCAGCTCTTAGTTGCTATGGTAATCATTGTCCGCATGCTTGTGTCGAATATGCTTGACAAAGAAAAAAAAAAAAGAAAACCTATTTGCTGACTCTTGATAACTCGTTGTTCTGATAAACAACGGGACGTCCTGTTCTTTCCTGGCAATATAAAAATGTCTCATTCTGCCCATAGCATTGTTCAACACCCTAAAGCAATATTTCCTTTCGCGTCACCAAATGTTGTCAAAATAACGTTATTACGTACTGTGCTTACAGACAATGGTGTCGTGACAAGAAATATTACTTTATTGTAATATCACTGGTAAAACGCCAGTTTGAGACCTAGCGTCTGTTGAACGAAAGAGTTCTTTTGTTCAACGGTTGTTGTTCAACTTGAATAACTAAAAGAGTTTGACGTCAAAGTCTGTAAACTGTAAATATGGCTAAAACAGTACCACGAACAATGTCATGAAAATGTAATCTCGTCAACTACTAGGCATATTTTACCAGACTAGAGACCAAATAATGCCCTCACTCTTTGAAAATTTAGAAAATTAAAAGTCTGATTGTCGATAATGGTAGAATCTTTAAAACGCGGCTATTGCACTGCGCTTCCAATTTTCGACTCGTTCTGATGTCAGTGCACAAACTTGAAAAGTCACTCAACCTCTTTTTTCTCTGAGAAACACTGCATGACGACCCGTTGTATTAACAGCCTTTGAAGTTTCGCTGCTTTTGCAATTGGGTTCATTGCTGTGTTTGACGAGGACTAATAATGAAAAAAGAGCGTTGTACACCTCCGTCGAGGTACAAATCTCTGGGAAAACCGCAAAAATCCGTATCCAGGGCAACTAAAACTCGTTGTTATGACAATTGAGAAGAATGTCATTGGAGTAGATCTGCATATATTTGTATTCAATAGCCTCTCACTTCAGTTTATTTTGGGAATTTTAAAGTGAAAATATCTCCTTGAATTATTATTAGTTTAGTCAATATTTATAAAATTATCCAGGCCGTAGGCTAATTCTTGTTTGTTTTTCAATAAAATCATTACACAGTTCTTTTAATTTTAGGAGTCTTGGAACCCCACATATGTTTAAGTTCTTAAATTGTTTTCTAAAAATGTACAAGACTGTCCTTGGCAACCGACATTGTGGCGAATAATGATTTGGCAAAGATTTATTCTATTGACGTTTTAACACCTCTAAGCTTCTCAGGTACAATTTAAAGACTTTCAGAGACACTACTTTCGCTATTCAATCATGGAATATAATCTTGATCAGGAAGCCAAGTCACTCAATATACTGATCCATTTAACGAGGATAGAAATATTGCCTTCGTCAGAGTTTATTGATTTCAAATCCTTTCAGCAAACTAGCGTAATTTCAACTACACCTGAAGCTGGAATTATCACTGTTGAACACCTTAAAGAAATATATATCTTTTCTAAATTTCAGGGGTATTTCGATATGAGAAATAACACTAAGATCTGGAAGTTATTTCACTGAACTTTAGAGTAGTCAAAATGTATGATATTATCGCTGAACAAGGCCAGAAATAACTGAATATAACTGAGACCTACTTCTTTAGTTATTATTTATCTTTTTAAGATGAAGCAACCAATTGCAAGCAGATAAAGAAAAAGGTATTTTAAGTCTTCCGAAAAATACTTTTCCTGTTCGCATTAGAACGAAACGTGAATTCATGACCGCTTGTTTTAATTAAATCACCGTCAATTGTAAAATACATTTTCATCGGATATCTCTGTACTACTTAGAACCCGAACGAGCTGGTTTCCAGGAAACGGAAAAACCATTTAAGTAGGTTTTCAATACAACTCAATTGTAAATGAGTTGATTTGCGTTTATTTAAACGATATTGAATGACCGTACTGCCTTAAGAAACGGATATTGCTTTCTTTGACTCCATTTAATTGCTAAAGTTGTCACAAAAAGAAAACAAGTTGAACAGAATATTACACAGACAAAGTCAAGAGAAAACGTCTTGTGAACTGGCGAGCGTCGGCTGCGAATATCTCAGGGAGTGGTTTATTTTGCTTTCAGTTATAGCAAAATTTAGAACACCGTTATGCTCTTCGCGTAGTTTTTCTTCGGCTTTTTACTTTTTCCGTGTTTACTGTACGCAAAATACACCTAAACAATTGAAAATAAAAGAAATATCGCCTCACAAAGAAAGTTTTCTCTTTGGTATAGAAAAACCGATATTTGATTGAAAGAGATTCAATTAAGCTCAATTCGTCGTCACCTGCCTTCTGGGGGAGGGGTCGGTATTCAAACAATGATGCTATAATGAAAGAGACAATAAAACAACTTGCTAATCATCTTAATTGACCTAATTTATCATTGCCTGCCAGTAATCCACTGAATCTTCCAATATAATACAATAGCTTTGGGTCTATATGAGTATCACTTTCTTTCCACGCAGATTAATTCATGTCGCGTACAGTTATAACTTTGTAAGTAAATCCTCGCGGTGGATTCGATATGCCTTTACCAGAGGCAAAAACCGAGACTGTTTTTAGTAGGAAGCATTGACCCTGACCTGAAAGCGACAAAAATGTTTTGAACGACACTTTCTAATGGCCATAAATAATTAAGTTAAATTGTCTTGAAAAGCCAAGATGATTTATGGAGTATAGCCACAAAATAGTGTCTTAAATGCGAAATATATTTGCTGTGGAATAAAATGTGCTAAAAACCACCTGACCATTTTATTATTTTTTTTTTAGCTTTTTGCTCAACAAAGTGGATTTTTGTTCAGATATAGAAACAATTTCATCCTAGGCTTTTTCGACTGTTCTGATCAAAAGCTGAAAAGCAAGCTAGAACAGAGCGAAATTGGAAAAAAAATGGAGGGAATTTGTCGTTTGAATGTGTGTTCCACATTTTCGTTTATTGGGCTGCTTTTGTAGGAAATAAATCATCTCATCTTCTCCAGACGCCAATTTTTAAATTAAACTTTCTTCATGATAAAAAATAATGGCAAAGAACGCGTATCCGAAATTCATTTAAGTCAAATAAAATATGTTTCAGAGCTACACAGCCAAACAAGTTAAGTCTATATGTTGTTTGCCACACACGGTGTACATTCATTGTTCTTTAAAGACAAACTGTTCTGTTCTATGCATAAACTCGGTGCAAACCAGCTGGAGATTTATCAAAACTGATCTTTGTGTTTTCAGGGGCCATGGTGCGAGCAAAACAAACTTAAATGCAAAAGTTATATTGTGGTACACCGATCACAGCTTCTAAAGAATTCCTTTTCACGTATATTCACCACATTTCTGCGACACCACCTGAGAAGGCAAACGAAAAAATTGATCAATGTTGATAAAAATTCCTAGTTCGCTAATCGATAAACAGAAGGAGGAATATTTTCTGTAACTTTTAGCAAGCGGCAAATTACAATTAACAGTTCAGATTTATGCAAATGGCAAGGAATTATTTTTTCTTTTAACTCGAATAAAAAGCGAACAAAACATTTTTCCACCAGCTTGCTAGTTCAGATTTAGTAACTTATGAAATCACCTATTCAGTTGCATCGCAACATGTCGGCAAAAATGAAAACATCGAGAGTGATGTGGTTTTTAGTCTTATTTACGATATATAAGCTTTATTGATATCTCTTTAATTTAGAGATCTTTTGTCTAAGCCGTGTTTCAAATGTCTTAGCTTTATTTCGTAATCCGAATCAAAGAAATACTCATTTACACAAAGAATCCTATTGCCTGGCTTAACGACAATCTTACGAGAAAATACAGCTTCGAGCGATAGGTATTGTAAGAACTAATCAATTTATTATTCGCTGGGTGCCAAAGGTTTTATCAGATCATGAAAACTATTTGGTCCCCGCGTGAAGGGAGAGGTTTAATTTGTTTGAAGTTGATCTAACAGCAAAAAGATACAGCCATTACAAACAGTGCAAACTAAGAAATGGACTCCGTAAACTCGACATCGCAAAAAGAGAGCTAAAGATGGCGGTTGTCTCTCGAACGAGGAAAAGGTTTTCGAATTTGCAAAAAAACAAGGCGGTGGATTTAAACCACATTCCTTTGTTAGTTAAAGAACATAAACATTAATTCCAACTTTACTAAGATTGTGAGACAAAACATTTCGTTTGACGCCTATTTTTTGTAAGCATTTGGAAAATTATCGACCAAAAACACTTAGATTTAAATTCCTAAATTAGATGATGTTCTCAGCTTAGTTTTAATAGTAATAGGTTATTTTAAGCTATTCTAGAGTTAGAAGCACCACTACAGGTCGAAATAAGCGAGCAAGTATCAAATATAATCTTTCAGTTATGCTAAAGAGATTTCTTAAGAAATTCAGTGAAAAGTTAGTCGCATTTAGCACATTAGGCGAGATAAGGCGAAACACCATCTCCATTTCGATGTCGTTTATTTTAAATGTTTATCAACAGAAAACAGAAAAAAAAAACATTTACCATGCACCTGCTGCTAAATCCTGTCAGAGTTTGTTTCGTATAGAAAATAAACTGAAAACTTGCTAAAACATATTAAATATGTGTTTGTCATGTAAAATGAATTACAAGGTCGGAACGATTATGTTAATGTCATAGTCTTGTTCGTGCATGAAGAAAAGAAATCAAACAGCTGTTTCCAGCAACGTCGTATTTTATAAAAGCATAACTTATTTGCCAAGTTTTATGCCTTAGTGTCAATGTAACGCTTACCCAATGAGATTAACGCTTGTAAAACATGGTCACTATTAGAACTGCAGGCCGGGTGGTCGAACAGCAATGGAGGCGGTTCTTTGCAATTACGTTAATCACCTTGTCTACAATAGAACTTAACAGTCAAGAATAACATAAAAGAAACGCGGTGAAATCAAGACCTGAAATTACGAGAAAACTGATGTTATCGCGCAGCGAAGGAATTTTATTGGAAGTCTCTGCCCTCGCGGCTTGTAAAACGCTCGCGTTGGGAAATTTGCTTGGATTCCGTGTCGCGTTCAGAGTAATTCGGTTGCTCTATTCTTGGCTTTGTTTAGCCGAGACAGAACAAATTGTAGAAAGGTCAATATAGGTACTTATAAGGGGGGTGATAAATATATGTCAGCGACCCGAAACCAATCGGAAGCTATTGTTTGGCCCCGTATTTGTTTGACTAACTAAAACTATAATTTGCTATCGCTGCAGTGGGCCATATAAAACGCGCACGGTACAGGCAATTTCACAACTCAACACATGAGCAACATGAACGAGTTTGTGACTGAACGAGTGGCTGATTGTGCAAACTACGGACGAGGTTCACCGTTTGTTGGCAAGTGTAGTGAAATGGCGTTACTCAGCGGGGAAAAAGATTTTGAAGACAGCGAGAATGAACAAGAGATTCAGTCTGAGAGCGAGGAAGGAGAACGCATCTCTGAAGAATGCGTGCAGAGCTTTGTGGTGGAGTTGGATTATGACGATGGTGATTCAGCAAAGTTGGGGCGAGACGAAACGCTCCCAGACGACAGTAAAGGAGATTGTAGTTCCGATCCTGAAGTCAAACCTACTCACTCGTACATCGCTCTGATCGCAATGGCGATTTTGAGTTGCCCAAACAAGAAGATGATTCTGGGGGACATTTACCAGTATATTTCAGATAACTTTCCTTATTACAGAAACAAGGATAAGAGTTGGCGGAACAGCATAAGGCATAACTTGTCTCTTAACGAATGCTTCATCAAGGCAGGTCGCAGCGAAAACGGCAAAGGTAACTACTGGGCTATACATCCAGCGAACCTTGAAGATTTCGCCAACGGTGATTTCAGACGAAGGAGAGCAAGACGCCGCGTGAGACGAAGCAATCCATTGAAATTTGCTGGAAGCTCCCCTCAATCGGCGTATTTCCGAGGACTAAACTCGTTTTCATCGCATTCTTCCTTCTATCCGTATCGCGGTGATGAGTACCGCATGTATCCCAGTTTAAGGTACATTCGTCCGACTAAAAAGAGCTTCGCTATTGATAGCATTATGGGTTCGTATGACTCTTCATACCTTTACAGTCCAGTATCTGTCCGATCCTACCCTTCCTTGAGCCTACACGGAAGCAGGGAATACCCTGGAGCCTCCCCAACGCACTCTCTTCTCTTCCACGCATCGCCGGCGCTTCTGCCTTGTGTATCAGAGCTAACGGCGGCCTCTGTTCCCGGCGCAGCTTGTGCGACGAACCCTTTGGAGTCTTCAGCATTTTCCGCCTACCTCGGCTCCAAAGGAATCGTTGCTCAAAGTCAGAACGGCAGACCAGAAAGCTGGCAAGACACTTTGTCTAAACTGCAAGAGCAGCTTAGGAAAGTAGCACCCTGACAAAGGGCTACAGTGACTTTCACACATGCTTTCGAAATGGTCGACCGAACACCGTGATAAACTCTGAGTCTGTATTTGGAAGAAGCTTCACTGTCTTCAAGGTTCCCGGCAAAGAAATGGGGCTAACAAATCATATGCCGATTATCAGAAACCAGAAAAACACAAAAAATATATAAATATGTCGTCAAATACACTTGTAAATATTTCAGTTTCCTTTAAAATTCACACGAAATTAGGCGAATATTGTCGGCCAAGGACTTAGCCTTTGGTTAGCCATTTAAAAGAAGTCTGCAATTAGAATTAACACTGAATAAACAGCACAGTTATTTAAAGTGATATATTTTATTGTATAAAAGTCGGGAAGCTTTATAATTCCCAATGTGAAATAGATTATCAGAATTTCAGAAGGAATTAAGAATCATGAAAGCAAGTTATGGTCACTAAAATTGCATTTAATACGCCGCATCAAAATTTCTGTTCAATTAGCTATGGATAAGTCAATTCCAGCTCTTGTTGAAATGGGAGAAGAGATAAAAACTTTACTTTAATTTCTATCATAGATATATAGGATTAGCCTGTTATGCTTACCAAAATTATTGAACAAGGAACAGCCTAGTAAATTGTTGTATACAGAAGAGCTTTTAATTTTAATCATTGGACAGTTTGAAGGGTAAATTCTCAGCTATAAGGATGTTTATTCCATCTTTTTTTCTGCATTCCCAGAACGAGAAAATTCACGTCGGAATACTTACGATAGGCTGGTGAAAAGGAGAAAATATAAAGCTTAAATGAGCCTTAACAACCTTTTGTATCCCTCCAAATGCAGTCTTGATGTGGTTGCAATTTGGTATTGCGACATATTCGCTCCGTCGGTGTGAGAAATGTTCAAGCTACAGTACAGTGAACGGAACTGAGAGGCACGAAGACAATCCTTACTTTCACGGCCGAAGATTGAAGTTCTAGAGTCAAATTCTTTCATCTCGCAGAATGTTTTTTCCATGAGAACTAAATTATCCATTTATCCCACAATCGATTCTACAGTCATGCTTGCAAATTTAATCCTTAAGTTAAAGTGGATTTAGAAACATTGTATGTTATCAAGTAACATGAAAACATGGCAATGAACTGCAAAAACATGTCATACTCGCTCACAATCTTCGATTTTATTTTTGTTTTACTCTTCGTATTTAACTAACTGACCCACAGCAATACTGTACGCTGAAGAGGCGCTATATAAAATGTATTTTGGGAGTGTTTCATGGATCAGTGTTTGCTCGGGGCTATTTCTGAAAGGCAATTATGTACATTTGTGTCTTAATATAATTGCGCCTTGCAATTAGCAGAGCATAAAAGTTGAATAATACACCGAAATAAAAACATTATACACGAAATTTGCTTTGTGGGGGAGTGACTAATTTACATGAATAATGCAGTTTTGTAACTGTTACAGCGAACAAGTAATGTAGTTGAACAAAGTGCTTTACCCCGAGCACTCAACAGCACTCTCAATGAGATATCGTCTCAATATATTCTGTGATCTTTCTGTTTTGTTTCGCGTACTTTGCCCGGCACAAATTATTTTTTCCATTTTTTCACGTCATAAATCTTTCATAAGCAAACTTTTCAATTTGGGGATTTTTACGTGCTCAGTGTAGGTTATAATATAATGTTTTGCTTTATTTAATTTATCATTTTTGTAAATAATGGACGAAAGTGAAAGGTCGGGCGCTTTCCTCGCAGTGTGGTCAAGCATGATATATCATTTTATGTCGTTTCTGTCTTAGTGATGGTTTTTAACCGCATAAAGGCAAATTTAACGAAATTGACTCCGCGTGTTTCAAAGCCATTCATTACAGCAACGAAGGAAGTGAAATTTGAAAAAAATAAATTGACTGATATAAAATTTGTCTCGATAAAAGCTAGCGAGTGTCTAAAAGCGCACTAAACTTTAACGTCTAATATATTGATTCTCGTTTGACTCCGACTTGGTCTTTTATTCTACGCTTCGTTTCATCTAATTTGGTTCAAAGAGCATAGAGAAGCTATATAATATTGAAACAGTAGACACAATTTGCGTCGGCAATGTTTATAGTAGTTGTAATTTAAGTAAAATTGATTTTATAATTCGCTCTAATTGCCAAAATGTCACAACAAGGCATGGAGTTTCAACAATCAGCTGTTAAAATGGTTGTAAATGTGAACCGATATGGCCAAAACATTTATTTTTCTGGTAGAATTTACACCCTTGCTCTATATTTATCAATTCAGTGTTGTAACTATTAAATTCAAACCGTAAGTCACAGCGTAAACGTGCCAAAGATCAAAAACTGTGTTCCCATTACGACTGTTGTCAAACACTTCGTTGTAAATTTGATTATGTGCACTGCCTTTAAGCTCTTTTACTTAAGCTTTGAAGAAACCGCTGAAAGTCCGCAGTTTGATAAAGTAAATTTATATCGAATTATTCCCATAAAGAGCCGGCAAGGAAAGCTATATATTTCCCTTTGTTGTCTGTTAACAGGGGCATGTGGATTCCTTAAAACTTATGGCGACTCTAATTATTTAGCAAAACCGTGTTTACGGCTGTTCCCAAATCATACAACAGTAATATCGTTCTCGATTTAGCTACATTTTTATTATATATTTTAGGAAGTCTTCAATTTTTCGCCGTAACTGTATAATCGCTTTTTGTCTCTAACATCTTGTGCAGCGAAAAACTTTCAAGCCATTTGCATTGAAGTTAAAAGTGTGTAGAGAGTGGCAAGGAACCTTCAATAGCTTTTGAATCATACGAAGCAAAACACAGAATACTATTACTCTTTACTCGATGTTCTTCCGGAAAAAAGCTTGCTTTGGAACTTGTTTCTGGTTGAGTATTATTTATCAGTGGTGTTCTCAATCCAGGGGCTAGGCTGTTTCCCAAGTTGTTCGCCATATCACACCCGTGTTGATTACATTCCATGCTTTTAATCTCTTAAAGTTATTTTGAAGTTTTTATTACGTTTAATTAAAGAAATTAAGGCGCACATGCTTCTAAATGTTATTAGTCCAGTTTTGTTGGAAAGTTCTTGGAGAGACTTCAGTAATCTCGGTCAGCGGTTAATAAATTAAAGTCAGATCGTGCTTCTTAAATGTATGCATCGATCCCTTGAAATAACAGAAATATCCGAAGACAACAGCGAACAGTCGTGTTGATTCAGCCAAGCTCTGTCTTTGCAGAAATGAATTTTAGTATTGTCTCCAATGCGTTTGGCTCATAGCAAGAGTCCGCCCCCCAAGATTACCTCGAAGCCCCTGTCATGCCTCGATATCACATGCACACACATGCAAAGAGGGTGTGACAGTTCGATTTCTTATATGGTGTAAGACTCTGAAAAAGGATTCAGCAGAGCTAGATTCGTTCAAATCCCTCAAATCGTTCGGCAAGACGTCAAATGAACCATGTGCTTTGTTCTGTTAGACTTAACAGCATCCTTAGATCTCACCCATATTTGCGATCAACTCTTTATAAAGCGAAGTCTCAAGCTATTTTTCCTGACCGATGTTGGCAATGATAGCGAAGAGCGAAAAAAATAAAGCTTTTAATTAATTTTTATATAAAAATATCGAGATGATAACTGCAGAAATTCTCGCTCGCTCATTGGCTAATTTTTTCCTCTCCTCTTTTTGATTATGCCTGTTGCAAGCAAGGTAAGGCAAATCAATTTTTTTCTATCTACTCAGCTTGTTTAGTATAGGTAATCGTATGAATGCGCGTACAATTAAGAATTAACACTACGAGTGGTATTTGAAAATTCTCTCAAAATTGCTCGAGCCTTTAGGCGAGTGCAATTTGAAAGAATTTTCAAATATCACGAGTAGTGTGAATCCTTAATTGCTCAAGTTTTCGTACGGTTACTCATTTATTGTCTGACTGAGATAATTGCGAACGCGTGCGTGTTAATTTGCACTGCAGTGCAAATTAAGAATTAACGATAAATTGGCCTGCTCTCAGCCAATCACAATGAAGTATTTTCTCAGTCATATGATAAGATTTCTTACTATTCTGAGTAGTTTTTATGTGTCTAAATCAGTTTTTTTTTGTTTTTATGCTCTTTTTTTTCTCTGTTTCTGTAAATGTGGAAAAATAAAATGGTTGGTTGGTTGTTGTTGTTAAAAGAAGACGGTGTAACAATTTTATTGAAAAACAAACAAGAAATAGCCGACGGTTTGGATATTGTTATAAATGTTGACTAAACTAATAATAATGCAAGATATATTTTCACTTTAATATTCCCAAAATACACTGAAGTGAGAGGCTATTGAATATAAATATATGTAGATCTACTCCGATGTCATCTTCTCAATTGTCATAACAACGAGTTGTAGTCGCCCTGGAGACGGACTTTTGCGGTTTTACCGGAGATTTGCCCCTCAACAGACCTGTACAACGTTTTTTTCATTAGTCCAAGTAAAACACAGTTAGCAACGAAACCAAGAGAAGCGAAAATTAAAAAGGGTGTTGATAAATTGCGTCGTCACGCAGTGTCTCTCATTGAATAAAGGCGTTGCGTGACCTTTCAAATACCGGCTTTCAGGCTTGAGCACTGACATCAGAGTGAGGCGAATATAGGAAAAGTACTGCAACAGCCGACATCATATCGACAATCTAACTTTTAATTTTAAGAATCTTTAAGTAGTAAATGCATTATTTGGTGAACACTTTTGTAAAATTTGCCTAAAATAGTTGACGAGATTACATTTTCGTGGCATTAATTGCTCGTGGTACTGTTATAACGATATTTACAGTTTACAGACTTTGACGTCAAACTCTTTTTGTTATTCAAGCTGAACAACAACCGTTGAACAAAAGAACTCTTTGGTTCAACACACATTAGATCTCAAGCTGTCGTTTTACCAGTGATATTATTATAAAGCTATATGTATTTCCCGCCTCGACACCTATTGTCTGTAAAATACGGTACGTAATAACATTATTTTGACAACATTTGGTGACGTGAAGGAAATATTGCTTAAGTGTACCGAACAACAATGCTATTGGCATAAGGAGACATTTTAATATTGCCAGGAAAGTAAGGGACCCGTTGTTTATCGGAACCACGCATTATCAAGACCAAGCATGCAGATTTCTTTTTTGTTTGTTTTCATTTCGATTAACAGCGATGGAAAGTTTGAGATGAACTCATTGTCAAGCATATCCGACACAAGCATGCGGACAATGGTTTCCATAGCAACTAAAAGCTGGTTATCTCGAACAGATCTAAACCTACTTGGCAAATTATATCAATTTATATTAGTTTACCGGTACAAGTAAGAGACCTGATATGGAAAATTATATATAGTTCTGTCGTTATGGGATTCTGTCCTTCAGGACAACCGATGCAAAAATATTTAACCATTGCTCAATGCCTTTAAAGTGGTTGTAACTCAGCAGATAACACGTTTTGTTCTAGCTTTTTTTACATATACCTTGTTAAAAAAAAGGTCAATATACAAGCCATTTATTTCTAGAACTGTAGATAAAAACTGTATTAAACGAAATACCAAGTATTAGACAGTATAATTGTTTCAACATCTTATTCTTGGAAGATTGCACCGACATTTTATGTGATAAGCGTTGACGTGAATCACCGAGTATTTTACGAAACACCTCTTACTTTTCGTGTTACAAGTGGTATTGGAGATGGCGAGGCGATATTTCTCATCATAACACCTATTGTTATAAAATACGGTACATAATAACGTGATTTTGATAACCGTTGTTGACGTCAGAGAAAATATTTCTTTATTGTGTTCAATACCATTGACTTAGTAAAAAAGGAAATAGAGAAATTTCTATACTGTGTTCAAAATTCTGTAAAGGTTCAGGAACAATGTCCATATACCACGGTATATGTGATACACAAAACTAGACAAAAAGATTTGATATTGAAAGTTATAAAACAAACATGAAATAAAGTGAAAATTTGCCAACATGGGTTAGATATTATTACAAGAGTTGACTAAAATAACGATGAGAAGAAGACAATATATTTTAAGTAAAAAGGCAAATAAAACAGAATGAATGAACATGTATGTTGTCAGATCCAATTTAACCCTTGGTGCAATTTTAGTATTTTTACTTGTCCTGGTGTAAGGTAATATATTACAGTGTATCTGAAACAAGGGCAAATACGTATATCAAATTGTACTCAGGGTAATATTGAGCCACAGCATATATTCCGGCTGCAAAGTGCATTGAAGTCCGCTCAGGGAATACTCTAGCTAACTGTACGTGAATAACTAATTGATATGCTCAGTTGTCTTAGCAACGGTCGTGTTGTTGGCCTGGAAACTGTTGTGCAGTTCCAGCCAGAATTTGGGAGGCGACGCGATTGATTGACAAAGGCGCACTATCCTTCAACAAATTGAATTTGTTCTCGGTCACTAAACTTGTTTGTTTCCAACTGGTTATGTGATTCTTACCGTGTTTATGCTCACCCTGCAATACTAGTCTGTTAATATATATAGCTATGGCTACTTTAAAAAAGTCATTTATTCTTTTATTAAATTTTATATTTGTCTATTCTATTTATATCACTTTTGATTTACTTTGAATTCGTCTTCAATCCAGCCGTGTAATGATTTTTATTGATTGTCGATAGCAGTCAAACGAACACATTGACAAATATTACAAACTAGCTTCAGAAATGACGGTATTTCGCGTGCGCAGTGGCTATTGAAAACGTCAAACAACTTCTATCAATGAATGGGAAAGTTGTATGAGTGACTAGAAACCGACTGCTGGAGACGACAGATATATGAGAGCGACAAAAATGTACAGTTAGCTGAGCTGCTGTGTTTCAAATGTTCTACAAACGTCATCAAATAAGCCTTTTTCAAATTTCCAGTATTTAGACGCAAGTGCATTATTTTCTATAAATACATCAAGATAACGGACGGAAGTAAGAGTTATATTTACAGTGTACAAACTTTGACGTCAATTTGTTTCGGTTGCTCAATTTTGTCAACTGTCAAACAAAAAGAACTCTTTGCTTCGACAGCCGCGAAATACACGAAACAAACGGTATTAAGCGATATTTAGCTTGTTGTCACATATGATATTGAACAATGTGAAGTAACGGGACACATCACAATGCCGCTTACTCAATATCATATTGGCGACAGAAAAATAATAAAATCATGTACGGAAGAGTATAGGAATTACTGGCAAGTTAGTTATAACCCACTCATTAGAAAGAGAAGAAGACCACGATTTTATCCTCTTTCATGTCTGTCATGTTCAACTGGATGGAAAAATTGGCGAGCACTTAACTATCCTCCACGTATTGCAAAGTCATTGAGCTTAGCCGGCACGTGATTGTACAAGGAATGGTTTCTATGGTAACTAACGATAACCTTTTTAGAGAGAAGATAGAAGTGGTAGTCAAGGGTTCATTTACCAAGACCAGAAAGCAATGGTCTGAGCTAATCTCTCCAAAATAGTTTGGAAATACATACGTAGTGATTCAGCTAAAGTAATATCGAATGAAAAACTTTAGCAGAAAAGTTGAACTGGCGTGAATTTTCTGTTAAAAATTTGAGATCTGTTGCACGTAGATGGTTTCGTTGAGGTTTTCACTTTTGAGAGTTGGTTGCCCAGGACGATTCGATTGTTGGTTCAATATTTCTTTGATATTGGATTAAAGCTCGTTAATTTTTCTACTTATGGTAACTTGGTTGCAGAAGAGAACATAAGTTCTTCGGAATGGCTTGTTATAGATGACGTTGTTGTAATGACTTTAACCTGCACATTTGAGTGTACTCCTTTGAAGTACCTTATCTTCTCAACTGTCATGGCAACGGACGTGCAGACGTGCAGTTGCCCTAGAGACGTAATGGCTTCTGTACTTCCGTACTTTAGTTTGATTTTGTGCATTTGAAAGACAATGAGACTCATCGGTTTAGGGTGCTGCCTTTCTGAAATCTTTTAGTTCTAAACTCCTCGACTGAATTGCATTTCTTTGCATACAATAGCCAAATTGATGATTCGAGGTAGCTGCACAGAACATTTTAGCTGTTTGTTCGTTTGATGTTATTTTAAATCTTTGCATTAGCCCTATGAAACACAGTGTTTTAAACTTCATTGCTTATAGTAAATTAGCTGCATTCAGGATACATTTTCTCCGCGATCTTTCGAATATTGTTTTGCCGTATCTTGCCTCTTATCCAATTAGTAATGGTAATAGGACTGAGTGGAGTCCAATTCGGTCGGTTATCATATGAGTGATAACAAAATCGGACGACCGTGCAGCGGGAGTCCGATTTGTATATCACGAGTATGATTACAGACCGGGTTGGACGACACAACGTCTTATTACCAATTAATCATAAAAATTACAATTTCCGAGAAAAGAAGAATAGCCAAGTTATGATAGAAAGGGAAAATTTGTATTAAAATACCCACAAAGGAGATGTAAATATTCAAAAGCCAGCGCACGTACGCATGCACGCACGTAACTACAACTTTGAATGTGATTGGCTTATTGAACTGTCCGATAACAAACTGTCCAATAACAAACTGTCCGATAACAACTTGGCAATTGAATTAGTGGAAAATAGGAGTTTTTTAAACCAATCACAATCGACTAAATTGTAATTTTTATGATTACAGTCGTAACAACTTACGAGAACACATAACGTTTTAGAGACAGATTGCAAGTTTCATGTCGCGTTTTTATATTAATAATAATAAATACCCACTATCCTGAAGTTTAAGCTTCATCAGAAATAAGATTCTCAAAGAAATGTTTAGCAAAGTTGTAGTTTCCAAGCTTTGCGTTGTGTAACATTAAAAATGGCGGCCCGAGAGACTGTCGCGTAGGTAAAAAGATGACTTATGTTTTGAGTTTTTACTAACTGGCGAACAGTACTTGCATTAGCCGAAGTATCAATATTAATGTGTCGGAGCTCTAGAGTAATAACTTTTTCGTTTTTAAAGCAAAAATCATCGAAAGATTCTTTTACTTTACGGTCGCAATATTGGTGCCCATCAGGGGGACACCAAAGCTCTACAAATTTGAGTGAACGATTTCTCCGAACTGAGAAGGCGCGTACGAAAAACCACACAGACCTAAATGTTTGCGAAGTTGTTCATGTATATTTAAGGGAACTGTTATACAAGATGACTCAACACTAAGTTATCAAATTTTGATTTTCATGACTGGTTGTTATATCAGAAGAGCCTGCTACACACTTTATCACACGGAAAGAAAGGCAATCTACATGGAGTTAGTATAGAATGGAATATCAATCAAACTGCCTGGGGAAAAAGCCAAAATAAACGCCAAAAAACGCATCTAGCTACAAGCGAGAGGAAAAAAAAACACTGGGGTCTCACGGGTTAACTGAAGAGGAAAGCAATTGTTAGAGCCGAATGGCATTAACGGGCATTATTAAACCGAGGAAGGTTAATCGTCGACATTTTAGTGGAGCACGCGTGGAAGTCGCGTGGGAACGCAAAAGAGTCAACAAAGGAGTCAAAAAGGAACTTGGGAGAAGAGGGAAAAGCTGAAGGCACTGGAGTTAACGTTTTAGAAATTAAAAGGCAGGTGAGAGGCTGACAGGGAACGCACGTCTCGCTAAGAATTTAATTGACATCCCGTTTTCCTTCCCTCTTTAATTTGATGCTCTTTGGACCCTTTTATCACCCTCGTCCAGCGTTAATCAGTCAATGCGACGCTCTCTTTTTTCCTACAGTACCTTTACAAGGTGTTTTAATCTCCTTTTTATGAGCTGTTTACGCCCGGGGGGAACTTCCGTATAAAAATGACAGGGGTGCTCGTCATATCTTTTAGGGGTAAAAAAAGCGGTTTTGGAACCTCTTAGGGTGTTTAGCCTCAAAAGGTCCACAGTGGAGGTTTTTGCGGTACCTGTGACAGGAGATAATGTGTTGCTTTAGTAGTAGTACCTCTTAGGGGAGAAAAATATATCAAGCCACGCCCACAAAAGAGGAACTTGGCACCTACTGGGGGTTCTTTTAAAAAAATTCCGACGAGCACCCCCGTCCTTTCTATAGGGAAGTCCGCCAACCGGGTGTTTACGTTTCTACATCTCAGGTCTAACAGCGTTGTTCCTAGTGCGTTGCCAGTTTATGTCTTTAGCTCAGCAGAATCTACTGTCGCCTGGAGCTAAATCTCTCGATATTAGAATCCCATCTCTTTTACGGGTTGAAAAGAGGATGATGTCAAACAACAGCTATTTAAGTCAAATATGGCCGCCATCTTGAAATAAAGTGCAACTTTTCTGGTCTAAAAAGTTTTTATGTAGTAGCTTAATAGTTTCTGTGTCGATATCAAAAACAAAAGTTCCAGGTAAAACGTCGTCTCCGGATGGTAGAATCTCAACTCTTCAAGGGTTGAAAAAGAGAATGATGTCAAACAGCAGCCATGTTACTCTAATGTGGCCGCCATCTTGAAACGAAGCCCAGCATCTCAGATCTAATAACGTTTTCTTATTACCTTGCTAGTTTTTGTCTTTACATCAAGACAGTGTACTGTCGCGTGGAACTTCATCTCTCTATATTAGAATCCCATCTCTTTCACGGGTTGAAAAGAGAATGATGTCAAACAAAAGCCATGTAAGTCTAAAACGGCCGCCATCTTCAAACGAAGTGCAACATCTCAGGTCTAAAAACATTTTCCGTAGTAACTCGGTAGTTTTTGTCTTTACATCAAGACTGTCTATTGTCGCTGGGAACTTTATCTCTGGATTTTAGAAACCCATCTCTTTCATGGGTTGAAACGAGGATGAAGTCCAAACAACGGCCATGATAGTCTAATATGGCCTCCATCTTGAAACGAAGTGTAAATTGTCGGGTCTAATAACGTTTTATGTGGAAGTTTGGTAGTTTTTCTGTGGATATCAAGATATAAAATTGTAACGTAAAAGTTCATCTCTCGATGGCAGAATCCCATCTCTTCAACGGCTGAAAAACAGAATGATGTCAAACATCGGCAGTGTTAGTCTGATATGGCCTCCATCTTGAAATGAAGTCCAGCATCTCAGCTCTAATAACGTTTTTCTTAGTACCTTGCTAGTTTTTGTCTTTACATCAAGACAGTGTACTGTCGCGTGGAACTTCATCGCTCAATATTAGAATCCCATCTCTTTCACCGGTTGAAAGGAGAATGGTATCAAACAACAGCCATGTTAGTCTAATATGGCCGCCATCTTGAAACGAAGTGCAAAAACTCAGGTATAATAACTTTTTTTTCTAATATCTTACTAATGTTTGTCTTTATGTCAAGACTGTGTACTGTCGCGAGGAACTTTATCTCTCGCTAGTAGAATTCCATCTCTTCTATGGGTTGAAAAAAGGCTGATTTCAAACAACAGCCAGGTAAGTTTAATATGGCCGCCATCTTGAAAGGAGGTGCAACATTTCTGGTGTAATAATTATTTTTGTAGTAGCTTGGTAGGTTTTTCTTCAGATATCAAGATATAAAACTTCCACGTAAAACTTCGTCTCTCTATGGTAGAAACCCATCTCTTCAACTGGTGAAATAGAGAATGATGTGGAACATCGGGCATGTTAGTCTAATATTGCCGCCATCTTCAAACAAAGTCCAGCATCTCGGGTCTATTAACGTTTTTCTTAGTACATGGCTAATTTTTTTCGTGACATCAAGCTGGTCTACTGTCGCCGGGAACTTCATCTCTCGATATTAAAATCCCATCTCTTTTACGGATTGAAAGGAGGATGAAGTCCAAACAACGGCACGATAGTCTAATACGGCCTCCATCTTAAAATGAAGTGTACATTTTCTGGTCTAATAACGTTTTATAGTAGCTTGGTGGTTTTTGGGTGGATATCAAGATATAAAATTGTAACGTAAAACTTCATCTCTCGATGTTAGAATTCCATGTTTTCAACGGGTGGAAAAGAGGATGATGTCAAACACCGGACATGTTAGTCTAATATGGCCTTCTTCTTGAAACGAAGTTGAACATGTAAGGTTCAATGTCGTTTTTCTTAGAAAATTTACTAGTTTTTGTCTCTCTATCAAGAAAGTCTACTTTCGCATGGAATTTCATCTCTTAATAGTAGAATCCCATCTCTTGCAGGGGTTGAAAAGAGGATGAACTCTAAACAACAGCCGATGTTTTACGTCATCCTCTTTCCCGTGTTGATCTAATATGGCCGTCATCATAAAACGAAGCGCAACTTCTCAGGTCTAATAACATTTTTCCTAGTACCTTGCTATTTTTTTCTTTACATCAAGACAGTCAACTCTCGCCTAGAACTTTATCTCTCGATATTACAATCCCCTATCCTTTATGGGTTAAAAAGAAGATGATATGAAACAACAGCCCTGTAAGTCTAAAATGGCTGCCATAGTGAAACGAAGAGCAACTTTTCTGGTCTTATAACTTTTTATGTAGTAACTTGGTAGCTTTTGTGTCAATGTCAAGATATGACACTGTCACCTAAAACATTATCTCACCTTGTTAGAATCCCATCTCTTCAACGGGTGGAAAAGAGTATGATGTGAAACATCGGCCATGTTAGTCTAATATGGCCACCATCTTGAAACGAAGTCCAACATCTCAGTTCTATTGTCGTTTTTCTTACAACTTTGCTAGTCTTTGTCTCTCTTTGTCTTCTTTCGCCTGGAACTTAATATCTGGATATTACAATCCCATCTCTTCAACGGGTTGAAAAGAGGATTATGTCCAAACAACGGCCAATGTTTCACATCATCCTCTTTTTAATGTTGATGTAATGTGACGGTCATCACGACACGAAGCCTAACATCTCAGATCTAATAACATTTTTCTTACTATTTTGGTGGTTTTTATCTTTACATTAAGACAGTCTACTATCGCCTGGAATTTTATCTCTTGATATTAGAATCCCATCTCTTTCACAGGTTAAAAAGAGGGTGAAGTTCAAACAATAGCCCACCTTGAAAAAAGTGTAAATTTTCTGGTGTAATAACTTTTTATGTAGTAACTTGGTAGTTTTTGTGTGGATATCAAAATATAAAATTGTAACTTAAAACTTCATATCGCGGTGGTAGAATCCCATCTCTTCAACGCGCGAAAAAGAGGATGATGTCAAACATCGGTCACGTTAGTGTAATATGGTCGCCATCTTAAAACATCCAACATCTCAAGTCTAACAACGTTTTTGCTAGTACCTTGCTAGTTTTTGTCTTTCCATTAAGCCAGTCTACTCTCGCTCGGAAATTTATCTCTTGATGGTAGAGTCCCATCTCCTTTACGTGTTGAAAAGAAGAATGATGTCAAACAACAGCCATGTAAGTCTAATATGGTCGCCATCTTGAAACAAAGTGCCAATTTCCTGGTCTAAAACATTTTTTATGTGGTAACTTTGTAGTTTTGCGTGGATTTCAAGACAAAACTGTAACGTGAAACACTCATCTCTGGATGGTAGAATTTCATCTCTTCTACGGGTGAAAAAGAGAATGAGGTCAAACATCCGCCATGTTAGTCTAGTATGGCCGCCATCTTTTTGTTAGTACCTTAATAGTTGTTTTCTTTATATTAAGACAGTCTACTGTCGCGTAAAACTTCATCTTTCGATATCAGGTTCCCAACTCTTTCACGGGTTAAAAAGAGGATCGATGCTGTTAAAGAACGGCCATGTTAGTCTAATATGGCCGCCAGCTTGAAACGAAGCGCAACTATTCTGTTGTTATAACTTTTAATTAGTAGCTTGGTAGGTTTTGTAGGTGTGAATATCAAGATATAAAACCGTCACTTAAAACTTCATCCTTCGATGTTAGAATCCCATCTCTTTAACAAGTGGAAACGAGTACGATGTTAAACATCGGCCATGTTGGTCTAATTTGGCCGCAATCTTGAAACGAAGTCCAGCATCTCAGTTACAATGTCATTTACCTTAGAACCTTGCCAGTCTTTGTCTCTATATCAGGATAGTCTACTATCGCCTGGAACTTTAGCTCTTGAAATCAGAATCCATTTCCTGAACGGGTTGAACAGACTGTGAAGTCCAAACAACTACCGATGCTTCACATCATGCTCTTTTACATCTTGATCTAATATGGCTGTCGTCATGAAAGGAAACCCAACATTTAACGTCTAATAATGTTCTTCTTAGTATTTTGGTAGTTTTTTTGTTTTTTGTTTTTGTTTTTTACATTTTTTTTACATTAAGACAGTCTACTCTCGCCTGGAACGTCATCTTTCGATATAAGAATCCCATCTCTTTCACGGGTTGAAAAGAGGATGAAGTCCAAAGAACGGTCATGTTAGTTTAATATGGCCACCATCTTGAAATTTTCTGGTCTAATAACTTTTTATGTAGTTAACTTGGTAGTTTTTGTGTAGATATCAAGATAATATATGGATTTAGCCAAGCTTAAAAGCAGAGCTTCTAATCCGGGTTGCTTAAAGCCTGATTAAGCTAACACAGAATAAGCGAGAATTTTGATTTGAGTTTTCCAAGGTGGTTGAGTTTCGTGAGGTTTTCTGTTTCTATTATTTGGCCTTCTGTTTTGAGTTTGAGTGATCTCAAACTACAAACGCAGCCCATGACCCAAAAGCAGTGATGAACATTTGCATGGAAGAAAAATTATACTTACCTTAACTTTTAATCCTGGGTTAGCGGCCCTATTCTCCCAGAGGAGAGCTAGGATTAGTAGTAGCATTAACCACCTTTCGAACAACGTGGTCCTGATCGTCGCCCTAATTACAACCAAAAAAAAACAAAATGGCGGCCAGTGTGACATAATTTATGACGTCATCATAGCTTGAACAACCACAGACAATACTGAAATAAAGTTTAAGATACTAATCATTCCAAATATACTTCCAGGCAAAATATCATGTGCCTCTAACAAAAGAAACATATAAGAAAATATCATTTTTGATGGTTTGGTTTTAGATTTCCAAGGTGGCAACCAAAAGGAAGGTATTGGGGTAAATTTGAAATTCGATTCACAAAGTGAAAGCTACCATTCTATCCTTGCTATCATACATTTTTATGATGCTTAGTGGTCAAAGATTAAGAATATACAGGTTTCGAATAAAAGCGGAGTCCCCCGACGGGCGTCGAGCGTATATATGCCCTTCCGACCGCACAGCAGGTCAGATGCGTAACCCATTGGGCTACCGGGGGACTCCTTGACAAGGTTAGAAAATTTAATAGCTAAATACGTGAAACAACAATATAGGTGTTACTGGCAAACTAACTTTACTTTAACCAATATGGATTAACAAATATTTTAAGACCTTAAAAAGATTGGCGTCTCGATAACTTATAGCTACTCTAAGGATTTTCCTTCTTCTAACAATAGTAACTCGCCGTCTTAGCAAACCTTTCATAGCTGCCAAAGCTTAGGCCAAAGTTTAGTTCTGTGCCACATTAAGTCCGATAAAGTTCTAATAAAACCATCATGAAAAATTTTAAATAATTTTTCCTTTTAATAAAGCCTTTTTGAAGTCGGTTAATAAACTTGTTATAAATCACATGTTTAAGACGCTTGGTGTTCCATTGGCTCTTTTATCTTCATATTGGTTAGTAGGTAACTTTTAGGGCTTAAAAAGAATGAAGGCATGACTAGTCAGGCATTTTGTGGAAGCTTACAGTAGATACTCTTTCTTAAAAAGCATTGTTACATCAAACTTACTTCAAACGGAAGAAAAGAGGATTGTATAAAAACAAATATCTATTCAGGTTAAAACGAAAAAGAAAAAAAGAATAAAAGCGGAGTCCCCCGACGGACGTCGAGCGTATATATGCCCTTCCGACCGTACAGCAGGTCAGATGCGTAACCCATTGGGCTACCGGGGGACTCCTTGACAAGATTAGAAAATTTAATAGCTAAATACGTGAAACAATAATATAGGTGTCACTGGCAAACTAGTTTTGCTTTAACCAATATGGATTAACAAATATTATAAGACCTGAAACAGATTGGCGTCTCGATAACTTATAGCTACTCTAAGGATTTCCGTTCTTCTAACAATAGTAACTCGCCGTCTCAGCAAACCTTTTTATAGCTGCCAAAGCGTAGGCCAAAGTTTAGTTCTGTGCCACATTAAGTCCGATAAAGTTGTAATGAAGCCATCATGAAAAACTGTTAATTAGTTTTTTATTTTTATTTTAATGAAACCTTTTTGAAGTCGGTTAATAAACTTGTTATAAATCACATCTTTAAGACGTCTGGTATCCCATTGGCTTTGGCATCTTCATATTGGTTAGTAGCTAATTTTTAGGGCTTAAATAGAATGAAGGCATGAATAGTCAGGCATTTTACGGAAGCTTACAGTGGATACCGTTTCTGAAAAAGCATTTTCACGTACATGACGGGACGCACGGGGCTTCTACTGTAAGTACCGCAAAGAAATTGTAGGAAATTTTTCTAGTATTCGTTACATACTCTCACTAAGGTTCTTCGTATTGCGGCTAGGAAAGGCGTCATAATCTGTTTTAGTGACATGTCGGTGATATTAAATAACAAATAAACCAGAAAGGGCCAATGGAATATGACACAAGGTTTAAAATGAAGTCACGATATTAATAGTGGTTTAAAAGTAAATAGTGCGTTCGAGTCATTCCCGATGCTTTCAAATGATGGCAGACTCCACTGACGCCAATAATCTGGAACAAAACAGGATCATTATATATCGGATCACGTCTAAACACACGTGAAGAAAGACTTGGGCAGGAGAAAAACGTGAGCGGACAAAACTGCGGGCAATGCCGATAAATCAAGTAATCCCGCAATGATGAACGAATTACATAACATGAACCTTCCTCTGCTCCCGGGCCTCTGCTTCTCCCCCTGAACCAAGTTCAGATCTACAAACTGAACTTAAAGATACCAAAGTGCCTACGAATGGATGTTGAGCGCGGCGAGCAGACGTAAATGTCTTGTTAACCCTATGAAAGCCATCACAATAAACTCTGAGCTTGCATCGAGATGCTTGTCCGGGCGTAAAGGAGCGTTTGATTAATTAAGCTAAAACAGATCTTAAGGAATAAAAACTCAGATGATTTGGAATACTTGTCTGAGTATGTCGTTGGCAGTGGGAGCCAAGTGCATTATTATCATGGTTGGCAATTAAAGTTATTGTGTAGAAAATATCGCACAATTACACAGTCGAGGGAAAAAAAAAAAAAAAAGAAAGAAAGCGCGAGAAGAAACTTAGTACATGGAGCTAAGATAGATTGTCAGTGCTTTAAGTGATCATGCATGGCTACCAATGGCTTAGCCAATCGCTTGGCCAATGGCTCGTACACGCAAAGAATCGTGAAAGCCCGTAAGTAACGACCTTCGAAAGAAGTGAGCCCACTCCCCATCCTCTGAAAATAGGGGAACTAAGGTTCAAAAGTATAATTATTTTTCCAATCAATAACCTGAAAAACGTACGATAAACTGATGACGATTCAACTAGGGAAGGTATAGCTTATTCCAGGAGACGTCATGAAGCGCCCTGGTAAAACAAACCCCGCAAAATTTTCATCAAATAACAAGAAGGTACTAACAGGACCTTTTCTTCAAATTAAAATTACTAAAATTGACAACTTGGCATCATTGTAAACAAAAACGCATAAAAAGAACGTTTAATCATATTGAAATTAAAACCTCGACCAGAGCATTTAAATATTTATAAAGCAGACTAACGTAGCAGTGCATCATGAACAGTAAAAATAGTTGAAGGAATCTTACATCACGGTCTACATATAAAGTGCCCACCCATGTGCCAGCAACATAAATTTGACTTGAGCGAAGAATTTCTAAACGATTTATAAGAACTCAGTGTTTTTACGAATTACACCCACAGCCTTACAGAGAGATTCTCGCCCCTATCAACTTTCTTTTCTCTCGTAAGTTCTCGCGCGTTTACAGATGCGCCGCACTCGCGTTTTAAGTACAGGGATACCAACCAATGCTTACCTAACCTTTTAGACATGCTACTTTTCGCCCTTCCCCAAATCTACACACCATGTATTTAACTTGTGAAAATATCGATTTGCACAGTGTTTGGGTTGGAGATTCTCAGCCATATTAACTTTGTTTTCTCTCGTAAGTTCTCGCGCGTTTAGAGATGCGCCACACTCGCGTTTTAGGTGCGGGAATTCCAACCAATGCTTACAAAACTTTTCAAAAATGCTACTTTTAGCCCTTCCCAAATCTACACACGTGCATTTCACTTGTGAAAAACTATTGATTTTCACAGTGTTTGGGTTGGAGATTCTCGCCCATATCAACTTTCTTTTCTCTCGTGAGTTCTCGCGAGTTTAGAGATGTGCCACACTCTCGTTTTAGGTACAGGAATCCCAACCAACGCGTACCTAGCTTTAAAAAATACAACTTTTAGCCCTTTTAGTATGCCGCATTTTCTTAAGTGTGGCGCATTTATCCAAGTGTGCCGCATTTTCCTAAGTGTGGCGCATTTTTCCAAGTGTGCTGCATTTTCTTAAGTAAGGCGACTTTATCCAAGTGTGCCCCATTTTTCCAAGTGAGGCGCTTTTATACAAGTGCGGCGCATTTTTCTACAATGCCACATTTTCTTAAGAGTAAGCACACAGTGCGCCGCCATTTTTTAAGTGTGGCGCGTTTCTTTAAGTGTGCCGCATTTTCTTAAGTGTGGGGCATTTTTTAAAGTGTGCAGCATTTTCTCAAGTGTGGCGCATTTTTCCAAGTGTGACGCATTTTCTTAAGTGTGGCGTATTTTTCCAAGGGTGCCGCATTTTGTTAAGTGTGGCGCATTTTTCCAAGCGTGCCGCATTTTCTTAAGTGTGGGGCGTTTTCTTAAGTGTAGCGCATTTTTCCAAGTGTGCCGCAATTTTTTGAGTTGGAGCATTTTTTCAAGTGTGCCGCATTTTCTTAAGTGTGGGGCATTTTTTAAAGTGTGCCGCATTTTCTTAATTGTGGCGCATTTTTCCAAGTGTGCCGTATTTTCTTAAGTGTGGTGCATTTTTTCAAGTGTGCCGCAATTTTTAACTGTGGGGCATTTTTTAAAGTGTGCGGCATTTCCTTAAGTGTGGCGCATTTTTCCAAGTGTGCCGCATTTTCTTAAGTGTGCCGCATTTTCTTAAGTGTGCCGCATTTTGTTAAGTGTGACGCATTTTTCCAAGTGTACCGCATTTTCTTAAGTGTGGCGCGGTTTCATAAGTGTGGCGCATTTTTTCAAGTTTGGCATTTTCTTAAGTGTAGGGCTTTTTTCAAAGCGTGCCGCATTTTCTCAAGTGTGGCGCATTTTTCCAAGTATGCCGCATTTTCTCAAGTGTGGCGCAATGTTCCAAGTGTGCTGCATTCTCTTAAGTGTGGCGCAATGTTCCAAGTGTGCTGCATTCTCTTAAGTGTGGCGCATTTTTCCAAGTATGCTGCATTTTCTTAAGTGTGGCGCGTTTTCTTAAGTGTCGCGCATTTTTCCAAGGGTGCCGCATTTTCTTAAGTGTGGCGCAATTTGGCAAGTGTGGCACATTTTTCTAAGTGTGTCGCATTTTCTTAAGCGTGGCGCATTTTTCCAAGTGTGCCGCATTTTTTTTAATTGTGGCGACTTTATCCAAGTGTGCCCCATTTTTCCAAGTAAGGCTCATTTATCCAAGTGTGGCACATATTTCTACAATGCCGCATTTTCTTAATTGTAAGCACAAAGTGTGCCGTATTTTTTTAAGTGTGGCGCATTTTTCTTAGTGTGCCGCATTTTCTTAAGTGTGGCGCATTTTTTAAAGTGTGCCGCAATTTCTTAAGGTGGCGCATTTCTCTAAGTGTGCCGCATTTTCTTAAGGGTGGCGCATTTTTCCAAGTGTGCCTCATTTTTTTAACTTTGGCACATTGTTCTAATTGTGCCGCATTTTCTTAAGTGTGGCGAATTTTTCCAAGTGTGCCGCATTTTCTTAAGTTTGCCGCACTTTTCTAAGTGTGCCGCATTTTCTTAAGTTTGGCGCATTTTTGCAAGTGTGCCGCATTTTCTTAAGCAAGGCACATTTTTTTTAAGTGTGCCGCATTTTCTTAAGTGTCGTGCATTTATTCAAGTGTGCCCCATTTTTCTCAGTGAGGCACATTTATCCAAGTGTGGCGCATTTTTCCAAGTGAGCCGCATTTTCTGAAGTGTGGCACATTTT
>Ga0126338_10000200_pt1 | contig 26926 bp, 16 predicted proteins | sample OrbCmetagenome_2_FD_92529 | JGI IMG/M metagenome (GOLD analysis project Ga0126338, IMG submission 92529) | Coral microbial communities from Petempiche,Puerto Morelos, Mexico - Orbicella C C metagenome | ecosystem: Host-associated > Invertebrates > Cnidaria > Coral | place: Petempiche,Puerto... | reverse complement strand
GCGATCGCCTCCCCGGTTATTCTCTGCAGACTGTTGAATCCCAACCTCGTTCCCAGGGTCTTTTCCCTGGCTTTTCTTTTCCCTTTTCCCACCCCACCCCAAGCCAGGGAAAAGACCCTGGGAGCGTGGTTGGTTGAATCTTAAACATTCTTCGTGAATATATCCATCACTGTCAACAAAACGTAGGACAAGTGATAGCCAATTTATGCACCCGTATAATATTGTAACCTGCGATAGAGCATGTGATGCCTTTTTAAATTGATTTCTTTTGTTCTTCATAAACGAAAATCTCGTCTCACGGAATTTCGAAATGGGGGTTCCGATACTTTTTTCCTCTTGAAATAATATTCATTTTCATAACCCAAAAGGGGGGTTCCAGAACCGCTGGAACCCTCCCCTGGCTACGCCCCTGAGTTTCCTTGTTATATATTTCACGCTACAAACCCTGTACAGTATATATAACGCTCTCCAACACAGTCCTGGAGCTAAATTTCTACTCAGGCCGCCACTTTGAATTCACCCGCGACAACTGGCCTTGCAACAAGAACCATAGCCATATTAGGTAAGTATGATTGACGGAAGTCTATTGCCTTGAGAGTTTTGATTTGGAAGGTCTCGTTGCAGTGAAATCGATGGTAATGACTAGTGCTATTTGTGATCTTATACAATGAAAGATACATTTATAAATACTTTCATAAGATTCTAAGTGGCGTCATGATTCTGATACATACTGGCCTACCTCCTCTACATAACAAGGGATTGAAAAAGCGCAGAGAAAAATAACATCGCGGTCTCTCGAAATTAAAATTTCATGGTGATTTTCACACAACATCTGATAGGAACCCTAAGCAATTTCAAGTTTTAGTGGACAAAAACCTTGTACCAGGATAATTTTAAGTATATTATAGTCCTTTTTGCATTTTCTAAAAGCTAAATATATAAATATTTGCCAGAAATAATACCATAAACAATTTCCCATGGGAAGTGGAAGAAATAAATTTTAAAGTTCAGGGAAATTGTGCAAACACAGGCAAAATTTCAGCGTCAGTGTCATTTCGCCAGTACTTTACCATTTGTTTTCGACATTTGGTGTTGTTAGAAATGATTTCTTTTGAGACGATATTTAAAACAGTCGCATGAAAGGCCCAATACAATGTAAATATTGTTGGTTCAAAATTTTTATCCACTTGTTACTCAAACTTCTGGTGGATTCCCTCTTAAAAATTTAGTGGGTGAAAACAATCTAATTTTGTTCACCCAACCCAGGCAATTGAGATTTAGGACAATTTCTATAAGGCGACACCGTATCAGTGACTGAAAATATTTTGAAGTACGTTTCAAATTTTTATCAGCGAGTTAAAACAGACTCTAAACAAACTAGCTCGTTGTTTATTTTTCTGATCATATTAAAACGGAAGTATTATAGAATCCAATATTTGAGCTCTGAGGACATGTTGTGAAATAAGATAATCATGTTAGTAATCACCACTATCATCGCAATTTATCATTAATTTATTTCCTTCGAGTCCGCATGATTTATGTTTTATTTTTTCATCAGTTCAAAGGGATTATCAACGTTTCGTTGTTCTACAAAATAAACTGTTATACGCCTTTTGAACAGTCAGGTTTGTTTCTCAGCGTTGTTTTCAATTCTCTATTCTCCAATTGCCCATAATGCACTCTGTTTGCCCCCCAAATTTTGCATAAACTATTGTTGTGAAATGCTCTTTGGCATATGCACACCTCCCAAGAGTATTTCACGACAATAGTTTATGCAAAATTTGGGGGGCAAACAGAGCGAATTATGGGCAATTGGAAAGAGAATACAGATTATTGTGGAATTGTGAGCTAACAGCCTCATTGTCGAATCTCAGCGTGTTTCTTTGTTGATTTGACCTTTTCGAGCTTACCCTATCAGGAAGAAAGAACGCATTTATAAAAGCTACACGAGTTGCGCTTTTAGTTAGCCCCACAAAGGGATATTGTCTCGTTAGACGCTCAACCACAAACGACTTAGTCAAAACATGGTTACAGTATTTGTTACGATGGGTGACCAATATTCCGCGTTCGCGTCATAAAACTGAGCACTGTGGTATCTTTCCAGATTGTCAAAGATTCCTCTTCAAATTACATCGACACAACTGGTACTTCAAATATTAAAGTCCACAAATCGAGGTTTCCTGCAAGTTCGAGTCTAACACAGACCTTTACACGTGTTGTGTCGTAGTCTGTCGATTCTTCTAATCAGTGCGTTGCCGCCATCTGCTCAATGATAAAATTGCCTCAGGTCGCTACGGAAAAACAAAACCTTAATTTTTTTGTAACTTTACCGACATCACAACAATTGATGACAAATGGGTGTAGCTGTTTGGCGTTGAACATTGTATAAATTTTGCGGTTTGCAAATGTTACTCGACCGTGTGGTCTTCATTGATGAATAAACCTCAGAACTTTGATCCACGTGAATTTTTTTCAAACTTTCAGTATACATTGTGTAGATCATTTAAAAACAATCCTTCCTTGTTTTCGCCGCAAAACAGATAAAGTTCAAAGTCATCATTTGTCACGCATACTAACAATGCGTCTAAAAAAAAGTAATTTTCATTGAGCAGACATGCAACTAAACGTTTACTCTAAAGTAAATAAAATTAGTGATACTATAAAGATGATATATTTCACCACTTGCCTAGTCTATGTTTCACTTTATTTAGTTTCTAGTGAAAAGATTTTAACAATATCAATCAATAGTTTTGACACTGAACCTGCAGTAGTTCGAAGCCTGAAGAACTGTACTTTACGCCACAAGGAACACGTTAAACGAGAAAGCTTAACGAGGTCAGCAAAAATGAACTTTTCTTGGAGAATTGTCTTTATAAAAGTCAGCTACGATCAAGACAATCAATTATCTAACGCGATCCCATTCATAACAATGTTTTCACAACTAAATCACTTTAAGCGTGTATCGGCTTATATTAATCTAACAATTGACCCCTAACCCTCTCATAATCTTGTAGCGAAAACAATGCACGGATTATGACAGATTGTGCGCATTGTTTGCTCTAGAGATTCTACGATAGAGGTCGAAAAACAGGAAATTAAATTTTACTACCCCGAGGCAAAATTATCCACCAGATGGCCTAAACAAGCCAGAACTAAATCTACCGCAATCTTCGCGAATTCATCCCACTGGTTGGAAAATTGTAAATTTTTGTCATATAAAGGATTCAGACATTTTAAAGCTGGCTTGCTCGTCGTAATTTCAGCATAATTTTTGCCTCAATTCGCCTTCGGGCGTTTCGCAGTTCATTGACGATTAAATTAAGCATATTTTAAGGATGAGTTTCAAAGACTATTCTGACTGAAATGTTTGAGCTACTGAAATATTTCTGTCAATTTTATATCGGAACAAATAAATAATAGTTTAATTTGTAGCATTTTAAGGATTCTCCGCTTCAATCGATCGTTATAACATTTCTTTTAGCAATTTCAATGGACTGTCAAATTATGAGACGAGAAAACTGATTGCAGGAGATAGCAAACACATTGTGATACTGCTAGAAACAGACTCTTAGAACCTGTTAAAACTAATGTAGGATGTGTATCAATCCCTCAAACACGCTGGGATACACAAAACGAAAACAGGAGTTAACGCAAACAGACTCATTCTTTTCTCATGCACCTCATCAATATTGAATGAAAGAATTTAAAGATTCCTTCTAAACTTTAAACCCTGAACTTTTCAGCATCGACAGTTCTCGCTTGATCCTGCCTTAATGAGAATTTATCTTTCAAGACTGGATTTGAACAGGTTAAAGGAGCGACAGAAATCTTCCGTAATAGTATATTCAGAGACACGGAATATTTCCGAATCAATCGGAAAACAGTATGGTGCGTAGTTCTATAGAAAGCGTTTCTGAATCACAACCCATTGGAAACCTTAACATTATAAGAACAGAATTTGAATTTTTGTGAAAATTGAGGCAGAAACCATTGTATAAATACCGCGTGCTGGGTTTGACAATCAGTAGAATAATCTTCACAGCTCGACGTATTGTTGTCATTGTTAGTCTACTGCTTGCAATGACGTCACTCTTAAGAGTGAGCATTTAAAATTTTCAACTATTTTTAAAAACCAAAAAAAAACACAGGAACTTTTTAAACAAGGGATTGCAAATTTACTAGTACACAACTGAAAATCTCTCAAACAACTGAAAATATCGATCTGAATGGAAAGTTGTTGTCTCCTCAAAGGTCGTCATTTAATAAGAACCGTATTGTAATATACTTCGATTTGATCTTAACCCGTTGGCAAACTTGAGATATAAACTTTCTCTAATTAGTGCCGTAGGTTTCTTGTTATGTTAGTTCTCAGAATGTTCTAGTCACCGCGGCAGGTCGATGGTGTTATTTTCTCTTCGCACCCGTCTGATTAATAATGCAATGATTTTGCGAGGATAAATATATATTTAACTCTCTTAAAAGAATTTTTTTTTCGAAAACGTAATTTTCCCTCGGTTTTCTTACGTTTAGCCTGTTTATAATGTACAAAGTTACCTCCAAACTTCAAAGGATAATAACACGTTCGGGTGGAAATATTTCAGAGATAATAATAACAAATTAAAACGGAACAAGGCTGGAACAAGATTACGCTGAACAAACGAGAGGAAGATAAATAAGCTTATTTCTTTTATTTTTAAGATAAGCCAGGGACGAAAGTCTTTTGCATGTGAATGTAACTGTGCCAGTTTTATGCTTTGTCGTGTTCCTCCATCTAATAGATAAATGAAAAACAAAACAACTGATTGAAATTATTTCCTCTCGACCAAACGATGTGTTAACAGTCACGGCTGCAGGCGTGTCCATTCTGCTCACCTCATCCCAGGACCACCGTACGCGTTCACCACTTCCTGTCGATGCAGCTGGAGGTCACATGACCTTGTCAAACAAGAGCACAGGAACTGGCACATAACAGGTTTCAGAAATAGAAAAAGAAGGTTAAAATAGGCGCTTTGTGTAAATTCATCCTTATAAATATAATAAGAAACATCTAGAAACGTACACGGGAGTTGTTCATTCCATTTTCAGGCATCAATAGACCAATTTCGATATATTAAAATTCAGCCTAAAACAACAGACCCCAGTACGAGGCTCTGGGGAATAACTAAAGAGTTTGTGGGGTTTATTCCCCAGAGCCTCGTGCTGAGGTTTATTGTGTTAGGCTGAATTTTAATATATCGAAATTGGTCTATCGCAATCAAAAGACGATGATCTCTCGGTTGCAATGTATTACTCTCTCCACGTGTACTGAGAATTCTTCACTATAAAGTTGGTTTATCTGATATATTTTGCCCTCAGCTCAGTTTTTCTTCAAAAGGCATCAGTTAATTTCTTCAGATATTTAAACACCTATGTCAACCCCTATTAATTTTTAAATTGGTTTGCATCTCAGGTGAGAGTGAGCTCTAATTTGTGACATTACAGTTTTTATTCCATTCAAAAACGACTCGACAACACGATAATGATATTCATTAGAACGGGCAATGTTATTTTCCTCTTCCTTCCTGTCATATTGCAAAGACAGAAGGTTCAGGGTACTCCAATAATCACACAGATAAGTGACGGGAAATAGTTAATTTCGCAACAATTTTTCGTGATTTTCTAGCCTCTAGATGCGTCTGCACACGAGGTGCAGATAAGAAAAAATAATAGGCTTTTCATCGCAGTCGTCGTGGTAATTAACATGTTATAACTGTTGATTTTATTCGTCAATTGTGAAGTGTGAACTTGTTATGGTCATCTCTGCGTGTGGTTAAACCAACATTCAATCCATATTATTTTTTATTTTATTTTTGGAAGTCGATAATTAGTGTTTGGAGACGAACGAAAATTGAAACGTTTATGAAAATATTCTCAAGGATTGATAATGGTCTTACATTTTCTGACACACCTTTAGAAGACCGGGGTATGACATGTTTTGCTTTTCGACCATTTAAGTAAACAGCGCATCAAGTTGTATTGCAAATAGTTTTTATTTAACAGCCGCTCACATAAATATTTACTGGCGGCATTCAAATGAGACGTAAACCATAATATTTGGCTTGAGTAGCTCCGCCTGTTTACTGCAAGAGTAAAGTTTGAGGGATCCATTTTTGTGAAGTCATCGTTTAATCGCTTACGTCAAGCAGCCTGCAAAGGCAAAAAAGTACTCTGTATTAGCTTAAAATAGCTACTAAATAACCCGCTAAAGCAAATACAGATCCCACTCACATTAAATTTTCCATTTATGGCGTACTCACCTAATAGAAGGAAGACATTAAGCAGTTGGAGGTTATAATTATAAAGTAATTAATTTGTTTAAAATGGATGGAAAAGAGAACTGAGACAACCAGAGTGAATAGATATAACTGTTATAATTAGACGTTTTCCGGCGGCCCTCCCATGCAATAAGTAATGGGATTATCCCAGATAAGAGACCATTGCGTATAACTGCCCCTCCTGTGTTGAATGTCAACAAATTAAAGCTTTCAATAGGCATATTCATTGAGCTTCACACTGACGGCAAAATTTAAAAGGAATAACTGTTACTTTTGTGTCGAGCTCTAAAAAGCTCAGTTACGTAATGGTTAATATATGTGTGCGGTGTATAAAATGACACAGTTCTTGAGGTGAATATTCGTCGCTTATAAAATATACGTAGTTTCTACGACTATTAGTTAATTCCGGTTCATTTTTGCCTGCTCAAGCACATATGACCTCAGGGATAGTTTCTCAAATTCTATTTTTTTAAAACAGCCAGGGTGTTTAGCCGCCGGCATTGCATATCCACGAGCTGGTGTTGTAAACGTTACTACGGTTATCAAAATGCTTGAAAAGCATGAATTAAATTTAGAACAAACCATGTAAAAAGCAATTAGTTAATCACGCGATATCTGAGAGACTCTGAAGTTGAAATAATTATATAGTCTCCAAGGAAATCACTGTAAGCCTTTGTGACAAGTTAGTAGCAGTCAAGAAGGACGTCTGTCCCTCTCTATCGATTCTTAGTCGTAGAATTCAGGCCAATTTTCGTGATTGTGGTTTTCGATCTATCTTTCAACAAGCTTTCTGATATGAGCTTCTAAGTGTAAACAAAGTTTGGAACAATTGATTTGAAATCAAAATACAGTCTTACATGTTTGGCGCAAACAGCACGAGACAAAGGAAAAATAAAGAATTTATATTTACACTCTCGACGTTTTTGCGAATATGATTTCCTGATATTCCTTCCTTCATTAGAGACTGAAATTTAATCTAATCTATCCATTCTTCATTTCCCTTCATTTCCACGCCAAAAATTGCAAATCAGCTCCTGCAGAAAAGAAATCAAACTAGAGTTTCCAACTTTTTTGTTTTTGCGCAAATCAAAGCAAAATGAGAGAGCCAATAAAAAGAGCGCAATAATGCCAAATTCCGGCTATTTTGGTAACGCTAACAAAAACAAGTGAAGGCGGAAAGCGACAACAAAAAAACGGGATCCATGAGATTTAATTTTTTTTTTCGTTTTCCTCCTTATTCTTTTTACGAGATAAAGTCTTGCATCGTGCTTAAAAAAAACGCACTAGATTTTTCATATCTTTCGTTTTAACTTGAAAAAAAATTAAGAATGTACAAGATTCCATCCTTGACCTTGTTCTGTTTATATTAACAGGAAACTCCGCGTTGGCCACGTTTCTTTTGTAAGGCATAATTAAAATATCTTGCAAATTTGCATCGCGACTTATTGAATCTGAGCGTTCACAGCTTGAAGCGTTCTACCAGAAGACCCCATAGCGCGGTTGCGTTTGATCGAACTTCGATTTTGGAAAAACTGGTTGAACGCGAATTAATTTGACAGCAGTTTACTCTCACGAAGATTGACTCGATATGTATATTTCTCGCTTATGGAAATTAGCGCGGGCATCAAATAAAAGATTGATTAGCTGTTGTTGAAGTTTGCCTTGGCTTGCGTTCATGGCGAGCTCAATGTTTTTCTTTGCTTGTCACGCAAAGTGGAGCAGACGCTATCAGTACCGGCAACTCTTGAAAACACTTCAATTGTCGAGTGCAGAAGGTTAAGAGGACAAAATGAATTAACTAGTACCTGTAGCACAGCTTTCAATGCCTAAGAAAGCTCTTATTGTTATTGTCTCGAGAAGATTGCTTTACAATCGTCTTAAGGGGCGTAGGGAACTAATTGATTTGGACACTTCGACAGAAGATTTAAGGGATTTACTTAAGTGGTAAAATGACCTCTCTCGAGAGTCGTCTTGACACTTAAAATGCTAATGTTGATGTGCTCCTTCCACTTTCCCTCCCTCCTATCATCAAAACAGCTAGTTTTCACAGGTTGAACAAATATCAATTGCAGGGGGTCGTCGAACGCTTGGTCTTCAAATCGTCATCATTTTTTCAACGGTTGACCCCATTGTTCTAGTCAAAGAATTGAAGAAGATTCTTTGTTTCTTGTGTGTCCTCGTCCTGCCGAAATGGTTTATTTTAATTTTATTACTCGAAGTTTTTTTTGGCTTAGTTTTTGTTTTCCCAGAAAGGCCTATCACGGTTCGCATCGACAGTTGTTTTGAAGCATCGAAAAGGTAAATAGGTAATATCGATTGTTGGTACATGGAAGGCAAGTGTGAATGGTCGAGCCAAACACTGTACAGCTGACGATAGAGAATACTTGCGACAATTATTGATTACTCCAGGTATTGACAAATTCAAACGTAGACCAGGTGATGAATAGAGGCATATTTTTCGGCAGCGACTGGTCACATAATTTTTTTTCTCCGCTGATTGATAAGCTAAAAATACCTAAAAACCTCACTGTGCGGTAGAGTGTAAGGGAAATACTTGAATGATATCATATTAATTAAGTGCTCTCGAATCTATCACTATCACGGCTTAACACTTCTCTTAGGATAACAAATAGTTGTGTGAAACTTCAAGCGAGCGAGTGTCAACGGTACTTAGGTGTCGCCGCCAGGGTCGGCGTCAACAAAGAAACCAAATACAATGGTATCACTTCCACGTTACTGAGCCGAATCAAGCAAACGATCGGTCCTGTTGAAATCTGTTTGTCTTGAAATTGTCAACAAAGGGCATGTCAACTGAGTCGAGTCTAAGAACGTCGACTCTAAGAATAGCGCCATTGAAGCTAAGATTTGTGCTAATAAATATCGCAAATCGCGGAAAATTCGCAAACAAACTTAACCTAGTGCCTTTTATCAATTTAGCTCAAGTGTGCGGTTAACCCAAGGAGATGGAACATCTCCGCATCTTCCGCGCTCCGAGACGATAACATCGCGTTGAAGGAGGGGCTTTTCAATTATAATCTCAAACGAGAAGTCGAGGTTTCTGGGACGCATTTCATTCAAGAGCAGCGTTTACAGTATGATCATCCAATTAAGATGAAAGGAACGATAATTCCCACGACTCTCGACAACTTCTTGTGGCCACTCGCGTGCGTTATCGCGCATGACCTGTTGACAGGAGAAATAAACGGATCTGACAGAAGTTGATATTCTGTTTCACTTGTTTGTGACATGTAAAGAGAAGCCTATAACACTACCATTTATTTTATTAATAATGGCTTAGGTTGCCATAACGTCCAATAAGGCTTCAGATCGATGAATGCTCTGTAGGGGGGAATTTGGTTCGTTTAACCGTCAAAATAGGCAATTAAAATTCTTTAGTTCGAGGTGGCATGTGCTTCCCTCCCCTTAATCAAACCGTCCTTATCCGAATGGTAAATATTTGAAAATTACATGTCGGCACCTCGGGACAAATATTGACAATGCAAATTAATCCCATTTGATTCAAGAAGGTGGCAAACAGAATCTCAAAGTGTGTGGGTTGACCGTTCCTTTCTGGTTCTATTATCGAAGTTTGACCCGAGAATTTTTCCATTTGTTTCTCTAGATTGCAAATGAGATTGTTCAAATAAGACGACTGCTATTGAAACAATAACAATTGATTGCATTCGATAGGACGAACACATCGTAAAATATTTATCAACCAAAACACCCCGGGGGCGTTAACGCGATGATTGGATAACGAAATATCAACAACTTGCTAATGCCAATCAAAGACCGGTGTAGTTCAGTTACAATAGACCGAGGTCTCACGCTGAGCTCCGAACACAGGCAAGTACAGATGCTTGGATGAACGGCGAGTCGACTTCAAAGGATACCACTACGACAGCAACGTTCAAATCCCGCGCATTTTTTACAATTTAACCGCGCTACGCTGTGTGAGAGGCTTTGCGGAATGTTCGTGCACTTCTCAGTCGAAGAGTTCGACTTGCCCAGCACGACACAGATGCTTATTTAGTTCCATGGGAGGATGACAAAACTGTGAATTAAACAAAGAGCCAACCCGATTGATTCATTTAAGTTTTCTGTCCGGTTTCTCACGCGATAGTATTGTGGAGTAAGTGACCCTTCAAAGCCGTCAAAGACAAAAGAATGAGTACAGTGCAAGACACTTTCAACGTTCCAAATGGCTCGCACTATCCTTTTACGCCAGCTCAAGGCGTGCGGTCCACCGCTCGTCCGTCGACCCACGAGCTCCTATTCGCCGGACCCGACACTTTCACAAGTTCTAGCGTCGCAGCTGTTCGCCCACATAACAGCGGTATAAATCTAGCGTCTGACACAACTGGCGCTAGAGCAGGGAGCAACCAGCGACAACACAACATGTTCGCCGGCTCCGTGTTACACCAGCTTCATCCCAGTCACTACAATAGTCTGCAAGAGCCACATCGAGACGCTACCAATGGTTCACCTCACGGGTTTTATTCCGTTGCTCACGCTCATGACCCGCCCGGCTCTCACTTTCAACAAACTGGTGGACCATTGGCCGGGCCTTACAGGTTTTCTAAAGCAGTGGAATATTATCCTCGAGACGACAAATTCGAGGCTCACCATTCACAGTTTGCGAACCCTTTCGCTGCACCTCGCTACGAGTTCATGCAGCACCCGGGACTAGCCATGCCTGCAAGTTACCTGCGCCAACCTCTGAGTCATGTGGTGGTCTGTGAATGGATCGAACCGGGCAGCAAAGGAAAGCCTTGTGGGAGACAATTCTTTCGAATGCACGACGTTGTAGCTCATCTCTCTGAGGATCATGTTGGAGGACCGGAAAGCAGTTCTCACGTGTGCTTTTGGAAAGACTGCCCTCGTAATGGACTGCCTTTTAAGGCCAAGTACAAGCTTATCAATCACATTCGTGTACACACGGGAGAAAAGCCTTTCTCATGTCCGTTCCCTGGTTGTGGAAAGCTCTTTGCGAGGTCGGAAAACCTAAAGATTCACAAGCGAACGCACACAGGTGAGAAGCCATTTATGTGCGAGTATCCAGGTTGCGACCGTCGCTTCGCAAACTCGAGCGATAGAAAGAAGCACTCACACGTCCACACGTCCGATAAACCGTACATCTGCAAAGTTGAGGGATGTAACAAGAGTTATACTCATCCGAGCTCCCTTCGAAAACACATGAAGCTTCATGCAAAGCCTTCAGAATCCCTTGGCTCGTCAAGTCCTCAAGATGAAAGCGTTTCTTCCGCTAGGACAAATTCACCAGCTTTTCACACCGCGTCAACTTATCCACCAATGTCTGAGTGGTTTAATCGTTTACCATCGACACAGAATCACGAGCACTATCATATGGACAATGGCGCAAATATTGCCACCGCTCAAGCTCCTTTGGCGTCCTACTGACATCCAACGGAGAAAATAAATACTCCGGTCTTTTAACATGAAGACCAGACAGAACTATTTAACCAGCCGTTTCAACCAAGTGCAAGTGGGTGACGTTTTCGTCGCATATATCCAGCAAACAATGTGTTGACCAGTCGCTGAGAAAAATCGGCGACAGGGAATTAACTTTTAGGCGAATAGCCTCTAAACTTACGAATGCTTAGACTATGGCTGAAATATTTCACACTAAACTTGAAGGATTTTGTATTCGCAGTTGGCAAAATGGTGACTGTTTATGTACGGTTTTAGTCGGTCAGCATTCGGTAAAGTGTCACACAAAAGACCTACGCACACGTCAAATCGGCCAACTGATGTTTTTAGTCGATAATGCTTCAAAAATCCACATTGCATTTGGGTAAAAATTGTTGTCGGGCTTAGAATTGACAATTTGAAAGTTAAAGACAATTGATCTTGTGCGGAAATGGAAACCATGAGGAAATTAGAATCCGATTTCATTCGCAAGGACAAAAACGGGTTGGATCTATCCATCACGTAAAATAGAACGAGTTCAAACTTACAGTATTTTCTTATTTATGTGAGAATATTTCCTGTTCTAAATCGGCACTGTAAATAACATATTTAGAATTTGACATCATCTGGGATATTAAAGAGAAAACAGTGAAAGGAGAGGAATCTGTTATATGTCTCAAATTAGTCAATGTGTTTACTTCAGGTCTCCTTGTTCACAAAGTTTGTCCGTCCATGCAATGATTGCTGCTATAAGCATCCTGGCAGTTTAAAATCAAAATGCCATCTTTTTATACAGAAAAGATCTAAATAAAGCATTCACTGTTTCTGGCAAGTCACTGAACGTTTCTAAACAATAAAGTTGTCTAAACAAGATTTCTTTAATTAAAATATTTCCTGAATTTCCCGTGTACATCCAGTTTTCAAGAAAGCTGTCTAAGTAGCTAAACAGCCATTTCAAGGGTACGCCATATGACACTCTATGGTTTCCCACGCAACGAACTGTATGTCTCAGAATTCAAAGAGCACATTATATACCACAAGACAGGAAAGTTGCGCGTTCTATTTATATTTGTAATTAAATTCTTGGAAGAACGTTTATTAGGCGAAGGAAATCGTTGTTGGGTGCTGTAAAAGAAGAAGACACACAGGTAGCAGCAGTCACATTTTGACCCAAATTATCATCTTGATTGGTCATCTTGGGACTGGAACATTACCGCACTGCTTCTAACCGTTCAAAAAGGCAAAAACTAAGCTAGTGTTTGCGAACTATGAAGGGCAGTATCTTGCGTCCTATGTCAATCGGCATATATAATTAATTAATCTCTGCCACTCTTAAGATGCCAAGTACTTCCATCCTGTCGAAAATTGAGATTGAAATGGCCGTGATTAGGCTATTTGTTTAGTTCTCGAAGACATCAAAATAAAACTAACAAAACAGCTCCGTTTCTTTTAGCCAATTACCTCTGTGGCTGCATCTCATGGCCTCTGGCTGGGATGTTTGTATCAGTTCAAAAGCCGGCATCTACAAAGGATTTTCTTTATTATAGTGTTTTTAATCTCCATGATTCTTGCCCAAAGGCTGTTTCGAAGGTAACCAATGAATTCGGAAATTTCATGTAGCTCGGCCGAGCGCGGCTCCGGACAAGGACCACAAGCACTGCAAAATAACAAGGGCCGTATCTCTCCCCAAAGGGAATCAATCGGTTTTACACTTTCTTTTTCAACGAAGACAAAACTCAGAGAAACAATAGGCTTTTTGAAGAAGGGCTTAAAATAGGTCAGTATTTTATTGAGCGGTTATACCGCTTGACGCACTTATGAAGCGCCAGTGAACCGTGCTACCGGCTTGTAAGGGCCGTTGATCGAAGCGAAAAAACCTCTACTGGTCAAAGGAATTCAAAGACTGTTTCTATAAAGAAGAGGAAATGGTAACAAAATAAAGCGTCAGGGGCTCAGAAGCAGTAAAACGTCTTGTGATGCAAACAGGGCTACTGCACCAGGCGTGATGCGGTTCGGCGCTGTTGGCCGTATACCACGTCACGCTGGGAGTAGGGCTTTATAAGACTAAATGCAGTACTGGTTTGCTTCCGACTGAAGCGCACTTTGGGATCTCAGAATCAGTAGAAAAACTGTAGTCTTAAAAAAGAGCCACATTGATTATCATTTACGTTGTGTCCCTTCAGCGGCAGAAATCTTTTGTCGGTCATGATACACGATTGCTTGTGTGCTTAAGTCGTGCATCACACGATTTGGTCTTGTGTACGACTCAGGAAATAGAAAACAAACGAGAGATGATATTATTAGCAAGAGCTGGCACCAATTTAATGATAACCACTGGAAAATGAAGGTAAAGTTTCGTCATTTCAACAACAGATTAAAGCTTGACATGCTTGAATACCTCAGTTATTTGAAGTCAGTTCGGCGGACTCATCTATAGGATATATAGTTTGTGAGTTAACAGATCGACCGTGACAACACCTTAAATATGTGGTTTCTGTACTAAGAGAAGTTAGAAACAAATTTAAAAACGTCGGTTAATGGCTGTACTTAGTTTTAGTTGTACAGAAATATAGTTTCTTTAGACTTCTTTTCTCAGACATTGATTTATCAGTCTGTATTGTGGTCTTGCTGGTGGTTTCGCGTTGTCAGGCACCCTTTATAATCATCATCTGGTTTCAATATGGAAGGGGATTGCGAAAAGACTAGAATTTTACGTCTCCCAATATGCACAGTTCCATGGCACACCGGAAGAACTCCCTTAGAGTCGTATTACATGTTGCAAGCACTGCAAACTCAAAGCAGAACTAAGTCAATTCAGCTGGCATAAATATGGACATTTGATGCATTTGATAGTCGAGTCACCAAATCTTGAAATTGCTCTCCTGCCGGCTACCTGCTACAAAATATTCCTCGTATTTCGAAAGTTTGTGACTAGAAGATAGATAGTCTGTAGTCAATTTATTAAAAAAAAGCGACGAAATATGAGAACTTATCGACAGTTTTGGAGCATCAATAGCACGTGGCCATTCCTTTCTTGAAACCATCACCCTGTTAATAATGATGACAAATTTGGCCCTAAGGATTTTTCAAATCATATCAGAACAAAACTGGTTAGAAAATTCCAAATACAAATTTATGATGATTTGAAGTGGATAATTACAGGTTTAACCATTACCAAGTAAACAGAAGCTTAGCAAAGAATTCCAATTTTTGAATTACTTTGATAAGAGTACATTGCTGATCACCCAAGCAGTTGCATGTTCCACATGATTATTTGGAACACTAGCCACTAACTAGAACAGGAAACCAGAAAAATTCTCTCTCCAAATCACAAACTGTAAAATGAGCTTTCAACATAAACTGTTTGCCTTTAACATTCAGAAGAAGGATGTCAGTCCAACATCCACTACAATGGGACACACGTTCTATTTTTACACACACCATCTCCTCACTCAAGCAAAGAGAAAACATTCTTTCTTTAACCGTTTATTATCTTCAGCTTTGGCCAATGCAATGTTAATATTAAAATAAATCAGACGAACGCTCTTAGATACAAAAAGCAAGTCTAAACTTTTATAGCCAAAACAACTCAACTCGTAGACAGCTAAAACTTTTCCATGGCAAATTAGACACAGATAGTTTAGTTTACCCTCGAGCAAGTCACGAGTTGTGGTTTGGATATCGTTACCAGCTAGGTTGAAAAAGTTCCAACTTCCTTGCTGAAAGATTGCCGGAAGCTCTGATGTATTTCCAACTTGTTGTAAAGGAATCCTTTGTAAAACATGGGGCTAATTATGTTAGTACCAACGTGTTCTGTCACAGGCGTTCAACAAAGCATTTCGTGCAATGGGTGCTGACACTTTGCTACAGCATTTAAAAGAGGAACCTAGTTTTAGTTTATGTAGAGCTTGATGCGACAAAAATCTTGCTTGGTTTCATGTTGTTTGTCCAATTTTTTACTCTTGCCAGTTGTCAGTTTTGTAGGTAATTGAAGAGCAATTCAGTAAACTAAACATTGGCACATGGATCATTACCTTGAAGATAGATTTTCTTCAAACTCTGCCAGTCGTTTCTTCATGTTGTAAAGCTTCGTTCTATTTCTGTTAGAGAGGAGCAATTGAGCAGAATCAAGGAGCGAGTAAATCCTATATTAAAAGCAAGATTTGAAATGGACGGTGGTAAAACTGTGTTTTCTTGAACAAAATGAAACAACACAAGTGTAACAGCGTATGAGAAAACAAACTCAGCCGAGTCCACCTCTAACTGTATACGATTTTTAGGTGAAAATAGCAAATTTGTTGACTGAAATAAATCTCTGGAAGCCATTTTCATTTCAAAATTTAAATATGAATTCAGCTGACCATCTTATAGCATGAAATATTTCTTCGAAATGCGACATCCCTTGATAGCAGGTTTCATTTCACGCGTTGGCTTTACTGGTTTGTACACAGGTACAAAATTTTACTAATTTGGAGCAGGCTGTAACTTGTCTCGGAAATTGTTTCCTTTTCAGGAGTGACGCCCCGTGGTGCTTTGAACCGGTTGCTCCGAAATACAGTAAACCTTTTGTCCTTCGATCACGGAATAGTTGAAGCTTTTCGCTTTCTTCCTATAAACATGCAACGATGAAATACGTTGATTCTGTTCCCAGAGACCTGAAATAAATATCAAAAGGCAGAGGAGTCTTAGAAAAAGGCTTTTTTTTTTGTTATGTCCTTAGATGCCCTTTCGTGACAAATATAGCGCCCCGACCGTTTTCCTTTGAAGCCGGTGTAGATACCAACGGGTTCAAATACTGTTTATTCTCACTGCTTGAAAAAAGCGCCAGTCAGAGGTCCTCTTGTATGTTTGTGACGACTTCGAACAGTTTTTGGATTTGAAAATTGCCTTATGTTTAAGTTTAATCGCTTCTTATCTGTAAAGGTCATTTTTATAATTTGTCGTAGTTTCCGGCCCTTGATTGTATCAAAAATTTGTTTTTACATAGTTTGTTCACTGAATGATGCAATTCCAGATAAATCATTTCTTTCCATGTTTCATTTCTTTGAAAATAATCTGTCTGGTACATAGATTTTACTGCTTGCAAGCCAACGGGCAAATGTAAGACTTTAGGCTGATCTTTCAGGAATGATACGAGGAACAAAAACGTTTGCATGTGCATATGAAAGCCAAACTTATATTTAAAAATAAAATGCACAAATGCTAGCCTCTACATTTCTAAATTAGTGCTGAAGATTTCATCCTTTTGTAACGCGAAAGAGGACAATGCACGTCCAACGCTCAGAACTTACAGGCGTTTGAATTTTTATTGGAAGAACTCTGAAAGAAAAAATTTGATTTGCTTATTTTGGAGTGATTAATGCAAAGTGTACTGCAAAGCAGAAAAAAAATAAAGGAAGGTTCTCAAAGCGATTTACCGTCTAGAGAGATTTGCTGCTAAACCGCTATTTTACGACTTCTGAGTCAGGGTATCTTGGTCAGCCATCTGTTTCGTGGAGTCTAAAATGAACGCGACAACGCCCAATATGATAACATTATTCATCGAAAAGTCCCTGCTATTAGTGAAAATAAATACAAACTGAAGACGATATCGCCCCAACAAAGTGGATCCCACAGCAAAATGTTTGGTTCAGAGAGAAAAATGTGCCACCTATCTCCTCACTCGTGCTAAGGCTAGTTAGCGAATTAATTTTGACAGGGACTAAGAGTTGTAGACGTTTACAATTCGATGTAGCTGGAAGTCGCAATGAAGTATATCAGCGAACACTGACAAATTGAAAGTGAAAAAACGTTTCTGTTGCTTACTACTTGAAATGAAATGTGGAAAAAGGACGTATCGTATTTAGGAGTCTCATCGAAGAGAAGCAAATTTTCAACCGTACGGAAAATAGACTGTCTAAATCGTCCATATGAAACCGACGCGGACGTCTCTGAAATTTACCCTTTTGCTACATATAAAATAAGAGAAATAAACGTAAAAAAAGTGACACCGAGGGGAGAAGCCGAACCTATTTTTCCAACTTAATTCTGGCAGGCAGTTTCGTGTCGTGCCCTCTATGACTAAAGAAACATGAAAAGCATTAAGAAACAGTAAACTGAATTACTCTCTAGAGGTATTTGGACCCATATGCTTGGAAACATACCACAGAATCACTTATTTAGAATACTTTTTCCTTAAAACTGCAACGAAACGGTTGGTTGCTTTATTTCGTGTTGTTATTTCCCGTGGTGTTGTAGACAGACGATGTCGAGAGACACCAGCCCCTGAACACTGTGACACAACTGTGGTGTGTTTTTCTTTGATACCAATCCAAACAACCAGTATTAGTTCCGTTTTCATGAAAAGAAACTCAAAGGATTTTTTAGTACTTTGCAGCATATGCATACGACTTTCATTCTAAGCTCAAATTCAGACCTTTTCTTGTAACTTGAATAGTACGATTTAAAGTTGAAACGTCTGGCAAATATGCTTCAAAAATTATTTACAGGATTTAGCTCAAAGTGATCTGTATAAAATACCATTGTACACATGGAAAATGCATCAAAAGAAATCTACTTTCTCTCAAATGTCCCTTAAGCTATTCTCGTTTATTTGCAATTTCAACAAGGCCTGGTTTGAGATTGGACAAACTGTTATGTTTGTTAGACATTCTTCTAGAAAACCTCTACTGAGGAGTAAATTCCTCCCTTTTTCACGCTGCGTAAGCTTTCATATAGTTGAAGAAATTTACCTAACTTACGTTGCTTTTATAGTGCATCTAAATTTTCGTGATTCTGTGAGTGGGAAAGAGTTCAGTCATCATTTTTAATATTAACGTTGTGATTTAAATGTAACAAGTTGTGCAAGTGGTATAAGGGTAAACATCCGTTTCAAATCTTCCGACACAAACAAATTCACATATCAAGGAGCACTTCTATAGGAGCACTCCTATACCATTGACACGAAATGTGGAAAGCTCCCTGGCCCCGACTGATTTCAATATCAAAATAAAGGTAGTTAGTTCTCTATTTGAATGAAAGGTATATAGCCGTGAATAAAATCCAACCGTATCCTCTGCTCACATAACTAAGTATGTTTAAAATGAACTTAAAAGGAACAAATCTGATTAATGTCATTTTTTCTTTTCGCCTGTAGAAGTGTTTCTTAAAACCTCAGATGTACAGAACATGACGCTACGAACAACAACAATTGTCTAGAAGGTCCCATTGGCAATGGTTTAAGTAGAGAAGAACTATTGTACGGATAGGAAAAGAGGTTACCGTGTTATTCTGTAGAAAAGCGTTCAAATCATAGCACAAAGAACATGGAATAACAAATAAAGTGCATTAACTGAATATCGATATTTTTTCATTTTCAAGGGTTTACCAACAAAAAACTTCAAGATCGTGAAGGATTCCATCGCAGAAAAATCTTGGACCTCTTTCTCTGCTGAAAAATCCCACTTCCCAGGAAGTTCGATAATTATTTTCTTAATAGAAATAGTAATACATAGTTTAATTGTAGTATGAAATCAAACAAAGAATCCGCCAGTACGTTAAATCCAGTAGGTTAAATATTAGTCAAACGTTCGGTTCTTTTCTTTCCTTCAGTTACTCTGTCAAAATCTCGACTCAGCGAAGGAGTTCAATAACATTCAAAACAAATAGACTCATAAAAGACAGATCGACAAGAATTTCTGACAAAGGCCTGCTTGTCTTTAAGGGTTTTGAGCCACACTAAACTGATTCCAGTACGTTAAATGTAAGCCAAACTGTCGGTTCTTTTCTTTTCTGCAGTTACTCTTGACAAAGCGGAAGAGCTGAATAACATTCAAAACAGCTAGACTCGACGGCGAAGTGAAGTAAAGTTAACAGATAGTCTATCCTCGTCCTGTTCTCCAGCCTCTAAAGTTTTATTTTATTTCGTTTTCATAGAAACTGCAACTTAGTGGAATTTCATGAATTCCATCTTCATGTTACGAAAATTGAACTGTTGTCATATCAGATACCATTACCTTTTTACTGGCGCTTTAACATTGTCATAAACATGAGTGAATCTTCCCTTCACAAATCACCGATTTGCCACTAGATCTAATAATACGTTTGCTTATTTATAATTCATTTTCTAAGCAAATTTTCTCCTCGAGCTCTGAGCAATGAATTGTTTCAGTTTTAGTTTATAGACATTCAAAATAAAAGCAATCTATAACAGATGAGATTACGATTTTTATGGCTTTAAATGAGCCAAACATGCCTGAAATAACACTGTCTGGGTGTAATGCTTCGCTTGTTGAACAAAGAACTCCCCAGCGCCACACCCGCTCGCAAAGAATCGGTGCTGTATTATTTCAGAGAAAGGACAGGTACAAAAAATAATTTTTTTTCCTCATCCATCACATCCATCCGATTTCAAACAACATTTTTAATAAAAGTTGAGTGTTTTGCTATGGTAATATCTTTCAAGAAATAGCCCAAGTAGAATTAGGCGGAGATTTTCACGGTAAGTGATATAACAAAGGTTGCAGTAAACAATTAACACTGTTTAACAATCATTACATCCATCTTGTCAGTAACTTTAATAAAAATGTTTGCTATCATCATACAGGGACGCGTGTATTCAAAGGCGCACTCTTCCCTAAAGAGAATTTTATGGCTAGCATAAGGTGTGCCAAGAAGTGTCCCCTACTGATTTAATTTCATTTCAACTTTACAATTCTTGAAAAGAACGTCAAAAAACTATCCTGCAGCGAGAAGCATTCAATCGTTCTAAGCTGGCTACCACGTGTTTTGAGTTCAAAGAAACAAGCCAGCAAAAGTGATAAATATCTATTTAACAGAAAAGCAAATAATTTCAAATAACTTTAATACCAAGAAAAACATGATGAGACAACGATACAGATTTGGCTGGCGCTGTAGCCTCGCCCTGTACTTTTCTTATGCACCGAATCATGGAACACCTGCTGAATTCACGTCTTTTCTTCATGTTTTCTTGTTAAATTTCACTAAAGCCTCTAAAGATGAATATGCAAAATCTGTGCGTACTCATTCTTTCAATAAACATCTTTGCTTTCTAGTTCTGAGTGCCATGATATGGTATATATATATATCTATCTATAATCTGCCTCGTTACATCTGCAAATTGTCCCTTTATAGATTTCTTTCGGCCAGCAAACAAATTCCCATTTGGGCAAGCGGCCATTTAATTGTTAAGCTGCATCAAATAAAGCATTTCCGTACAAACTATAAACCTACGCTCCCAGCAAACAAGGAAAAAAAATCACTTCCTCCTAGTCTTTGACAATTAAAACCCAATAAAGCTTTTTTTCCCTAAAAAGGACCGATTGTATTAATCCCGGCTTACCTTTAACACTCATGCCTTCAAACAAGAACCGAAAATAAAATCCCTCCAGTTCTAACATTCAAGATTTTCACAACCCTCGCCGGAAAAGCTCTCCGGTCGAGAGCTACCGGCAACTAGCGGAGCGTCTAACAGTTCAACCCTTTTATTTTCCCTTTAGTTTCTGTGGGAGGGAATGCTTCCCAATTCGATCCAACACATGTTGAATTTTGCCTCATATGGCGACTGAGCAGAGTGTGTCTTAATACTCCGCGGTACCTGCCATCATCAACCTAGATGTGGGCAAAAAACATTGTACTAAGATCTTCAATATTTTACGGTCTGCAATTTCCCGTTGATCAGTATCAATGATTGGTTTAACAAATAGTTCTTTTGCCGCAAAATTCTGATTTTTTTTTCTTTTGCGTTTATCAGAAACACGCTTTTACGCTGCAAGAGGTTTCTTTTGAATTCTTTGTCTACTACAGAGCTAGAAGTTCTTTGTATGAGACAGAGCTAGAAACAGCGCGACTGATCTCGTCATGAATTCGTTGGAAACCTTTGATTATCGGATATTTTCTTTAGTCCCAGCCAAGCATGGAGAGTTTCAGATTTTAAGGGGATATCTTATCACTGAAATTTTAAACTTTAAGTAAGCTCGACTTCACTTGAAGAAACAGACGAAAGACTAGGCAGCGTTCACAGAAAAGGAAACCCACATCAGTAAGTGCTCGGTCATAGCAACGTTCAAGGAAACAGAGCACATCAAGGACTCATGAAACTGAATTTTCGCTCTCAAAGCCGAAAAAGATTTACAATCTACAAACTATAACTTTAAAAATATATATTTGACTGCCTAGCAACGATTATTGGTAATACATGGTCGATGAAACGCTGCAGTAACAAAACTATGATTGTTTATATATAACTCAAGCGCCAGCGCCTAGGAAATAAGCAGTCCTAATGCTACGGTTTATCTAAAAAGTATGTCATTTTTGGTACAGCTCTAGACAAACTTCAGAACTGTATTAAACTGGAATGAAACTTGGTGAATTAGAGAGTTGAAAGGAATTCAAGTAACAAGAATATCCAGTTATTACTGAAGACACATCCAAAACAGCGACTGACTTAAGGTTATACGTTCTTGCTTGAATAGTGAAAGTCGTGGACAAGTTCAGAAATGCAATGATATAGTTATGTTAAGGAAGGTTTCCACAAAAGGAAATCATTTACGAACAGTGTGGGTTTGCGTGCGACTACAGTTCTCATAAAACAAAACAATTTTGAGTTTCCTCGGACTATCTCAGATCATTCTGATCACACACATACCACAAACAAGATATGATCTACAAATAAAATGCCGCTTCAAATAGATTTTCCCCAGAACATCATTCCAAAAACACACATTCCTTTCGCAAATACATCATTCGTCCATGAATTGGCATTTTGAAAAATAAAGAATAATCTATTTATAAACATCACGAAAACACAAACATATGAATGCTGTTTTCAGGATGAGAAAAAGTTCCTGGAAAAATGCTAACAAATCAAAACTAATGTTCATCGATGGAGGTCTTTGAGGAAAAATGTTAGATATGCATATAAGAATCTTTGCGTTTTAAGAATAAAAAATATATCAGTATATTTATGGACTTTCCTCGTGCATTGCGTCCAATTTTAACTTCAAAGAGAACTGGGTGGCCGCAGATTGCTGATGTGAACAATGGGCACCCCAAGCTAAAAACGGAAGAGATCAAACTTTAAACCTCCACGAAGCTTTTGAATTAATAACAATTGCCACATGGAATCGATTACAGCTGTCGAAAATCGAAATCTGACAGAAACGCGAAGGGATTTGGATTGCTACAAGAGTCCAAAGATTCAATATGTGTACAAAATAAATTGTTATATGATATTAAAAGAAGCGTTGACAATAATCGTAGCCGTGTTCTGTTATAAATTCTTATTTAAATTATTTAGCCTGACAAGATGCTTAATGTTTTCTTCTTGAATTCAACACATGCTAATAACACACATTTTGCGTAATTTGGTATCCTTTGCCTTCGAAGACAAACTCCATCCATATTTTCGCTTGAGGTAGCTTGAAGGGCAAGTTTTAAAAAAAATGGTTGCAGAGGTGAGGTTCACGATCGGGACGAGGCACATTGCATTTGCAAATTCTTATTCAGATGATCCATTGGAAAAAATAGTGATAATAACAGTGGGCAGCCTGTGATGAATTGGATGACCTGTGAAGTGAAGATCTGTTGGTCTCTCTAGTGACAGTAGTCACACTCCTTGTCTCTTTCATTTAGACTACGAGAAAAAGACATCATCAGCGAGCTGACGATTCATAGAATTTGCGTCAAATTTTGTCCTTTGTGAGTGAGTGAGTGAGAACTTTATTAAAGTGTCAAAACCTTATAGCCTGGAAATAAAACACCATACTAATTAGGGGACACTGCCAAAAAAACTATACTAATACTAATGTTAATACAATAAAAAAAATAAATGACTTGAAGGGCATTATGTGCAGCATAGGATGCAGCCCTTACAGCCGGTGTCCAGTAAGCGAGTTATATCACTTTTGCGAATATAGTTTGTAAAAGCCTGCAGTGTCTTGGCCCCCTTTTTCCACACCGGGTTCGGCAATAAGTTGACAGCACCACCGTATAGAAAAACAACATTGAAAAAGGTTCCAATGTAGCTCAAAGCCACGAACGAAAAGTATAAAAATGGGGGTCCTGACCACCAACAAAATCACTGAACAGTCTAGTAAAGATATTAGCGGTGAATAAAGAAAAGCAAAGTAACTACCGTGGTGCACGGTTTTAACAGTTAAACCAGGTGTTGCCCAAGTAGTACCACGAACGAATATTTCTGACAAAAACAAGAAGCAATGCAAAACTATCTGTAGAACATATACCTTGGCAAACATTTAAGTTAAGCATATGTGAGTATATGTGCAGACATATGACGCTCATCCAAAGATGAGGCTTATCCAACGCAATAGTGACCTTGAGCTATTTCGGCTTTCTCATGCGGTCAAAAGGAACAAGAAGTCTACACTAATCTCATCAAGCGGGTCTCCCAAAGTACAAATCTCGCGAAGAAGGGACTCTACAGTGGAGTCAGTATAACCAATAGATTTTCTATGCCTACATATTTCCAAAAAAAAAAAAGAAATACTAGCGTGGTTCTTGAACATATCTAAACAATACAACGCAAGGGAACCACTGATATGCACGTTGTTATAACAACGCTAAAAAAAAAAGTACCAAAAGGATGCGCACCGCTATAACATCACAAACTTCACGGGATTACTTTAACGTAAACCAAAAGTACAACAAAGTGGCAGATAAAAATCATCCAACGACAATACAGCAAGAAGATGCCTAACGGTACAATAATGAGATGCCTTTTTCCGCCTGTACTGCTGCAACGTGAGAAAAAGATGCAAACTGGTGCAACTTCCCTAAGCAACATTAACAACAACAAATAAATAGATCACCAGCGGTACAATAGATGATGCGCTGCCTGCAATTGCGCTGCCTGCAAGCGTATAATAAAGTTAGTGTGCATTGCCTTAACGTGATTTTATCCAGCAGTATAAAAACGTGATGATCATTGCTGCACCTTAAACCAACAGAAGAAAAAGACGTAACCCAACAGTGCAGCAGTTATGTGAATTGCTGTAAATCCTTCAAAAATCCAACGAATTCTTGCGAATTGCAGCCATTTCACCTAATAGTGCAACAAAGTCAGTAGAGTTACTCTAGCTTTAACAAACAGTCAAAAGCGTCATCGGCACTGCGGCATCTTCACCAAGTAGTGCAAAAAAAGTCATGCGCATTACTGCAACGTGATAGAACAGTACACTATAGTCAAGCAAATTGCTTCAGCTTCAACAAACAGTAGAGCAAATTCATGGATTTTGCTGCTCCTTTACCCAGCTGTATAAGAAAAATCATGCGCATTGCTACAACTTAACCCAGCAGCACGACAAAGTGACGTACACTGCTGCACCTACACTCAGTGGTACAACAAAGTGATGCACATTGCTTCTCATCAACCCACCAGTACAAAAACGTCATGCACATTGCTGTACGGCACCCAGTTATAAAACAAAATAATGCGCATTGCTGCAACTTAACTCAACAGTACAGCAAAACGATGTGCATTGCTGCACCTACACTCAGTTGTCCAACAAAGGATGTGAATTGCTCCAGTTTCAACAAACAGTACGAATACGTCATGTGCAATGCTGCACCCTCAATAAGCAGTGTAACAAAGTAATGCGCTCGGCTACAGCTGTACCAAAAGTACGACATGGTCATGCGAATTGCTACAGCTTCAACAAACAACACAACAACGTCCTGCGCATTGCTGCATTTTCACAACATGTGTATAGCTGCAACCTAACGCAGCAGTACAACAAAGTGACGGGCAGTCCTTCTCATGCACCCACCAGTACGAGAAGTCATGCGCATTGCTGTAACATCGGTTCACAGTACTATAGAGAAATGCGCATTGCTCCACCTTTACCAAGTAGTACAGCAAAGCCATGCATATTGCTGCAACTTCATTCACAGTACAACAAAGTCATGCGAATGGTTTCAGCTTCAACAAGCAGTACAACAATGTCATGCATATTGCTCCGCTGTATAAGGAAGTCTTCCCTGGAAGACCAAGGCTCATTTTTCAGTCACCGTTGACGTGCGAGGGACAAATTCAAAACGGCGGGCGATTTGAATACACGAAATGTAAGCTGTAAGTGAATTAAAGTGTCTTCGGTGTTTCTACGTGCCTCTATTTCGAGGAATCATGTTTACAAGAGGATTATAAACTGATATTGTTCCACTGTTCGCAATGTCTATGCGAAAAATTGTTCCGGCTACAGTTGGACCCCATAATAGTCCATATTCGTATTCTCGGTATTGGACTGGAACTAACTTGGAATGGAGGCTTGTGCGGGGAAATATCATTAAAAAGTGATTAGAGTCATTTGCATTTGCAAAGACCCCCGCATTAGCCTCAGTTGCAAGCTAGTTCCAGTCCAATACCGAGAACTCGAATATGGCCTATCCGAACTCGGTTATTTCGAATTCGCCGTTATTTGGAACTCAAAACCATTTCCCTTGTATTTGCTCTTCAGTTATTTACTATGGGCTATTTGGAACTCCCACTATCTCGAACAATTTTTCGTTTCCCCTGCAAGTTCGAAATAGCGGGGTTCAACTGTATTTGTAATGTCGAGTCCGATCCCCGTGGGTATTGTAGAATACTGTCAGAGGGTAAAGCAAGGATTTTTCGGGTGTATTCAAAATTAGGGGGAGGAGCTTATGTCGTTTTATAGCGCGCCTTCATGTTTAACCCAACAGTACGCCATAGCCATGCACATTGCTGCAACTTAACCCGACAGTACAACATAGGCATGCGAGTTGCTTCAGTTTCGACAAAAAGCGCGAAAAAGTCATGCGCAATGCTGCACCTTCACACAGTTGTACAAAAAAATGCGCATTGCTGCATTACAGAGAAATGCGCATTACCGCACCTTTACCAAGTAGTACAACAAAGTCATGCATATTGCTGCAACTTCATCCACAGTACAACAAAGTCATGCGAATGGCTTCAGCTTCAACAAGCAGTGCAACAAAGTCAGGCATATTGCTAAAACATAACCCAACAGTACACCGTAGGCATGCATATTGCTACAACTTAACCTAACAGTACAACATAGGCATGCAAACTGCTTCAGTTTCGAAAAATGCGAAAACTTCATGTGGAATGTTGCACCTTCACACAGTTGTACAAACAAATCATGCAAATTGCTGCAACCTACCTCAGCAGTACGAAAAAATGACAG
>Ga0126338_10000198_pt1 | contig 26958 bp, 12 predicted proteins | sample OrbCmetagenome_2_FD_92529 | JGI IMG/M metagenome (GOLD analysis project Ga0126338, IMG submission 92529) | Coral microbial communities from Petempiche,Puerto Morelos, Mexico - Orbicella C C metagenome | ecosystem: Host-associated > Invertebrates > Cnidaria > Coral | place: Petempiche,Puerto... | reverse complement strand
TACCTCTCTGATCGTTGCTGTATTTAGGAGAATTTCTGTGGAATACACTTAATGAATTTCCTCGCTTTCTGCTATTCAATTTACGGTAGAAAAGTCTGATTTCAAGTGATTTTAAAAGCAACAGTTGACACAAATTGGTGTAATAAAACTTCAAACTTCGCAGGAAATTTCTCACCGCAAAAACAATTTTGGAGAACTTAACTGGTGAAATAAATGCAACTTACGTAAAGTAGTTCAAAGAAAATCTGTTCTTATTAGTACATCTCTCTTTGTCTACTCTCTGAGTTACTCGCTTGTTGCAAAGAGTTTTTTAAAAATCATTAGTAGACGGCAGACAAGCCAATTCAATGACAAAATTGCGTAAACAAACCCATTTGTAATCTGTAAAACCAACTAACTGTAGAAAAAAAAATAAACATGTTATTTGCCGGCTTAGGGTCAGTCCGTATGGTGAAAAACTGTGACTTCAGGCTTTTCTACACAAGGCTATTGAGTTATCTGTTATATTACTGCATTAATTAACTTTGCCTACTTGGCAATATGGAGCTCGATATTGTATACCTGCCTTAATCTAACTGTAAAGCCTCCAAGTTTGGGTAAGCTATTCAGAGATCTCCTGAAGTAGTTATGAAATTTACCTGGTAACAACAAAATGTGATTAATTAAAATAAAGTCATTTTCAATATCAAATTTTCCAAAGATCAAATCTGACTCATTAGTTATTTCAACAGGAACGTTGTTACCTCTTAGCCAGGACAAGAGGTGTTTCCATAAAATTAATCTGAAGATGTCCTACAAGAGAAAAGTAAATGCTTGACAGATTCCATAACCTCTTCACAGAAAGTACTGTTTGGTAATTCAACCAGACCAGTACAACTTAGTTTCTCATTTGTTAAGACAATGCAGTTTAGGATTTTATATTGAAATTCTGTGATCTTAGATTCTCAAACAATGATCACAGTATGATATCATTTCCTGCCTGCATGATTTATTGGTACCACAAGGAAAGACTCTGGCCCAATAGCCCCAGGAGCTTATGGTTAAAAGTGAAGAAAGTGAAGTGATATAGAAAGACTACTTTGGCATTAAATGGTAAAAAGTTTTGATCTTGTTTTGTTATCAACAGGCTCTGGCTGCTGAAGTGATCAAGACAATTCGAGATATTATTTCACTGAATCCTTTGTACAAAGAGTTCCTGGCTCAGCTCATGGAAGGTGGCAAGAAAGTGGCAGACAACCCTGTTCATTTAGCTGATTTTGGTAAGGAGAATCCAAAACCTTGATGATAAGGTTGTTATTTTGACAAGTGATGGATTGTGTGTAGGGATACAAGGGAAAAGATCAGAAAACTTAGGCAGCATCACATGAAGTACATGGAGATTGGAATGAGCTTTTGAGCTTTTGAACGTTTTTGTTTCTCCTAACCCAAATAGTTTTTTGATTTTCTGTACATTGGAGACCTCTTTAAGGAAAATAAGAATCAGTGGTTTTGACAACAACAAACCAAATCACCAGAAATTAAGAGAGTCCGTGATGAACTTAATACTATTGACTACTTCCGAGAAGATGCCAAATAAACACAAAAGGTAGATGGTGCAATGATCAATTACCCCTGCTTCTTTTACATTAGAGAGTCAGCCTACATTGAGGGGTTGTTACCCACCAACCATAGGGTTGGGAGGCAGTTACATGTCATAAACAGGGAAAATATACACATTGAATAACTAACAAGTTAATTGTAGCTGGTATTGTCATCACCCTTAACAAATTTTCACTACAGCAGAGTTTCTTTGCTGTGTGGAAAAAAAAAAAAATTCTAGACTGGTGAACATAACTGCATGTATTAGACCTGAACAAAGGTCGGATGTGTTTATAGGTTAGATTTGCCACTGATTGGAGGCATATGCTGGGCTGCTGAAAGATAGCTGCTTCACCCAACCTTTTACCAGAAGATCATGTCATTTTCGATCATGTTTTTCAGACTTCAGTTAGGATGCTAGTGAGATCTTTGTCTTTGTGTCAATTTCAGGTGCTGCACTGACCAGTGCTGAGACACAGCAGCTGCAAGAAGTTTATGAAGAGACACGGGTCCCAGTGCGATTACGTCTTACTCTTGAACTGCTGAAGAAAGAGCTTGCTGTCTGTATGCTGCAACACAAACTGGGGAAGGAGGTAAGGTGACACAGCATTTGGCTTCTGGAGTCATTTGTAAAAGGTAGTGTATAAGGTGTAGCCAAACATTTCAGTTGCTTGGGGGGAGGCAGGGTGGGGGATGTCATGTAAAACAGTGATTGTGTGGAAAATAATTCAACTTGATCTAACAACCATTATGCTGTGCTCTTCCATGCACATATTGGTGTTTATTAACTTTCTTAATAATGTTTAGGTGGAAGAAAAAGTCAACAAACAACAGAAGAAATACTTACTCCAGGAACAACTAAAGATCATTAAGAGAGAGCTAGGTTTGGAGAAAGAAGACAAGGATGCTGTTGGAGAAAAGTTCAGAGAAAGAATCAAAGACCGAAATGTACCCAAACATGCCGAAGAAGTCATTGAAGAAGAGCTGGCTAAATTAGCCTATCTTGATACTCATTCATCAGAATTTAAGTGAGTCCAAAGCATACACAGTTCTTTTCATTTTCATCGGCAGTGGTACTCAGGAGCTAGTGTGAACATCTTTTCTCTAAGGTTCATTCATCTGAGAGTTCAAACTCAGAGTGGAATACAAGAATCATTCTTAAAGCTAACCACCTGTGTGAATTCTCTTTTAATAAATTCTCTTTGGGTTTCTAATTTTCTAGTGTAACACGGAATTACCTAGATTGGTTAACCAGCATTCCTTGGGGGATTCACAGCAAGGAGAACTTCAATATCACCCAAGCACGGGAAGTACTAGATGAAGATCACTACGGGCTACAGGACATTAAAGACAGAATATTGGTGAGTTACATACGTCAAATACTAAGCACTGGCCCCAAGAGAAACAGTGAATTTTGTTCCCCAAGACACTCAGTGTTCCTTGAGGCAAACCTGAGCAGAATAATGAGGGTCAAGGGGAAACAAAACTTACTGTTTCTCACGGGGCCAGTCATTAAGTGTTTCGTTATACCTTCCCTACTCAAAAATAGAAGAACTGTCAACTGTTCTTCATTAGAGAGCATCTTGCTCAAACAAAGGAATTGGTTACATGCTACCTCCTTTTTGATCCAACATTACCCAACCCTGCAGTATGCACTCCAGTATTATTAGTGATGGCAAGGTGTGAATGAGTCCAGATTGTTAGACCTGGAAGATGTCTTATCCAAAATAAGTTCAAGAATTGTGTAATGCTTTTTGTCATCTTAAGAGGTTTTCGCAAAACAATTATCACCACCAAAATATGTGTAGATGTGTAGATTCAAATGCAAAAGTTAAAAACAAAATGAAAACAAGTTATGGGCACTTTAAATGAACAATGTTACCCCTAAACTGGTTTGTAATTGCACATTACTATTAAGTGTCTATTTACAACTACATTTCATGTCTGGTTCTATAGTGTAGAGTTCTTTATTATATAGACACGAGTGTTTTACTGGAAAATACACCACTCGTAAAATTCATACGAAACCACATCCAGGACTCGGGTGGCGTATTTTCCATATCCTCACTAGTGAAGATATCGATGATTTCACTGATGTCAAGTTTGTCTCTTAAATTGTACTTAAATTCTTTGGTTAATGATCAAAACATCCTCGGGTCTTCCTCGAAAGTCTTCGGTGATCTTCAGTAATCTTCGGCAATCTTAGGAAAATTTCAGAAAACATCCGGCAACGTTCGTGTGACCTTCGGACAAGTTTTGGAGAATCTTCGGAAATCTTCAGAAGGTTGTCAGAAATCTTCGGAAAAACGTCAAAAATGCCGTCCTCTGTATATCTATTTAATAAAATACCTCCAAGATATGAATTTTATGTTCTCGTGGCAAGAACAATATCTCATTGTTCTTGCCACTCGAACATAAAATTCCTATCTTCTCGCCACTGTGTAATATCCTCCATATATGTGGCTTCGCTGCTCCTGCCCGCAATTTTTGACTAAAATGATGCCCAAACGTTTTTCCTTCTATGTTTGTTATTATTCTACAGGAGTTTATTGCTGTAAGTCAGTTGAATGCATCTGTGCAGGGAAAAATCCTCTGTTTCACAGGGCCACCAGGTTTGTGATTTACATACATGTTGGGGTTTCAATTTGAAATTTGAAATTACCTTTGTTTCAGAAATCATTACTGTGGTAAATTTGTGAAAACAATGGAAAATAAAGGTCAAACTGGTGTAGAGAAATTTCTAACCAAAAACATGCATTGTAATATTTAATTCAGGACATACACTCTGGTCTCATTGTATAAAAACGTATGCTGTATATCATATGCTGTCTTCTTACCAGATTAAGATAACAGCCTCATTTACACAAAAGCAAACACAAACTTGAGTAGTAAAAGAAGAAGCAGCTTGCAATAAATTTTCCTTTCTGTTATTGTTTATACTTCCATTTTTGCTTCTTTCATAATACAAGAACAGGGAAACTAAACAAACACAATGCCAGATCTTGAAAATCCATTTCAAAATACATAACGGAAATTTCAAGTTGTTTGCTCCTGTATACTGTCCTTGTGCTTGTAATTTGAGGGTTTTTGGCTATTTTGGTGTCTCCCCTGCCTTCCTGCTGCTTCACTGCTGCTCTCCAGGGAACAGAAACATGACGATTATCCCACAGGCTGACCTTAATTCTTTTATGTCCTGTTTCTTAGGAGTGGGCAAAACAAGCATTGCCAGGTCTATTGCGAGGGCCCTCAATAGACAGGTACTGTAGAGACAAGGATTATCATTTATTGTTGATTCATGTTTTATTGTGCATCGATGAGTCATGATGCATCTAGAGTTGCTTGAGGCTTCTTGATTGTTCTCCCCCAGGGGGTGTGCTCTAATATATAAGCTATATGGGTATGTGTTGCTGTGAAGGGTATGGTTTTCAGGTAGTTTAGTCTGGAATAGGGTATAGAAATCAGACAGTCTTGGTCTAGAATATGGTATAATTGACCAGGAACATGGCCAGTGTGTAAGTAATTTAGTCTAGAACACGGTTCTTTACTCGGGGTTCTATAATAGAAATTGAAACTCCGAAGTGACTTTGTAAGATATTGGTTAAGTTAGCATATGTTGGACTACAGTAGTGATTAAAGTTTTTGCGTGGAAAACAGCTAGCCTGGGATAGGGAAGGGGTCTTTGGTGCCTAGTCCAGAATAGGGTTGCAAAATCAAGCTGATTATGGTCTAGTATGACTGGTATAGGGTTAGGGTTTCAGTGTCCAAGCAGCACACCCCCACCCAAAGAGTTACAGAATATATCCCCCTCCCCAGTGTTCTCCAAACTTCTTAAGTGTATGAAAACATGATGATACGTTAACAGTCAAAAGCATGAGTCAATTTATTGTGTTATTACATTGCCAATAGAAAAACCAGAGTGAACTTTGCTCACGCAATTAGGGTGCATCATATAATTATGACGGCACTTGCATTTACTGCTTTGAAAGCCAGGTTTACTAGCTTTGTTATATAATTAGCAAATAGATTCCGTTTTGCCGTGCGATCAGGTACTGTACAGACGACATATGGCAACATTGAATCCATTTGTTTTGTATAATTATAATAAAGAAACAAAAAAAAAATGTTAGTGACTTCGTCTATGCACCCGTCCTCCAATTTATCATCAGGAAGAAACAATCGAAATGTGAGAATAACTCAACATATTATATTAAGCAATTAGATTATGAGCTCGAGATTTCTATCACGCTACTCACTATCTATCACAGATAGTGAGTAGCGTAGCCAATCAGAGAGGAGTATTCGTTGAAGAATGCTAGTAGATTTATACTAAAAGTGTATATGGATGCATGCTTTCTTTATCTTAGTGACTGTAGGTTGGATCCTGCCATGTTCATTCTCAGTCCATTCAGCATTCCATAGATGTTGTAGTACTCTCAATTCCATTCTTTATGCTGTACTTGTTGTTTTTAGTACTTCAGATTCAGTGTTGGGGGCATGACCGATGTAGCTGAGATCAAAGGTCATAGGTCAGTCAATAACACTTTTATCTTTGTGGACTGTTTGCCAAATCACTGACATCTTGCACTTTGTTTTAAGTTTTACTTTGACTTACTACGATTATCAGTTGATTAAGGCGCAACGGAGCTTTGGTGACAAAGTTTTGGACTTAAATTTATAGTGTTGCTATGGGCAACTTTCCTCTTTTCCAATGGTAACAATATCATCGCCTGCAATTTCGCGCGCTTTACTGCCAGTGACGTCAAAGGCCGACAAGTTACCATGACAGCAACACAAATTGGTCACCAAACTTTTGTCGTGCCTTATTCAACTGATAATCGTAGTTTAAGGCAGAGGGATAATATGATTTTGTGTTCACACAACCGCCATATGTGGTTAACTACTTCCTAAAAGCACTTTTTTCTTGTACTTTAAATACTTTCTATTAAATGTTGTTGCTATTTTGTTCTCATCATTGAAAATTACTGTTAAGTGTCGCCATGATTTATCGTACAGTGTACTTGTAAGAGAGGTTGAAGATTTTTACAACTACAAATACACTGTATATTGCTAAATGTTGCATATTATATTTTGTTTTGTTTTGTTTTTTTCAGGCGAACCTACATTGGTGCTATGCCAGGAAAAATTATACAGTGTCTTAAAAAGACCAGAACAGAAAATCCACTTATACTTATTGATGAGGTATGATTAAGAAGACTTGACGAACAATTGAAGTAACCAACATACTGGCCATCAGCTAAAAGTGAATAGAACCCAAGTGCGAAAAGTTGCTTTGTTTTATTTTACATGATTTTTGAACTTTCTAGCAATCAGAAGTAAACGAACGGAAGTAAGGTTTGCCAACGACAGTGTTATCTCGTACAACTATAAGCCGACTCCCTCTGGGACTTTGGGGGCAAAAAATGCCAACTAAAGGCCAAGCAGCATGGGCAACATTTTCCTTACAGCTTGCATTGTAAGTTAAGAAAAAGTGCTGTTGCTCGTGGTACCATCCGTGTTGTAAGTTGCCGCAACATGTTGCGTGAAGCAGAAACGAGTTCAACTTCTTGCAACACGTTGCCGCAACTTAAAACACTGATTGTAATTTGTTTAACAATGCTTTTCAGCTTGCAATGGACCAAGGTGCCTGTGTTACTCAAACCTTACGGAGGGTTGTCTGCTCATCTGGGGTTGAACTGTGGTTTTTGTGTGTGACTTGGGCCATCACAAAGAGGCTGCTTTAACAGCAGGTGTCTTGTACCAAGGTTTGACTGTGTCATTCTTTTTCAGGTGGATAAGATTGGGCGTGGTGTGCAAGGAGACCCTGCGTCCGCTTTATTAGAACTCCTTGATCCTGAACAGAATTCTGGATTCCTGGATCATTATCTGGACGTACCTGTGGATTTATCTAAGGTACTTAATAACCACACGTACCTTTGACGTGCCTGTTGTAGGTCCATACTGTTAGGTTGATTTACTTTAAACCTTTAGTTATATTATTTTGTAGCAGCAATTAGACTAGCGTTCCGTTTAATGAAAAAAAAAAAAAAAAAGAAAACCAATTCTTACGCATCAACCAAACTTTGTAAACTCTTTGATTTTGTTCAAATAAGTCTTTTCCGAGTTTGGAGTTGCCTTTTACCTCCGTTTCTAAACGAGTCTTTGTGGGAAACGTTTCAATTGGCAATGAATTTGATTTGCAGGAAAATGAATGTGTTGTTGTAACACGTTTTCATAAGAATTGTTTTGCACAAAGACTCGTTTCCACACATAGGCAAGAGACAACTTGTAAATGGCCTATTGTTTTCCGTGATTGTGAGAGTGTTATCCTTAGTATGAACTTAGTTTGTAAAGAAATAAACCTAAAAACAGTTTGATCTACACGTTTACTAACCTTTCTTCCTTTCTTCCTCCCTCTCTCTCTATCTTCCTTCCTTTCTTCTTTAAGACATTGACATTATAACTTTGTAGTTTCTTGTAAGAGTTACTTGACAGGATTTCTGTGCACTCTCGTGTCGCAGGTGCTGTTCATATGCACAGCCAATATCACGGACACAATTCCTGGTGCCTTGAAAGACAGAATGGAAATTATAAACGTGTCGGGATATGTGGAAGATGAGAAGAAAGCAATCGCTAAGGTGTGTAGCATCTAAAAAATTATGTTCACTATTTCCGACTAGCTTTGACTGGATAGATGCTAGAAAGCAGTTGAGAAGTGTGAGAGCTGTTGCAAAGATGCTTATCACTGTGTAGAACTAAACTAATAAAACTGCCGTATTATTTTTCTCAGACGTATCTCATTCCCCAAGCAAGAAAGAGTGCTGGTATTACAGAAGAGCAAGTTGCGATACACGACCCTTCACTGTCTCTTCTCATCAAATCTTACTGCAGAGAGAGTGGCGTGAGAAATCTACAGAAACATATAGAAAAGGTAGTTATCCGTGATGAGCAAATAATGGTATCAAGTATTATGTGGTGTGTGTTTATGTAGCAGTCACAGGCCAAAGGTGTTGGGCATTTGAACTTAAAACACAAGGGGAAGGAAAATTGAAGAAATGATGCCGAGTGTGCTAAGTTTGTTGCGGGTGAACAAACACCAGCACTGGAAAATTAAATCAATGGGAACACTATTTTCATTGCCACTGTGTCCATGGCGTTTTCGTTGTTGAACTTCTAGGTATCGTAAAGGGTCTGGATATCTGAAATGAGATGTACAAACTTGCTGAAGAGTATTTAACATAGAGCTGACTAGTAGAAAATGTCAGTAATTTTGTCCGGAACGTAAATGGTTCTCTTTTGCTTAGGGAAAATCTGCGTAAGCCTGCGGAAGTCCTTCCTTTGGCCATTTGGTTTAGTCTTAAGCCAGCCTGAGCCAACCACACTGTGAAATAACAGTCCAAAATCCTGGGTTGTTCTCACATTATGGTCCTAAAGCCATTCCTGAGAGAAAAACTGGCTGTGAAAACGACTGCAAGGAAGTCTTTGTGTATCTAGCCTGGCAACAAAAATTTTCAGTGTTTCTTTAATATGTTTTTGTGCAAAGTGAAACAAAATGGAGAAGAATAGCCACTGGAAAAACTATGGCGTGAGATATGTGCCGCGGCTTGTTCTGGAGCTTTTTTCGCTTCTATCCAATATATGAAAAGAGAAAGTGCTTGTAGTTTAACATGCACCGGTTGGATTTGTGTGCGTGATTTTTTCGATGTTTTTTGTGCTATAGATATTCCGTAAAGCTGCTCTTAGGATAGTGCAAGGAACAGAGGAGGGAGTAGAAGTAACAGCTAATAATCTGCACGAGTATGTTGGCAAGCCTTTGTTTAACAGTGATCGTATATACGACGAAACACCTCCAGGGGTGGTAATGGGATTGGCTTGGACTTCGTTGGGTACGTACTCACACCTCCCTGTGTAGTGATTTGTAAGACAATCTCTATATCCAGTTAAACATGATCTTTGTGCTCAAACTTCAAACAGTCATGTAATGTGGTTCTAACTTATAAGTCCCTAAATGAAATCTTGGTATGTAATCATTCAAATGGATGCTATTGAGCAGTACTCTCATGTGGTGCTGTTCGTGTGCTGTGTAAGCTTCTCTTACTTGGTTTTTCCGGGTTCTTGTCGATGCATTGGGGCACTAATTCTTGGATTCATTTTATTTCTAGGTGGTTCCACACTTTATATCGAAACCTCTCTTAAAGACTTGTTTTCCAAAGACGACGATGACAAGGACCATCCGTCACTTGATCTAACAGGCCAGCTGGGAGATGTGATGAGGGAAAGTTCACATATTGCTTACACATTTGCTAAGGTTTGTGTCCCGCTATGATGATATTTAGTTGATAATTATGGCCTTAGTCGCCTCATGATCAGAGCGCAGGCCTGCGGATCGAGCGGTCCGGGTTCGAGCCCTGGCCGGGGACATTGTGTTGCGTCCTTAGTGAGGACCTTTCACTCTCACAGCGCCTCTCTCCACCTAGGTGTATAAATGGGTACCGAAGAATTTAATGCTGGGGGTAACCCTGCGATGGACAAACATCCCATCCAGGAGGGGAGTAGAAATACTCCTAGTTGCTTCATGTTACAGAAACCGGAGATAAGCTCCTGCCTGATGGGCCACTTGGATCGTATGTAGACTTGTCCTACCTACGATTATAAACTTGAGTAACACTCTAACATCTTGAACAATAAAGAACTTGTTTGTGTTCTCGAAGAATTTTTCTCATAAATTTAAATAAAGAAGGCCGCGCTTTTCTCTTTCAGTTATTTTTGTCAAAAGAAGATCCAAAGAATAACTTTTTCAAACGCGCTTCCATTCATCTTCATGTTCCAGAGGTAGGTCACGATACACACACACTTTGGGTAGTAGCAGTTTTTCTGTCACACGTGACAGACAGATTAGACTTGCCCACAAGTCTACTTCTACTTCTAAGAGAAACGGACTTTGAGAAAGTCTAGTGACAGATCACAAAACCCTAGTTTAGCGAACATAGTTTGGTTTTTTTTTAGTGAATATATGAAAGATTATATATATGAACTGCGGAGACAGATATGAAGACCTGACTGGTTATCGCAGTTGTACACAGAGCTTAAGCAAGTCTTCATATCTTTCTTCGCAGTTTCAACATATGATCTGTCATATATTCACTTGCATTCTTTACCATCTACGAGTATATTACGAACCCACAACGTGACCGGCTCCCAGATGGCTTGATAGCTCAGCTGGTAGAGCACTGCAGCGGTATCGCAGAGGTCATGGGTTCGAATCCCGTTCAAGCCTGAATTTTTTTTTTACGTGCTTTAATTTCACAACTGCTCAAGTTGTGTGTATAACTGCGAGGATCAATCATGTCTTCGTATAATTTGGTTTTGTTGTTGAACTTTGTTTACTTTGGTCGTGCTGCGAGAGTGATAATGCTTTAATCCAAACTCGGTTGCATCAGGTTGTAGGACACACGAGAAGGGAATATTTTTTTCTCCTGGATATTCAGAAAATTCAGCGTGTAGTATCTTGATAGTTTCATGGCCATAGTTGGCTTCCCAAACACTTTGTGCCCCGTTCAAGGGTCTAAAGTTGTGGAGAACGGTTTTAATGAACGTAGGAACGAGAAAAGACGCATTTGTAAGGTAATTTCACCCGTCGTTTCATCACAGTCTGAGGGCTTCGAAAAGGCTAATATGATTGTAACTGAGTGAAAGGAGTAACATCTGGGGTACTTTATTTGCTGATTACAGGGAGCCACTCCTAAAGATGGTCCATCTGCTGGCTGCACCATCATCACAGCGCTGCTGTCTTTGGCGACCGACAAACCCGTTAGGCAGAATGTTGCCATGACTGGTGAGGTGTCTCTTACTGGAAAGGTACGAGCTTTTCTTTCTCTTTGTCCTTTGTCCCAAGATTGAAAAAGCAATTCTCCCCAGCGACGTCCTTAGATTTCTTTAAATTTTAGTCCTAAGAATTAAGTAGTACATCAAAACAATACTATTTAGGTGATGATTTTCTTTATTCTCATCACCTGTGTGCTGGATATGTACTGATGAGGTAAGAGGAAATTAAATGTTGATCACGCTGGGTTTTTTAAGTGTATATTTTACTGTCTTCTTTAACGTTTCAGGTTTTGCCCGTTGGTGGAATAAAAGAAAAGATAATTGCGGTGAGTAACGAATTTTGTATTTATGTTGGATTTACTCGACTTGTGTACTCGTTTCATGCCGGTTCTCAAAACATCAATTCTCCTAAGTGGTGTCCGTAGATTTTCTTTAATGTTATTTCTGTTAAAATGTTAAAAATTGTTCTTAAATGTTGAATGTTTATAGTGATAGATGCGCTTAGTTACAACTAGCTGGTTTCGTTATCGTTTTTCTCATTTTTATTCTGTAAGAGCATTGAGATTTTTTAATGTAATGCGCTAGAAATAAATTATTATTATTATTATTATTATTCTCAGGCATGCCACTGAAACTGAAAGGAAGACATATTTCATTTAAACATAATAGGCTAAAAACTCCCACCTGGCAGGAGGCAGACCACTTGGCTATTTACGAACATGACCGAGGAGTTGAACTAGGGTCTACCGAAAAACAACTCTAGCTTAGTGGTCAGAGCGAGACTTGAACCCGCGACCTCCAGATTTCAAGTCCGGCGTCCTAACCACTCGGCCACGCTGCCTCCACCTATCACTTCTCCACCTTACACCAAGACAGTACCTCTCAGTTGATGATTTTCTTTTTTCTCTTTGCCTGTTGTAGGCTCGCCGTGCAGATGTTAATTGTGTCATTTTGCCCGAGGGCAATCGAAAAGACTTCGCTGATTTACCGGAGTTTGTCAAAGAAGGACTTGAAGTACACTTCGTGTCTCATTACAATGATGTATATCGCATCGCCTTTGATTCGTGACATCGGCTTCGCGGCTGTCTCAGCAAGGAAAAGGTCCTCTCAACTTTTCAGGGCTACAAGTAAAGAGGAATGCGAATTGTACATCGAGCCTTTCGAATTTGGCAGGAAACCATCCAAGTTCTGAAGGAGTTCTACACATAGTTGTTAAAGAAAATGTTTGCTCTTGCGCAAGCATTTCAGAAATTTGAGTTTTCGGAAGACACTTCAGCCAATGCAGTCTAGATGCCCGTCAACAAATCTGGTGGGAGTGCTTTTCGCCTGTCGGATCCTCCGCTCCCTAGAATTAGACTTTGCTTTTTTTAAACGTACCAGTATGTGGTGAAATCGCCTTTTGTACGTACCTGTTTGTGGTGAAATCTGATGAACCTAGTGGCTCTCGAGGACTGTCATAAACGGAGCTCGAAAGGCCATGTCACGGAGTCACTGTTCGTATTTCCCCAATCTAAACCATCCTTGTTTCGCTTTACTTTATCATTCCCCTTTTGTCGATTTTCTATTATTTTGAGGTTTTTTTATTGCAGTATCAAGCCGTCTTTACTTTCATAGCCAGCAAAACAAAACAAAAAACAAAAAAAAAAGAGGAAGAAAAAACCTAGAATAAATTTGTCATGCTTGACTATGCACGCCATGTGTTTTGGAACACCTTGCGGTGTTTTGTCATAAAGGTCGTTTTGGAACCTGATTGGTCGACAGAACAGCATCTCGGCTCTGAATGGTTAGTAATAGGTGCAAGAGCCTCAAACCATTCAAAGCTTCATATCACAGGAATCTTGTGAAGGGATAATGCAGTGGCTTACAACAAGTTGAACGAATCTTGCAAACCAAGCCTTCCAAGATTATTCTGGAGAAGACATTATAATGGATCTACGAACGTCCTACAAAGATCAGTCAATCATCAATTAAGAAAACTAAGTCCTTCCCCGTGAATGCGATCACCGATGGCTGAAAACTTCATTACTTATACACTGGGATGAAATGAAAGAATTTCTTATATCGGCAAGTTCAACACAAAACCCTACAAATAAATGCATCTCCAAATTGACTGCATAATGTTACTTCGAGATATTGTTGGCTCGCTAAAGGCGTCATAGAGATATAGGATATAGGAACGGGATCAACACCTTTAGTTCAATAAAAAAAAATATATTATAAACTCTCAAAATTTCATGTTTTCCAGAATGGGATTTTTTTCGTTCGGGGAAGAGAAAAGAAAAGCAAATTTTCGGAATTTAACTGTACCACCAAATTTCAGATTTAAAGAAAAAAAAAAACGAAAAAAAAACCAGGAGACTCGCCTTTGAATTTTCTTTTGGAGAAATGCCCTCGTTGTAGTGCAATTCTTTAACGTTCTTTAATTACAAGAAAATGGAAGGATGGGAACAGGGAAGTACAAATGATAGATTGGGAGGATGATGTTTTGTTCTTAACACCAGGCAAAACAACGGATTTTAAAAACGCTTTTATTTTAAATAGCGGAAGAGTGATCTAAAAAGTACAAAAACTGTGGCAGCTTCTCAAGTTGTTGCCATGATATACCTTTCGTAACTTCGATAGCAACTGTTACTTTCTTACGTACCGTAATACCGTAAGTAGTTTGAACTCTCATCATCTTAAAATGCTCTTTTCCTATGGGATAATCAGGGTCCAACTCTTGGAGAGCTTGGCCCAGAACCTGTTTTCCCCTGACTACATTGCATAACTTCTCTCTATTATAACAATTATTTACTACTTCTATTAACAAATCACGTGTTCTATTTTACAAGGAAACTACTGTAAGATGACGTAGTTGACGTAATGTATTTTAGTGATTTCTTTTCATGTTACTGTGTTTGTTTAGGGAAGAAGCCATGAAATGTGATTTCTTTCCAAAAACAAAACTGAAACACTTGTGACAGTGAAGAATTCGCTTTAGGAATAAATCCTCGTTATAAAGACGGAAACGGGGGCTCTACTCCTTCCACAGAAACAAGCGTGACCACTGTCGTAACTGAGACGATGGTTCCACATTTAAAACCTTATACTGTTGTCTCACGTAAAAGGAAAACCTTCGGAGTGGACCTGAGCACTTTTGGTCCAAATTGATTTTTCTACGAAAATAGCAGCATGCAATAATAGAACTGCTGCATGGTATGAAAGAAAGGTTGGACATTTAATAGAACATTGAATTGTAACTTTCGTCTAAAATAATAGACCAGCTATTAATATTCTCAATTGTGAGCTACAAATCTACAAACCAGGGCTAGCTGGTTTCATTCTCAAAAAAAATATCTGCATGTAAAACACCACATTATTTCACATTATCAATTGATCCAGTTTCCACAAAGTCGGTATGTTGTGTAAATTGCGTGCAAATTATTTACTATAGATAAAATTTCAAAAGTTCATTGCTATAAATTGTTCTTAATTACAAAAACCGTAAAATTCCCAACTAAGTCCTGGGCTGACATTTGTTCAAAGCTTTACTTTGGTTATTTTAGGGAAGGGCTCTGTCTCTGGGAGAAAGGGATGACTCACTGGGAAAAATGATATCTTTCTTCAAGTGCTGAATCGGTATATTAGACCATGGACTTAGTTTACGGAAGTTAACACTAATATTTTTAACAAGAAAAACAATGCCATCGCAAATCGTAAGAAATCTTCGACCAGAAAAGGACCATTTTCTATCATGGATGTAGCTTTAAGTCGCTTTTCAACTTTGATAAAGTATCTCCTCCATTCTTACAAATTTCACTCTTTTACAGTAGCTATTTTCACGGTGAATTTGTCCTATTTGCAGTATACTAAAATTCAATGTGGATGTGAAGCAATAACCCTTTTTACGATAAGCTTTTCTCATTGCATTACAATGCAATTGACGGTGGCTGCGGGGAAATTTCGGGCAGAAACTAGAAAATTCCCTGAAATCACCTCACATACAAGTTAGATTATATTGTAATGCAAATGACAAACTTTAACCGTGAAAAGGGCTTTTTTTGTGCAGAACCTTGAGAATTTGTCTCACATTCACGTTGGATTTTATTATGATGCAGATACGACAACAAAAATAACCGTGAAAAAAATATTGCTTATTGTCACTTATTGCTAACTTCTCTTTATATAACAAATTCAAAACGGGGGAAGTAATCATTTTGAAACCAACTTTATATGACAAGTATGACCAATTAGATAACCACAAATCCCTCGATAACTCACCTGGTGGAGAAACTTTTCGATTATAGTAAGTGCGTTTTATAAAACTCTACCACTACTCCACAAAAACCTCTTCCTTCCTACCTTATTAACGCTACTTGTATTACTGGCTATGAGGTAATTAAGCATTAACACCGTCGTTACAGTGGCACTAGAAAACGCTCTACAATCAAAACTTTGTTGCCCCATGTTGTGATAATCTCTCTTTCCAACTGTACAATAACACTACACAAGCACCGTTACTATGTCACTTCCAGTGGCGTGACAAGGGGTTAATCATGGTCCGGCTCAATATAAATTGTTTTTCATCATTAGCAAAGTACGATTTAAAAAAAATCACTGACTTATTGGTTTTGTACTAAAGCCGGGCCCCCTTCTATAAACTTACTACATAGTAGCTTTTGCCCCGTTAGCTGGACTTAATAGATCTACTACAAAACCTTTCAAAACAAACGACCACGAACACGCTACCGTGCGAACCCGTGCAGATGAGAAGTTGAAACGAGGAACTGAAGAGAGCTGTAAGTCTCTACCAGTAATCCAGTTCCCCCATGTAACTTCCCCTCTAAAACATCATGTACAAAAATATTACAGTTTTGGAGTTCACAGTGGTCTGCTTTGCAATCCAGTCTATGCAATCGGATAGCAAATGACAGAAACAGCTGTAGTTAATGTTTGTGGACAGGATGAGTTATTGTGACCTGGCTCCCTGATGATATGATTGGTAGAGAGTTCTTCATATGGTACGCAACGAGTTCTTGGACACTTGGGAACTCGCGATCTTTTGTTCGTACCTGGAATGAGCGAATAACAGCAAAAATATGAATGAAACTGGTTTGCGCTGACAACTCTATAAAATGCTGTTTCAAGAATAACGGTAACTTTTTGTCGGTAATTTTCGTTAGTGTCCGGGATTCGGGATTGCTCGTGGGTGAATCGGGACATTCTAAGAACAACCCAAAGGTTCGAGTTCAACGGCTTTCTGTTGTAAACGTAAGTAACAACAAACTGTACAAACCTTGCCCTCAGGGTCGACCAACAACAAATGTCGAGGCTGTCCATTTTGAACTCCAGAAAGAACATACTGGCCAGCTTTTGATTTACTTTCTCTCACAAGGAAGTTCCCCTCGTCTTCCAATAGCAGTTCTGCTTCAGCACGGGTCATAGAGCCATGGTACCAAACCTCAGACTCGAGAGGAATGGACTTGAGAACTGCAGTATTAAGAAAACGCATGAAATGACTTATTTTTCTAAAAGAGCAGCAAATGACAACCCTGGACAATTTATTAACTTGACTCAAATGTAGGTCGCGAAATGAGAATTTTAGCAAATGTGAATCCAATAGTCATCGTTGAGTACAACGACGAAGTTTCACGCGTCAAAAGCGATGTCACAGTGGTAACGTACCCTCTGCGGCTGCAGCTTCTTGCTGCAGTTTCTCTGCCTTGCTCGCGGCATATGGTTTAGGTTTGGGTGGAGGTTTCCTCGGGGCGGGACGCGGAGTTAGGTAGTCCTCGTGATCAGGATTCGTCGCCATTGGTGGTGGAGTAGGAGGCGGCATGTCCTCATCAAATTTTGCCCAGTTTTGTTCTAGGGGGAAATTAAAAGTTCTCGATTACCATATATATGTATACGGGCAACGCCCTCATGCAATACGGGAATCGCTGTAATAAAGGCGGACACTTCTCCTATGCAGACAGTTAACCAATCTCATTTTTTCGGTCCCTACTGTGAGTATCGCGCTTGGGCCATAATTGATAAGGGAGGAGGGGGAACTCGGTCCGTAAGTTACAGTACAGACCTCGAACGTATTTATCCCATGCATTACAGAATATAGCCAATCATGAAGCTAGACAGCAGTATCCCACCGGTCCCCCGTCACTGGTAGAAAGTACTCCAAGTAGTTTCCCGGCATTCATCACGGGATCACGGGATCTAAGTTTTCCCGCCAAAATGATAGCCGCAGCTCACAACGCGCGCCAGGTGGCTCAGCCAAGAACGGCAAAGAAAACACAGCTTTGCAAGAACTTTTCACGTTACAGACTCCCCTGTTTACTGTATACATATTTCATCCTCTGGCTATCAGAAAAGCTGAGGGAAGAGTTCGAATCGGAACCGGTAATGTCAAAAGTTTTTTCAGTTTTTCTCAAATGTTCAGTAGAGTCTTATTCAAAGCTTCTTTCCTGTTATGCGTATGGGAAAGAGTCCACAGACATACCAGGCTAAAATAATGCAATGCTTTCTCGTGCCACATCGACAAAAAACATCTTCCAACATTCTACAACAAGGTTTAAAATTTGGGTTTTTGAAACAACACCTTTAGCCAGTTTGGCGATGAAAGAGGCTCATATTAACTCATATTTCACATCTTCTGGGAGGGAAACTTCTTCTTTGGCACATTTTAAATGGCTGCTAGCGAGGATTTACCGCATTTTTTGAGGCAGAAACAATTAAATCATTCATTACCTGATCCAGAGGTCGGAGAGGATGGGTTGTCATACAGCGATGAGTCGAGCAAGTCACCTGGATGTCTCTCCAAGCTGTCATTCCTCTCAGGTAACTTTGGAGCAGCCAGGGGATTCTCGTAGAAACCTAAACCATTAGGATTCTCATAACAAGCCCCAGCAGCAAACATCAGGCTACCACTCTGGCTCAAGCCATTACTGCTACCAGACTTATTGGACTGTACTGACGGTCTATCATAACCATCTGAAACTGAGATCATAATGGTACCATTAATTTAGTGAAGAAAATGACACAGGTTTAATAAGCTTGGGTATCAGACCCTGTTTAGGAAATGAGCCTGCCCTCCTCTCCTGCTTTAAGGAAAATATAAACAACATTGTGTACAACACCCAGAAGGGAGTACTGCCTTATATGGGCTTTACAGGTATGTGCAGCCCAAAGGGTACCATTTTTAGCCATTTTGGTCAGAAATAGGGTATCCATTTTGACCATTTTGGTCTCAAACAGGGTATAGTTTTTGCATTCTAGTCTTAAATTGGGTATGTTTTTGAGAAGAAACTAGTTTTTTCATCATTATCTACCAGACCATCAACAAAAGCCTTGGTCCTCAAGAGGGTAAGGGTTTTGGGAAGTGGGCAACACACCCCCACCCAATTTTTCTGAGAGTACCATCCCTACCCAGGCACGGCAAACATGTTTGTAGTTATATATAATCACTATTTTCCTTAATATTTAATAATTACTGTCATCGAAATGATATTATTAAAAACTGGATCACTGGATAACATGAGAGTTTTCATTGGCTGAGCCATCATGGGTTATGAGCCATTACACCATGCTCTACAAATATAGTAAGCGTACGCGTGATTTTTTGGGACGTTTTTATTTTTTAGTTTAGTTTTCTATATTATGGGGGCAGTTTTTAATAAAACAATTATTCCACTCGCGCTTGTTGGATATGAGATGATTAAAGCCAACTCGGCGCTGTGCACCTGACCTCGTTGGCTATCTATCATCTCATATTCAATGCACATTAGTGGAATAATTGTTAATTACAATCATAGAACATTGTATGAAACATCCTTCAGTGTTTGTTTTGTTTTCTTACATTCTATACACCTATAATAAGGTGCATATCATTACAAACCTTACCAGGCATATGTCTGTCAGTCTGGGGATTTTTAGACATTTCATTTCCCACAAGGGATCCCTTAGGAACATCGTAGCCGTGGGAACCTTTCATGTGAAGAACATCATAACCATGGGAATTTTTCATGTCATTAGGGTTGTCATAGTCACTTAATCCGTCAGTTGTTGTGCTTCTGAGTGTCATGTACCCTACAGGCTTTGGATCCATGGGTGATTCATATGCACCAGATGGCTGATGATGAAATCAAACTAAATAATTAGCAATGACTTTGAGATGAGCAGATTATTCAACTTGATACATGTAAAACTGTAAGTAAGTACAATGTGTAATGAAAGAAATGATAGGCCCAAAGCCCATGGCTTGGTGTGTGTCCTACTGTGCTAATAGATTCCAAACTTCAATTCCTTGAAAGAACATAATGTTTATAGAGCATTGTTTCTTTAGGCTTTAGCAGAAGTCTGTTGCCACTTCTTTCAGGAGTTTCATTCAGCTTGCAAGCTGTAAGAACCACATATATGGGATTAACTACAAAATCTATGAATGGTTAGAAATTCTTGAAAAAAATTAAATTTGGTGCAGAGTAAAAACTAAATAAACCATTTACATGTCTTTGACAGTAATTGTAGCCAGTGGTTTTCATTCCTGGTTAGCTACATGTATTTTCTCATAACTTCACCCAGTTGACACACTAGATCTACACCTTGTTAACTGCTATGCCAGACAATTTCGCTGGTCCCTGTGGTGTCCATATTAACAGCTAGGGTTTGATTGTACCTTAACATGCATTCCATCATTCTTTGGTTCCTCGTACTCCATTTCATAAGCGTGGTCCTCACTCTCTTCAAATATTGTCTCTGAAAACCTAACAACAAAACTCTTCATGACCTTGTGCAAGTACAATTCCGCCTCTCATCACTCTGGTCTGTTTTCCCAATGGGAACCATGAGAAAATATCATTCACAGGCTACTTATGATCACTGGTCTGATAATATGACTTCTGGCCGACATGATACTGTAACATTTTGGGTGTCCAAGAAACTACATGTACAACTACATGGCTCCAAATCAGTAAAAGTGATAATATTATCATAAAATCTAAAAACAAATTCACAAGATAGAATAAATTGTTTCACCTCCAAGTTGTCTAGACTAATATAATAATTATTATAAGTGAAATTTCTGGAGTGTGTACGTTTTTGTTTGTAGATGATGGCCTTGAAAAACCTGGGGGGACAAGGCCAGGATGGGAACCCTGCATAAAAAGGACTGGGGTGCCTGTTAGAAACTGTTTTGTTAGCGTGGTTTGAAATATTTTTCACACCTAAGAGGTACCAATTCTAAACCAATGCATTACCGGTAACTGACACTTTCATTATTTTTAATAGCAACAAAGACCATTGCTTTGAATACCTTCCACTTGTAAAGTTATTCTGAAAGCATTGCTCTTTAAATCTCAATCCTGTTTAATATAAGTCGTTCATTATACCCTAATAGATACCAAGAAAGCTCCTGTGACTTCTTTAGGCTGAACACACAGAGGTACCAAAATCATTTCTTAACCCCTAAAAGGTACAACGAGCATCCCCGTCCTTTTCATGTGGGAGTTCCCCCTACCCCCTAAGGGGAGGTGAGGCTCTTGGATTGCGTCAGATTCAAATCCAGTATCACTGTATGTTGCAGTGCTTCATAACAAGACATGGACAACTACTTAGTGTTTCCTTTTTAACTAGTACTGACAGCATCTTTGTTAAATTTACCTTTCAGGCACTTCAGTAGCAAGTGGAGGGTTCTGTAGAAACATCTTAAAACGAATCTCAAAAGCTTGACCAATGGTGTTAATAACATCATAAGCTAATCCTCCTCCACAGTCAACCACAAAACAGGCTGCAGGAAAATACTTTCTGGTTACTACAATGCTACAGGCGACACAACCTGTTTTAATCATTCATTTGTGGCTAAAATAGTTCAATGTGACTTCCTGATATTTTCTCTTTTTGTTTTTGACAGTTTTAAATCACTGCTTGGAGTTTCAACCTGTCAAATTAAACAACTAAATTCAAATAATGTACTAGCCTAGGGTACCATTTCTCACATTCATTTCCAAGAGCATCCTTGCAGTCATAATGATTATATTTAACTAAAGGTGCTTTCTGTAACTGAATGAGCCAACACAAATACAAACATTAATTTAATGTTAAACAGACTGTTACTTAACCTCATACATGTAGGTCTCAAACAGAAACAGACGGGTTTGGATTATATCAAATACAACTCCACATTTAAATCACTTGTTAATTTATAGTTAAACAAGTACATTAAATACAACCTCTTCCATTGGCAGAATCTTTAGCCACATATCCTATCATATCGATACAGTCCTATGAGAAGAAACTGAAAATCATGTGACTGAATTTTGACTTAACTTAAATTTATATTTAGTTATTTGCACAATTAGGAGCACAAAGCAGCAAAAAATATTTGACTCAGGTAGATTGAGCACAGCTTATGGTGAGGATCAACTCTTTGTAAGTATGAAAATCCTGTCAATACAAACCCCTCATTTAGTAGTAATGGCTACTTATTTCACCCAAACTAAAGTTCATCTGGACAATTAGTTATCTGAAAGCCAAATGTGTGTGTCTGACGAATCCATTCATATGATCAACAGCCTCTTGGAGTACTGAGCCTCTACGTTCTTTGTCAAGTTGCCCAACCCTCTCCATTTTTCCACCTGTAGTTTCTTTATATAAACACTCTCCTAAATGCTCACGTGCATACTGAGAAAATACAATAAATGAGCTTTCAAACTCCCTTCATTAAGAGATAAATGAGTCATTTGTATTCACTGCACTTCAAACAGGATTTAATGGGGATTTCAGCATTTAATTAATGATAACTATAATGATTACAATGATAAACCAATTCCAGTATCATTATTTAAATCTTAAATTAACATGAAAACCTCTATTACCGCAGATAATATTGATCCCAGACGTCTGTTGAAATGGCTTTTTTTAGGCTGTTGCATGCACTATTGGTTTTTCATGTGACTAAAAACAACTGAACTCGTGATGATGAATTTACATGATCATGTGATGAGTGAATATCTGCCATTGGGGAAGTTGCTTCACAGTTTCTTTGCAAGTTTGTTGAGTTTCACACTTTCTAGTAAGATGCTATCCAAGATATGTTACAGAGAAGACTTTGACAGGTGCAAAATCCATCCACACCAAGAGATGTTTGTTATCATGTGATCACTTTTAAATCATGTGAATGAAACCAACAGTGCACAAAACAGCCTGAGAAATAAGCCAGTTCAACAGATATCTGGGATCAATAGCACCAACAGTATGGCCTATTGGTGGTTCTTTAACAAGGTTTTACTATAACTTGGATTTCATTCCAAGATGGTTTCAAGGGTTTAAAGTATCAACTTACCTTTTCCCCACCACTAGCAAATGAAATTCCTTGCATGTCATGAGTCAAGATAACTCTACCACTTTCAATACTTGTTAACTTTATACCAAGTGATGACACAGTCATATTTACAGTACAACCTGAGTTAACCATTCCAGGGAGTTCTAAATAACATTCAGACAAACAAAATGCAATTTCAGCTGTAGTATTCAAGTGAGCTATTCCTTTTTCCTAACAAATAACTAGAAAGTTAGGAGTGTTAAGTGAATTAGAGTTTTACTTTAACGACAAACATATGTGTATAATGATTTATAAAATAGTCACACAATAAATATATGTTTAACAATGTACATATACCAGTAGACACTGTTATCAATGATTATAAAGAGGATATTACATGGCCACGCGGAGATACAAAATTTATCTGCGAGTGATTAAAATATATTTCACCAGTGAGCATGGCGAACAAGTGAAATATTTTTCAACATGATTAGATGACTTCATATTGCCAAGCAACCATGTAATTTTCTTTTTATTATATAAAATTCTCACAATACATAACAATGTTTTTGGCGATTTTCAGAAGATTTCCGACCACTTTTCTAAGATTTTCCAAGATTTGACCGAAGGCCAGTCAAACGTTTCTGAACATTTTCCAAAGATTTCTGAAGTTTTCCTAAGATTTCTGAAGATAACCAAAGATTGACGAAGACTTCCAAAGAAGGTCCAAAGATGTTTTGATCATACACTAACAAATTTAAGTGCAGTTACAGGGACAAAAATGTTATCAAAATTGATATTCCCACATATGTGGATAAAAATGATATCCTCACATGTGGGATATCATTTTTATCAATTTGTTACCACTCAGTAAACCACTGAGTTTTATATAATAAAAAGACATGTTCTATATATAATTCCTAGTTACATCAAAAATATAATCATGTGCACAGCTCTCATTAAGTTTTGAGGCACCTGTCGCCATGGTCTTCACATCCGTAACAAACTTGCTGCTTTGTGGATAAATGGTATCAACAACAGGCACGTTCACAGTAACATCAAGGGTTCCTTAGGCATACTCAGCCATAACAAGTGTTAATTAATTTATTTATTTATTTATTTATTTATTTACTTATTTATTTATTTATTTCTTTTTCAATAATACAATGTAGGTGTTATGGAGTACTGCCCTTAATTACAGCCCTGATAATGCTACAAAAAGCTGCATGTATATGTAATGTACTTGGAGCAAAGGACCATATATTCACAATCATGTGTCAGTACAGTATAATAGTACAGTCACTTTGAACTGTTGTAAAAGAATCTTACAAATGATTAACAATCAATAGATCATTAAAACTTTATTACCTCCTAAAAGTTTCTGTATGTTCTTTGCAGCCTGTTGGAAAGAACAGAATTTCTTTTGTATATCAATTTAATTTCTTTCCAGCTCTGAACCTACACGGCCTGGCTAATGAATGAAAAACAAATAACCCTTGTGGCATTAATTTACAAGGGGTAATTTTGTACAATTATATCAAACATACCAGTATAATGTTCCACTCAATCAAAACAATGACTATGTTGATACCTAAAAAGGGTCATTTCATTTTATATCCCCCCCTCCCCCACTGACAAGATTTTTTGAAGGGCTATGAAAGCCATTTGTGAGGTGGTTGCTCTTCTATGAATATTTCTGAGGGGATTCGGGGGACTACAGAAAACTTAGGTTACTTGGAAGGGGGTGGGGGAGGTATCATAGCATTAGGACTTTGACCTCATGGGGCAACTTTTGGTGGCCTATATGTGTGGACTTGCATGATGAGTTTTGACATACTGTACTGTATCAATATCATGGAATGACCCCAAACTGGCTGGTTGGCAATTATTTTCCTTCATGTATGTTGCAAATTACTGTGCCAGCATATGATTTGAATGTAGACATTTGATTGATGGATTAATTATGAGGGTGCCAAATAAGGTATCATGAAAATAAACACACAGGAAAAGAACAGCTATCTTAAAAGCTGGATCAAACATTGCACACTGTACCTTTTTTCTTCTTCCTAACTGATAACCAGCCGCTTCAGAACATCTCAAGATGGCCTCCCTGTTGTACCAGACAATAAACATAATAAACTAAAACACATGAAAACAAAACAAGGCCTGGCCATGCTACCCTGGGTGCACTAGTGGCTTCATCACCAAAAAAAACCCCTCTGATGCCCAGGGTATATCCATGCATGATAATACCCAAATTAAGCAATAGAACACTTTTTCCGTGTTTACATAGCCTCATCTAAACACGGGAAGGGTTCGGAGAATTCAAGACAGTTAGGCAAACCCTCGACTATGTCTTGGGTTTGCATAACTTACGAGAATTCTCCCAACCCCCGAGTGTTTAGATGAGGCTATGTAATCATGGAAAAAGTGTTCTATTGCTTTTATAAAATAATTCTCAAAAATATGCACGAAGCTAAAACGTCACAACTGTGTTTACATACTCTCATCTAAACACACCTGTCAACCAATGAGAGCGTGCATAGTAGCTCAATCATTTTATAAAAGCTGATTATTTAATTTCTTGATGAGCCCGTAATCGTAATTGCATGGCGATCAATTCAATTAAGCAATGGAAATTGATTAGTTGGTTTCTAACATACAAAGATTCTATCAAGCCCGCATTTGACGTGTTTCCTCACGAGAAAAATATTTAAAGTCCCGCCTTATTTGTAACTTTCAAATCTCTAAAGCATTATTCACGCATTCCGGCAGTTATATTTGTAAGCAAACACAATTTTGCACAGCCATATAAAGTAAGTCTTAATTTAAGCAGTTAATAATCACGGCTTCCTACGGATGTGCGACTTAATTCCTGCTTTTTTCAGTTTGAATTCATACCTTGTTACTTGCTGTCGAAGATCATAAGGCAGAGTTCGCATGGACTTTAAAACTTGCAAACAGCCAACATACTGAGAAGGAAGAAGTAATATTCAGATTAATTTGGTGACTCGAACAATCAATTGATTTGAACATCGATCCCTGGTTTGATGGATACTTATGGTGACTCGAAGGCAGCAAAGTCCATTTTGAAGCGAACTTCTTAGTCACGTTAACACAAACACCGCTGTCTTAATCAAAACAAAAGCATATTTATTAAAATCTCGGAGACCCAATATATCCCTCGTACTAGTACTACAAACTCACTTTGACAGCGTAGCAAACTCCGCCTTCCATCAGCGAATTATCTGAATGAAGCCATCCCCTGCTTGGCTTATGTACAAAGCTACCTGTCTTTGTCCACTCAGCTGAAGGATCGGAAGGTTTTTTCTTGCCAAACATGTTTGTTCCAGACTTTGCTTACAGACACAACCCTGACGTAAACATTACTTCCTTACCTTCCTGGGTCTTCTTGATCTTCCCAGAATGCTGTGCGCAGTAGGTAGGTACGTCATGTATGGGGACATATATTGTACCGAGATATATGTTTCATATATGCTTTATATGCTTGTCTTACTTGAGGTGCTTTCCTTACTTGAGGTGCTTTGCTTACTTAAGGTGCTTTGCTTACCTGAGGTGCTTTGTCTACTTGAGGTGCTTTGTCTACTTGAGGTGCTTTGCGTACTTGAGGTGCTCTGCTTACTTGAGGTGCTTTCTTTACTTGAGGTGCTTTGCGTGCTTGAGGTGCTTTACTTACTTGAGGTGCTCTGCTTACTTTTCTTACTTGAGGTGCTTTGCTTACTTGAGGTGCTTTGTCTACTTGAGGTGCTTTGCGTACTTGAGGTGCTTTCCTTACTTGAGGTACTTGAGGTGCTTTGCTTACTTGAGGTGCTCTCCTTACTTGAGGTGCTTTGCGTACTTGAGGTGCTTTACTTACTTGAGGTGCTTTGCTCACTTGAGGTGCTTTGTCTACTTGAGGTGCTTTGCGTACTTGAGGTGCTTTGTCTACTTGAGGTGCTTTGCGTACTTGAGGTGCTTTGCTTACTTCACGTACTTTCCTTACTTGAGGTGCTTTGCGCGCTTGAGGTGCTTTGCCTACTTGAGGTGCTTTGCGTACTTGAGGTGCTTTGCCTACTTGAGATGTTTTGCTCACTTGAGGCGCTTTACTTGCTTGAGTTGCTTTGCTCACTTGAAGTGCTTTGCTCACTTGAGGTGCTTTACTTGCTTGAGGTGCTTTCCTTACTTGAGGTGCTTTACTTGCTTGAGGTGCTTTCCTTACTTGAGGTGCTTTACTTGCTTGAGGTGCTTTCCTTACTTGAGGTGCTTTA